>Ga0172379_10006088_pt1 | contig 16399 bp, 21 predicted proteins | sample GrowelOW334metaG_FD_119756 | JGI IMG/M metagenome (GOLD analysis project Ga0172379, IMG submission 119756) | Groundwater microbial communities from an aquifer near a municipal landfill in Southern Ontario, Canada - Groundwater well OW334 metaG | ecosystem: Environmental > Aquatic > Deep... | reverse complement strand
CTTCCGGCAGCCATCATACCGGCAGGACCTCCGCCGACGACGACCACATCCCATACGTCTTTCATAATGTCGCTATCCTAGCAAAAGAAGGGGCAGTCTCCAAATTCAGGATATAAAAAAATCCGCCCTGATGGTGGGCGGATAACAGTTATCAAATATACAAAGTTTTAAAGGATTCTTTATTGTGAAATCTTCTGATGGCTTCCGCGATCAGAGGAGCAATTGAGACGCGTGTGATTTTAGAACTCCTGTTCAGATCATCGTCCGAAACCATAACCGAATTCGTGACGACCACCTTATCCAAGGGAGAATCTTCTATCAATCGAACGGCGTCTCCGGAAAATAATCCGTGAGTGGCTAAGACATAGATATTTTTCGCTCCCGCTTTTTTGGCCGCTTCAGCATCTTTTACTATCGTCTTGCCGCTGTCGATAATATCATCAACGAAGACGATGTCCTTTCCGGCAACCTCACCGATTATCTTTATCCTGTCACCGTCCACTTCGCCCGGAGCAGGACGCTCTTTAGCGAACATGGTGTAATCATTGAAGCCGAGTTTTTTGTAATACCACATCGCCCTGCCTCCTCCTCCTTTATCAGGGGTGGCGACCACAAAATCTCCATTCATCATCGACTGCAATTTAGGGAACAGCACATACGAAGCGAAAAGATTATCACAGACAACTCCCAGAGCGCGGAAAGCTATGAGGCTTTGTTCGGAATGAACATCCAGCATCATAACGTGGTCGGGTCTCGACTCGCAGATATCTCTGATCGGCATGAGAGCTCCTATAGGAGCATGTGATTTATCTCTCCTGTCCTGGCGGTTATATCCGAGGTATGTGACGACTATTATCAGTCTCCCGGCGCATGATGACCTGGCGGACTCGGCAAGCAGTCTCATCTCATCTCTATATTCCGAAGGCGCCTGGAGAGACGCTATTATAAAAGCATCACTGCTTCTGACACCTTCTCCTATGATCGCGCTGACCTCTCCGTCAGCAAATCTCCTGATGGACTGTATCGCCGGTTCAACTCTCAGAATCTCGCAGACCTCACCAGTAAGTCCTTTTGCGGGCGTGTTAGAGAATATCTTAATATCTCCCATAAATAAGCCTCCTTCCTTTTATTAGGTTTTCAAATAGCCCGTTCATTTAAGCTCCGTTCAATCTTTCCGTCAACGCCTTTTGACCCTCCCTCCATAAAGGTTTATCATCAGCCTCAAAACGGGTCTTTAAAAGGAGGGAAGGTATATGTTCGAGAGATTAGTTAAGGCTTTCACGAGGATCAGAAACTTCTGGTGCCAGGAAGAATCCAGCTCGATAGGAGAGTTCATAAATCGAATAGCGGATCCCGGCAGCAAGTACAACGTCACCATAATCCTGCGGTGTGCAAGCCGATCAGCCGGAGACAACACCGCCCTGTCCGCGTATACACCGATAACCTACCACTATCAGTATTACTTCGTCGCTCAGGCAATTTCGCAAACGGAAGATCAGGACGTGGTATTCAGCAGATATATAGGAGACGGCAACTTCATATTCATCGCGCCTGACCTGAAGAAAGAAAGCTATGAACAGGCCTCGCTTATGGAAGATCAGGCAATCGAAGAAGTCAGAGATCTGAGAGCGAGGATCAACAGGCGCCTCCCGAACATGAAGGTCGAGATAATCCAGAAAAACGGAATTTTCTCGGAAGACAAGATCATCTCATGACATCAGGGGAACAACTAAAAACCACGGATCAGCATCCGTGGTTTTATTTTATTTCTCCACCTTCATCCTTTCGACGAAAGAAGAAACTCTTTTCTTCTCTTCTCATCGAATCTCTCTATCGCGTACCGGAGCATCGTCCTCGGCATGGATCTCTTATTTTTTTCCAGGAATCCGACGAGCGCCTTCTCGTCCCTCTTGCCCGCTTCGCGCAACATCCAACCCGCGGCCTTATGCATCAGATCCTCCCCGTCTCCGATCAGCATCTCCGCTATCATGAACGTATCGCCGAGATCTTTTTCTTTTATGAACGAGAGGGTCGACACCATCGCTATCCGACGTTCCCAAATATTCTTCGACCGGGCCAGTTTATAAATTATTTTTCTATCTCTCCCGATAAGCCATCTGCCCACGATGTTCGGAGCAGTGAGATCAACGAGATCCCAATTGTTCACCCTATCAGAATGAGAAAGATAAAAATCGAATATTCTTTTCCTTTCCACCTCGTCCGCATTCTCGAATTTCTTCACCAGCATGATGAGCCCCGTCAGGCGATCCTCATGAAAAGAACTCTTCATCAATTCTTCGATGTCGGAGAGCGAAGCTTCGGAAAAATATCTTCCCGCGATGCTTCGCGACTCAGGAACCTTAACTCCTAAAAATTTATCACCTTCTCCGTACTCCCCCTTTCCCGTCCTGAAGAATCCCTGAAGCACCTTCGCCTTACCGGCGTCTGAAAATTCCCTGATGTCTCCTTTTACCTTTGCCGATAATTTCATGTTTCTAAAAGAATCCCCCTTTGCCGAAGAGCTGGGTATAGACCTCCTCCTTATCCCCCTCATTCAATATCCTGATCCCCTCGCCTGATATTTTTTCCCTGTCCTCCTTCGGCATCGCGCACGAATCGACGAAAGCTTTCAACACCGCCCGTTCATCATCATCCGCCGCCAGACGGTTAATAGATATTTCTCCGCACCCGTTACAGCGATGCACTATCATCAGTTCCCCCTTCTTCGGCATCCCATACTTGTCGACCCCTTCCTGTTTAAAGGTCAGCCCGACAGGAGGCATGCATCCGCCGCACATCGCCGCACGGTCTCCGGAAAATTCCTTATCGAGATGTTTCGACGAAAGACACTTCGGACAATGATTACGATGCTTCGTTCCGATAGTTTCAGAAAATTCCACATACTCACCGCAACCGCAGCAGACGAAGCCGCCCTCCTTAAGTTCGCCCTCGATAACCTCCTTGTTCTCCTTACTTTCAGTTGTCATTTTTGTAATAAGATAAACATTTTAAAACAGATTTATAAGGGATTCCCATCCGTTTACACACTGTTTCCACATGTTTACACATTCTTTCCCGACATTATCAATATACACATTAATACCCGACATCAAAAAGATAACTTGACGCAATGATATCCATGTGTCTATAATCTTCTATCTTTAAAAAAGAGGAGTGATCAAATGAAAAAGGTTTTTAACGCCGCACTGCCGATATCATTATCGGAGAACACGATTAAGACCGCCAAGAAACATGATGGCGCGATCGTCATGGAAATAGATCTGAAGAACGATCAAGGGGAAAAAATCGGAGCGATCTCATTTACAGACAGAAGACCTCAGTCCGAAGAATCTTTCAATTCCGGAGACCTCAGCAGATCGATCATATCGGTACCCGCAAAGATCCAGATATTCGAAACTCCATCGGGGAGGATCGAGATCATAGCCGACCAGCCCGACGACCAGAGTGATGTCATATCAACACTACTGTTGAAGGAATACACCGACATCGACAGAGAAAGAATACTCATCGTACCGAACCATGCTTGGACGTTCCCCTCATCGTCAGTGATAAAATTACCCACCTTGGGAATACAGGCAGCATGATCGGATAAAAGTCCGACAGGCACCCGACCCGCCGCCGAAACGCGACGGGTTTTTTATTTCCATTGACCGAAGCCGTATAAAAGTTTTTAATGGGGTCTGCAATTTTTAAAAAGGAGGTACCTTCGTCTTGGAAATAAAAAATAAAACCATCATCTGGGAGGGTCCCGCAATCATCCAATTTTCGGAATTCACGATCGCGACAATGGACCCGCCGAACAGAAAAAGAACTTCGGTGAAATTTTCATTCACGACCGCCGACAGAAGATCCTTAGAAATATACGATCACAGAGAGCAATCCTACATCTCATCAAAAGTGTACGGCGAAAATAAAAACATCCTGAAGATAGACATCAATCGCCGCGCAAAAGTAACTGTGAAGAAACGGGATAACGGAACAGAGTACATCGTCATCGGAGATATGGCGGAAAACATTCCGATCATATACGCACTGAGAGAGACTCCGAAAAAAGAAAGAGAAAAAACGGAATGGTCTTCTTCTCCGAACGAAAGAGATACAGTTCTCTCCATAAGTAACTTCAGAACCTAAAAACCAAACGCCCCGCCTCGGGGCGTTTTTATTACGATAGCGCGACATTGACTTCGCTTGCGGTAAGGAGTTTCATGGTCAGTGTAAGAAGGAGTCCCTTGAATTACTCAAGGGATAAGTTCTTTTAACAACTTAAGGAGGTAGAGTTCATGAAGAAGAAGCAGAAGCAGCCCCAGTCACCGAAGAAGATCAAGATCATCGAGGTTACGGCCTATATCCAACTCGAGACGGAAACCCTGAAGAGCTGCCGGGTACTCAAACAGAATGTCGACTGCGTCAGATACAGAAGTCGCGCGATCGAAGCGGCATTCAATAAGGGACACCGTCTTTATATCTATGACCATAGAAAAGAGGCCGTCTAAGCCGTAAAGCAATACAAGAATCACAAACGAACTTCTGTTTTCGGAAACCGCATGTCCCCCGCTAAGGTAATGATCATGAAGAAAGATCCCGGAGGATATTACATCAATATATATTCTCCCGATCCCCGAGCGCCGATAACGGCGACTCTGAAAGAAGAAATCCTCACAAACCCCTTCGGATTCGGATTCTCCATATCAGGAGAACCATCTTGGTGGCTTATGGGATATATGGACGATACGGAAGCTTCATATATCGCCATCAATGATTTCATGAATACCGAAAAGTCCCTGGAGTGCAGAGAGGTCATCGATCTCAGCAACGCTGTTTAAAAAACTAAAGAAATTTAAAAACCCCGCCATGGCGGGGTTTTTTCGTTAATACCTATTTAATATTTTTCTGACTGAAGAAGTTGGACGCCTCGAGAAGACTGTCGAAGGTTCCCGCATCGAACCATTTACCCTCCATTTTAACGCAACGCATCTTCCCCTCGTTTAAATACTGGTTATTGACGTCGGTTATCTCATATTCCCCTCTTGCCGAAGGATTAAGCTTCTCGATCTTGTCGAAGATAGTCGAGTCAAAGAGGTAGAAGCCGACACACGCCCAATCAGATTCGGGCTCCTTGGGTTTTTCCACTATCTTAGTCACCCTGTCCCCCTCGAAGCTTACGACCCCGAAACGTTCCGGGTCCTTAACCTGAGTCACCCCGATCACCGCCCCTTCCGTAAATCCCCTGACGGCCATTTCAAAATTCTCGGTAAAGATGTTATCTCCGAGCATAACCGCGATCGACTCCCCCTTTTCAACGAACGGGCGAGCCTGATAGAGAGCATTCGCGATGCCCAGCTGCTTATTCTGGATAGTGTATTGGATCTTAAGCCCCATTTCCTCACCTTCACCAAGAACATCAAGGAATGGTTGAACGTTACGAGGATCCGAAACCAGCACTATATCGGTCACACCGCTCTGTTTAAGGGTATCTAAGGGGTAATAGATAAGAGGCTTATCATAAACCGGCAAAAGCTCTTTTTTAATGAGTTTAGTGAACGGCGCGAGCCTAGTCCCCCTTCCTCCAGCAAGAATAACTCCTTTCATATGTGTTTATTGTTTTACTCCCCTAATTCTACAACATCGTCCGGAATTTTCCGCCCTGAAGGCGGAAAGTGAACGGACGCCCTTTATTCGGGCTCGTTTTCCCCTTCGGCACGAATAAAGGATGGTGAAAAGACCGCCGGAGCAGTTTGGTTATCAACCAGGTCCGAATCGCGGAGGGCGCATGCCGGCGAGCAAGATGTCATAGATGACACTACTAACAATCAAGTCTCAAGAAGGGTAACCCAACATCACAAACACGAAGAACTGACCGAATAGCCAAGTATCCCCAATATGGGGACAGCTGTGGATAACTATGGGGATAACTAGGTCTTTCTGTGGACAACTGGCCAGGTGAAAGAGGGAACTTAGCCAAAATGGCCGATTTTAGTCACATTATCGATCCATAAGAGGCTTTATTCAGGAGACTGTTTACACATCTGTTTCCACTTTTGTTTACACAAACGTTTCCACATATAGCCTAAAAACCCCCGTTTTGAGGCAAAATGTTTGCCGTGAAACAATTTTAGCGAGCCAAAATGTTTGTCGGCAAACATTTTGGCTCAAAAATGCCCCTAATTTTACTCTGATATGTTTGTCGGCAAACATATTACTCGAAAAAACGTTTATTTTAAGCGGAAATTGTTTGCCGACAAACAAAATCACTATTTTGAGGAGGGTATATGGGTCATTAATGTTTACCGGCAAACAATATGCCTTATTTAAATTTTAAAAAAAGCCTAAAATGTTTGTCGGCAAACATTTTAGGCTTAAACTCCACTGAAATAGACGCTGATCTGTTATAAGATGTTTGTCGGTAAACAAAAAAGGCAATATCTTATAATGAAGATGTGAAAACACTTGTGGAAACAGGAGCTCAAGGCGAGCAGAAAGCTGTCGACTTCCTTAAATCTAAGAGGTATACGATCTTAGAAAGAAACCACCGTGAAAAATGGGGGGAGTTGGATATTATAGCTAGAGACTCGGACAAAACTGTCGTTTTCATCGAAGTAAAAACTATGAGTAATCTAGGACGCTCCGGATTGCGACCAGAGGATCATCTGACAAGACAGAAACTGGGACAATTGAGGAAGTTAGCGCTCTTTTATGCCAATAGCCACCCGAAGCTAATCAACCCAAAGAAAGGATGGCGAATAGATCTTATTGCCTTGACAATAAACGATAATTGTTTTGATTTAAATCACTATCAGAATATCGGTTAACTTATTCCTGGTATATAAGCCTTAAAGACCAGCCGATGATCCAGTGAGAGGAGCTTGATCCGATAGCATCCATACGGCGTGCCGACCCCTGTACTGATAACACAGCGCCCACCCTTAAAAGATGACGGGGTTTACATACTTCCTTATTTTTTCTATAATGCCCGTTGTAATAAAAACTAATTATGCCCAGAATACAGTCAGCTAAAAAAGCTCTCCGACAGTCAACCAAAAGAAAGGAGAAAAACGCGTCTCAGATGCGTGTTCTGAAGAACGTCGTTAAGCAGTATAGAAAGGCTGTTTCTGCCGGCAATGTAGAGGACGCCGCTAAAGAGTTACCTAAGGTCTATAAGACTCTGGATAAAGCAGCTAAGACCTCTCTTATAAAAGATAATAAGGCAGACAGAATGAAGTCGAGATTAACTCGCCTCATCTCCAAAAAGCCCGCAGCTAAGTAAATGAAAAATCCCGCTTTTAGCGGGATTTTTGCTATATAAATTACCGGGTCGCCATATCAACTAAAGCTTCCGTGTAATCCATCTTTCCTGACTTAACGGCGATGTCATAATCAGCCATCATCTGAAACCAAGTCTCCGGAACAGCGCCGCGAGGAACCGAGTATGCCAGCCCATTAAAGACTCTTGCCGGATCTTCTTTCAGTTTAGTGAGTAATATCTCCAGGGCCGCCAAACGCTCACCGGGATTTCTTCCTGACTTAAAGGAATTAGCTACCGTAAAGTAATTCAATCCGCTGTAATTATCAGTTACGACAGAGGATCCGGAGAAGGACATCTTCTCGATTTCGGTAGAGATAGCCCAGAGATCACCATTAAAAGAGGAGATAAGCGATCGGATATCGGTCGATGAAAGCTTAATACCTGAAGAAAGCGCTTCTTTAGCTATAAAAGCTGATAATTCCTTATCTTCCAGGGGCTCAAAATCCCAAGAGCTGAAAATATCGCTCTTTTCTAATCCTAATTCCGCAGTAGGATCGGATTCGGATGATAGAAGAACCGTCATCTCACGGTCGGAGGCAGCCCTTTTAAGACTCTTAGCCATCAGTCCTAGTTCTTCGGGAGTTATTTCTTCGACATCAATATCCACCGCCGCCATACAAAGGGGATCAAAAAGGGAGCGACCTACGATAAAATCGACGATTTTCATGACATCATCCACCGAAGTGTCAAAAGACCGAAAGCCGGAGACGCCATATTTATCCTTAAATTGATCGACGATCTCCTTAAATCTTTTTTTTCTGCGGTAAGAGTCTTTACCTGAAATGAGAACAATCATCCGTTACTTAAAATATAAAGGATAGGGGACATATTAAAAAGCCCCGAGAGGGGCTTTAATGGCTTATATTTTTTGACACTCCGGACAGAACCTGGCTGAACGGCTGCCGACCTTAATTCTTTTAATAGGGGTTTTACAGCGCTTGCACGGTTCACCATCCCGACGATAGACAAGTCTTCGGTCTCCATATCCGCCTCTTTCTCCAGAAACATCCCGATAATCAGAGATAGAGGTACCGCCGAGACTAATAGCAAGACTTAAGATATCCCTCGTAGCCTGATGAATGTCTTTAATTTCCTTATCAGAAAGAGAATTTACCGGACGAAGAGGATGAACTTTAGCCTTCCAGAGAATATCGTCAGAATAGATATTACCTATGCCGGCAATGCGATCCTGGTCCAATAAAACCATTTTGACGCCTTTTTTGGAATCTTTAAAGATATCTTTAAGCTCAGAAAGAGTGATATCCGTAGCTTCCGGACCGATCTTATCGATTTTTTCCTTTCTGATAACCTCCTGTTCCTTACCGAAGGTCACTTTGGCGAACTTACGAAGATCCGAGAGGGCGAGCATGCGGCCGTCATCAAGGATAAAAATAACATGGATGTAGCCGTTGACCTTTTCAGTCAGCGCGCCGTCTCCAAGAGGCACCGGCTTTTCTTTTTTATCAGGCAGATTCCATTTATTCACCATGAGATGACCCGTCATCTTAAGATGAATCAGAAGAAGATCATCTCCCTCCAAGCGGATCAGGATGTTCTTAGCCCTGCGGGAAACGGACAGTATTTTCTTACCTGTAATACTTTTCTTAAGGCCTTCAAAAGTTCCGTTTTTAATAAGCTTCGGAGCATCGCTCCAGACATCGATGATCTTCCTGCCTACGATAAGAGGCGATAGTCCCCGAACCGTACTTTCAACTTCCGGTAATTCTGGCATACATGAATAATATCCTATATCTCTCCGCCCATCACTTCCTTGGGAGGAATAAGCGAGGGATCAGTGGGAAGAACTATATAGAAGCTGGTACCTCTTCCGAGGGTGGATTCGACGGAAATATTTCCGCCATGCCTCAGAATAATATTCTTAGTTATGAATAATCCGAGACCCGATCCGTCGGTCTGCTCCTTAACGACATTCTCTCCGCGATAGAATCTGGTGAAAAGTTTTTTAATTCCCTCCGGAGGAATTCCGATACCTGTGTCTTTTATAACTATCTGTATGTAAGGCTTATTGGGGTAAGGCTCAACTTTAACGATAACCTGACCGTTCTTAATATTATATTTAATGGCGTTATCCAGAAGATTAGAAAGAGCCATTCCCAGCTTCTGCGTATCGGCATGGATCATTATGGGGTTTTGGGGACGATCGAAATAAAGAGACACGCTGAATTCTTTCGCCAGGATATTCGCGCTCTTCAGCATATCATCCATAAAGCTCACTATATCGATATCAATGAAATTGTAACCGAACTTTCCGGATTCGATCTTCGAAACATCAAGGAGATCATTCACGATCTTAAGCAGTTTTACCGAGGCGATCAGTCCGTTATCAACAAGCTCCTTATCGGCGGAAGCCACTGAATTATTATTTCTGAAGGTCTCGAATATCCAATGAACGGCCGTAAGGGGAGTGCGAAGCTGGTGAGCGGCCACCGTGACGAATTCCGATTTGGACCGCAAAAGCTCCATTTCTCTGGTGCGATTATGAATGATCTTCAAAAAACCGAGAGGTTTTCCGTTTTCATCCGTGATCCTGTCGGTAGATATAGAAAGCTCCAGATCAGGCTCAGTGAAGGCGATATCCACAAGCTGGGGATAAACACCGGGAGCGCTTTTCTGGATCACTGAAGGAGCAAGAGATGAAAAAACAGACTGCACAAGCAGACGGAAGGCGGGATCGGATATTTTTTCCGGGGATATGACCTTACCGACAATGTCTTCCTTGCGAAGGTTAAAAAGTTTTTCGGCGGCGGCATTCCAGACGACTATTTTAAAATCAGTATCGTAACTTACGACAGCGTCCGAGAGGTTCGCGATCATACGCTCCATGCGTCCCTTTTCAAAAGAAAGATCACTCTTTTTTTCGCTGATAACGAGCGCGTAATAAAGGGCGATGATGCAGCTTCCGGCGAAGGCGGCGATGATAAGAACCGCCCATAAGAGAGGAAGATATTTAAAGATGACGAACGCTGATGCGACGCTCAGTACAACAAGAACCCAGAATCCGAATAATTCCGGTGGGAAAGCTTTTTTAAGGAAGCCTTTATTCACTTGTAATGAATTTTACAACGATAAGCCGAAAACATGAAGCTCCGGAGACCGGAACATCATAATTATTTTATAGTCCTCCTCCGATAATTCTATCCGCGAGATTTTTAAAACCCTTAGAGCTCAGAAATTCGGCTATCTTTTCCTTAGGAGGAACTCCGATGAAAAGATCATCTAAGGAAATTTCTCCTATCGGAACATCGCGGAAGATAGTCGCAAGCCTCTTAGACATGAGGGCAGATTCCTTACCTGCCATTATCCTCTTAAGCGCCTCTGTTTTAGGAGCAGGGGAGAGCTCATACAGATCCTCCAAGCTTCCGTATTCCTTTATAAGAGCGACGGCCGTTTTGGGTCCGACGCCATGAACACCCGGTATATTGTCTGATTTATCTCCGACAAGCCCCTTATAGTCGATAAGGCTTGAGGGTGGAAGATCAAATCTCTTAATTACCGCCTCATTATTATATTCCGTGAATTCACTTATACCTTTAGAGGGTATCCAGGCGATGACCCTGTCGCCCTCAACGAGCTGAAGAGTATCGAGGTCTCCGGAGAGAATAACCACCCGATCTATCTCAGAAGATCCCTTGAACCGCTCCACAAGCGTGCCGATGATATCGTCGGCTTCAAATCCGGCAGACTCGATGGTTTTAATACCGAATCCTCTGAATATCTCCTTAGATGAGATGAGTTGAGCTATGAGTTCATCAACCGCCTTGGGGCGTTGAGCTTTATATTCGGCATATTCCTTAGCCCTGAAGGTAGGCTCGGGCCGATCATAAGCAGCAACCACGAATTCCGGATGAGCGTCCCTAAAAAGCTTAATAAGAATACTCGATATCCCATAAAGAGCTCCCGCAGGTAACCCTGAGGCATCCGTAAGCGGCGGAAGAGCATGATAAGCCCGATGAATAAGTGAATTAGCGTCAATAATAAGAAGAGTTCTCACGCCTCGTATTATATCAGAACCTGCGCGATTTAGGACTCAAAAACCGCCTTATAAGGCGGTTTTATTTCTCAACAACCGTGATGCGACGCTCATTTTCCTTCGGCAGATGATCGATGGATATCTTAAAGTCAGGAGAGAGGCGGCCGGCATTCTCCGGCCACTCAATAAGAACGATGTTTCGGGGATCGGAGATAATGTCTTTAAAACCGAGAACTTCGAGTTCGCGGGGATCTCGTACCCGATAGCAATCGAAATGAAAAATATTCTTAAAGCTTTCTTTTTTGATGCTGTATCGCTTAGAAATAACAAAAGTGGGGCTCGTGACTCTCGTTTTAACACCTAAAGAGGCCAGAAATCCCTTAGTGAAGACTGTTTTGCCGGCTCCCAGATCACCGGAAAGAGTAATAATAACGGCTTTTTTAGGATCAGAGGCCATTATCCTAACAGCAACATCGGACGCCAACGTCTTAGTCTCCTTCTCAGAAGAAGAATAAATGACTTTTTTCATCAGATCCTTGATTTTCTATCCTCAGCGTCCAGATATTCCAGCGCCTCAGGAGTGAGCATTCTGCCGGAAGAGGTTCTTTTAACGAGACCCATCTTTATAAGATAAGGTTCATAAACCTCTTCGATAACGCCCTTTTCTTCTCCGAGGGCGGCAGAAAGAGAATTTATGCCGGCCGGTCCTCCTCCGAAATGCTCGGATAATATCCTCATCAGACGTCTATCCTGATATTCAAGGCCCATTTCATCGATATCCAATATGCTGAAAAGTTCCTTAAGAGAAGACTCGTTGATCGCAGGGAGGTCCTGAACTTCAACAACATCTCTAGCTCTCTTAAGGAGACGATTCGCGGTGCGGGGGGTGAAGCGACTTGCACGGGCAAGCACGTCGATCGCGCGAGGCTCGATGGCGACCTTCAATATCTTTGCCGACCTTCTGATGATCTCGGAGATGTCAGGCACATTATAATAATCAAGACGGAAGGTGGCACCGAAGCGGGAACGAAGAGGTCCGGAAATAAGATTAACTCTCGTGGTGGCCGCGACAAGAGTAAAAGGAGGAAGGTCAAGGGAAATTGTTCTGGCCGACGGACCCTTACCAAGAATAATATTGAGGCTGCGACTTTCCATGGCCGGGTAGAGAACCTCCTCGATCATCCTATTGAGCCGATGGATCTCGTCGATAAAAAGAATGTCACCAGACTCAAGATTGGTAAGAACGGCGGCCAAGTCTCCAGTCTTCTCAATAGCCGGTCCGGAGGTGACTTTAAAATTACCTCCCATCTCTTTGGCCACGATGTGAGCGAGAGTAGTCTTACCTAATCCAGCTTGTCCATAAAATAAAAGATGATCTGCCGGCTCTCCGCGCTTGGCCGCGGCGTCGAGAATAATACGAAGACTCTTCTTAATGGAGTCTTGGCCAATGTATTCATCAAAACCGGAGGGTCTAAGAGAAGACTCCCAATTTTGCTCGTCATTTTGGCCATCTATGTGGCCGTTATTTTCTCCTCTTGACAACATATGGTCTATATGTTAGGATGATTTCAAATCCGCAAAGGGTTTCTCGACAGGACACTTTCTTAGTTAATGGCCTCCTTGGTTTCGGCTGGGGTACGCCTCGGGAATGTCCCCCATTCTTTTCTGATTTTCAGAGAAGTTTCTAGACAAAATTGAGAACCTTTTGCGGATTTTTTATTTGTCCAAGATATTCGATCTCGGACATTTTTTATTTATAAAAAGATTCCTACCACTCGATCGGTCCGGTAGCGCGTTCAACTTCTTCTAAGTTGGTCAGTCCGACGATCGCTTTCAGAATACCATCTCGCTGAAGAGTTACAAAACCTTTATTAACGGCGAATTTAACTATTTCCGCCTCACTAGCTTCCTGATGAATAAGGGTTTTAAATTCGTCGTCCATATCGAGGATCTCAAAGATTCCGATACGGCCTTTATATCCTCCATGACACAGAGGACATCCGACGGGTTCATAAAGTTTAATATCCCGGTAAACAGATCTATCTATCTTCTCAGGAAGGCTGTTCACGAGTCCCGAAAGAGAAGCCATAACCTCCGGCGAAACAACAACCGGCTTTTTGCAGTGATCACAAAGCTTACGAACGAGACGCTCGGCGATCACTGTATTCAAAGAAGGGCCGATAACCTGAGGTTTAACGCCGATATCAATGAGGCGGGGGATAGCCCCGGAAGCGCTGTTAGTATGTAAAGTGGAGAAAACAAGGTGACCGGTAAGAGCCGCGTGAATAGCGATCTCCGCAGTATCGAGATCGCGTATTTCACCGATAAGAATAACGTCGGGGTCCTGACGAAGAAGTGAGCGCAATCCGTTTCCGAACGTATATCCGGCAGCCGCATCCACCTGAGTCTGTTGAACTCCATCGAGGTGATATTCGATAGGGTCTTCGATAGTGATTATCTTAACTTCCGATGAGCGAACACTCTTCAAAAAGGCGTATAAAGCAGTGGTTTTACCTGACCCTGTGGGTCCGGTGACCAAGATCATTCCATTAGGACGCTTAAGGCTTTTCGTAACATTAACCTCATCATCAGGTCTTAAGCCGAGATCCGCGAGTCCTAAAGAGATGTTCTTAGGGTCAAGGATCCTCATAACGGCCGTTTCTCCATATTCGGAAGGATTAAGGGAAAGCCTCACTTCTATACGTTCCTCGCCGGCAACGATGGTAAAGCGGCCATCCTGAGCCATTTCACTGATATTCATCTTAATACCGCCCACAAGCTTCAAGCGGCTGATGATGAATTTATAATCTTCAGCTCTGATGTATCCTACATCACTTAAAACACCGTCTATTCTGAATCTGATGCGAGTCTTCTCTCTTTCCGGCTCAAAATGAACGTCGGACACACCGAGAGTAAGAGCTCCGGAGATAATACCCTCCATAATATCGGTGGTCGAAGACCGACCATCGGTCAGGGTGGCGACGTAGCTTATTATTCCCTCAACATCTTTCTGATCGAGAGGGCGAACGACTATTTCGTTCGGTGCTTTGGATCTATCTACACTTGGCATCTTATAACTTATATAATATATCAATGTCAGGTCATAATAAATGGAGTCAGATAAAGCATAAAAAGGCCGCAACCGACCAGAAAAAGGCCAAAGTATTCACTAAAATACTGGCGGCAATATCGATCGCCGCAAGAGAAGAGCCTAATCCCGACTTCAACCCCAGATTAAGAACCTCTGTTTTAAAAGCTAGGGAAGCGAATGTTCCTCAAGAAAATATCGAAAGAGCCATAAACAGAGCTAAAGATAACCCGACGGAAGACATGCTTATAGAAGCATACGGACCTCAAGGCACCGCATTTCTCATAACGGCGATAACCGACAGCAGGAACAGAACAATAGCCGAAGTAAAAAAGCTTCTTTCCGACAACGGAGCTAAGTTCGCCGAGCAAGGATCAGTTCAATGGATGTTTGATGTCACACCCGAGGGAGAGTGGACGCCGAAATTCGAACAACCGATAGATGATGCTTTAAGGGACAATATAATGATCCTAATGGAGGCACTCGACGATCACCCTGATGTCTCCGATATATACACGAACGCCCAAATAGGAGAATAATCAGCAATATATGGAAAAACAGGAGAAGATAATACTGGGAATAGATCCGGGAACGAACCGAATCGGGTATGGAGTAATAAAGCTTACCGGCAGAAAAACCTCCTATATCGCCTCAGGACTGATAGAGATAAAGGAAAAATACACCCCGGATCAACTGAAGAGGATATATGACGAGATATTTCTTCTGATAGATAAGTACTCTCCTGATATCGCGGCCATAGAAAAGATATTCTTCTCCAATAATAAAAAGACGGCCATGACAGTGGCTGAGGCCAGGGGAGTGATACTACTCGCTTTAATGATGAAAAACGCGAAGATAATAGAGATAGCTCCCAATGAGGTCAAACAGATGGTCACAGGACACGGTCAAGCCGATAAAAAGGCTGTTCTTAAGATGGTGGGCTTGATATTAGGCCTTTCAGACTTCAAGCCGATAGACGATACCTCCGATGCTTTAGCGATCGCGATAGCCGGTTCCGTGATGACCCCATATGATCGCTAGTGACCGCCGTCAGTCGGGTACTTGACCGCTATATTTTTTTAGATATACTTTTCCGAGAATAAATGGCTATATCCTTTATTCCGGTATCGTCAGCGCGGTGAACAGGTATCCATCATCGCCAAAAAATATAAATAAAAGGTCGAGTGTGACATTCGGAGAAAAACCGATCAGATCACAACCCAAAAATAGAACGCTATCCCATATAAATGCGCTCCAGAGAATTAGAAGGAGGAGAAGGTGTCATCAATGACGTATTCGGCGCCGAGCTCAAGGAAGACGATTATAACGAGCTCGACGGAGAAGTCTTAGAGGGCTTTTCCATCAAAGAAGAAGGTGACGAATTTGCCGATGAACTCAGTGAAGACGACGACCTCCTAGGTGATGATGAAGTGAAAGATGACGAAGAGGAGGAAATGTTTTAGTACAAAAGCGTTCTAATAAAAACCCCCGATATCCATAATGACGGATATCGGGGGTTTTTTGTACGGATATCAAACTTGACTGAACACCTAAAAAACGATTATACACCTGTCGCGACGACCAAAGGCGTCTATAATTATCCAATAAGACCTAAAAGGAAAATGAAGATATCAATCAAAAAAATGAACTTGAAGAAATGGCTTATAATCGCCGGCCTTTTTCTTGCCGCCATGGCGATGACGGGAGCCGGAATAATAATCTATTTCAGCCGCAATCTGCCGACAGTGGAGCAGATCTCAAATAAAGAACTCACCGAATCAACCAAGATATACGACCGCACCGAACAGTTCGTTCTTTATGAGATACATGGCGAAGAAAAAAGAACAAATATCGGAGCAGATCAAATACCGGATATATTAAGAAAAGCCACTTTATCCATAGAAGACAGTGAATTCTATAATCACAGCGCTTTCGATATCAAAGGAATAATCCGCGCGGTTTTCGTAGATATAACCAAGGGTTATAAAGCCCAAGG
>Ga0172379_10006087_pt1 | contig 16400 bp, 12 predicted proteins | sample GrowelOW334metaG_FD_119756 | JGI IMG/M metagenome (GOLD analysis project Ga0172379, IMG submission 119756) | Groundwater microbial communities from an aquifer near a municipal landfill in Southern Ontario, Canada - Groundwater well OW334 metaG | ecosystem: Environmental > Aquatic > Deep... | reverse complement strand
TCGTACTTCAGCCCTTCCGTGTCGATCTTGCCCTCGGCGAGGGCGTAGAACATGAACGCGTCGTCCGAGTCGGGACTATGGGCGACGTGAATGGTGCGACTGGTCATTGGGTTCCTATGGCTTGCGGGCGCGCGCGTCCTTGAGCGCCGCATCAATGTCGCTGCTGTGAAACTGATATTCCTCACGCGTGGACTTGCGTTCGGCCGGCTCCGCGGCGATGAGCCGCTTGGCGAAGTCGCCGACGGACGCGCTGTTCTTTGAGGACTCGGCCACGCGCATGGCGAGGGTAAGACCGAGCAGGTCGTTGGGATTCTTCTTGAGCAAAGTGTCGGCCTCGGCCTTGGCGCGACCCAGCTGGCCGGCGACCATGGCGACCAGGCCCACATCGTAGCGCTGGTGCGCGTCGAGCGGGGCGAGCATGTCGAACGACTGGAGCGCCATTGGGGCGAAGATGGCGGCGCTGTCCGCTTTGCCCTGCGACGCGTACATCATGACGCGATTGAAGAGGCGATCGGACTGCTCCTGCGGCGACATGGCGGCGATATCGGCGGCGGACGGTACGCCGCCCATCGGAGCACCGCCCATGGGGGCACCCTGGCCGGCGTCCGCCGGGCCAGCGTCAGTGGCCGAGCGCGAGGCCTGAAACAGGACCAGCGCAATGACGGCCACGAGAGCCACGCCCGTCACGACCCACGGCACGCGGCTGGGCACAGTTTGGGCGGCGGCGCCCTTCAGGGCGGCTCCACAGTGATGGCAGAACTGCGCGCCGGGGGTCAGCGCGCCGTTGCAGTCCGGGCATTCCGCGCCCTTCAGGGCAGAGCCGCAGTTTGCGCAGAACTTACCGGAGGCATCTTCGCCGCAGCGGGGGCAGGTGGTAGACACAGGCGGGAGATGGGAGATGGGAGACGGGAGATGGAGGGGCTACCGCAACCCTTGAAAGGTAACGTCCCTCCTCTGGAATTGGGTCCGGGACGCATTGCAATCGGGAGGCCGGATGCGCAGACTCCACCACCCGGTGCGAACCGCTTCGAACCCGCATTCAGACTCTCGCCATCCCCAGCCGTGACCGCCTCTTCCCGCGCCCTGCTCAGTGACCTGCGTGGTGTGACCGCCAAGGATCTCCTTGAGATCACCGAGCGGCACCACGTCCGCTTCGTCCGGCTGCAATTCACGGACATTCTCGGCGTCAACAAGAACGTCGAGATCCCGACGTCGCAGCTCCCGAAGGCGCTCGCGGGCGACATCCTGTTCGACGGCTCGTCCATCGAGGGTTTCGTCCGCGTGGAGGAGAGCGACATGCTCCTGCGTCCGGACCTGGATACGTTCCGGATCTTTCCGTGGACCGACACGCAGGCGCGGGTGGCCCGCCTGATCTGCGACATCACCACACCCGAAGGGGAGCCGTTCGCCGGAGACCCGCGCGGCGTGCTCAAGCGCCAGGTGGCCCGGGCGACCGCCATGGGCTACACGATGTTCGCGGGAATGGAGGCGGAGTTTTTCCTCTTCCGCCTCGGAGCGGACGGCGGGCCGAGCACGACCACGCACGACACCGGGTCGTACTTCGACCTGGGCCCGGTGGACCTGGGCGAGGATGCGCGGCGCGCCATCGTGGACGCGCTGGAGCAGATGGGATTCGAGATCGAGGCAGCGCACCACGAAGTGGCGCACGGCCAGCACGAGATCGACTTCCGTTACGCCGACGCGCTGACGACGGCCGACGCGCTGGCCACGTTCCGTTTCGTGGTGCGCAATGTGGCGCAGCAGTTTGGCCTGTTCGCCTCATTCATGCCGAAGCCGATCTACGGACAGAACGGCAGCGGGATGCACACGCACCAATCGTTGTTCAAGGACGGAAAGAACGCCTTCTTCGACACGAAGCGGGAGTTTGAGCTGTCCCAGGTGGCGCATCACTACATCGGCGGGCTGCTGCAGCATGCGCGCGGGATGAGCGCCATCACGAATCCGCTGGTGAACAGCTACAAGCGGCTGGTGCCGGGCTTCGAGGCGCCGATCAACGTGGCGTGGTCGATGCGCAACCGGTCGCCGCTGATTCGCGTGCCGGCGCGCCGCGGCACGGGGACGCGCGTGGAGCTGCGCTCACCGGACCCGAGCGCCAATCCCTACTTGGCGCTCGCCGTAATGCTCGCGGCGGGGCTCGACGGCATCGAGACGCAAGCGTCGAGTCGCGAACCGGTGAACGAGAACATCTGGGAGATGAGCTTCCGCGAGCGGCGGCGCCTGCGCATCGACGACCTGCCGCACGACCTCAACGAAGCGTGTGACGAACTGGAGAAGGACAAGGAGATGTGCGCGGCGCTCGGCGATCACGTGACGCGACATTTCCTCGATGCAAAGCGGCAAGAGTGGCGAGAATACGTCACTCAAGTGTCGGAGTGGGAGCTAGCTCAATATTTGGCTAAGTACTGAATACGACAGCCTCCCTCGCGAGGCTGGCCTTCTTCACCACGGAGCTCACGGAGGTAAACGGAGGGCCACGGAGGACTGCAATTCTTGGGGGGAACAGCGAGTGCCACGCGAATGTCTGCGTGACGCGAGGTCGTTACCCCAGTGGTTGAATTCCTCCGTGGCCCTCCGGCCGTTCTCCGTGTGCTCCGTGGTGAAAGAGGGCCAATGGCGCACGACTGGTAACTACCTATCCTACCTTACACCTCCGAGCGGCTTGATCCGCTCCTGCTTCCCGCTGCGGCGGCATTCGACCGGGCCTTGCTGGCGCTGCACCAAGAGCGCTACAGGCTGGCCGCTGAATACGTGCGCGATGCCGACGTGGTGGACTGCGCGTGCGGCACGGGGTTTGGCAGCGAGGTGCTGCTGCAGGCGGGAGCACGGTCGGTGCAGGGGGTGGATCTCGACCGCGGCGCACTGGAGTACGCGCGCTCGCGTCATGCGCACGACGGCATCACGTATTTCGAAGCGGACGCGCTCCGCTTCACGCCTGCGCCGCTACCTACGGTGTGGGTGAGCCTGGAGACCGTGGAGCACCTGCCGAACCCGACCGCGTACATCGCGCGCGTGGCGCAGGTGCTTCCCAAGGGCGGACGGTTCATTGCGTCGGTGCCGGTGACCGTTTCCACCGACGGCAATCGGCATCACTTGCACGACTTCACGCGGGCGTCATTCCGGAAGTTGCTGACGGCGCACGGGTTCAAGGAAATTCGCGCGCTGGAGCAAGCGCAGCGATTTTCCCTGGGCGATATCTTCAGCCGCGCGCACGGCGTGCGTCCGCGCGATCGCCGGCGCGGATTGATGCGTTGGTATGTCCGCCATCCGCGTGTGTTCGCCGAGCGCCTGCAGTTGACGCTGACCAAGGGACTCGTGAACGAGTACCTGACGATCGTCGCCGAGTTGCGCTAAGCCCGTGTGAAGGGTGAACGGCAACTGCTTACCACGGATTGCACGGATCACGGGCGGATTGGCACGGATACTGCGACTGCAACTGCAATAACAACTACTTAGGGGAACTGCGCGCGAAGGCTGGTGCAGTTCCCCCAAGTGTTTGTCGTTGCCTTATCCGTGTTTATCCGCGGTGAGATCCGTGCAATCCGTGGTAAGCGTTTGCCGTTTGCCCTTCACGCGAATCGCTTATCGCGGCACCGCCACGAGACCCAGCGGGACTCGTCGCACGCCGCGCCAAGTGCGGACGGCTCCGCGCGCGTCGCGCACGAGCATCTGCGCGGAGATGCCGCCGTCGAGGAGCATCGCCTGGCGCGCGCCGAGTGCGCCCATGAGCGCGGCCATTTCTGGAACGGTTAGTCCGAGCGGGATGAAGCCGAGCGCCTCGCCGCCGGCGTCGAAGCGGGTGAGTGCCACCAGCACAGATCCGTTGCGGTCCAGCCCGATGGCGAGTCGCGCATCACGGTGGGTGCAGTTGATGGCGCACGGTGTACGCAATGCCACTGGTACCGTGCCATCACCGGTGAGGAGCGACGGGTACGACTGAAATGCGGCGGCGATGTCTGTTTCTCGCCGTATGGCGGAGAGGGTGTCGCCGTCCACTACACGCACCGCGCCCGCGCGGTCCACGATGAACGCGCTGGAGAGCGGGCCGCGCCCCGGCCCGAGGCGCTCCTGTCCGCCGGCCACCACCCATCCCCAAGGCAGGGTGGCCGTGAACTGTCCGGCGTTGACGGCGAACCGCACATTCGCGGGCGCCTTGGCGAGGGACCAGGCGGGCTGCGCCGCGCTGTCGACGCCCCACTGCACGTCGAAGCGCACGCGCCGCGGATCGAGCCGCGCAATGATGACGCGCGTTCGCCAGCCTTCGCCGCCGGCCTCGAGCGACAGCTCTCCCCACTCGACGCCCGGTGCGCCGCGATGCCAGGCAACCGCGCGGGTGACGACCGGATGCGCGCGCTCCCATCGCACCGGGGCGCGATCCTCCTGCCACCAAGCGGTGCTGCCGTTCACACCGCGCACCGACAGCGTCGCCGGCTCGGCCGCGGCGACGAACGCCGCGGCGAGCACGAGCGCCGCGGCGCGAATCACGGCTTGAGGTACGCGAGCAGCTCGGACTTGCGGGCGTCGAGCACCGCGAGTTCACCCTTGGAGAAGCGCGTGCGCGTGCCGGTGACGGCCATCTGGGCGCGTTCGCGGGCCATGGCGAACTGCTGCTCGGTGAGTCCCGACACCTTGCTCCCCTCGAGGATGGCGCGCGTCTCGATGGCGCGCGCCTTTACATCGAGTGAATCCTTGCGCGCGTTGGCGCGGTCGAGTTCGATCATGGCCTGCGGTTTGGCCGGCACGGCCCCGCACTTGGCCGCGATGAACGCCTCGTCCTTGCTGAGGTCGACGCCCCAGATCTTGTAGTAGTCCGTGGCCACCTTCTTCATCGCGATGCTGTCACCCGAGGCGACGGCCTTGGCCAGTTCCTGCTGATAGGTGGAGGCGTTCCGTCCACGCTCGGCGGCCGCAGCAGGATTGGCAATCATGGCGGCTGTTGCCTTGCGCACCTCGTCCTCGTGCTTCTTGCTCAGTGCGTCTTGCGCATCGTTCTCGCAGCTCGACCACCGGTTGCGCGCGTTGTAGTAGCCCGAACTCACCGCGTTGGCGCGCTCCTCGAGGGCGGGCATCTTCGCCTCGATGGCTTCCCGATCCTTGAGGATGGCGGGAATGCCGCCGTTGGCGGTGAGCACCGCCTGCGATGCGCCGAGTCCCTTGAGAAGGGCCTCCACCCGCGGCGCGGTGAGTTCGAGGATTACGTCGTCGTACGTGGGCGGCGTAGGCGCATTCTTGGTGTCCAAGCCCGCCTTCTCAGCAGCGGCCTGCATCGCCTTCTCCTTCATCTTCTTGGCGAGGCCACCGAGCTGTGCGTTGGCGGGGGCAGCGGCGAGGGCAAGCAGGAGAACGAACGCAATCGGGCGGGGCAGCATTGGGGCCTCTTGGTGGGGCGGACCTGTGCAAAGGTGGCTTACTGGCGGGGTGGGATCAACTGGGGGCAGAGTGCGACAGAGTGCGACAGAGTGCGACAGAGTGCAACGGAGTACGGCAGCTATGTACAGCGGCCCGCCACAGCAAGAATGGCGGGCCTCTGTTGTCTTTCTGTCGTATCTCTGTTTTCTCTCTGTTGTTTCTCTAAACCGGAAACACCATTTCACGATATCTGGGCAAGGGCCAGTATTCGTCGCCAATAGTGAGTTCGAGCGAATCACACAGTTCACGTACTGCTGCCATGCAATCGGCGCCGGTACTGGTGAGGAACTGCGCGCACTTGCCGGGCGTCTCGTGCATTGAGTCGCCCTTCTCGGCTGCCGCGCGCAGCGCTGCGTTGCGCTTCTGCAGGCTGGCGATCTGCTTGGCGAGCGCGGTGGCCGCCGCCGCCGCAGGATTCACCTTGATGCCGGCGGCCTTTGACTTCTGCGCGGCATCGGCCACGACGCCGAGGTACTTGAACGCCGCGGGGAGGACCAAGGTATCAGCTATCTCGCGCATGGTGTGCAGCTCGATGAGCATGTCCTTCGTATAGCGCTCGATGCGCACGTGGTACCGGCTCTCGAGTTCGGCCTCGGAAAGAATGCCGAGCGTCGTGAAGAGCTTGCGGGTGGTTGGCGCCTTGAGCTGGTCGAGCGCCTCGGGCGTGCGGCGCAGGTTGAGCAAGCCGCGCTTCTTGGCCTCCGTCACCCACTCGGCGGAGTAGCCGTTCCCCTCGAAGCGGATGACCGACGTTTCCTTGAAGGCGATGCGCACGACCTTCAGCACGGCATCGTCGATGCTCTTGGTCTTCTTCAGCTCCTCCTTCAGGTCGGCGATGAGTTCGCCAATGGCCTCGGCGACCACGGTGTTGAGCACCATCACCGGGAAGGCGATGGACTGCGACGAGCCGACGGCGCGGAACTCGAACTTGGCGCCGGTGAAGGCGAAGGGTGACGTGCGATTGCGATCGGTGTTGTCCTGCGCAATCTCAGGGAGCTTCGCAACGCCGAGCTTGATCATCGCGGCATCGGCCGACGCGCCGGTGCGACCGGCAACGATGTCGTCGATCATGTTGGTGAGCATCGCGCCGAGGAACACCGAGATAATGGCTGGCGGCGCCTCGTTGGCGCCGAGCCGGTGTTCGTTGCCCGAGGTGGCGATGCCGGCGCGCAGCAGCCCCTGGTGCTTGAAGACGGCCTTGAGGACCGCGGCAAGGAAGAGGAGGAAGCGCAGGTTCTGGTGCGGTGTCTTGCCCGGCTTGAGCAGGTTGACGCCGTCGAGCTCGTTATCCGCCGTGATGGACATCGACCAGTTGCAGTGCTTGCCCGAGCCGTTGATGCCGGCGAACGGCTTCTCGTGCAGCAGCGCCACGAGTCCGTGCCGCATGGCAACCTTGCGGAGGATGGCCATGACGAGCTGGTTGTGGTCGGTGGCGATGTCCGTCTCTTCGAAGACGGGGGCCATCTCGAACTGGCACGGCGCGACTTCGTTGTGGCGCGTGACGATGGGCACGCCCAGGCGATAGAGCTCGTACTCCACTTCGGCGATACAGGCCTGCACGCGCTCGGGGATGCCGCCGAAGTAGTGGTCTTCGAGCTGCTGTCCGCGCGGCGGCGGTGCGCCGATGAGCGTGCGGCCGCCCATGACGAGGTCGGGGCGCAGCGAGAAGTGGCCGCGATCAATCAGGAAGTACTCCTGCTCGGCGCCCATGGTGGTGTAGACGCGCATCGCGCCCTTGTCGCCGAGTAGCTCGAGCACTTCCATGGCCTTGTGCGAGAGCACGTCGGACGAACGGAGGAGCGGGGTGACTTCGTCGAGCGCCTCGCCGTTGTAGCCGATGAAGACCGAGGGGATGCAGAGTGTCTTGGTGCCGGCCGACTCCATGATGAAGACGGGGGAGGCCGGGTTCCACGCCGTGTAGCCGCGCGCTTCCCAGGTGGCGCGGAGGCCGCCGGACGGGAAGGACGACGCATCGGGTTCGCTCTGGATGAGCTGTTCGCCGGTAAACGACTCCATGGGGAGCTTGTTCTCATCGAACGAGAAGAAGGCGTCGTGCTTTTCGGCGGTGAGTCCAGTCTGCGGCTGGAACCAGTGGCAGAAGTGGGTGACGCCGTGGGACATCGCCCATTCCTTGATGACCTGGGAGACGGTAGGGGCGATGTCGACGTCGAGTTTTCTGCCGAGGCGAATAGCCGAGTTGAGCTTGGTGAAGACTTCCTTGGGGAGCTTGTCGCGCATCTGGCGCGCGCCGAAGGTGAGTGAGCCGAAGTAGTGGGAGATCGGCTCTCCGCCTTCACTCGCGGAGGGGATGTTGGGGGTCGCGACGACGCGGGAGGCGATGGCTTTGAGGGCAGCGGCGCGAGCGTTCATGAGGGCGTTATCCGGGCGAGGGATGGGCGGGGTGTTCTGCGAGGATTGCAGAATAAGCAAAACTAACGAGGCATTTCGGCTGATTCAAGGTGGAAATTGCAGAATATGCGATATTCGTGTGTAACTTGCGCAAGTTATCGATGCTACGCCGGCAGCTGCCTGAACGGGGAGGTGTCCACTCTTATAGTAGGCGTGAAGGGCAGGGGGCGGGATGGTGCGGTGCAGGCGTAGGAAGGTTTGCTGTGAGGTGGAGTCTAGGTGAGGGGGTGGGGTGTCGTGGCGTAGCTGATCTACGTCGCACTCACGATAGGGGGATTGGTGCTCGCGGGCTACGAGGGCACCGACTAAACGGCGGAAGCGCGCCGAGAATCGATTGGCGGAATGCGTCGGCGTGTCAGATATTGAGGGGTAACGTGGGGTGATAGGACGCGTATTTTGAGTGTATTCTAATTGCTGTGATGGAAGGCTCTGCAGTTGAAGACTGATTAGGTGACCGCACAGTGGAGAACTCGCATCAACTGGCACTTCGACGGTGGATTCACGCCGGACTAGCGATCGAAGAGGTTCGAGCGCTAGACGGTGATGCTGGGTACATCCTCAACAACATGATCGCGAAGTACTCGTTATACGCTGACTCTTACAGGGTTTCACCAAACGCCACCGCGGTGCTTGAGCAACTGGGCATCGACCTCAGCCAGCCGGTGCGCCGAGGCGCCATCTATGGTAAGAAGAAGCCGACCGTATTCGAACATGCAGTGCCGGCCAAGGTCGTGCGTGCGGCGTTGCTTGCGTCTACCAGGAGCGTAGTCGCAGTCAAGAGAATACTCGCGCGTTGCGGTCCGGTCGCGATTCTCACTCGCGAGGAGGATACGCGTCTGAGCGCACGAGGTCTGAGTCAGAAGATGCCGGCGACGTGGGTGTGGGGCGATGGCCTATTGGCGCGCTATGACGAGGCTGGTATCGATCTGAGCAAGCGGCTCATCTCAATGTATGGCGCAGTGAAGCGTTAGCGACATGGCGACACGACACGCATTGACATGCAATCGAGCGTGACGTCCCTTGCAGTGTGGGGAACTGTTAGAGACGCATGCGTCGCACGGGTCACCTAACCCGCATTGGTGCTGACGGCGCTGGTAGGGAAGCGGCCGCGGGCGGCTGGCGAGCGCGCACAAAGCCAACTCGTGCGCGCGCCCGCGTGCGCTTCTATTAGAAGCGCCGCAGCACAACGCCAGCCGTCAAGCGACCTTCTCTCCTCTGAGTCGAATGCTACCGTCATACACTTTCTGGGCCGTCGCTGATCAGATCAGGGTGCGGCTACAAACGCCTCCGCTCCTCTTGCCGGCCGCGAGCCCTACTGAGCGGCTAGCGACGCTGGAAGCTCCCGCGATCATGATCAAACACGAACAGGCTACCTTGCTGGAGCGCTTGGCTCGTCAACGCCTCGAGCACTTCAAGCAAACACGTGAAATCGAGTTCAAGGTCAATCTTGCACTTTGGACGGCGATCGTGCTCGCCGGAGGGACTCTGTATAGATCTGGGTTCCGCCTGGGCGCCACGAGTGAGGTTAAGGTCTTTGTCGGGGCTGCCGCAGTTCTGTGGATCTCTCACGCCATATTCTGGATGATTCCGATTCAGTACTCCGAGGACACAGATAGCGCGTTCATTAGAGAGTATCGGAAGAAGATCACGGCGGCATGCGGATTTCCAGAGGGTGTTCCCGAACCCGCATTCTGGAACAAACCGTTTTGGAGAGCCTACCGGAGGCTTCGGGAAAGTGGATGGTCTTGGATAGTGGCCGAAACTGGCGTGACCTTGATCTTGTGCCTGCTGGTTGGCCTCGTCCTCAAATTTGCACCGGTTCGAAGTTGAGCGGGCTCGCCTACCGTTGCTGCGGAAGAAGGTGGATGTTTGCGGTAGCGGCCGCAGCGCGGCCGCGTTTTGTTGTGCGCATTCGCAACCGGGCGCCAGTCGTTGGTCTCCCAGGCTCCAATAATGGCACGTACTTCTGAGTTCGATCCGGTCATAGTAGACGGCGCGCTGTCGAAGGCCCGCTTGGACGAGCTTCTCGGCCTAAAGCGGGAGTCGGCGAAGCTCGACTACAAGGAGTCTTACGACCCCACCGATCGTGGCGCCAAAGTCCGGATTGCAAAGCACGTGCTGGCAATGGCGAACACTGCGGGAGGGTACCTAGTACTAGGCGTCCGGGACGACGGGACTCCGGTCGGCCTGCTAGCTGCGCTCCTTGACCGCCTGGATGAAGCCGATCTTCGACATCAGGTTGGAAGCTACAGCTCGGTGCCTATATCTCTGTTCTTCGCAAACCGCCTCGAGGTTGACGGAAAGTCGTTCGCACTGATCGGCGTTATGCCGCTGACTGATCGGGTGGCTGTTGCCGCAGTCGACGGCGACTTCGCCCTGAACGGTCGGACAGTGAGTCAGTTTCGGAGCGGTGATGTGTTGGTGCGTCACGGCAGCTCTAGCGAGCGATGGAACCAGGATGATGCCGATTGGATCGCCGAGCGGATTGTCCGATCGAAGAAAGACCAATGGCTCCGTGATTTTGCGAGCGATTTCAGACGGCTCGTGGAGCTGTCCGGCGGCAATACAAAAGCGCAAATCGATGCATCAACGCTCAAGGCTCCACCTGAGGTGTTCGCCAAACTTGTCCAGTCTCTGCTGAGGTCTGGCGATGGATAAAGTTGGTCTCAGGACTCTCATTGACGTCGGTGTCGAGCTTGTTGCGGCGCGCATTGAAGCTCTGCGCCCGGACAAACTGGATGGCGCGAATACGGATGACGACATCGTCACCACGCTCGACCGTTTCACACAGTTGGGTTCACTGCTTCTTCAGCATGAAGTGCTCGACGTGTGGGAAATGCTGATGACTGGGTTTGAGCGAATCCTCTCTGCTGGACTCCCAGAGCACGATGACCTCCACGGGGTCACCAAAGGTGAGGCGGCCTATCAACTTGTCGTCGGCCAACGTCTGTTTGCGCTCGGGGGGCTGGTTCGCTTGCAGCGTAGGCATGCTTTTCTCAGGTCGATATGCCTCATTCACCCTAATAAGGAATATCCGAACTACTTCTGGAGTCGCTATCTCGTAACAATGGTCTCACGTGGAGAACTTGAGGGATTTCATAAGTCAGCTATTCCGCAGTCCGCCGAATATGTCCGAGAGCGTCCCGAACTCTTCGCACTCTATAAACGCGATATCGACACCGTCGTGAACGCAATTTGCCAGTTCGACTTCCTGCAGTGCGTCGTTGGCACCGCCATTTCGAAGGATATCGATCTTTGCTATCCAAATTTCGGCACGTACTTCAACGGCCGCACTACTCCTGCGATTAGTGATCTCCTGCGAGATGCGCAACTGAGACAGATTGCTGGCGTAACAGCTGACACATTACTGGCTGAGATCCTTCGTGCTCTCGATGAGTACGCGGCACATGCCTTCTTCGGCATCAACGGGTGGCACAGGGGTTATTGGCAGGACACTGCGATCCTTGAATTACTCAAGACCAACCCTGCTGGCCGGCGTGCGACATGAACATGCGGCTGAAGCTGTCGCTGAGCGCGGTATTAGATGACGTATCTCTTTCCCGGGCTCTGGTCGGCAGCATAGATGGGTGCACCAGCAACCTGCAGCGCAGCTTAGTCGCGATTCGCCATGCAACACAAACGAGTCGGGAGTCTCAATTTGACTGAGTAAGATGCGAAGAACTCTAGTCGCCCAAACCTCCAGCTAAAGTCGCGTCAGCAGCGCGGACGCCTTCGTCACGACCAAGACATGTCATCCCAGCGCTTCCTGCCGGAACATCTGGATCCGCTCGTTTTATCGAGTGGTGTCGAAGACGCCTTCGCCGCCTTCGCGTCGCAGGTGCTGGCTTTGGACTTGCCGCACCTCCGTGCATTTCCCACGAATGGAAAAGACGGCGGAATAGATTTCTTGGCGGAGGCAGCATCCGGGCGTATAGTCGGCGATTACAAGTATCTCTCGGACGATGGGGTCAAAGCGGCCTTGAAAGCTTGGCACGTCGTTGAGGAGAGGCTGAGGCGCAACCTGAGTGGTCGGTCCTCGCCTGCAGTAGGGCAGGCGCAATACGCTCCCTGGTTCAGTGCGGCAAGCCCGATTAGAGAGTACCGTTTCGTCGTTAGCAGTGAACTCAAGACTCAGGCGCAGTACGACGCGCTTGAAGCGCGGATTCGGTCCTTCTTTGAGGAGCTCTCTGGGCAGCCGTATTTCGCCCATCTCGACGAGATAGCGATTCGCGTGTGGGCGTGGGCGGACCTCTCACGCGCTGCCGCGCGAGCACCGCACCTCCTGCTACGTTGGTTTCCGCGATGCAGACCTAGCGGCCTCGTTCTCTTGGACGACGAGGCCGTGGCCCGATCATTCCGCGCGTATTTGCAAAGTGGGATGCTGCCATTCTACGGTCGCGGACTCCATGCGAGCCTGACGTCGCCGCACCCTACCTTTGCCGACGAAACAGCCCTACTCGATAAACTCGATCACCGACGTACGACCGGGCTCATTGTCACTGGCTCAGGTGGCGTCGGCAAATCCCGCCTTGCACTCGAACTCGCGAAACAGGGTGCAAGGAGAGGTTGGTTGGGGTTACGAGCGGTCGGCAGAGTCGGCCGAGGTGAGCTTGCTAAGTTGGCGGAATTGCTAACGCCTCAGACGATTTGCATCGTCGCCATCGACTACGTGGAGACGCAGCCGGACTTTGAAGAGTTCGTTGAGAGCGTCAATACGCTCAATGACACGTACGGGCTTCGTCTCTATTACGTTGCCAGCTGTCGCACTGCATTCTATCGGACACTTCTTGGTCTGCCGCGACACGAGAGAGTTGACCTAAGCCCCTTGGCCGAAGGAGCGGCTGCTCAATGGGAGAAGGACTATCGAGTCTCGACGGTACTGCACATTCTACGTCATTGCGACTTGGATAGTGATGCAAGAGCGCGAGCAATGTGTCGCGATGTGCCCGCATTTGCGGTCTTTCTGTCCTACTTGAAGGCTCAGGGACGAGACGTTGACTTGGCGGCACTCCTGAACGACCTGACCTTCGCAGGGTGGATTGCCAGGCGCGTCCAAGCAAGTTTTGGTCAGCAACCGGTGGGCAGAGATCTTGCCACTGTGGCAGCACAGTTTCCCTTTCCGGAGAGTCGGGCGGTCAGGTTCAACGCTTCGGAGCGCACACTGCTCGATCACCTCGCTGCCGATGGCTGGGCGGAAATCGCCGCAGTTGAAGGATCCACCGATAAGCACTGGCTTGTCGCACATGACGTAATCGCTGACCAACTCCTGCTCTCCGCCGCGGACGCATTTCGCCCCACTGTCGCCCTCTTCGTGGACGATGTGCTTAGCTTTGCCGAACGCCTCGATAACACGTCATCGGCCGTGGGTGCGCTGCAACGCGTTCAGGACGACCCGTTGTTCAATGGCATCGCTTGGCTCGACCGTCTCGGGAACGCGATTGCACGAGCGCCCGTGGCGTGGCGCGCCTCCGTGGCAGAGCTGCTCAGCACACCACTGTTGGAACCTTCCGAGGTTCTTCGACTCGTGCAGCAGCACGGCGCCTTCTGGATCGGAGCTGAAGACAACGTGGTTGTTCAGAATCGAATCGGGTGGTTGGCTCGACGAGTAGTACGGCGTGAGATTCCAGAACTGGCGGAGGATCTACGCTCGGTACTTGTCGACCTTGTAACACGTGCAGCACGGCGAGCAGATCGAAGTAACTTCGTCTTGTCTTGGGGTGTCCGCTTGGCACCAGAGGCAGTCGCATCTCCCGCCCTCGCTTGGCTTCACAAACACCCGATTCTCTTCCAGAGTCACTATCTATACGTCAGTTGGTTGACTGCTGGTCTGGATCGTGAGACAGTTCGGGACGGAATTCGAATGTGGTTCAAGAAGCACGCAACCACCTTCCAGTCAGGCTTCCTGGTCAGCGCCTGGCTCGACGAGGGAGGTGACGCGGCGCTGGTGCAAGAACCTGTTGCTACATGGACGCTCGCCTTTGGCTGTGAAAGCGACGCGGCGCGCATCTATCGGGCTTGGGTGCAGGCCGGTGGTGCACTTCACCAGATTCGCAGCCGACTTCTGGCGTGGCTCGAAAGTCACGGAGAGGAGTTTGATGCCTTTCTGGTACACCGCGCATTGCTCGAGCGTGTAGGGCCGGACATTGAGCTCGACCCGTACATACTGAATTGGCTTGCACACCACAATGACAAGGTGGCTGCTTCATACATCCACCGAGAGTGGCTCCAGTCCGGACGCAGTTTCGAACAGATCCGCGAGGCAGTACTGGACTGGTTCCATCGTTACCGAGATTACGACTTCGCGGAATTCGTCCTTAAGCCTCTCGCCGTTCAGAAATCACTCCCTTCTGAGACACTCCGCGACATCCTTCACTGGTGTTTGCGATGGCACGAAAGCGACGAGGCCGCGGCGAAGCTTGCCCTTATTGTGCGGATGGACCTTCCTGCTGACCTTGTGGCTGACGTGTTGACGGTATCGGAGGCCGTCCTAGGACCGCAATTTGCGAAGCATTCCCTGGATCAGCAACAGTCAGCCACAATCTCGGCACTGGTCGCAAGGCTCAGTGTTCTTGGCGAAGATGACATCGCCGTCTTCGAACGTATCAACCAACTGCTGCTTCAGTGGATGCGACACCCGAACGGTTTCGAAGCTTCATCGACTTGGATTACAGCACCAACCGCGGAGGTCGGAGCCCGCGTGGTTACTCTCCTAAAGATGGGCCGACTTGATATAACAACAGACGTATCGTCGCTCGACAGGTTTTCGGCGTGGCTTGCGTTTCACAGTGGAAGGAAACCGCGGAAAGTGCGAGAGATGCTGGCCGCCGCCAGAGACTGCTGACCTGGTGAGAACTCAGAGGTGGCGTGACGGAGTGAGGCAGGGGGATGGTAAACTCCCCCGCCAGATAAGCAGTCACGATGTGGACTGCCGGGCCCCCTAAACGGGGCTGCTTCTCGTCGTTCATCGTGGTCAAACCCAGGTCCCGTCGACACATTTCGCCCCGTGCCCCCCTCGCCCCCCACCACGCTCGGCCGCTACACCCTTATATGTCCCGAGTTTGCTATGTTCGTCGCACTTCTGCGAAGCGCGAGCCCGATATACCCTTGGTCGTTCGAGACCGTACTGGAGCGCGGGCCGCGCGTTCGCTCACTGACCCTCGAGAGCCCGGACGGTTGCCCGGTGCCCACCCGCGCGGTGGAGCCCGCATGAATAAGGACGGGCGTGGGAGTGGTCCTCGCGCGGGAGTGCGGATGTTCGTCGGGATTGATGTGGCCAAGGCGGAAGTGGTGGTCGCCGTGTCCCCGAGCGGCGAGACATGGACCAGTGCGACGACGGCGGCGGGGTTGCGCGCGCTGGCGAAGCGGCTCCGGCGCCTCGCCCCCGAGCTGATCGTGCTGGAGCCGAGCGGCGGCTACGAGCTGCCGGTGCTCGAAGCGCTGCTCGATGCCGAGTTGCGCGTGAGCCTGGTCCTCCCCGAGCGCGTGCGGGACTATGCGAAGTCGCAAGGCCAGCGGGCGAAGACGGATGCGTTAGATGCCCGCGTCCTCGCGCAGTATGCGGCGCAGCTCTCGGCGCCGCGACTCGCGGTGCTCGTGCCGGCGCAGCGCGCGCTGGTGCGCTTGGTCCTGCGCCGCCAGCAGATCGACGGGATGCTGGCCGCCGAGCGCCAGCGCCTCGATCAGGACTCGCTGTATCGCGACTCCCCGATCCGGCGGGATATCGAGGAGACCATCGCGTACTTGGAGGCCAAGCTACGCGACCTCGACCGCGATCTGACGGCGACGATCGCGGCGGAGCCGACATGGGCGGCGACGGCGACGCTGCTGCGCTCGGTGCCGGGCGTGGGGCCCGTCACCGCCGCCACCCTGCTCGCGTGTGTGCCCGAGTTGGGCACGCTCTCGCGACACAAGATCGCCGCGCTCATCGGCGTGGCCCCGATGGCCCGCGAGAGTGGCCGCTGGAAGGGGCAGCGCCGCATCACGGGCGGCCGAGGGATGGTGCGCAAGGTGCTCTACATGGCCGCCCTCGTGGCCAGCCGCTTCAATCCGCCGCTGCGGGCGTTTTACGAGCGCCTCCGCGCGCGCGGCAAGAACGCCAAACAGGCGCTCACCGCGTGCATGCGCAAACTCCTCGTGCTCCTCAACGCCCTGCTCAAGACGCAGCAGCCGTGGCAGGCCCCGGCGTCCACCACGGCGTAACTCCCCTCCTCAACAAGACGGTTGCTCCTGTCACGCCTCGGCGCCGGCGGCATGGGCGAAGTCTGGCGCGCACACGACGCGAACCTCGATCGCGAAGTCGCCATCAAGCTCCTCAACCCGGGCGCACTGGCCGACCAGACGAGCCGCGACCGGTTCCGCCGCGAGGCCCACGTCCTCTCGCGCCTCTCCCATCCGGGCGTCGCCACCATCTACGACTTCGATTCCCAGGGGGGCGTCGATTTCCTCGTGATGGAGCTCGTCACCGGCGGCACCTTGGAATCACGCATCGCACAGGACGCGCTCACCACGCCCGACATCACGCGCATCGGCGCACAGATCGCCGGCGCGCTGCACGACGCCCAATC
>Ga0172379_10006086_pt1 | contig 16400 bp, 15 predicted proteins | sample GrowelOW334metaG_FD_119756 | JGI IMG/M metagenome (GOLD analysis project Ga0172379, IMG submission 119756) | Groundwater microbial communities from an aquifer near a municipal landfill in Southern Ontario, Canada - Groundwater well OW334 metaG | ecosystem: Environmental > Aquatic > Deep... | reverse complement strand
TCATTCAGGAACGTACCGATGCCGGTACGCGGAGAACGGTGACCGATGATCAGGTGCAGGTTGGAAGCGCCGAGGTCGAGATCCACCAATACGACGCGCTTACCGGCCTGGGCTAGCGCAACGGCGAGATTTGCGGCTACCAGCGATTTTCCGACACCGCCTTTTCCGCTCGCGATGGGGAGTATCCGCATCAGGAGCCTCCGACTTCGTCCGCAACCTCGTCGACGACGAGCGTCGGCAAATCCTCGGCAGCCTCGACGGGGGAACGGTTATAAAGCAAGGACAGAGCGACCAGAAGACCACTCAGAAGGTCATAGACGGCTACCGCCGCGACGGCGGACAGCGCAATGAAAAAACGAACTTCGTTGAGGCTGGCGGTACCGACAAGCGACGGTATCGCGACGAGCATCCACACCCCCAGACACACCGCGGAAATGAGTTTTCCGGCCGCGAATAGAGGACGGTACGCATCGTAGGGGTCCGGATCAAGCCAAGAGAACATCGCGAGCAGGATGAATAACGATTGCGGAGCCGCAAAAGCCGCCGCGAACGAGGGCCGCGAGCTTCCGCCTAATCCGGAAACGGCCATCAACACGAGAGCAAGGCGGGGAGCTTCCAAGACGAATAATGCAAAACGAAGCGGTCGACGTCCGGTCATGGGCGAAACTCTACGAGTATCTCCTTGTGCGGTCAAGTGGTTGACAAAGGCCAAGGCCTCTTTAGAATGAAAACCATGAACGAACCTCAAAAATCGCCTCGAAAACGTCTTCCGATCCTTCCGATCCTCTGGATCGTGTCGACAATCGCCCTCTGTTCGGTTTTCTCGGTTGCGGCGGCGCCGCGTGCCGAAGCGGAAAGCGCCGAGGACGGTCGACGTTACGCGCTGATCATTCAGAACGTCTTTGACTTCATTCAGCGTCATTACGTCGATGAGGTCCAAGCGCAGAAGTTGTACGAGGGCGCCATGAAGGGTATGTTCGAAGCCCTCGGAGATCCCCATTCCGTATTCCTTCCCGCGTCGGATATGGCGGACCTCAATGACACTACGCAAGGCAGTTTCGGCGGCGTCGGGCTGTACATCACAAAACCCACCGCACCGACTAAAACCGGCGCTCCGACCTTTGTCGAAGTCGCGTCCCCCATTGAGGACACACCCGGTTGGCGCGCCGGCATCAGCCCCGGCGATCTCATATTGGAAATTGACGGAAAATCGACCGAAAAGCTGACTATGGATGAAGTGCTCGCCCGCCTCCGCGGAAAACCGGGCACTGAAGTCTCCATATTGATCCGCCGCGGCGAAAAGCTCGAATTCACCGTCAAACTGACCCGCGCCATCATTGAAGTCCCAACGGTAAAAAGCGCGATGATCGGCGCCGACATCGGTTATGTGAAGATCATCACCTTTACCCCCATGACCGCCGAGCGCGTCGGAGCGGCGCTGGACACCTTCCAGAAGAGCGGCTACAAATCGCTCATCGTGGACCTGCGCTTCAACTACGGCGGTCTCCTCCAGGCCGCCATCGGCGTTTCCGACTACTTCCTGGAAGGGGGCCTGGTCGTATCGACCAAGTCGCGCATTCCAAATGAAAACTCCGTCTTCACGGCAAAAAATCGCCCGACTGTTCCCAAGGACATACCCGTCGTCGTGCTGATCAACCGCGGGTCGGCCTCCGCATCGGAAATCGTCGCCGGAGCTCTCAAGGACCGCGGGCGGGCGTACCTGATCGGCGAAAAATCGTTCGGTAAAGGATCCGTCCAGCAAGTCTACCCGATTGACGACGCGGGCTTCAAAATAACTACTTCCCGCTATTACACCCCCAGCGACGTCAATATCGACAAAATCGGTATCCCGCCGGATCTTGAGGTCAAATTCCCCGAACTGAGCAACGATGAAGCGGAAACGCTCAACAAGCTCATCGCCGATGAAAAAATCCCCTTGTTCGTTAAGACCAACCCGAAAGTTGAGGCGGCTAAAGTCGACGTTTTCGTGAAACAGCTGCTCTCCTCTTACAAGATAAATGAACCGCTCTTGCGGCGCATGGTCCGCGATGAACAAAACCGCACGCTGGTCGCTCCGGTCTACGACTTGGAATACGACGTACAGCTGAAAGCGGCGATAAACGTCGTCCGGGGCGGAAAGTTCTTTGACCTGATGAAAAGCGTAAAAAATCTAAAAACCTTACAGGAAGAAGCCGCGAAAACTGAAAGCGTAACGGATAAACCAACCGTTTCAAAATCAAAGTGATGGAGCGAAACCCCGCTGATCGATGCGACGACTTATACTGAATACGCCCCCAGACGAAGCCGGAAGGCTTCGTCTGGGGGGTAAAGATTTCCGATACCTTGTCCGAGTTCTCCGAAAATCCGCGGGTGATACCTTCCGGGCGCTTTTGCCGGATGGCCGCGAAGAGTTAGTGAAAATAGTCGCGGTCGATAAAAACACTATCGAGGCGATCCTTCGGCCGGATGTCGCCGCCATATCCGAAGACAAATCGCGAGTGGCTGATATGGTCCGCCGACAAGCGGTGAGCGCCCTGCCCCTGATCGTACTAATCCAAGCCCTTCCCAAAGCGCAGAAAATGGACCTTATTGTCCGCCAAGCTACGGAAGCGGGCGTCTCACTCATCCTGCCTTTCATAGCTGAGCACTCGGTTTCGCGTCCGGAAGCGGGACGAGACGCGGAGCACAAAAGGGAACGCTGGGAACGTATCGTCAAAGAAGCGCGGCAGCAAAGTGGTTCAGATATCGCGACAAAAATTCGGGAACCGCTATCTTTGACAGAGGCAATTGAGGCTTGGCGCGATTTCGCCATACCGCGAGGAACGTCGGTCGCGGTATTTCTTCACCAGGCCCCCCTTGCGCAGGGCTCGTTGCACGGATATCTTAGCGACGACCCACATACGGTTGCCGTCGCTGTCGGACCCGAGGGAGGTTTTTCCCTTTCCGAAGCAAACACGCTGTCCGCCGCCCGGTTCCTGCCGGCCCTTTTGGGAGAAAACGTACTCAGGACCGAGACCGCGGCTATCTTCGCATTGGCGGCTATGCAGGTCATTTTATTGGAGAAAACATTTTGGATTCCCAAAACCCCGTACTGCCCGGAATCGAACGTATAAATCTTCTGAGAGTACCGCTGGACATACTTCCTCCCGAACAGATAGCGGACACCATTGCCGCAATCCTCCAAACGGACACGGAACAACAAATAGTTCTCTTGTCTCTGCGGGATCTGCTGCGAGCGCGGAGAAACAACGAATACAGGCAGTACGTGCTGAACGCCGCGCTCGTTCTGCCGATTTCCAAGAGTCTCATCGGCGGGGCCCACTTCCTGACCGGCAAAACGCCGATTCGTTATATGCCGTTTGATTTTGTCGTCAAAGTACTCAACGCGCTGGAGACCAGAAACCGCTCGGTCTATTTAATTGGCGCTCGCAAACGGAGTCTCCAAACGGCCGAACGTAATATTCGGTATACGTTCCCCGGAACGCGCATCGTTGGTCGCTGCACGGGTTGGTTCCATCGACAGGAAGAGGCGAACATCCTCCAGGCCATCAAAAAATCCTCCCCGTCATTGTTGCTCATCGGACGCGGCGTTCCAGGAGACGAGCGATGGATTGAAAGAAACAAAGGCGCGTTCGGTTCCGGCATCCAGCTCTGGTGCAGCGATCTTTTCGACGTTTTCGCTGAACGCAAAAAACGCCCTTCGCGTGCTGTTTTTGACCGCGGATTCGAGGGAATCATCCTCTGCGCTCGTTTTCCCTGGAGAATTATCCGAATTTTTCCGTATATCTACTATAAGCTTCTAATCCTTTTTTACAGGCTGTTCCGCCGGGGGTGATTATGAACGCGGTATTGCACATCGACGATCGGGAAGAAGAGCTTCAAGAGCTTCGATACCTGCTCGCCGATCGATACCGCGTCACCACTTGCCGCAAAGCCCGATATGCCGCTTCGCTCATAGCAAAAAGAAAACCAGACGCGGTCCTTCTCGATATCGATATGCCCGATTACGACGGATTCCGCGTTCTTTCGGAAATTCAGGCGATGGACGACCCGCCCCCCGTACTCATGCTTTCCGGTCACCCCGAACCCTTCTTTGTCAGGAGAGCGATGCGGGAAGGCGCCGTCGATTTCATTTCAAAACCCTACACCGGCTCGATGATCAGACATAGGCTTGAACGTATCCTGGTCGGCGGCAACCAATCGCCGATTACCATACCTGGAACGGTCCCAAACGAAGCTGCCCACATTCTCGTCGGTTCCTCCGCCGCGATGAGCGCCGTTCGAACGACACTCGCCCGATACGCAAGATCTGATGCCCCGGTCCTCATCCTTGGAGAAAGCGGCACCGGTAAGGATAAGGCCGCGTATGTTATTCACGCCCTTTCCGCCCGCGCCGCGGGGCCCTTCGAGATACGGAATGTGGGCGCGTTTCCTGAAAGCATCGTCGAAAGTGAATTATTCGGGTGCGAACCCGGTGCCTTCACCGGCGCAAGAGCCAGTCAGGGCTGTTTTGAGGCCGCGCACGGCGGCACGCTCTTTTTGGATGAGATCGCCGACGCCGGACCGACGCTGCAGGCAGCCCTGCTTAGGGTAGTTGAAGACGGACAAGTCCGAAGACTCGGCTCAACAAAATATAAAAAAGCGGATTGTCGGCTCGTATTCGCCACGAATTGTGACTTGGAAGAGATGGTTGTCCATAAGAAGTTCCGGCAAGATCTGCTTTTCCGAATCAATACGCTACCGCTGATTATGCCGCCGTTGCGGGAACGAATAGAGGACATTCCGGAATTAGTGGAATTATTTCTTGCGCAGAACGGGCAATCAATGGAAACGATAAAAAGCGATGCCATGAATAGCCTATTCCAGCATCCGTGGCCCGGCAATGTCCGTCAATTAAAAGCGTGCGTAGAACGGGCGCTGGTATTGGCCGCCGATGATCCGATCGGAACCGAACACCTGCGGCCCTGAGACGGGCTACTGAGTTCGACGGAAATCGAACGCTTCCAACACCGCTATAGCGGTTGTTTCGTCGTAATCGACCCCAAGTCCCAAATAACGGCATAGAACGATAATTCGGTCTCCCGGCAACATGCGGGTAGCCGAACGGCGGGAAAAGGCCTCGCGAAACTTCGGGGAATCGAACACGGCGTAGGCCCTGAACAGATCAACACGATCTTCCCCGTTCCAAGCGCCGCCGACCAACTCCACTTCAGCGGTGAATTTATCGTCCGCATCAGCTCGATTGGTAATCGAACCGATTTCCGCGTCAATGACCAACACTCTGTCTCCGGGTATGGACCGATCGTCGCCGCTTTGCGCCGCACGGTGCAGATCCGAGATCGTCACTTTAAAAGCGACCTGACCTTTTTCCGATACACCGGGCGCGGCTTGGTTCGCCGCGAATATCGGCACGGCCGAAAACCAGACGCCTATCGCCAAAGACAGAACCAGGACTCTTTCTTGCCGTTTCATACGCTTAAGTATGCTCCCTGTTTGGGCTATTATCAACCGAACTCGTCGCGAGCCGCGCCATTTTTCGGAAAATTGCTTCCAGATAGCGCGATTCATCCAAGGTTATACCCGCGCGGGCGAAAATATCGCGGAAAAGACGCTCCTGCTCGGATCGACCCGCCTGCTTATAGAAGCCTACAGACTCAAGGCAATCGGCAACCGTCGTCGTGATTTGATCAAGGCCTTCCGCATTGATCGGAACCCAACGCGTTTGGTCTTCCCATTCCTCGGGTCGGCCCATCGCCAGGTACAATTCATACGCGAAGATCTGGACGGCATGAGAAAGATTGAGCGACGGAAAAACATCGTCAACAGGAATATGAGAAGCCATATTGCAAAGTGAAAGCTCCTCTTCTTCCAGTCCCGTCCGCTCGTTTCCAAACACAATGGCGGCCATCCCCGGACGTTCCCGCAGCGCGCGAGAGAGTTCATCCGGCGGCATGGAAAAATCTTTTCGCTTCTTACCGCGTCTGCGGGTCGTCCCTACGATCAATGAGCAATCAGCCGTCGCAAGTCGAAGACTATCGAACCACAGAGCGCTCTCGTAGACGTCGACGGCATGCACCGCGCGCGCGTTGACTACTTCATCGTCCAATCTGCCCGATTCCGTCTCCGGCGTTACGATTCTGAGCCGAGTCAGGCCCATATTTTTCATCGCCCGGCAAACCGCGCCGACGTTTCCCGACTCTGAGGGCCGGGACAATACCACCACGATATCACTCAAACGCACGGATACCTCCGTTAAAGGCATGTAAAAGCATTCGATGATCGCTGTCAACGTCGCGAACAAGCGCTATACTGATGTCGGCATGAATACGGTTTTTTATGGACGGCGCGCGCTGGTTGTCGGCGGTTCCGGGGGCATCGGGGCGGCGGTAGCCAAGTTGCTCGGAGAAATGGGCGCCTCGGTCGTCGTGCACGGAGGCACGTCTCGGGAGCGTCTTGATGCTTCCATCACCGCGGTTCGCTCAACGGGTGCGGTCGCAAGCGGGTTTCTTCTCCCGATCGATTCACCGAAAGCGGCGAATATGCTATTCAGACAAGAAAGTAATATCGATATTGTAGTATGCGCGTGGGGACCCTTTTCAAGATCGTCTCTTGCGCGAACTACCGCTGAGGACTGGGAACGGGCGGCCCTGCTGGACCTGGCGTTCCCGGGAGCTTTGGCAAGCGCGTATATCGAAAATATGGCAAAGGAGGGCTACGGTCGTTTTCTCTTTTTCGGAGGAACGACGACGGATTCCGTTCGCGGTTTTACGACGACCGCCGCCTATTCCGCCGCAAAGACAGGAATCGGCGTATTAGTTAAGTCGATTGCCCTTGAATATGCCGGAACCGGCGTTTCAGCGGTTGTCGTGTGTCCTGGATTCGTCGATACTGAGTACCTGAACGATGAGGTTCGCTTGGATCTGCGCAAGGGGGCTCCCGGCGGTCGCTTATTGGAAACGGAAGAGGTCGCTCGGGTGGCCCTCCGATTAATCGAATCGGAAACCTCAAATGGGGCGATTGTATCCCTTGACGCGGGCTTGAATTTGGCAAAACGAAGCGGAAAGACGATATATTGAGTTTGGTTTGACAAAGCGACGGTAGACGAATAATATTCTTTGTGTTGAAATGGCTTTTGCCGATAGTAATATAGTACCGATAAAGAGTAATCCGGCGACTCGCGGGACGGAAGGAGCGTCATGACTAATAACGACATCGTACCCGGCTTTGATGATGAAAAGGACGAAAGCCTAAAAATCAAACTCCAGAAGGTTGGAGAGATTGAAGGTTGTCTTGTTCTTTATTTGACGGGATACATCGATACTTATAATTCCAATTACTTCCAAAAACGCGTCGCTAAGGCCGTGGAGGCTGGTTATGTCCGGCTCATTTTTCAGTGCGGCGGCCTGAATTACGTTTCTTCGACTGGTATTGGATCCTTCACCGCTTTTCTTAAATCCGTAAAACCTCGCGGCGGCGATTTGGTTCTGTTGGAAATCCAACCGAAGGTTTACGAAGTTTTCCAACTGCTAGGATTTTCCCAGTTCTTCAATATCAAGGACAACTTGGATGAATCCACCGACTTCTTCCGTGCGGGTAATCCGACGGAGAAGGCGAACATTTTCCCGAAGATTTTCTCTTGCCCTATCTGTTCAAAAAAGCTCAAGGCGATCAAGGCGGGCCGGTTCCGTTGCTCCGAATGCAAGACCATCCTTGCTATCGATAACGCCGGTCAAGTATTTCTCGGTTAAGACTGTCGAAAGCGTTCCGGAGGCGCGTCCATGCCCGATAAAAAGATTGAACGGTATCTCATAGACCTGCAATTGAGTTATCGTGAGCTTGGTTCGGGCATGTGGCTCGTTGAGGACGAAGAGCGAGGACTTGAGGGCATTGTCGTCATGCACGCCGATAGCCTCGTAATCGTTCGAGTGGCGGTGATGAAGGTCCCCGAGGATCGTCGCCTGGAACTTTTTACAAAATTATTGGAACTCAACGCGCACGACGTCTTGCACGGCGCGTACGCGTTGGAAGGCGATGAAATCGTTCTCGTCGATACGCTCGAATATGAAACGATGGATTTGGGGGATTTACAGTCCGCGCTTGAAGCTATAGGGATGGCACTCGCGCAGCATTACCCGATCCTTTCCGCGTTCCTAAAACGCTAACCCCAGACCCAAGGTAGGAGGAATCGAGCTATGGGAATCTTCCAACGGCTCAAGACGCTCGTTTCGTCGAACGTCAACGACATGATCAATAAGGCCGAAAACCCCGAAAAGATGCTTAACCAGCTGGTCGTGGAAATGAACGAGCAGCTGATCGAGTCTAAGAAAGCAGTCGCGATGGCGATTGCCGACGAAAAAAAACTTGAACGGGAAACCCAATCTCAGTTGGAACAGGCTCAGGAATGGGAACGTAAGGCGATGCTCGCGGTACGCGCCGGACAGGACGACCTTGCGAAGGAAGCGCTATTACGCAAACAAGAGCACGATACCAATCACGTCCAGTTCAAACAGCAATGGGAAGCCCAGAAGGCCTCGGTCTCTAAGTTGAAGGAATCCCTGCGGGACCTCCAGAACAAGATCGAAGAAGCCTCGCGTAAAAAAAACATTCTCGTCGCTCGCGCGAAACGAGCTGAAGCGCAACAAAAGATACAACAAACCATGTCCAGCGTCTCCGGCAACAAGAGTTCGTTCGAGGCCTTCGATCGGATGGCGCAGAAAGTGGACCAACTTGAAGCTCAGGCCGACGCAAACCAGGAATTGGAAGACTTCTCCAGCGGCGCGACCCTTGATAAACGATTTGCCGAACTTGAAAAATCATCGACTACCACTGATGTAATGTTGGAAGACCTGAAAGCGAAAATGAAAGCCCTCCCCGATAACACTTCCAAATAACGGGGCTTCGTTATTCTCGTAATAATCGGCGCCGATCCTTCCCTTGCGGGACGGATCGGCGCTTTTTATTTGCCCTTTTCTTTCACTTTTCACGCTGAAGCGCCTGATTTTCACCGGTATGACCTGGCCGTCCTCGTCTCCTTCCCTTCCGGTCAGGATTTTCTGAGGGATATACCCAAAACGATCCCGGTCATCGCATGCGGGTCGGCTGATTCGATCGCGGAAGCGTTTCGCCAAGGCGCTACTGATTACCTTTGTGAACCGTGGACGGAAAAAGAACTGGCGGCGCGGGTCGGCCGTTTACTTCCGAAAACGGTGCTCGCATTTCCGGGCGTAGGTATTATCCTTCGCGGAACGCGTCTGGATGGACCGAAGCAATCGCTTCACCTCTCCCGAGATGAAGCGGCCCTACTCCGAATACTCTATCGTGAGGTAGGCGAAAAGGTTTCACGTATCGCGCTGCGCCGGATTTTGTGGCCGAGAGCGCCGAAAGATAGCCGCATTGTTGATGAAACGGTATCCAGACTCCGGAAACACTTGGCCGCCGCAGGGATCTCTAAATTGCATATGGAAATCCGTTCGATTCGTGGTTTTGGTTATCGGTTGGAAGTGTCTCAGTGATTGTGCACTGGTTGTGGATAACTTTATGGGTTTTCCACATGTTTTTCCACATGTATCGCTTCGTATACACGGAATATGCGGACCTTAGTGGCCTGCATATTCCAAGAAATTTATATAACTGTATTATAAAGACTTAACACTCTGTAACCATTTCCAGTATTTTTCCATCGCCTTTAAAATCTCCAAAATTGCCTATTGAATTTGAAATGGGTTCAAATAGAGTATTGGATTACTTGTGGATAAGCTGTTAAGAGTCTGCGGATTACCGCGGCTTGCATTCAGGTACGGCGCATGGTACGATTCTCTTCTATGAGAGCCGTCGCACGACTAACGCTCCTCTATTCCGCAGCCTTCATCTTCTTCCTTACTGCGGGGACGGGTATTTCCGTTATGCGAACATGGCTGGAAGCAACCCAGGCGTTTCCTCTTCCCGCGCCTTTCCATTTTATGCGAGCCCTCTTCAGCGCCGTATCGGAAAATGTGCCCCTGGCGGTTTATGGAAGTGTCCTACTCACGCTCCCTGCCGCTTCTCGTCGTTTATCCGGATCTTTATCGGCTCAGCTGATGGTTTTCATGTTGACAAGCGCGGTCCTGTTTTCCGTTACCTACGGCACGCATACCTTTTCCAACGCGGCAGAGTCAACCCAGGAATCGATGTCCGGAAAAAAACTGGGAACCTCGGGGCTAATCATAAACCTCGGGGCTTCAACAATCGTATTTGCGGGTACGCCCAATACGAATAAAGACGAGTACGCCGTCGACATAGCCGCAAACAGCAAACTACGCATTATTCCAACGGGAAAAGCAGATGAGCTTATCAAACGGTCCGGACGCGTCCATCCACTAGGTTCATTTATTGAACTGAATCCTTCCCTTGCCTCGATATCGAGCGATTTCAGCGCCGGCGCGCGACGCTTATCGGCGACTTTCGATGCCGGCGCACTAGTGCTGCTGGCGTACTCCTGCGCACTCGCGTTGCTCCTTTCATCCTTCGGCGTCCTTTCTGGAGCTACCCGTTGGCCTTTAGCGGATCTGGCCCTATGCGCCCTCGCTTTACGGGGAGCGCTCATTTTTGAAGGCATCGTCTCTTCGCCTTCAGTCATCCGCTTTGTCATGAACGGCAATATCGGGATTCCCGAGCCGTTCATCGTCCCGGCAATTTTAGGGAGCAGCGGATTGTTAATCTTCGCGGGGGGGTTCGTATCACACTTCGCGCTTGGGAGAATCGAAAAACATGGCTGATGAACGGCGCATATCGGCACCATTGCTCCTGGCCGTCTATTCGGCGGCTTCTTTTTCCCTAATCGCGCTTTGGGAATTCATCTTTCCGAAAACTTTTGAACCGCTTCCTACTTTTTTCTTGAAATGGCGATTCTTTCACGCAGCCGCAACCTATTCATCCACATTTCCAGCAGTAGCGTTAGCCGCGATTGCCGGTACTTTCGGATTCGGCAATTGGGGCCACTCGGGTGATGAACGTTTTACGCATGATTTTATAAACTCCATTCGTACACCGCTCATAACATCTTTTGTAGCAGCGCTTATGTATGCGGCACTTTTTCTGCTTGTCCAACCGGTTTCACTCGACGCAATCGCGGATATGACGGCCAAAGGCATCCTTTTCAGAACATCTGCCGAAAAAGCTTCTATAGCCATCGTTCGCGAAAACTGGAAAGAAGCCGGCGGATACCTCAACATTTGCCAACAGGTATGGGCCAACAGCCCTGAAACGGAAAATGCCCGGGATCGACTACAAGTCGGCCTTGCGGGAATGCGGGCACAGGAAAACGGAGCGTCATCGGCTCCGCCTGGACGGAAAGCCGGCGGTTCTCATCCCGGCGTTAACGCGGCGACTACAACGACCGAAGCCTTGGAATTGGCAAAGAAGGCATTTAGCGCAGGCCGTTATTACGACGCTCATTGGCTAGCTACTTTAGGGGAACGGCTTGCGAAGCCCGGAGCGAGCGAAAAAGCATCCGCGACGCGACTGGCAACCGATGCGTGGAACGCGATTTCGGCAACCGAACCAAGCGACGCGAATAAAAGCGCCTTTTCCTTATATAAGCGAAAACGAGACGGATACGCGGCCCTGCTCGCCGAAGATTGGATACGCGCCTATTTCATTTACGAGGAGCTATCCCTAACACAGCAAAACGATCCGGACGTCTCGCGTTTTCTGAAAGTCAGCGCGGAAGGCATCAAATCGATTTCCTTTTTCGCTAACGAAGTAGGCGCGTCCATCGGCGCCGTCGATATTGACGTCGTGTTATCCTTGCCCCGAAAAGACGGAGGAAGGGATATCCTGCGCGTTCGGCGACTGCATCCGTTCGCGGACGCGGCTTATGGAGAAGGGCTTGAGCTTTTATCCTTCGACTCCGGAGGAACACTTCGATACGGCGTTGAAGCCTCGTACATCAAGGCGGTGCCTTTCCGCATCGAAAATTCTGTATACGGTTCTTTTTCCGGCACCGCGCTGATCATGCTTGCCCTTGATCGCGAAGATGAATCCATCCAGTGGAAACCGCAATGGACGAAGGGTAGCGCCCCTGGGGCAATAGGAACCCGGCTGATGCTGGACGTGCCTTACGAAAACATTTTGCTTGCCGCCCGCGCTCGACGAGGCGTCGGGGCTCTCTCCATCACTGAGTTGGATACGGCCGCGGCCATTTTGCCGCCCTATGGGTTTATAGCGGAAGCGTTCCGCGCGGAAATGCTCAGGCGTTTCTCCGAGCCGTTCGCGTTCCTTTCCTTAAGCATATTGGTCCTCGGCATTGCATGGAGAACCCGCGCCCCCAAAGGCACCGGAATCGGCGCTTTTTTGGTTCTCGGCTTTTTGCCGTTTGCGTTCGATGTTTTAGTCCAAAGCTATAGGCTGCTCGCTTCGACTTCGGCTACGCTGTTTGCGGTCATGTTGCCCTTCGGCGCCGCGCTGACCGCGACGCTGGCCATGCAAGTCGGCCTTTTCATTATTTCCCTGTTCGTCTTAGCGGGACATCGCTCTTGACGATTCGGCCGCGCGCCGAAAATCTCCGGCAAAGCCTGAAACAATTTCACCTGGGCAAGACGATCGGACTGGTCGTCGGCGTTAGTGGAGGGTGGTTCGGCGCGTTCATCGGATTGGGTATCGGTTGGATGATTGATGCCATACTCTCTCAAAGCCGGACTGATCGGGCCATCCTTGCGTATTTGGAAAACCCCGGACATTCCTCCTTCACGGAAACGATTCCCGGTTCGGCCGCTTTTTGCGCGCTCGCGGCACTCGTCGCGGAGGCTCCTGAAGGACCGCTGACGGCCTCACGCATCGCGCGGATCGCATCAGACATCTTTATGACGGGAGAAAGCGGCCGCGCTGAAATGGAGACGTTTGCGCGCATCGCCGCGTCACGCTCGGATGCTCTTAATCCGGATCTATTGACGGAAAGCCTCTTCGCAAGACGAAAGGGCCTTGGAAACGACGACCGTATCCGTGCGGCGATCTGCGACGCCCTGGAAAGCCTTGCGACCGGGCCGCGCGCGCACGAAACGGTAGAAAGGGTATCGCTTTTGATTTTGCCAGAGAGAGTTGTAAAACGAGTCCAGGACGATATCGATCCCTACCGAATACTCGGAATCAGCGCCGATGCGACGGCCGAAGAAACGAAGGCGGTATATCGCCGTCTTGCCGCCCAGTTTCACCCCGACGTAACGTCCGGACTGGATGAGGGACAACAAAAAAGCGCCGCCGAAGCGTTCATACGCATCGACACCGCTTATCGTAAGATTCTAGGCAAAACGAACGGCTAACAGCTCGTAGCCGCCGGCTCAGCAGCTGTCCCGGACGGTTTAACAGCTGTCCGACCGCTCTATACGCGCTCCGAGACTGGAAAGGCGCGCGACCAGCCGCTCGTAACCGCGTTCTATCTGGTACACATTCCGAATAATGCTGGAGCCTTCCGCGCAAAGCGCGGCGATAACCATCGCCATACCCGCGCGAACGTCGGGGGATACGAGCTCGGAGCCGGAAAGCCGGGAACGCCCGGAAATAACGGCGCGGTGCGGATCGCAGAGTACGATGCGCGCCCCCATGGCGATGAGCTTGTCGACGAAAAACATCCGCGACTCGAACATCTTCTCATGGATGAGCACGGTGCCCTCGACCTGTGTCGCGACAACGGTAATTATGCTGGTGAGATCCGGCGGGAATCCCGGCCAGGGGGCGTCATCGATCTTGGGGATCATGCCGCCGAGGTCGCAGTCGACTTTCATCGCCTGATTGGCTCCAACACGTATTGTGGTCCCGTCCGTTTCCCACTTGATGCCCAATTTTCCGAAGGCGATGGCTGCCGGGCGGAGATCCTGCGGCCGAGCCCGTTCGATAATGATCTCACCCCGGGTCGCGGCGGCAAGACCGATAAAGGAACCGACTTCCATAAAATCAGCGCCGAGTTCAAATACGCAGCCGCCCAATTTCTTGACGCCTTCAATACTGAGGACGTTTGAGCCGATTCCGACAATGCGCGCACCCATGGAAACCAGCATGCGGCAGAGGTCTTGCACGTGGGGCTCGCTCGCGGCGTTGGTAAGCAACGTCTTTCCGCTCGCGAGGACGGCGGCCATGATTGCGTTTTCGGTCGCGGTAACGGATGCCTCATCCAGGAAAATGTCGGCACCGACCAGTCGCGGCGCCGAAAACGCGAAGACCCCGTCGATATCAACCTTTGCCCCGAGTTCGGTGAGCGCCAGAAAGTGAGTATCCAGGCGCCGTCGGCCGATTACGTCTCCCCCCGGTGGAGGCAATATAGCCTTTCCCGTACGCGCTATGAGCGGCCCGGCGAAAAGAATGGATGCGCGAATCTTCTTCGCGGCCTCTACCGGGATATCCGAACGGACAATATTGCGGGCATGGAGGCGATACTCGTTTTCAGCGAGGGCTTCGACCTCACCGCCGAGCGCCTTGAAAACGGAAAACATGACGTGGACGTCTTCAATCTCCGGTACGTTGCTGAGAACGACGGCTTCATCCGTCAGAAGAGCCGCGGCGATGCACGGCAAAGCGGCATTTTTGTTGCCACTGGCGCGGACGGTTCCCTTTATGGGAGTGCCGCCTTCGATCCGATACTGATCCATGTGCTGACTCTACCCGCGTCGACGCGAGACGTCAACGGGCCCAAGAATCATCGCCGTTCAATCACGGTATCCGGTCCGAGGGCCAAGCCTGTCTCCCGTCTAATGGGTGAGTTGATGACAATCCGATCGGAGCGTTTCAGTGTGAAAAAAGCCTTTTCCGCGGGGAAACTTTCGCCTCTTTTCCCGGAAAGCGGGAAACGGCCGTCTTCTCCACAAATGAGATACCTGATTCGTCCGGCTTTGTTTACCATCGGGTCGGAAACGACGCGATACTCGCTCTTGCCGCCGACTGAGTCGGCCCAGCTACGACCGACCGAGCTTGAACTATCGGCTACATCCACGGCGTAAAGCGGGGCGGATGTGCCGACCACAAAAGCGGTCGTTTTTACCAGATCTTTCCCGAGCCCTGTCCGTTGCGACAATTCACGTACTACCGGCGGGACGTCCCAGATGAAATCGCTGTGACAAGTCTGCCCTTCGCTTACTAGGGCGGGACACGGGCCGGCTCGGAGGCACGGCGCCAAGATCGCATGGCCGCTTGCGGCGAGCATATCGCGCAAGGCGATCGCTTCCCGAGCGGTCTTGAGTAGAGCCGGTTCCAGAAAAAGGAGCGCGCCGGAAGGCTTAAGACGAGACAAGGCCGACTCAAGCAACTCGTGCCGCCGATCCAAGCGGTCATCATCGTCAGCCCACAACTCGTTCAGCATATGACCGATGACTATAAGGTCGAAAGGTCCATCAGGGAGCGGGGATTTCAAGGCGTTCCAACCGGGGATAGGCTCCAACGGGTAGCCGGACGAAGCGGCGAGTCTCCCGGCGCTTTCAAGAGCTAGCGAACTTTGATCACAGGCAACGATGACCGTCCTCTCAGCGCCTAGGTAGTCGGCCGCGGCGATTGAACAGGGGCCCGGCCCCGAACCAAGATCCAGCACTCGCGCGGAGGACCGTTCGCCCGTTTTGCTCCGCGCGCCCGACACTCGCGCCATCTTCAGCATCGCTGAGGTTTGGGCGTAAGATACGGGCCAGTAAAAGAGAAGGTAAGAGGCCAGCCGCCGCCGCTCGTCCATATACGAAGAGCCGATGAGATCACGCCCACCCGTGAGTCCGCGCTGCAAGACGATAAGATCCCGCGCGGCCGCTTCCGCCTTGAAGCTGCCCCGATTGCCCCCCAGCCGGTTTGCCTCAACGAAAAGACGTTCCTCGTACGGAAACGTTCGGATACGGCCGGAACGAGGCGTCAAACGCCTAAACCTCCCCGAGGTGTCTGTGCCGTCGCATCTCTGCGCGCCCACAGACGCACCAGTTCCAGGATTGTCTGCACAGCCGCGATCATCTCTCCCAATCCTGCCCATTCGTAGCGGCTGTGGTAATTATGGCCGCCGGTGAACACGTTCGGCGTTGGGATACCCATCTGAGTCAGACGGGCACCATCCGTACCTCCGCGAATCGGTTTAAAAAACGCGTCGGTCCCCGCCGCCTGCGCCGCTTTTAGAAGCAGGTCCAAGACCAGCGGGTGTTCGTCGAGTTTTTTTTTCATGTTGAGGTACTGCCGAGAACTTACGACATTCACCGCGCCACCTGGAAATTGGGCATCCGTCGCGCGCGCAAAAGCCTCCAAGGCAGAGAGTCGTCGATCCATGCCCGCTTGCTCAAAATCTCGCAAAAACACCTCGACGACCGTTTTTTCCGGATCACCTTTGATATCAAGGGGACAAAAGTAGCCGTAGTAACCATCCGTGGCTTCGGGACTTTCCGAACGCGGAAGCATGGACACGAAAGAAG
>Ga0172379_10006085_pt1 | contig 16408 bp, 17 predicted proteins | sample GrowelOW334metaG_FD_119756 | JGI IMG/M metagenome (GOLD analysis project Ga0172379, IMG submission 119756) | Groundwater microbial communities from an aquifer near a municipal landfill in Southern Ontario, Canada - Groundwater well OW334 metaG | ecosystem: Environmental > Aquatic > Deep... | reverse complement strand
TGATTATTGATAATTCAGAACCACCGTTTCAAATAGTTGCTGAAGGAGTTAAAACAGAAAACATTGAGATTAATAATCAAATCATTTACAATCAAATAGTAAAACTATGAATAAGGAAAATGTGAAGGATTTGCGCGCAAAAATTCTTCAAGGACTTGAATTAGCTTATAGTCGTTTGTTGTCATCAAAACAAAAAGAGGACGAAGATCTAGTGATTTCGAGAAATGGGAAAGTTGTTAAAGTTAAAGCACGAGATCTTTCAAAGTAGTCAGGCACTGGCTACAACAAACGCCAAATGCCATGCGGGGTCAGAATTTAACCTACATTTCTCCTGCCGGAAACGCAAACAAAACTAAAAAACTTCATAAACCCGCCCGGCACTTGGCGTCGAAACGTTAACGGTAAGTTTTTTGAAAAGTATTACAACCTAAATTTGTTTCCTAATAAAGAAACATTTATATTTGCTGAAATTTTTACGATATGGCTGGGAAATTTCAAGTTCAGTTTTTAGAAGATGCAGCCGAATTCTTGGATAATCTCGATGAAAAGGCAAGAGAGAAGATTTATTATAATATTCAAAAAGCCAGATTTTCAAGCGATAAGGAACTATTCAAAAAACTGAAAGGAGAAATTTGGGAATTCGGAACATTGTTCAATAAAACCCATTTCAGACTTCTTGCATTTTGGGACAAAACTGGAAAAGCTGAAACAGTTGTTATTTCAACTCACGGAATAATAAAAAAAACAGACAAAACGCCACAGGGAGAAATCGAGAAAGCCGAGAATCTTAGAAAGTTATATTTTGAACTTAAAAGTTAGCCAAATGAAAAAGGAAGCATTAAAAACATATAGTTTAGACGAAATGTTGGATAAACATATCGGCAAACTTGGAACGCCCAAACGAGAAGTTTTTGAAAGTGAATTGCGCCTTGATTTACTTGGTGAAGCAATCAAACAAGTACGAAAAGAGAGACACTTGACTCAAGAAGAACTTGGTCAATTAGTGGGTGTAAAGAAAGCTCAGATATCAAAATTAGAAAATAGTTTGACCGATGCACGTTTTGAAACAATTATTAAAGTATTCAAGGCCTTAAATGCAAAAGTCAATTTTAATGTTGAACTCCTTAATCAGACTGTTAAAATCGCCTGACTGCCATTAAACCTACCGTTAACAAAGGTTAGTGGCAACCGTGTGAACATTAGTACAAAGTCAAAATGTGAGTCTGAGAATTAGTGATTTTGGCTCTTTTTTTTATCTTTGAGTATGAAAAGGCAAACAAGAAAACTACAGTTTCAGAGAACTTGACCGACAAATTTCTGCCAGTCTTTTTGAGCGGTCAATGATTGGAAACTCAAAACTCTCAACAGTGTTGAGAGAATTCAATCCCGACATAACAAATACATTTAAAGACAGTTATATACTTGATTTCTTGAATTTGCCTGAGCCACACAGCGAGAACGAGTTACAGCGTGGACTTGTAAGACAAATGAAAAAATTTATTCTTGAACTTGGCAAAGATTTTCTATTCATAGGTGAAGAATACAAATTACAGGTTGGCAACAGTGACTTTTATATAGACCTCTTATTCTTTCACCGTGGTTTACAATGCCTGGTGGCATTTGAGCTAAAGGTCAACAAGTTCAAGCCGGACCATTTGGGTCAGTTGAATTTTTACTTGGAAGCATTAGATAGAGATGTGAAAAAAGCAAATGAAAATCCAAGTATCGGAGTATTATTGTGTAAGGACAAAGACAGTGAAGTTGTTGAATACGCTTTGAGTAGAAGCCTATCTCCAACAATGGTGTCTGACTATAAGATACAACTCCCTGACAAGAAATTATTACAACAAAAACTCCACGAACTATTTGATATTGAAGACAATAAATGACCGAACTACAGTTGCTTCAGCTACCCGTCAAGTGCGGCAGCAGTGGTTTTCGGTGGGTATCTTTCCGCTCAGGCTGCTTTTCGGCTTGATCCCGAGGATTCGGGACCCGCAATCCGCCCCTGCGTGTAGCTTCCTACGTTAACTGCCACCCTGACGGACTTCCTGCAGGCATTCAACATCCAGACAATAAAGCGCACAAATAATATTTTTTTGAAAAAAATTTGTGGAATAGAAAATCTTGATTATCTTTGCAATCTAAATATGTTGAATATATAGTTATGGCTTATTCTCTTTCATTTTCAAAATCAATACTGGTGCTGGCGTTTATTTCAGATAAAATAAGACGTGGCGAAACCGAATACATCTCAACAAAAGTAATGTCAGAATTGCTCAATATTCCCAAACCAACTTTATCAATCATATTCAACAATTTAATACGAGCAGGAATTTTAGAATCAAAAGAGGGTATAAACGGGGGTGTAAGATTTGCTAAAAATGCCGAGCAAATAACACTGCTTGACATACTGACTGCTATTGAAAATCAAAAATCACTTTTTCAAACGAGTTTTGAATTGAAAGCAAAAAGTAAAAGACCCGAGAGTATAAAAAAAGCTGTTATTGAAGCCCTTAATAATGTTGAAGAGGAAATGAAGGATGCTTTAAGTAAAACAACTTTAAAAGATATATTAAATACAGAATAATTTTTTTGCACCTAACTAAATATACGATATATGAAGTATAAATATATTGCAATAACAATACTTACTATGACAACACTTACAGTAACAGCACAAAACATGTCCATTTTTTCAAGAGCGACCAAAAGCGGTTGGTATCCAGAATTTCTCAATCCTGTTATTGATGCAATAACAAGCAACGATAAACAGAAAGAGATCTTAGACATTGGTACTGGTCCCGGAATGCTTCCTCTAATGTTGATTAAAAAAGATTCAAGCATACAAATAGTCGGTATAGACATTGATTCGGTTATGATTGATGAGGCAAGAAGAAGGGTTGCTCACAAAAATGTAATGTTTCAACATCAGAAGCTAAACTCATCATTAGAGTTTGCCGACAACCAATTTGATATAGTAACTTTTTGTTCGGTTCTTTTTTTAGTTGGCGATAGCGTTAAAACAAATTTGATGAATGAAGCCTTAAGAGTTCTGAAACCAAAAGGGAAAATAATAATTCTTACTCCATCAGGAAGAAAATCAGTTTTATCATCTTTCATAGAAGTGTGGAGGTATAGGTTTTCCTTCAATAATCTCACTTTCCCAATTTGGAAAATTGCTACATCAAGCGGAGGAAGAAAATGGCAAATACAAAAGTGGTTGGAGCAATACGCAAGAGAGAATCATTTGAATTACAAGAGTTCATTAACATTCAACAACAACGCATCATTAGAAACAATTTCAAAAAATAAATAATTAAAAACAAAAAAAATGAACACTACACTTTGGATTATGCAAGGCATAGTTGCCACAGCTTTAACAGCATCGGGTTTAATAATTATGTTGATGTCGAAAGAAAAATTAGCAACAAAATTATCATGGGTAAAAGAGTATTCGGACGGCATGAGATACTTTATTTGTTCTTCGAAAATTTTAGGAGCAGTTGGTTTGATACTTCCAATGTATTTAAACATACTTCCAATAATCACTCCTATTGCCGCATGTTGCATAATGGGTGAAAAATCCGTAACAATTTGGCGGTATCACAAATTGTATTTACTTTAGTGATATATTTTATTCACATGAAAACATTGTCATTAAAACTCGAAGATCAAATCTTCAACGATGCAGAAGGTGTAATCTCGAAAATCAACAAGAATAGGAATCGATATATCAATGAAGCTGTTGATTTCTATAACCATTATAACAAAAGGAAAATTCTTGCTTCAAAATTGGCCAAAGAATCAAAGCTAGTCCGGCAGGAATCAATGTCAGTATTGGCCGAATTTGAATTGATTAGTCATGAAGATAAAACAGTTTGATGTTTGGACTGCTGATTTGAATCCCCAGCTTGGAACCGAACCTGGTAAGATCAGGCCTGTCTTGGTAATTCAGACCGATCTGCTTAATTCAATTCATCCCTCAACAATAATTTGCCCTATTACGACAAATGTTGTTAAAGAGAGTGATGTTTTGAGAGTACACATGAAAAAGGGTGTTTCAAACATGCAGAAACCATCTGATTTAATGATTGATCAAATCAGGGCAATTGACAATAAACGATTCGTGCAAAAAATCGGGGAGCTTCCGGTAGATTTAAGAAAAACCGTAACTGAAAATCTAAAGATAATACTAGACTTAGAGTGACCCTTCACCTGCTATCAAAGGTTACGCAGCAAAAGCGGTATCGATGCGAAACCATCCGGCAAACATGTTGGCGAAATTGTCCTGGTGGACACGGGCTTTATCCTTCTTCAAAAAATGCATCCACTCCCGGATAATCGAACTCCGTCATCGCTTTTTCAAGGGGGAAGAGAAAAAACCTGCACTTCGAGGTAGCACATACAGTTCCATCACTACTCAAAAGTTTCCCTTCAACAATTGCCATCCGGCTGGTCTGTTCAATCAACCTGGCCCTTAAAGTTATCTCGCCATCGCTTAACAGTACAGCCTTCCGGTAACTAATCTCCATAGAGGTGGTGACCCCAACGGTTTTGCATAATGTTTGTACAACCCAGCTACAGAGCTCATCGAGAAGCGCTGCCTGAATTCCTCCATGCAAAACATTTCTGAACCCTTCGGTCCATCTTTGCGGATTCCATTTGGCTATTACCTCTTCCCCATCCAATTCAAATTTTAATTGCAAGCCCTTTTCATTGGTGGGCGAACACCCAAAACAGTTGTACCCTCTCCGGGGCGATGTTATGTAAGGGTTGGTTATCTTTTTTATCATTTTACTATCTTATTATGCAATGTCGTGAGTTAATATCCCCTTTGCGTCCATTTGTGGTTAAATTTTAAAAATCAACCTGTACCACCTCATTCTTTTGAAGATACCAGATGTTTCCTTCGCATGAGGTATAGCCCATTTTTTTCAGATCGATCAGGTATCCCTTCATCTGGCGAATATCCTTGTCAGATTTTTCGCCGGTCTTGTAGTCAATCACGATGGCTGAATTATCCCTCAGCAGAACACGGTCGGGCCGGTGTCTGGATTCGCCAACACGCAAAATATCACGTTCGGTCAGCACACGCCACCTATCTGAAAACCAATTGGCATAAGGTTCCTCCTTTAGCAATTCATCAATTTTTGTATAAATTTCTTTGCCCTCCCAAAAGTTCAGCGCCCCGGAAACAACCATATGACTGACAGCATCTTCCACATCTTTCCTGGTTTTAATTTTCTCAAAAATCTGGTGCATGAGTGTGCCCTTGTTGATCTTTTCAGCCTGTCTGTTGCCGGTCAATTGAAAATAATCCTTGCTGTGCAACCTTATTTTCATCCTGTTGCTACTCGAACTGAGTAAAAGCGGATCGTTTGGCCTGTTGTTCGTGGCTGTTAATTCCCTTTCAGGTATGCTTTCCATTGATCCAATTTCAAAAATTTTACGGTCCGAATCCCAGAACTTGCCAAAATCGAAGTATTTCTCCTGATCGATGCTGTCCAAAAGCCGAGGGTGTTCTATTAAGGTTTGCACCAATTCGGCAACGTTTCCGGGCTTTTTGATCTCCTCCTTGTAAGGCATGATAATGAACAGGTTATTGATCGCCCGTGTGGCAGCCACATAAAGTAAATTGAGGTTATCCAGGATACTGTACAAAAACTCTTTGTTGTAGTCGTAGGAGAAAATTGAATTTTTGAGACTGCTATCACATTTTAACAAAACCATTTTCATGTAGTTAAATGGTTCAATCTCCGGGATTGACCAGATGTAAGGCAACTTCCGGGGGTTCAATCCAACCTCCCAATTGCAGAACGGGATGAAGACGGTCGGATATTCGAGCCCTTTGGATTGGTGAATGGAGGAGATCCTAATAAAATTCTGAATGTTCGTGAGATTGAGCGTTTTGTTGCTTCCACTTGCCTCCCACCACTCCAGAAATCCGGCAATTCCACCGAAATCGTCCCTTCCATATTCCAGCACCATATCTAAAAATGCCTGTAAAAACAGCTTTTCCCCGACAATTGTTCCTAGTTCAAAATGATCAACGATGGAAACTGCCAACTCGTAAAGTGGTAATGCAAGAATCCCTGTGACAAATTCGGCATTGGGATCTTCATCCAACCATTTTTTGAAAAGATCGGGAAGCAAAGCACCTGGATCGAATAACCCATGCAAGTCTATCTGCAATTCATTCCCTTCAGTCATTCTTCCCGGTTTCAAAATCCGATAATAAGCATACAAAATCTCGGCCCTTACCTTTTGAGTCTCGTTGCGGGTAAAAAACCGAAAGAAATTTACCACAAACCTCACTACCTGAGACTGCCCGATTTTAAGCGTGTCACTGGTAATGACATCGTATATGCATCCCGGTTGCGGATCACTCTTTTTCCGTTCCCAAAGCGCTTTGGCGATCATACCGGCTTCAGAATTTTCCCTTACCAGGATGGTGATCCCATCGGCCTTTACGCCTGATTTTTGAACCTCCTCCAACTGCCCGATCAAATGGACCATGGCCAGCTCCCTGAAACCGCTTTTGTATTTTACCTCTACAGCATCGACAAAGGTTATTTTCACATGCCCTTCGGGTTTCCCGGGATGCGAACAAATTTGGTATGGATCACCGTAAGCCTGAGATATAACCCCATGTAGATCATTGTATTGATCTCCTGTAGTTTCCTCTTCAAACCAACGGTCCAAAAAAGCAGAAGAGCTCCAAAAGAGGGTATTGTTAAAATCTACAATATTTTTTCTGCTCCTCCAATTCTTGTCAAGGACCTCTTCCTTAACCCGTTGATGGCTCAAATCACGGACAAGTTGATTGGCCAGCAAATTCCAGTCCCCATTTCTCCACCTATAGATGGATTGCTTGACATCGCCAACAACCAGCGATGAATAACCCGAAGCGAGCGCATTTTCTATGAGGGGTTTAAAGTTGTACCATTGCTGTACTGAGGTATCCTGAAATTCATCCAGCATAAAATGATGGTAGATCAGGCCCACTTTTTCATAAATATACGGTGTATCATTCCCTTCAATGATCTTCCCAATCATTCTTCCGGTATCACTTAACAAGACTCTATTGTTCTCCTTCAATACCTCTTTTATTTTCAAGGTAATATTTCCCAATAGTCCAAAAGGATAGATGTTTTTCAATATAGCCAGTGCGCTGTTTATTTTCGGAATTTCTACCGACAAACTATCAACTGCCTCCTTTAAAAACCGGTTTAATCCGCCATGGTAAACGGCTTCGATCTGAGCCTTCGTCTCAGCCGTATCTGTCTTTTTATACCAATTCTCAGGTCGGTCAATGGCTTCAAGAACGGTTTTGGTAGGTTCCTCAAATTTACCGTTGCGTAGTTTGTTGAAAATATTGACAAAAGTATTTTTCCCTCCTTTAAATTGATCAATGGTCAAACCTGATCGCAGAATCAGTTCGATGGCTTCCTGACCTATCTTTCTTAATCTATCATCCGCTTCCAAGGCAACTTGCCTTATCGTTTGAACATAGAGGCTTAGGCTCTCCTTACCTGCCAAAGACTCCGCAAATTCATCGCCAAAAATTTTGAACGCCTCCTTTTCGACCTCTTTCCCGAATTTTAGAAGCTCCTGCCTGAAATCCCAACTTCTCCCCTCCTCCAGATTTTCCTCAAGAAAAAGGATCATCCAGTCCATCAACAAGGCGTTCCCTTCAATTTCCTGAAACAGAAGGTCAATTGCCTCTTCCAAAGCCTGCCGATTGTCAATCTCCGTATGGAAGGAAGCATTCAGCCGGATCTCCCGGGCAAAAGCCCTGATCACTTTTTGAAAGAAGCTGTCAATGGTCATGACCGAAAACCGCGAGTAATCGTGGAGTATCAATTTCAGGATATCCTTAGCTTTTTCCCGGATTTTTTGTTCACTGCCAACATCCCTTAACAGCTCCAGATACCTTGAATCACTGCCATTCGAAAGATTGCCCAACTCCTTCAGGATTCTATCCTTCATCTCGGCGGTTGCTTTGTTGGTAAAGGTAACGGCCAGAATATTTCGGTATGATTTTGGTTTGGCAAACAACATTTTAAGGTATTCCCCGACCAGCAGAAAGGTTTTACCCGATCCTGCTGAAGCCTTGTAAATGTTTAACCCGTTGCTGGCAGCCATTCTTATTGTTTAAACTGGTTGCGTTAAAATTAGGTATTATGATTGAACCTTATGTTACCACACAAGAATTCAAACCATTTTTATTAATTTATCCTCACAAATTGATTATATTAGACTGATTGTAAGGATAGTCAATAAAAACAAAAGGGTTGGGATGCAACATTTCAATAACGGTTGCGTCTTTAAGGTAAAAGATTGAAATCAGGTAACGCAACGATGTACATCAACATTCATCAAGCATTGATCGACCGATGCCTTCTAAATGACAAAGAGGCCCAATATAGTCTGTACAAGCTGTATTACAGGTCTATGTACAATACTTCGCTGAGAATTGTCAATAACAGCGATGATGCAGAAGATATCATGCAAGAGTCGTTTTTGACAGCATTTCAAAAGCTGGGTACCTATAAAGGGGAAGTTAGTTTCGGAATTTGGCTAAAAAGGATCGTTGTGAACCGTTCGTTGGATTATTTAAGAAAACGCAAAGTAGCATTTGAAGAGGTAAGTTCAGACCTTCCTGTTTTTGAGGAAGAGCGGGAAAATGAACCAGCTTTCACCGTAGAAGAGGTAAAGAATGCTATCTCTCAGTTAGCGGATGGTTACCGTACCATACTCTCCTTGCTTCTGCTTGAAGGATATGATCACGAAGAGGTGAGCGAGATACTGGGGATTAGTAATGTAACCAGTCGAACCCAGTTCTGCCGGGCAAAGCAACTTCTCCGCGAATTACTGATCGACAAAAGAGTAAAACAAATGACATTTGAACAATATGGATAAGCTTGATGAATTATTTCAGGATCAACGTGAGGATTTCGATGAAGAGCCAATGGAAGGTCATTTCCAGCGATTTGAAGAGAAACTCGAACAATATCACGGGCGCAAAAAAGCAATTTTAAGAAGTTGGCCATTCCTTAAAATCGCCTCGCTGGTGATCATCGTTCTGCTCTCCGCAAATCTCTTCCTTTATCTGCTCCCAGGCAAATCAGACAAGCTGGACCGGGTAGCCACAAACAGGGAAATGGATGAAACAGCCCGCTTTTACACAGTTCGGATTACCAGTGGTCTTTCCCAGCTTCAACAGATGGCTGATCAGGGTATCGGGTCTCCTCTGGATCTGGCACAGGTAAAAAAGGAGATGGATGAAATGGACCGGTTACACCAGGACTTGCAGAAAGAGTACAGCAACAATCCCAATGACGAACGGGTAATCAATGCCATGATTGAGTATTATCAGACAAAACTCGACATTATCAATACGATCAAAACAGATTTAGAAAAGGTAAAATCAATTAAAAATAAAAAAAATGAAAACACAAAGCTTTAAATTTCTCCTTCTTATTCTGCTGGCAACCAGCTTTCAACTTCATGCCGAGAAAATTTCAAAAAGGATTTACAAAAGCTTTCCCGTCAGCCAGGTAAGCAAATTGGAAATTTCGAATAAATACGGGAATATTCAGATAGACGATAACCGGAAAGACTCAGTGGTGATAGATGTAGTTGTTTGGGTCGAAGGGACGGGCAGTCGCGCACAAAGAGTATTGGACAACATTGAAGTAAATATCAATTCCTCCGGAAATACTGTCTCTGCTTCAACAGAGTTCAGAAATGAGTTCAACAACAACAATCAGAATTTCAGCATTGATTACCTCGTCTCTGTTCCGGCCGACCGCGACCTGAATGTCTCCCAAAAATATGGTTCAGTCAATATGAACAACCTAACGGGGAAAGGGATTTTTGATATCAAGTATGGTGATCTCAGGGCAAAAAACCTTATGTCACCTCAGCTCACCATGGATATTGCCTACAGCAAGGCAACCGTGGAAGCCACCAAGAACCTGAACCTTACCATCAGATATTCAAAATTCAATTCAGGTAAAGGTGAAAACCTGACAGTTGATTCAAGATATTCAGGACTGGTTTTGGGTGATTGCAACGATGTTACCCTAGATTCAAAATACGATGACTTCAGATTTGGTACTGTCAATAGCCTTATGGCCAATTCAATGTATACCGGATACAAAATCGAGAAGCTTATCTCTACATTGGTCCTTAACAACGGATATGGAGACTTTAGTATAGGATCAGTTGCTGCAAATTTCAAAAACATAAAGGTTAGCAGTCGCTACGCAAGCATTAAACTTGGAATTGAATCAGGGGCATCGTATAAACTTGATGGGAATGTCAGGTATTGTGATCTGAAGCATCCATCTGGTAAATTGAACCGTTCCAAAGAGGATACAAGTTATGAAGTTCATGGGGCCATCGGAGATGCTGAATCTCCCAAATCGACTGTAACCATCGAAAGCAGCTATGGAAATGTGAGCCTGATGCGATAAACTTCTTTCGTCAATAATTAAAAAAGGATAGGTCATATCAGCAAAATTTGATTAAAACCAAATAGTATATAACTTCGCACATCGATGTGTGAGGTTAACAAAACCGCAACATCCTTCCCGAAAAGACAGATACATCTGGATTCTTCGCAGAAATCTGACTTTCGGGGGATTTTGCGGTTTGTATTTTGTGTTTAATTATTGAATTGGCGAAACATGGTCAGACGATCCATCTTATTGATTCTACTCTTGTCCGGGATACTTTTAACCGGACAGAAACCAGTTGCACCATTTAACATACAGTTAAAGATAAAAGGATTGAAGGATACAACACTCTTTTTGGCTAACTATTACGGCGACAAAATCCTAAAAGTTGATTCAGTCAGTCTGAACCACCAAGGGACAGCGGTGCTTGTTCGGAATAAAGCCCAAAAAGAGGGCATGTACCTCTTCTACCTGAACGACAAGAACTATTTCGAATTTCTGCTTGGAAATGATCAGCAATTCTCTCTGGAAGCTGATTTTCACAATAGTGCTCAGAATAGATTTACCGGATCGGCGGAGACAGAGGCCTTTCATGAATATCAAATATTTCTGGGCAGACAAAAATCCAAACAAGCTTTGCTTCAAAACAGGATAAAACTCCTTCCTGAAAAAAGCGATTCCTTTAAAATTGTGCAGAAGGAGCTCTCTGAGCTAAATACCACTATGGAGAGTTACTGGAAGGAGGAGTCGGAAAAATACAAAGGAACCTTTTTGGCCGATTTTTTTCTATCCATGATGATCCCGACAGCAGTGGAGCCAAAAATTACGCTCTCGGAAAAAAATCCGGATTCAGTTCGCTGGGTGTGCAATTACAACTATCAAAAAGACCACTTCTGGGATAATTTCAATTTTGCCAGGGCAGGATTGATCCGAACACCAGTCTTTCAGGAAAAACTGAACACCTATTTTAAGAAAATGATCCTGCAGATACCTGATTCATTAATCAATCCGATGATTCAAGTCATTGAAAAATCGAAGAAGAACGAGGAGGTTTACCACTATGTCTTCCTCTATCTTCTGAACGAATCCAATCAATCTCAAATTATGGGAATGGACAAGGTTTTTGTTGCCCTATCTGAAAAATATGTACTAAAGGTTCCGAAAACCTGGCTCGACACAAGTGTCGTCACTAAAATCAGGGATAGGGTAAATGCCATCAAACCAAACCTTATTGGAAACATTGCCCCTGAATTAAAGCTTCAGGATCCGGAAGGTAATTTTTATAGTTTAAGGCAAATGAACGGACCCTATACCTTGCTGTATTTCTGGGAGCCGGAGTGCAGTCATTGTCAGAAGACGACTCCAATCCTAAACAAAGATCTTTACCAGGTATTAAAGAACAAGGGAATAGATATCTATGCCGTTCTTACGCAGAACAATAAGGAGAAATGGATGAAAGCCATTCAGGAATACAAAATCCAGGAGTGGACAAACGTGTGGGACCCGGGATATAGCTCCAACTTCAGAAAATTGTATGATGTGACCAGCACACCTATCATTTATATTCTGGACAAGAATAAGAGAATCATTGCCAAAAGATTGGATGTAGACTCCTCACTCAAATTCCTAAAGGCGCAACTCAATATCAAATAAACTTTTAATTCACCACCGCATCCGTTTTGACCTCCCAGTGGTCTGTCCTGAAAAGATTGACAGGCATACCTTCCTTGTTAAAAAGATTGGGGATGGGCCAGACGTTCAAACCATCTTTTCGGTTAAGGCTTTTGCAACAACCTGCGCTTTTGAATGCACATGCAATTTCTCGTAAATATTCTTGATATGGTTTCTTACGGTTTGAGTACTAATAAACAGTTCTACAGCGATTTGCTCATTTGTAATGCCACTAACAATATAGCTGAGTATCTCTTGTTCGCGTCTGGTCAGGATCGTATTGCGCTCCTTTTCCTTTTTATCCGGCTTAAAAAAGGACAATACCTGTTTGGCTACCATAGGGGTCAATGCTGCCCCACCCTCGAATACCTGTTGTATGGCATCCAGGATTTTTTGAGGATTGGTCTTTTTCAGGATATACCCATCCGCCCCATTTTTAATGGCAGTCATGATGTTGTATTCATCCTCCAGGATGGTTAGCATTATGATTTTTGCTGTGTTCCATCTGTTTTTAAAAACCTGAATGGCTTCCAGACCTGTCATTCTCGGAAGGTTAATATCAAGCATGACCACATCCGTGGCAACATTGTTTTGTATGGCCTCTTCCACAGAACCAAAAGACCATTCCACTTTGTAATCCTTAATGGAAGAGATCAAAAAGGCCAGACTTTTTCTGAATTCTTCATGGTCTTCAACGATTCCAACAGTGATACACATAGCTGATATTTTACCCGAAGTAACCATTAAATTTTCTGATTGACCATAGCCCTTTGGGGTCATATTTTAATTAATAATTGAATAATAGTTCCCTTTCCTGATTGGGATAAGACTGAAAGTTCAATTTTGGACTCTTCGGCCCTTCTTCGCATGTTGATTAATCCATTACCGTGGGAAACATCATTGTGAAGCTTATTTGCGTCAAATCCAATTCCATCATCCATCAGGCTTATTGAACATGTAGAACCTTTCACATCAGCAAGGAATGAAACAGTTTTAGCCCCGGAGTGACGAATAATGTTGTGTATAGCCTCCTTCAACAGAAGAAAAGTATCATTTTTGAGTTCATCCGGCATCAATATTGTCTCATCAGGGGCATTTATTTCTGCATGGTACTGAATCCCATTATCAGTCAGGGTTTCATACAAATGACTGTTTACTTTGGCCAGTAACCCTTGTAGGGAATCATTTCTGGGTGAAGTCATCCAAATAATATCGGTAATGGATTGCAATGCTGATTGCGTTAGTTCCGCAATTTTCAGGGACAATCGCTTAAAATCAGATTGTACAGGACCTTCAATTCTTTTAAGGGTATCTGTATAGATAGAGATACTTCCAAGCGTCGATGCGAGATCATCGTGCAAATCGCGGGAAATTTTCTCTCTCAATATCACTTTTTGTTTGGTGAGCGCAACAGAAATCTGAATTCGTTCTGTTATCAAGTGAACGATTGCCAACAATACAATGACAGCAAAGATCGGGATAACATATAACCAGAATGAAGCGGAATAGATAACCAATAAATTCAAGAATGGGAACCCTAAAAAAATGACGCCGATAGCTCCCTTTCTTATCCAGTTGATGCGGCTCCTACCTCTTATATGGCGCCAGTAATAAATTGCGATGATGATGAAAATAAATGCCGTTTTCAAATATTCCCTTAGAATTTCGGGATTTTTTACTGTCCGAAGAACCATTTTTCCCATACGGTTGACGAATGCATACCAACCCGATTGTTCCCGTATCAATAATCTACCAGGTTGTAAATTTTCAACCTTTACTTCACTCTTTGGATATGGAAATTTGATGATGGCAAAATATTCAATTCCGTCCATGATGGGAAATATTGCCTCTTTGGTTGAGATGGATGCATAGCCCCCTCCCCCACTGATTTCCTGAAAACTTTCTAGCGTCTCCCTCCTTGTTATACGATCCTTTGAATAGAGATAAATCTTGGCACCTATGGCATCGCGGTTGGAATGAACCCCTTCCAGCTTCAGTTTTAATGTTTGTGTGTTTTTGCTCTGATTCATAAACACTTTGCTGCTGCCACCCAAAAAATTGCCAACATATAGGTCAATATTTCCATCATTGTCTAAATCGCCAACGGCTGAACCAGTAGAATAGCCACTCATGTCAGCGCCAAAATCCGATGTTACATCTTTGAAAAACAGACCGCTAACGTTTTTATACAAAACGTTTGTACCCACATTGCTAAGGTAAAGATCCTGGTAGCCATCATTATCAAAATCGGCAAATACACCTCCATTCGACAAGAAAATATTCTTTTCCAGGTAATTGTTCGTAACATCCCTGAAATTGCCTTTCCCATTGTTAAGGTAGATTTTGTTCTCTTCATTTTTATTGGCAATGAAAAGATCCGGAAACCCGTCATTGTTAATGTCTGCGAATGTAGTTCCATTGCTTTTTACCGGCATGGCCTTGCACAAATCGGTACCGTTGGTAATGTCCCTGAATGTTATCCTGCCCTTTTTAGTTTCATTCAAATAAACCCTATTCCTATCATACCAAAAAGTAACACACAGATCAGGCAATCCATCTTCGTTAATATCACTGAAAGCCGCACATGATCCCCCGGAAGCCGTCTCTAACCCCGCACTTAAAGTAATATCTGTAAAATGGCCTGTTCCATCATTTTTAAATAATTTATTGGATCCATTCTCACTTGTAACATACAGATCAGCATTACCGTCCAAATCAACATCAGCGAAGGCAGCGGCAGTCGATCGCTCAAAATTATCACAGGCACGATTGGGTTGAAATGAGACGTCCCTGAACAACCCGCTTCCATTGTTTATCAGTAATTTATTTTTTGAATTGAGGTAGCAGATATAAATATCTTCATCACCATCATTGTCGATATCAGCAACTGTTACGCCTAATTTTAATTCGGCATAACTCGATTCACTCTTCGAGTCAAATGTTCCTTCGGATTTTCGAAGGAATCCTTCTTCCCTGAAAAAAATCTCCTTAGCAGAATCTGCTTCTGATTTAAATTTATTAATATACAATCGATTGTAATCCGAAATACAGACAGAAAAGATATCAATCTTTCCGTCTCCGTTAAAATCCTCGAGCGCGACGCCATACTCATTGTCCAAATCAATGCTGAAATTGGTCAGTTTAAAGGAGGAAAATCCTGGATTACCTTGATCAAACGGAGGTAAATTCCTTTTGCCTGAATACAAAAGAACCCCCTTGGTTCCAGCGATCCAAACATCTTCATTCCCGGCAAATGACAAATCTGAAAGTTGAAATTTTTCTTTTAATGACAGATCTTCCAATCCATCGGCGCGAATCCTTAAAATTTTTGATTGTGAACCTATCAGCCAGATCTCATTTTTTGGGGAGACAAATATTTTCTCGGAATCTCTCAACTTTTCATTGGTCATCATACACTTGGAATGCATCCCATCAAATACAATGATCTCATTCTGACACAACGCGTACCCTTTTTTTTGGTCGACTACTACAAAATCATTTACATTTTTGTCTTCAAGCAACTGCCTGTATTTCGTTCCATTGAAGAAAAACAACTTACCCTTATTGGTTAATATCCAAAAATTATGACTATCGATTCCTATAATCTTTTTGATAATCGCTTTTTCAGGAGCAAGTTCAATTTTTACATACTTCCCTTTTTCATAAACAGCCACTTCCGAAGAACTACACATAAATGCAATATTCGTCTTCGATACATAAAAAGCGAAAATTGAAACGCCAAAAGGACCAACCATGCTTTCTGTTATTCCATCAACGGAATGGTAAACCATGGAGGTACTATTTTCAAGGTTAATGGCATACCAAAAATCCTTGGCCGAGTTAGCGCTAAAAAATGAGATGGCACGAACTGAAGGATCATCGGCTTTTATCCATTCAACCCCTTCGTTGAATTTATAGGTTTTGTCAGCCTGGAAAAAGCCTTCATCCTCCTTCAACATTACAATTTGCCTGATATTCGATTTGGTTCCTGAATTAACACGAACGAAAGACTGTGCATAGCTTGAAATATGCATACATGCAACCAAAAAAAACCAAAAAAATATCCTTTGATTGCCACAAAAGATAACATTATGGTGCAAAACAGGCATTCCTTTATTTCGTCAGTTTGTTCGCTTATTACAAAGATGGAGAAATTCCAAATACCAGGAACGGAAAAAGGCGGAAACATTTGAAGTTCCGCCTTTCCCTTATTGATGACAATTGTATCAACTCAACAAATTCAATTTTACAAGATCCTGAATATCAAGCAT
>Ga0172379_10006084_pt1 | contig 16408 bp, 13 predicted proteins | sample GrowelOW334metaG_FD_119756 | JGI IMG/M metagenome (GOLD analysis project Ga0172379, IMG submission 119756) | Groundwater microbial communities from an aquifer near a municipal landfill in Southern Ontario, Canada - Groundwater well OW334 metaG | ecosystem: Environmental > Aquatic > Deep... | reverse complement strand
CCCGCCCGGGAGCGGCGAATGGCCTGGACAACCATGTCAATGGCCTGATCCTGTCCAAATATATGTGTTTTCAGGTCCAGATCGAGGAAGCGAAGCTGTGTGCTTTCCGATGAAGAAACAGACTTCTCCGGAATCCGCGCCATCCGCGCTACAATCCGCTCCATGTCCGCCGGGGTGATCGTAATGGTCCCTTCCTGATCATCCCGATACAGACGGGTCTTGGCGCCGGCCTCATCCATGACGTCGATGGCCTTGTCGGGAAGATACCGCTCGTTGATGTGGCGGGCCGAGAGTTCCACTGCGGCCCGCAGGGCATCCTCCGTGTAGAAAACCTGATGATAGGACTCATAGCGTTCCTTCAAACCAGCGAGGATGTTGACCGTATCCTCCACGGACGGCTCGGGAATATCGATGGACTGGAAACGGCGGGACAGAGCCCGGTCCTTTTCCATACATTTCCGGTATTCGTCATAAGTGGTGGCGCCGATACATTTCATCTTCCCCGAGGTCAGGGCCGGTTTCAGGATATTCGAGGCGTCCATCGCCCCCCCCGAGGCGGCGCCGGCGCCGACGATGGTGTGAATTTCATCAATAAAAAGAACTACATTCTGAATCTTCTGGAGCTCGGCGATCACCTTTTTCAACCGTTCCTCAAAATCCCCCCGGTAACGGGTCCCCGCCAGCAGGGCCCCCATATCGAGGGAATAGATCTTGGCCCCCTTCAGGGGTTTGGGGACCTTGCCCTGGGCAATCAACTGGGCCAGTCCTTCGGTGATAGCCGTCTTGCCCACCCCCGCCTCCCCGACATGGACGGGGTTATTCTTGTAGCGCCGGCAGAGGACCTGCATGGTCCTTTCAATGACGTCTTCCCGGCCGATGAGGGGGTCCAGTTCTCCCGCTTTGGCCTTCTCCACAAGTTCCGTCGTAAAGGTGGCAAGAACCTTGTTCTCCTTTTCCCCGGAGGCCGTCCGCTTGTCCCCATCCGCCGTCCCCGGCTTTTCCCTGGGTGCCGCGGCAATGCCGTGGGAAACATAATTCAGGAGATCGATTCTCGTAATGCTCTCCCGATGGAGGAAAAAGGCGGCATAAGATTCCCGCTCATCGTAAATGGAAATGAGGATATCGCCGATGTCGAGTTCTCCCTTCTGGGCCGAGGTGGTATGCCAGACCGCCCTTTCAATGACGTTCTGGAAACTGGCGCTCTGAACAGGATCCGTTTCCTTTTTCATTTTAAGCATTTTAGTAGCAAAAAAATCTTCCAGCCGCATCTGCAGATTTTTTACATCACCTCCGCAGGCGCGGATAATATCACCGGAAGATTCAAAGAACAAGGCGGCAAAAAGTATATGCTCGGGGGTCAGGTATTCGTGAGACCTTAGCTTTGCCTCCGTGTAGGCCGCTCTGAATATGGAATCAAGCTCTTCGCTGATTTTCATTGGTTACTCCTGTTCCTCCCGACAAACTGAAGCGGGATTATGTAATGATACCCGGTTTCAGGATTAAGTTAAGGCAAAATTCATGCCTTTTCGTAACTGCACCTCAAGGGAAAACCCCGGTTTTTGGCCATGTCGTGGACCCGGGATGTCTTGGTCACCGCTATATCATAGGTAAAGATCCCGCAGACTCCATGACCGAGTTGATGGATGTCCAGCATTATTTTTGTCGCCTCCGCCGCCGGCTTTTGAAAAACTTTCATGAGGACCTGGACGACAAAGTCCATGGCCGTATAATGATCGTTGTGGAGGATCACCTTAAACATCGCCGGCTCGTCCAGGGAAACATCATAATCCGTATCGGTCAGGCCGCCAAAGCCAGGACCTTCATGCTGAGAATCGGGGGCCATGCCACCTTCCCTTCCAAGTCTTTGAACCCTATTCTATGGATTGTTGCGAGAAATGCAAGGGGGTTTCAAAGAAAGGGGCTGATTATATTTTTTTGCAAGTTATATCGAGTGCATATATCTTATTGAAGGCTTTTCTTAGACCATGATCCTTAACATAGCTGATTTTTTTTACCCCTTCTGGTATAGATACATCAAAGTTTTGTATCTGCACGGGCAAGAGAGGAGGCATGGATAACATGAAAATCGTTTGTCTTTTAGGAAGTCCAAGATCGAAAGGAAACAGCTCCACCCTGGCGAAACGCCTTTGTGAGCGGGCAAAGGAGCTGGGAGCCAAGATCCAGATGATTCAGCTCAACAAATTAACCTACCGGGGATGCCAGGCCTGCATGGGCTGCAAGACCAAATCAGACAAGTGCATTCTCAAAGATGATCTGGAATCGGTACTGGAATCGGTACGTGGGGCCGATGTCCTCGTCATGGCCTCGCCTATTTACTACGGTGAGGTCGCCAGCCAGCTCAAGGCCTTCATTGACCGGACCTATTCTTTCCTCGCTTCAGACTATGTCACCAACCCCCATCCCAGCCGCCTGTCACCGGGGAAAAAACTGGTCTTTATCCTTACCCAGGGCCAGCCGGACGACCGGCAGTTCGACGACGTTTTTCCCCGCTATGATTCTTTCTTCAAATGGTACGGTTTCGAGGAAAGCTATCTGATCCGGGCCTGCGGCGTCATGGATATCGGGGACGTGGAGGCCCATCGGGAGGCCATGCTCTCGACGGCAGAGACGGCGGAAAAAGTCATGGGGACATATTAGCCGGGAGCATTTGAATGAAGATTTTCAGTTACCCTTTAATATACCCTACGTCGGCGGGAACCGACATCATCGACGAGGTGGCGGAAAAGGTGCGGGAGGCTGGGATCAGTGAAGGCCAGGCCCTCATCTCCGTGCCCGGTTCCACCGCCTCGGTCACAACCATCGAATATGAAGGCGGAGTCGTCCGGGACCTCGTGGACGCCTTGGAACGCATCGCCACGGCTGCGGCTACACTATGCCTGATGATGGCAAAGGCACGGAAGGCTCATGCCTGCAGGCATGAGCCCCCATGCACGGTTGCTGAGATTATTTTTCCTTGGCCGCATTTATGCCGGCAATTCGGCCGAAGACCACACATTCAGCCGTCGCATTGCCGCCCAACCGGTTGGTCCCGTGGATGCCGCCGGTCACTTCGCCGGCAGCATAAAGCCTGGGAATCGGTTTGCCCCAAATGTCGATGACCCGGGCCGTGGTGTCGATGCGCAGGCCGCCCATGGTGTGATGGATGGCCGGCCACTGGCTGACGCCGTAAAACGGCGCTTCGGCGAGGGGACGCATTTGCTTGGTAATCGGTTTATTGAAATCGGGGTCCTTGCCGGCCGTGATATACTGGTTGTGCTTTGCCACCGTTTCTTCAACTGTTTTGGGCGGAAGGTCCATCTTTTTTGCCAGTTCCGCCAGGGTATCGGCCTTCCATACCCGCCCTTTGGCGATACCGGACTCGATTTCCGGCGGTGTGGTCATCATCGGTACGATCCGTTGATCGAAGATCGTGTAAGCCGGCTTCTTGCCAAGTTTGATTTCGGCGCGGGAAACGACATCGCGCCGTTCCAATTCGCTGACAAACCGTTTTCCTTCCCAATTGACGAAGAGAGCCCCATTGCTTGGACTGCGCGAAGGGTAGAGCGCCCAGGCGTCGAGGACGCCTGTGTTGGGTTCGGCCGTTGGATAAAGCTGGATAAAGGCGAGATGGAGCGTATCGGCACCGACGGCTTGGGCGTAACGGATCAGTTCCCCCGTGGCCCCGGGTTGATTGGTCGTATTATATTCGGCGACGAGGCTGGGGTTAAGGGATGTTCGCAGCTGAACGTCGCGACTGAAGCCACCCGAAGTGACAATGACCGCTTTACGAACCTTTATGTTCCTGATCCGTCGGCCCGTTTCCGCCTGAACGCCGAGGACGGGACCATCCCAATCGCGACGCCATAGCCAGGTAATCTTGGTGTTGAGGCGAATCTTGGCACTACTGCGGTCCGCTACCTTTTTCAATGCGTCGACGAAAGGCTTGCCCGTTCCGTCGATACTGATGTGCCCGCGGTAGGCTGAGTGGCCGCCGATACGGTTAAGCATGGGACGCAGCTTCAAGTCACCCTCATCGATCATCCAGTTGAGGGCTTCCGGCGCCTGCTCGACGAGAATCCGCACCAGGGCCGGGTTATTGTAGTAATCGCCCCCTTTGAGGGTGTCTTCATAGTGCAGTTGGGCGCTGTCTTCCCCCCGATTCAGGGTCTTGCGCAGGTTGAGTTTGTCCGTCCAGGCGCAGTAACCGCCCCCATTGATGATGGAGTTCCCCCCAAGGATCGGCATCTTGTCCACAATGAGCACCTTGTTGCCGCGGGATCCCGCCTCAGCAGCAGCGGCCAGACCTGCAAAACCGGAACCGATGATAACCACGTCATATTCTTCATCCCATTTCCCCGGCAATTTCTTTACCGCCGCTTCCGCCAGTCCTCCCGTGAGGTGCATCCCCAAGCCGTTAATCGCTGCCAGCGTGCCGATGCCGGCCACTGCTTTCAGGGCGCTGCGTCGGCTGATTCTGATGCTCTCTTTTACCTTTTCTTCGCTCATAACAGTAACCTCCTCCGTTTACGATAGGTTCATAAATTATCACGATACGGCATGAAGCGCAACGACTATATGGCGACGCCTTTACTCTTTTTGTTGTTGTATCGTTTCTATCTATACCCGGATCATTCCTTGCCTCGATCGTTATACGGCTTATCCCAGGAATGAAGCGGATCTTGCAACCATGGGGTGATTATTACGATCATGAATCAAAATAAAGGGGATGGAAATCAACCGCATATCCTGTTTACCGCCCCGGCGATTCTGGTCAGGGCCTCATGCAGGACGGACCGCGGACAGGCGATATTCAGGCGCTGAAACCCCTCACCGCCGCTACCGAACATGGTTCCTTCATTAAGGCCGACCCTCGCCCGGCCGCTCATAAAGGCTTTCAGGGCTTCCGGGGTCATCCCCATTTTTCGGCAGTCGAGCCAGACCAGATAGGTCCCTTCCGGTCTGATCGGCTCGATCTCAGGGATTTCACGGGCCATGAAGTCCATCACCTGATTCAGGTTCCCTTCCAGGTAAGCCAGCAATTGTTCCAGCCATTCCTCTCCCCCGCGGTAAGCCGCTTCAAAAGCAGTGACGGCAAAAATATTCGGGATCATCCAATGCAGATTTTCCAGGGTCTCCTTAAAGCGATCAAATAGTTCCCGATTGGGGATAATTGCGGCCGATGCCGATAATCCGGCAATATTAAAGGTTTTATTGGGAGATACGAGGGTCACGGTGTTTTGGGCCATTGCCTCCGCAAGAGATGCCGTCGGGCAATGCTCATGGCCGCGAAAGACGAGATCGGCATGGATTTCATCGGAAACGATTACGGTTTTGTTTTTCAGGCAGAGTTCACCGAGCCTGGCGAGTTCCTCCCGTTTCCATACCGTGCCGCCGGGATTATGAGGGCTGCATAGAAACATGAGCCTCACTCTTTCATCCAGGCATGCCGCCAGGAGGTCTTCATTCATGCACAGGCGGCCGTTGTGGAGTTCGAGCGGATTTTCCACCGGCATCCGGCCGTTATTCGTAATGACGGAAAAGAAGGGATGATAGACAGGGGGCTGCAAAAGCACCCCCTCTCCCGGCGCGGTGAAGGATAGCAGGGCAACGACGAGGGAGGGGACGACGCCCGGACAATATAGAATCCATTCCCTGCGGACATCCCATCCATGCCGCCGCTTCATCCAAGACTGGAGGGACTCGTAAAAGGACTCCGGGACAAACGTATACCCGTAGAGTTCGTGCGCTGCCTGCCGTCGGATCGCTTCTACGACGAAGTCGGGGGTGCGGAAATCCATGTCGGCAACCCACAGCGGGATTACGTCCTCCGTCCCGAATATTTTGGTTCTCAGGTCATATTTAACCGAATGGGTTCCCTCCCGATGGATTATTTCATCGAAGTTGTAATGTGCCATTCACTTTTCATTTACATCCTCACAGCTCCTGTCGCACAGGAAGTCGGAGACGATCTGCAGGTACTCTCCAAGAAGTTGTTTGCTCACGACGAAGATGTGCCCGATATTCTTCTCGAAAGTCCGGTTCATTCCACCTCTCGTCACCAACACGTTGCCGTCCTTGTGTTGCCCCCAAAGCTGGCTCGCCACGCAGGAACCCGCCGGTGCGATGGGATCCCTCAAACCCCGGTAGTCGAAGATCCGGACGCCGGCTTCACGAAGGGCGTCCATGTTGACGGGTTTCCCATCGAGATCCGGATTCGTGGACGGCAGGCAGTAGGTACCCTCCACGAGCTGGTTACCCATGAATAAGTTCTGTATCCAATCCCGGTGAGCCTGGGCGGGGAATTTGGTCCCATGGGTCAGCCAGAACAGAAAGGGCGCCGAGTCTTCAATGGCATGGGAATAGATGGCGCGACTGTAGAAACCGGACAGAACGGTGTAATGCACACCCGGCTGAATCTCATTCATCCCGAAATCGATAACCTGGGGAGGAATATTGACGGCGCCGAACAGTTGATTCATAAGATAGGGATCGTAATTCTGGCTAATGAACGAACGCATGGGACCGTGGCCGCTGTCGCCGTCGTCAAACTTGCTGGGGGAAGCCATGAGCGCAAGTTTGGTGACATCCATTTTCTCCCCCCGGGCTTTCCGCTCTTCCGCCCGTCTGGCCAGGTAGGGCAGCATCAGTGTTCCGCCCATGCAGTAGCCCATGACAAAAATCTCCGCCCCGGGGTTCTTTTTCTTGACGAGCTCCAGATAACGGTCCTGGACTGTTTTCCCGTAGTAATCAAGTCCAAGATGGGTGTCATCGGGACCGCAGTCTCCGTAATCGACCATATAAATCGTGTAGCCTTCTTTCAACATCCCCTCGACCACGGATTTGCCCTCGGCAAGATCGAACAGTTCCGGCTTGTTGATGAGCGGGGTGGATAGATAAAGCACATTGCCATTCGGCTTGACGCCCTTGGGCAGATCATAATGGCGAAGCCTGACGTTATGCATCTTCGATCCCCTGACGATCTCATAGGGGGAGAAACCGATCTTTCCGTGGGTGGCCCGCTCGGAAAACTCCTTGGGATCGAAGGCATTGGCTTTATAGAGGCATTCCATACGGAAGCGGTTCTCGGCAAGATACTCCTCCATGGTCATAGCGTCCGTTCCATCGGCGTTTTTCTTCATGTATGGCATATCCTCGCCCTCGATGGGAGTCTCCGTGATTACGATCAGCAGACATTTGAGCATCTCCTTCATCGCCTTGAGTCTTGTCATGCCCAAGGCATTGTAGCTGTGCTCCAGTTGGGCGAATTCCTGTACGAATTCCTTCAGCTTCTGGTGCCCTACCTCTGAGGTGGCGACGCGGTGCGCTGTTTCCCGGTTGAACTTGCCGTCTGTCATGAAGTAGCTGCACAGATAATAGAGCAAGCGGGTGTAGTTCTTGTATATCCAGCCGTTTAGATCCCGGTATATATCCGGTTCTCTGCCGGAGCGTACGGCGATGCGGGCATGGGCCTTGATCGGTTCTATCAGGCTGGATCTGATGAAAGTGCTTTGCAAACTGGCGGCCATAGCGAAGGGTCCGAACAGGGCATAGTTGTTACTTATGGAATCGAGGAACTGCTGATACTGGAAGAGTGCCTTGGTCTGGGCGCCTCCCAGCTTGCTCTTCCAGGGAAGGGCCGTCATTATTCCCTCCCGGTTGTCGGCGGGCGAGGGGCCCATTTGCAGCAACAGGCTTGTCGGCGTTATTCTGTTTTCACTTTCCATAAAAGTCTCCCTCACATGATTGATTTATCGTTGATGAATGAAAAACGGGGCCATCCCTTTCCCTCTTTTTCCCATAGCAGCCGGTTATTTTCAAACACAGGCGATTGTACCCTTTTCTTAGTATAAGAGTTTCCTACGTTAATCAGCTAATGCCGTCAACACTAAAAACGGACCTATCAACTTTTTTATGTTGCAAGAATTATTTTTGGCAACAATAATTTGACATACAGGACCATCCCTTTTATACTCCCCAGCAAGGAACAATTTACGGAAAGTATGCGCAGGGTAACTTGTGCAATGATTTTCTGTTCTGCAAAGAAAAGGCTGAGCGAATATGCTTGTGGACATAGACGATAAGGTCAATGGTGGACAGTTCCGGATACTTGTTGTCGATGATCAACCGACAATGAGGCAAATGATCCGGGAGGCCGTCAACGATATGGGCTATGGTTGCCTTGAGGCCGCAGATGGGATAGAGGCCCTGGAAATCCTTCAAAAAGAGTCGATGGATTTGGTGATCACCGATATCTCCATGCCACGTCTTGATGGTATCGCCCTAACTCAGGCCATTAAAGGGAAATACGACAGCAACGTAATCGTGATGACCGGCATGGTCGGCAACTTTACCTACGAGGATGTCATCGCCAAGGGGGCCAGTGACTTCATCCTGAAACCTATCAGGATACAGGAACTCCTCGTGAGGATCAAACGCGTCCTCAGGGAACGGATCATCATTGGGGAAAGAAACCGCATGGAGAACGAGCTGCGGGAGAGCGAGGAGCGCTATCACGAGCTGAGCATAACGGATGGCCTGACAAAACTTTACAATTCACGGCACTTCTACAACCAGCTAGCGACAGAGATCGATCGCAGTGTGCGCTATAACCGTTCGATTTCACTAATGATGCTGGATGTCGATGATTTCAAGAAATACAATGATTCCTTCGGTCACTTAGAGGGCGACGGCGTCTTGATCCGCTTGGCAAAGGTTATCCGCAGCGGCATGCGGCACCTGGATCAAGCATACCGCTATGGTGGAGAGGAATTTATCGTTATCCTTCCGGAAACGACAGGTGAGCAGGGGTACCTCATTGCAGAACGCATCCGGGAGGGCTTCCGGCAGGAGATCTTTACACCGGCATTGGGAAAGGATACCCATGTAACGGTTAGCATCGGTGTGGCGCAATTGAAACCGCAAGAAGACATGATGAACTTTATCGACCGGGCGGATAAGAATATGTATGCCGCCAAGGCCGCAGGGAAGGATAAAGTGGCTTTTACCTAGGAGCAATGCCTTTAGCCATGCTCTTGCACGACTCGCAAAGAGGGCTGGCTTTTTCCGGAAAAATATTGCAAACCGCCGTGCCGATGAGTTGCTATTACCCGTGGTGCACATAAAGAGAGGAAAGTCATGATAAAAAAAATATCTGTTCAGGTATTGTTATGGGGTCTTATTTTAATCTTGGCAATACCCTTCGGGGCTTTTGCCCAGAACACGGCGCCGCCGTCATCACCTCAGTTCAAGCAGGAAGAGTTGGACCAGATGCTCGCCCCGATAGCCCTTTACCCTGATTCACTACTGGTGCAGATCCTGATGGCATCTACCTACCCCCTTGAGATTGTGGAAGCGGCGCGGTGGGCCAAAGCAAACCAGAACCTGAAAGGGGATCCGTTAACGACAGCCCTGGAGAAACAGAACTGGGATCCCAGCGTCAAATCGCTGATAAACTTTCCATCCGTGCTGGCAATGATGAATGACAAGCTTGATTGGACCCAGAAGCTGGGAGACGCCTTTCTATCCCAGGAAAAGGGCGTAATGGATACGGTGCAGAAACTCAGGGCAAAGGCTCAGGCACAGGGCACGTTGAAAAGCACGGATCAGCAGAAGGTTACCACCCAGGCGCAGACAATTATAATTGAACCTGCCAGTCCGCAGGTGGTGTACATCCCTGCCTATAATCCTGCTGTAGTATATGGTCCCTGGATGTATCCCGCCTATCCGCCTTATCCCTATTATCCGCCTGGTGCGGTTGTGGGGGCCAGTGTTGTATCCTTTGGAATGGGCGTCGCCGTTGGTGCAGCCTGGGGCTATGCCTGGGGAGGCTGCAACTGGAATCACGGAAGCGTCAATGTTAATGTCAACCAGAATAACACCATTAACAATAATATCAACCGGAATAAGTACGCCAATAATGCTAATGTAAGCCAGAACACTGCTAATGTTAACCGAAATAACACCAATAAGGTGGGTGGCGGCGGCAGTACCGAATGGCAGCACGACCCGGCCCATCGGAAGGGCGTTGCCTATAGAGACAACGCCACACAACAGAAATACGGACAACAGCGTGGCCGGGGCAGTACAGATGCAAAAAATGATTACAGGGGACATACCCCGGATGACAGGGGAAGAACCGGCCAGGCCAATGACCGTCAGGGTATGCAGGATCGTAAAGGCACTCCAGCGCAGAGCCGGAATATGGATAGCAGGCAAGGATCTGCCGGCGCTTTCGATGGTATGGACCGTAGCGGCAGGGAAGCAAAGATGCAGAGTGACCGTGGCCGGGCAAGCAGTCAGGGCATGAGCTCTGCGCGGGATGGCGGAGGCTCGGCAAGGAGCAGCGGAGGCGGGATGAGCCGCAGTGGAGGTGGTCGTCGATGAAGAACCATGTTTGTTTCTCCACTAAAAACCACCTGAGGAGGGGAAGAATAATGATGCATCTAGCCTCGAAAACAAGAAAAGAATTAGTGCGTCCCTTTGGTATTGCAATCACCCTTGCCGTTATCATGGCCACCTTAGTCTTCAGTGGACCCGTTTCTGCCAAGGCTCTTAAACAGAAGACCTTCGGTTCTCCCGAGGCAGCATTCAAAGCCATGGTTACAGCAATGAAAGGGTGCGATACCGGGGAGTTGACCGTAATATTTGGTCCTGGCGGCATAAATCTTGTTTCTTCCGGTGATGATGTTGCCGATAAGACCGAACGTGATAATTTTGTCAGGGCATATGATGAAAAAAACAAAATTGAGACCATCAATGGCAATAAAGCGATACTCTATGTCGGCAATAATGACTGGCCCATGCCCATTCCGGTTGTAAAAAAGGGTAAGGGCTGGCGTTTTGATACAAAGGCCGGTAAGGAAGAGATTATACAGCGGAGAATCGGCAGAAATGAGCTAAATACAATACAGACTTGCCAGGCCTACGTGGATGCACAACTGGAATATGCACCCAGGGATTACGACGGCGACGGATTATTTGAGTATGCCCAGAAGTTTCTAAGCACGCCGGGAAAAAAGGACGGCTTATACTGGGAGACAAAAGAAGGCGAACAAAAAAGTCCGCTAGGGGCCTTCGTTGCGGTTGCCGCAAGGGAAGGATACTTTTCGAAAGATGGCAAGAGCAAACCGGCTCCTTTTCGTGGTTATTACTACAGAATTCTCAAAGAACAGGGTAAAGACGCTCCCGGAGGGGCATACAGCTATGTGGCCAACGGCAAGATGATCGGTGGGTTCGCACTGGTTGCATATCCCGCCCTATACGGCAATTCCGGTGTCGTGACCTTCATCGTCAATAAAGACGGTCAGGTTTACCAGAAGGATCTTGGCAGGAATACGGCAAAGATTGCTCAGGGGATAAAGGCATATAATCCTGACAAAACATGGAAGAAGGCGGAATAAATTAATCAAATTCCTACCATGGGGTCACGGATTTATAATCCCCCCGTCGATGGCAACTTTGGTGAACGTCACGGGGATCTTTTTCCCCGCCTGCTCCATCGCCGTCCGGACGATCCGGACAAGGCCGCCGCAACAGGGAACCTCCATGAAGGGGACCTCAAGGGACCGGATGTCGTTCTTCGCAAACATTTCGGTTAGTTTCTCCACGTAGAACGCCCCATTGTCCAGCTTTGGACAGGCGATAATCAGGATGCGGTTCTTTACAAAACGGCGATGAAAGTCTCCAAAGGCGCAGGGGACGCAATCGGCGGCGATGACTACATCCGCCCCGGATAAATAGGGGGCGTTGACGGGCAGAAGCATCAACTGGACCGGCCAGTTCTTCAATTGCGACGGTTGGGATGCCTCCCCGGCCGCCTTCCCTTCACCGGCCGTAACCGGCCGCAGCTCCCGGATCATGGAACCCGGACACGCGCACGGCGGTTCTTCCCCGTGGTGCAAATGCCTTGCGACGGCCTGCTCATCAAAGAGATCCGCCTCTCTTTCAATCATGTCGATGGCCCCCTGGGGACACTCCCCGAGGCAGGCCCCCAGGCCGTCGCAATAGATCTCACTGACCAGCTTTGCCTTGCCGTCGACGATCTGCAGGGCCCCTTCGGCGCAAGCCGTTACGCACATCCCGCAACCGTCGCACTTTTCTTCATTGATGGCAATTATCTTTCTGGTGATCTTCATTGTTTCTCCTCCCCTAGCGGCACGTTTTCGTCATGGGCGCTTCATTTTCAATCCCCCTGTGTTGTAACCAGGCAGATTCAAATAAGTTACTTAAACTAAAATCATATGGTGACGGCTTTCCTGCTATTCCGAGAACTAACCCAAAATAGCCTTCAGGTCCTCATCCGGCGTTTTAATCGGCATGATGTTAAATTTCTGAACCAGAACATTCAGGACATTGGGTGTAATAAAGGCAGGCAGAGTTGGTCCGAGCCTAATATCCCTGATCCCGAGATGAAGAAGGGTCAAGAGGATAGCACAGGCTTTTTGCTCATACCAGGACAGAATCATTGACAGCGGCAGGTCATTTACGCCGCACTCGAAGGCATTGGCAAGAGCCACGGCTATCTGAATAGCCGAGTATGCATCGTTACATTGACCGATATCGAGAAGCCTCGGAATACCGTCGATGTCTCCCAGGGATTTGTCAAAGAAACGGAATTTCCCGCAGGCCAGAGTCAATACCACACAGTCTGAAGGCACTTTTTCCACAAACTCTGTGTAGTAATTACGCCCTGGTTTGGCCCCATCACAGCCACCAACCAGGAAAAAATGCCGGATGGCCTTGTTTTTGACCGCAGCGACGATCTGTCCGGCTACACTCATAACCGCATTGCGGCCAAAACCGACCATGACGGTCTTTCCGGTCACATCTTCGGCAAAGCCCGGCAATGAAAGGGCCTTTTCAATGACCGGCATAAAATCTTTGCTGCCGATATGGATCACCCCGGGCCACCCCACCAGTCCGGTGGTAAAGATGTTGTCCCGGTAGGATTCCCCGGGCTTTTGGATACAGTTGGTGGTCATCAGGACAGCTCCTGGAAACGCGGCAAACTCCTTGGCCTGATTCTGCCAGGCGGTGCCATAATGGCCAAATAAATGGTCGTATTTTTTCAGCTCCGGGTAACCGTGACAGGGCAGCATTTCGCCGTGGGTATAGACATGGATTCCTTTGCCCCGGCTTTGCTTCAGGATGTCCTCCAGATCTTTCAGGTCATGACCGGAAACGAGGATGGCTTTCCCTTTTTTTACGCCCAGGGGTACCACGGTGGGAACCGGATGGCCATAAACGCTTGTATTGGCGGCATCCAGCAGTTCCATGGCGCGCAGATTAATTTCCCCGCATTTCAGTACCAGCCCCACCATATCATTGACATCCGGATTCTTTTCCAGCGTCTTAGCCATTGCCTCATATATGAAGGCAAATATTTTGTCGTCCGTCTGTCCAAGAATGGCGGCATGGTCCGCATAGGCGGCAAGGCCCTTGAGTCCGTATATTAAAAGCTGCTGTAAAGAAAGAATATCAGGGTCAATTGTTGGATCGGATCTGACGCCCGCCTGTTCCCCCTGGGCAATCAGACCTTCCCTGGTTTTCTCCGGCACAAACGTGGCCGGACCTTCAGAAGCAACCAGGCTGACTCTTGATTTCATCGCGTCTCGGTATTGCACAGCCTGATTGATCATGGGGACAAATCGCTGGGGATCAAAATCCACATTAGTTAATGTTGAAAATATTGCCTCACAGACGAACCGGTCCATTTGGATGTCGGATATCCCGGCTTTCCTGGCCTCAACAGCGTATAGGGAGAGACCTTTGAGCGCATAAATCAACAAATCCTGCAGGGCGGCGACATCGGGTTGTTTCCCGCATACGCCACTCTTACTGCATCCTTCGCCTTTAGCTGTCTGTTCACATTGGTAACAAAACATGATTATTATCTCCTCTAAGATGCATGGTTTGGGGGGAGCCAGAGATTCTATTGCTTTTGGTTCCTGCCCCCCTGTTTCATAGTTGCTTCCCTTTTACACCCATTGGATGAGGTGCGCCTTGACTTAAATCAAGAATCGAAAGTTTATCGTCATAATACTGCATAACCGCCATTTGCGGACTTGCAGGGGTCGGTGATATTTTCCTTTGACATTTCAAAAGCTGACATATTACTATGCCGGACATACGATATCTCATACTTCACGTCATCGCGAAAACTCATACGGCCAATTTGAGAGTATGGGTGAGTTTTTGCGCTTTCTATCTCCATCAATTATTGATCTATTTATATGTTATGGAAAATACAGCCATGATGACTGAGAAAAAAAATCCCCCTATCCCCTTTTTCGAAGGGCTCTCTGCGCAGCAGCGGCAGGATATGTTTGCCGGCGGCGTTTCCAAAACCGCGGAAAGAGGTCAGAAGATCTTTTTTGACGGGGACAGGGCAACAGGTTTTTATGTAATTTTATCGGGAAAGGTTAAAATTTTCAAGCTCGCACCGGAAGGAAAGGAACAGATCCTTCATGTCTTCGGTCCCGGCGAACCCTTCGGGGAGGTTCCCACCTTCGCCAACGACGTTTTCCCCGCCCATGCCGAAGCGGTCGAAAAAACCCGGCTCCTGTTTTTTTCCCGGGAAGGTTTTATCAGGCAGATCCGCCAGGATCCCGATCTGGCCATGGGGATGCTGGCCACCCTGGCCCGCCGCCTCCTGCACATGACCAGATTAGTGGAGAGCCTGTCCCTGCAGAACGTTTCCACGCGTCTTGCCGCTTATCTTGTCCAGCTGAGTGAAGTTCAGAAGCAGGCAGCCACCGTGCAACTGGATATCAACAAGGGGCAATTGGCCAGTTTACTGGGAACGGTTCCCGAAACACTCTCCCGGGCCCTGAACCGGTTGACAAGCCAGAACCTGATCAAGGTGCAGGGGCGCCAGATCACGATTCTCAATAGGGAGGGACTGCAGAAATGGGAAGAAACAGGACTTTGAGGACCCTTATGAAGCCTTCGCGAATGATATGGACAGTCCAACCGTTGCTGATTTCATTATTCATCATGCTTATTTCCTTTCCTCCTCAGGCCATAGGGGCGGATGCAGATAAGGTCATCGGCGCCGTGGAGGATATTGTCCTTATGCCCTGGAAAATAACGCTCCCCGCCCGGATCGACACAGGCGCCGCGACAACGTCCCTGGATGCCCGGGAATTGGTGATCAGCGATAATATGGCGGAATTCCATCTGTCCGAAACCAATGGCGGCAAGAAGATGAAACTACCCGTTACGGGCTGGAAGCAGGTCAAGAGTTCCGGAGCCCAGCAGCGCCGGCCCGTGGTGGAATTGGATATCTGCATCGGCGACAAGTTCCTCCGCGTCGAGGCCAACTTGATTGATCGCTCGCGGGTCCAATACCCCCTCCTTATCGGCCGCAATGTCCTGGAAAAGGGATTTATCGTCGATGTAAGGAAAACGCGCGCCCTGCCACCCCGCTGCCCGGAGCTCGCCAGTCCATGAAGCACAAAGCCTTCTACCTGAGCGGATTCCTGCTCCTTATCACCGCGATCCTGGTTGGCTATCGAGTCATCTATCTCCATTATCCCCTTTTCCCGAGTGCCAAGGTAAAGGCCTGGCGCATCGTTACTGAGTTATATTTTCAGCCCGATTCCATAGGGATACCGGTATTGGTCCGGATTGCCCTGCCGCAAAACCGGCCCGATCAGTCGCTGATCGACGAACGGTTTATCTCGGGGGATATGGAAATCGACCTGGTGACGGAACGGGAGGGACGTTTCGGTCAATGGTCGGGAGTTCTTGCCAAGAAGGAAGAATATGTCGGCTACGAGGCTACCGTCGTCATCCGTCAACGGCCCGGAGAGGCGGCCCCTCAATCCCCTCCTGCCACCCCCTTGCCTGGTTCGCTGAGCGCCTCCGAGCAGGGGATGTTGAATTATCTGGCCGCCAACTTATTGCCCCGTCCAATTGAGCAAAAATTAAGGGCTGTGGCCGGGATCGCCAGAGGGCAGTGGGGAGGGACACCCCCAACCAACGATAAACTCGTCGAATGGACCGCTTTCCGAAAAAAATTCGGCCCCCCCCGGTCGCTCATGTATCTGTCCCAGGCAGCGGGCCTGCCCGCCAGGGTGAGCACCGGTCTGATCCTTCAGGAAGGCGTTGTCTCCACCCCGGCGCAGTGGCTGGAGATATGGACGGGCAAGGGATGGGAAGGCCTGGAGGCGGAGACGGGAAATCCCTATCCGGGGGACGAAAAACTGCTAGTTTTAACCTCCGGGGGGTTGCCCGTCGCGAATGTCGGCGGCGGCCAGCTAAGGGACGTCCACTGGACCCTGAGCAGACAAGTCGTCTCTCCCTGGCGGATGCACCTGGAGCCGGCCCTTCACGCCAAATACTTTCTTAATCGCTGGTCCCTCTTCTCCCTGCCGCCGGGGTTCCAGGACACCTTCCGGATCATTCT
>Ga0172379_10006083_pt1 | contig 16409 bp, 15 predicted proteins | sample GrowelOW334metaG_FD_119756 | JGI IMG/M metagenome (GOLD analysis project Ga0172379, IMG submission 119756) | Groundwater microbial communities from an aquifer near a municipal landfill in Southern Ontario, Canada - Groundwater well OW334 metaG | ecosystem: Environmental > Aquatic > Deep... | reverse complement strand
TGGCGGAGAGGGGGAGATTCGAACTCCCGAGATCCGTAAAGACCTACTGCTTTTCGAGAGCAGGGCACTCAGCCACTATGCGACCTCTCCATATTTTTTTCGGAAAAATTTATATCTATCTTTATGCTTTGCATTGCTTGAGCCAATTTTTTCAAAATATTTTACAACGTCGGCGGCTTTTCTCAGCTTTATGCTAAATTTATATTTTCGAGGATGCAAATCAAACAATACCAATGTATCATAAACAAAATCCAGTAACGGCAAAGAACGATTTGAAAAATCTAAACATACGCTGGCATAGTTATGTTTTAAACCCTTATGCCGGTCAACATACACACTGCCATCAGTATCAATTAGCCCTTTTAAGCATGCCCTACGATAATTAATTTCGTTTGTTATCCATAATGGTACTCCGACTTGATCCGCTACTTTATTATGACTGAGGCCTTGACCGATTAAATACTCAACCAAACCAACACCTGCGATACAGACATTTAAGCAGGTCTTTTCACGAAAATACTTACGGGCCTTTAAACCGAATAGTTTTTCTGATAAACGCACGACATACGCTGAATATTTCAAATCTGTCGAACTATTCAAAGATATTGAAATATGATAATTTGCAATACCTCCATCTCCCAACATTATTCCAATAAACTCAGCTAGATCTAACGATCTCCTTATGTTTTTAATTTTCTTCCTCTGCTTGAAATCAGTGCCTAATAACTTATGAATGATTTGAGAATTAGTTCCACCTCTACGCCGGCTTTCAATGTCCCCCAAAATACCATATTTTTCAAATCTTGCTCTTCCGCCTATTTTACCAGCTCTGCTTAAACGTTGACTAGATGATTCCACTCTATAATCAGGCAAATCAATATTAAATTTTTGTGATAATTTGTCCGCAATATCAAATGGCATTGAGGACGATTCCTTCATCCAATCACCTATCGTATGCCCATGAACACTACAAAGATTACCAAGTTCTTTATTATTAAGTGAGCTTGCTAGTTTGATTTCGAATAAAAACTTATTTTGAAGTCCCTTTTTAAATATAATCCGATCCATAACAGGATTATATCATATCGTGGTGATATTATGCAACCACTCAGTCACCTCTCCAACTACTTTTTCAGCTTCACATTCAAACTCGCAACTCCGATGAGCAGCCAGAACAGCACGGACAAATCATTCTTGAAATACGGCACATCGACCAAACCATGGATGATTATTTCCAATCCCGCTAAAATGAAAACGAAGCTGGCCAACTTATTGAACGGCAAGCCGTAAGAATAACCGCAGCAAATGGAAAAAAGATTTTTAATATTTAGCCAAAAATATTTCACTCCCAGCCAGATGAAAGCAGCGACACCAACTAATCCCAGCTCGCTCCAGAAATTAAACAACATTGTATGCGGATAGGGGAAAATTTCCATCCATATATTAGTATGATATGGAATGATCGCTATCGGATAACCGGCCAAACCGGCGCCAAAAAACCAATGCGCTTTCAACATCGTCCAAGTCTCACTCCATATGGCCAATCTGACTTGTCCCGACCAATCCTGCAAGAAAATCTTTGAGAAAATGAAGTCGCGCAGCCCGGAGTTAGCGATTAGCAGTATAGCAGACAAACCGAGCAGAATCAAGGCTAAAGTCCTGGTTTTTTTCATAAAAAGAAGCATCAGCCAGCCGACGATCAAGACAGCGAGGATTGCTCCCTCGGATTGCGCATTGACTATAGTCCAAAAGCCCAATGCCACAATACAAAGCTTAAGCCAGAATCTCTGAGCATTAGTGGAATACAGCATCAGCGGATCGGGATTCTTATAAAACAGGAAACCGAGAAAAACAACGACAATTGGCCCCAAAAACAGGCCTAAAGCATTCGGGTAGCCAAAAACAGAAACGACTCGATTGACCGCTCCTGATGCGGTCAGGAAGGCCTGTGGCACGCCTACGACGAAGATCTTCTGGAGTATGGCGGATAATCCTAAATAGATGACGGACAGCCCTAGTGCCCAAAATAGGCCTTCCAGCTGCCTTCTGACGAGGATAACAGACAGCATCAGCCAATAAAAAATTATCGGTTCGATAAAATACGCCTTCCAAGCGCCGAGCGCGTGCAGCTTGTCTGGAGAAACAAATACTGCCAAAGTTGCTGCTACTAAAATAGCGATAATCGGCCAGAAAAAATAATCCTGTCGGATTTTATTGAAGTCAATTTTCTTCTTGATCAGCAGAATAATTGCCAAAATAATTATCATTGCCTCTAGCCACGTCATGGGAATGCCGAACAAACTGAAGCGGATCAGATACGTCGGCAATAGCGCCACGATCGCATAAAGCGCAAAAAGCGGGCGATAATAGGCAAAAGCGGCAAAAATTGCGGCGGCAATAAGCAGGATAAAATATGTCAGCATATGATTATTTAATTCTTAATTTTCAGTGTGAACATATCCGCCACTTCTTTCCTGTCATAACCCTTAAGTAGATAGAGCGCCAAAAAATAAACGACCGCGCCGATTATGACCAAAGTCAGAATCGATTGATTGAGCAATGGCCACAAGACAGCGCACATCGCAAGCGAGCTTAAAATAGTTTTGCCAAAAATTCTCAACTTGATTTTTGATCCGGTATATTTCTTCAGAATATGCCAGGCAGAAAATGCGATAATAGCTTCCGTCAATAAAGTTAAAGTAGCGCCAGCCCAGTAGGAATAAAGCGGAATAAAAATCAGGTAGGCGGTAAGAGAAAAAATAGCGTCAAAAACATAGAAGCCGATCATTTTTTTCTGAAAACCAGTGGCCACGATGGCATAGCCGAAGAGCGCGCCGAAATAAATCATGGCCGTAGCCACGATTAAGATCCTCAGCGGTCCGCCGGCGACAGCGAATTCCGAGCCAGCAACGAAAACCATGATTTTCTCCGCCAAAAGCCAAGTGGCGAAGACCATCGGCACAGCCAGGATTGCCATGAAATCAAAGGACTTCTGCAGTATCTTATTGAACAATTCACGGCTCGTCGGATAAAATTGAGTCATGAGCGGTAAAGTCAAACCGAGAAACAAATACGGAAATTGAATCAGTATTTCCAGCACCTTATAAGCCGCGCCATAGATACCGACTTCTTCCGCCGGCCGAACGAATGATAAGATGATAGTATCAGCGCGGAAATAAACCAGGGTCAAAGAGATCGTGATGGCCAGCGGCCAGGAAGTGTCCCAGATATCCTTGAGCACCGGCTTGTCCAAGCGAGGTCTATACGCCAGATATTTTTTTGATTTGAAAAATAAGAAGGCGAAATTTACAAAACTGCCAATGGCGACGGCGATGATAACCGGATAAAACCCCAAGTTATAATAAACGCTCAGCCAGATACCGGCCAAAAGTGCCAAACGTCCCCAGACTTCCGCAATCGCCACTTCGGCCATAGCCATATGCTTCTGGTATAAGCCGACCAGAACGGATTGCAAGGAGCTGAAAAAAAATGAAGCCGAAGCGATGGCGACGCCGATCTTGACGATGGGCGGATATGGCAGAATAAAAACCAACAGCGTGCCAGTACCTAAAAACAGCACGGCAGAAATCAATCTGACTGCGATCAGATTGCCAAAAATTTTGGACTCGTCAGCGCCCGGCCTTGAGAGCAATTGCGCCGTCGTCATCTGCAGACCAAAATCAATCAACACGCCGAAAAACTGCAGATAAGATATAATCGTCGTGTAATAGCCGAAACCTTTCTGCCCCAAATAGCGGGTCATCAAAGCGATTGTGGCTAAGCCCACGATTGTAGCAATGACTTTGCCGATGACTTGCCACAAAGTATTTCGAGCTATTTTTCTGGCTAAACTCATATTTAATTATTTTTTAACCGCTTTTTCAAACTTCTTAATCAACGGAATCTTACTCAAATAATTAGCATACATGTCCGTATACTCTTTCTTCATCAATCTAATATTGCCAAAACCGCCCGTCTGAGTTATATATTCATAGGCCGGAGTAAACAAATCGCCAAGATTAAGCCACGTTTTTCTAAGTCCGTTAGGGCCGACTTCGCTCGTCGTCTCGCCGCCCATCAGCCATGACCGTCCCGCTTCGTCTCTGGCGAAAACATACATATTCTCTCCGTCATGCGATTCGAAGACATGGATTTCCACCGCACCATATAAATCTGATTGCTGTACCCAACTATCTACAGCGCGGGAAAAATCCGGTTCATCTGATTCATGGCGAAAAGCAAGGTCTTTCGGCTTCTGCTTAGGCAAGGAGCCATAAAGCGTCTTATACGGATCCCACGGCATACCATCTTTCTTCAAATAAAAATCTCCCTCGACATTAATCGGCTTTGATTCCACATTACCATAATACGACTGATACTGTTGATTCGTGTAATCCATATATCTGGCCGTGCCGGCAAAAATCAAATCAGCGTTCACCAAATAACTGGCGGCATCCTTCTCGCCGCTCAAACTGGCCATTTTTTTCTGTACCGATAGTGGAGCATTCAAACTTTGCTCTTCATAACCCTTGCTGTAATAATCAACTCGACCAAAATCATCAATAGTATACTCCGGCAAATAGCGCCAGCTAGCAGATGAATTACTAAGATAATATGTGCGAGGAATGAATGTATTTTCATCATCGCCCACAACATAAACCGTCATACAAGGGCGATCATTGAACAGATATGGCTGTTTGGCCAAAAAAATCTTGCGTCCGCCGATTGTGGCAATATATTTCGGTTCCTGCCCGGCGCCTACAAGGTCTTCTGCTGTCAAAGCTTTGCCCTCGAAATTATCACCATGAATAACAAGATACTTCAAAATATTCTGCGCTTCCTCGACACTGATTTCAGAAAATTCTTCGAGTCTACGCGGCTCTTTTTCTGGTGCTTCTGATTTTTCCTTCTGCTGCTCTTCCGCTTTATTTTCCATCGTAACGGTGTCAGGAATCTTCCTGATTATAATATTTTCACCGACTCTTTCTTCAACAAAATCCTTCTTTTTTTCAAATAATTCTCTCATAGACTTACACAATTTATTAAAAGATGAATGCGCTACAAAATACTATACTTCAACTACCTTTCCTGTTATTTCTCTGCCAACCAAACCGCTATATTTTGAAACGGCATCATGAAAAATTTCCAATTTATCCTGCTTATACTTATCACCCTTATTTTTTCCTGTATTTTGAGATTTTACTTGGATAAATAATAATTCATCGGCTTTAACCGCAACCAAATCAATTTTTTCTACGGCATCAATTTTCGGATCTGGCAAATAGACTTCGAAGCCCTGAGCGGTTAAGCCGTCAATGACTTTCTTCATCGCCAAAATACCTCTTTTTCCCGCAGATTGCTCTTTTTCACCTTTGCGATTCAATGCCTGATTAGTCTGGAAATCCTCCCAAAACAATTCTTCAAGCCGATGATTTTTATTATTCGATAAGAATATTACCGCATCCTGCTGGAAAGCAGCATCATCAATAGCAAATTTATTGCGCTGTTTTTCAGGATAAACCTCCGCTAATCGAGATTGATTCTGGACTTCGCGGCGGATGGCCGCTCTTTTGCCGAATAAATATGAGGAGGCCAAAAGATTCTGCAAATAATCAATAGCTGTTTGAGGTTCAGCTATCATAATGTCACTAACTGATTTGATAACCGGTTCATCCTGATGGTCATACCAGGCATGGAATACTTCAGCCTGTTGTTGTTCAAAATCAATATGTGAAATATCAGCAAAATCAAAAGGAATTTTCAATTCTCTTACATCGAAAGGAATGCTTGATTTTACTTCCAAATTTTCTGCATCCTGCAAAAATAATTGATCTTCTCTCATAAATTTATTTCGCCCACAATTTCTTCGCCTCATTCCAATAGGCCGGATAGTTCATTTTTGTTTTCATCAAGTACCACCACTCCACGCCCCAAAGATACGCCTCATCGAATCCGGCCTTGCGGGTGAATATTATATTCTGCTTGAATTGCCCGATGCTCATCGACTCATTATGCTCGGCGATCGTCAGAGTCGATAAGTTCTGCCCAGCTTTATGCCAGCTTTCGCCTTGCACTTCGGCCGCAATCACTCTTTTGATCGGCGTTATCATCTGTAATAATTGGATGCGAGACCAATAGAAGAAAGGCGGAGTGAACCAGCGGAAATAACCGAAATACGGATTATAGACTACACGATAAAGCGTCGTACCAAGAATATCGCCGCCAGAATGAGAAATCGGCCACCAAGTCGATAGCTCACCACTGTCAGTAACTAAAATCGGCTTATTAACAATATTTTTAACGATTTTTATTTCTTCTTTCAGTAATGCAGTATCAACCGGCGGACAAACGCCGAAAGTCCCGAGGTACGGCTCGTTCTCTACTTGCCAATAAATGATATTCTTATTGCTTTCATACCTGTTTACGACTGTCTCGATATATTTTACCAAAGCCAGATCGACATCTATCGGATTCTCATACTTTATCCAATCAGGATCATGGCATTCCGGCCAGCGCGGCAATCGTCGTCCGACTGCTAAAATTATCTTAGTATTACGTTTGCTCGCTTCATTTATCTGATAATCAAGAACGGAAAAATCATAATTGCCCTCTTCAGCCTCGATTTTATTCCAATAAGCGGATAGGCGGATACGATCAACTTTCAAATCATCTAGAATGGCGATATACGCTTCCTTCCAATCAAGCCCCAATTCATTTTGCGCGTAATCGGCGGAAAAAGTCACGCCCCAGTTCATAGGACGGGAAAAATCCGCCAAGTACGCAGCGGCAATGGCAACTATAATGAGACATAGAATTGATATAATTATCCAGTGGCGTTTGAGGAAGAAAATCATAATGCTTTTCGTATTATTCCTCCCCTTTTTCAAAGGGAAGGTTAGGAGGGGTTTAGTTCAAATTAATTAAACCCCCTTTCGATGCTCCTTATGGTCGCATCCGAATCCCCCTTTGAAAAAGGGGGAGAAAACTTCTAAAGTGCCATAACCGCCAAGCCGGCGATTATCAGCGCCGTGGCGATTATTTTCTGCGCCAGGATTTTCCTAATCATTTTTTCATTGAGCGCCTTCGGATTCAATTTCGACATGACCGTAACGATTATCAATAGAAATACGTATTGCATTCCTTGCAAAGCATTGACCAGCGCCGTGGCATTAACCGAAATAGCGATGGCTAGGTTATAAAGCAACGATGATGAAGCGCCGGCGATCTGGCCGCCAATTACTAGCCAAATGCTCGTTTCGCTCGGTTTCTTCAATTCTTCTTTAAGCATCTTGATGTTTTTCGGCCAGAAAATCAAAGCTAGAGCGAAGATGGCCGAACCTATCCTGGTCATGACAAATGGCGTAATGAACGTATCGGCCGAATTGAACGCCATTTTTGACAGCGCGATGGAAAAAGCGAATAAGAAAGCAGAAATAATCGCCCAGACATACGCCTGCCGTTTTGCCTTGCCTTTGCCCCAAGTAATCAAAACAGAACCGGCGACAATCAGGATAAAAGCAATCAAGAATTTTTCCGTTACTTTTTCATCTAGCCAGAGCCAAGCCATCGGCAATAAAAATATCGGCTGCAAGCCGTTCAAGAAAGGCACGACTCGCGACGATTCGCCCTTATCCAAAGCAACAAACATCAAAAGCAGCGCCAAGGCGAAAATTACGCCGGCGGATATCTCCAAAAATAATTCATACGAGGTAGGAATCTGCCAGCCGAAGGGCAAAAGCACGACCGCTAATATGCCCATCAAACAGATTATCATCGTGAAAACTGCCGGACGAGTCACTTTTTTTAACAGCAGGAATTTATCCGTTACCAGCGAGCCGGCATTAAGGGCGTAAGACAGGATTGCTATGGGCAGCCAAAGCATAGAATAATTACGAATTATGAATTATGAATTATGAATTACGAATTACGAATTACGAATTACGAATTGAATTCAATACTATTATAACACAAATCTAAACCAATAAAAACCTCGACCCTTGGCGAGAATCGAGGCAAATAATAAGATATTTTAGACATTTATTAAATCAAAATTCGTAATTTGAAATTCGTAATTTGAAATTGATTTTAGGGTTGCAATATCTCGCTTTCATTGCAATTGCCATCGATGCAGATGACAACCGCCTTGACCGCAGCGAATTGGGAAATAGTTTCCTTAATCTGCGATTTGATCGCCGTAACGGCACAAGATCCGGCCGCCTTAGAGATATTGCCCGACAGATTGACGGACATCACTCCGGAATCATCGAGCTTTAAATATTTGAGCGTTGTAACAGCGGGAATTACCGCAACATAGCCCTTTTCCTTCTCTCCCGTAGAAAGCGGTTCCAATAAACCGATCATAGTATTGATCATGTTGGAATCATATTTCTTATCAATCTCCCGTTCCAGCGGATAGGCCAGCGAACAATCAGCGCTGTTGGGATTTTTCTGCGTATTGCCCAGATAGACCGTGACTTTTGTCTTAGAATAGGCTGTCTCATCGCCATTGCTAACTAAAACTTTGATGTCGTTTTTCGTTTCTTCAATAATGCTCACCTTGCCCTGCTCCAGCGAGCTGGAAACAGTGATGCTTTGCTTGTTTTCATCGGCAGTTTCGGCAGCCGGCTTGCGCGTGGCGTAAAACACAACTACTAATATGACAATTAAAACGATTATTATGCCAATAATCTTATTTGCCGGCATTTTTTCCTTATTGTTTTTTGTTTTATCCTCAGCTTTTTCTTCTTTAATCTCCTCAGCAGGAATTTCTTCAACTGCTGCCGATTCCAAAATTTCTTGAGGCACTTCTTCAATTACTAGATCTTCAATTTTTACTTCATCAACCTTAACTTCGTCAACTGCTTCAAGAGCAGTCTCGACTGGAGCTTCATCAGGAGTTGATTCAACTGCAACTTCCTCTGCAACAGCCGGTTCGATTTCCGTATATTCATTTACGGTTTCAATCACATCCTCCTCCGGCTCAGCTAAAGGAATCTGTTCTTGGCGAGGCGTAGTCTCATTTTCTGCCAAATCTAGCTTTTCTTCTTCCGTCATATGTTTATGATTTAGGCATTACTGCCTTAAGATACGAGTATCTTAGAATACACTATGATAAATAGCAAATGGCTAGGCGATGAATGCCTTGGCGATATTGGCCACTGCCACTAATATTCCCGACAAAATGCTGAAAAGCAATATCGGCCTGGCTGCTTTGATCACGTCCTTATTATCGAAATTAGGCAGCAAGAAATGCGCCACGACGCCAAGGATCGCCACCAAAAAAAACCCGGCTATAATGGTGGCAGGAATAATGGGCGAGGCGGTATAATTGGGCATGATTATAGCCATCACAAAAGAGACAATCAAAAAAATCACCGCTCCGATTGCCGAGAACTTACCGTCGCTGGCCCAAAAAGAAAAATACATCACCAGCGCTAGTCCGGCCGAGATGAAAATGAAGGCTAATATGATTAAAACTACCCAGGATATTGCAGACATATGACGATAATATAACATAAATATTGGGGATTGACAATACTTCTGATGTCTGCTATGCTGATTTATTCAAGGCTGGAAAACCCGATTAATCTGGAGCTATTTTTTTGCGAAAGATTATCTCATCGGCAGTCTGGATAAATATGTACCATGACAATTTACCTGCACTTAGCGACTATATTGAATCCAACAAACGGAGAACAAGAAAATGAAAAGACCAATTGATTCATACGTCGGCATTACCGGTTTCATGGCCAGAGCAGAGATCGAGGAGTGCCTCGCTTGCGTACCAACCGATAATCAAAGAAAATTCATGGTCGGCGTACTCGCCAGCTCGACGACAATTTCCGGCCAGCGCAATACCCTGTGGAATAAGTTTCCGCGCCGCGAAGATTTCCGTAAGATTTTCTTTTCTGATTCGCGAGCCTTCAACTGCTTGCACTTCGCTACGCGTGAACCGGAAAAGCTTTATGACCATCTGATGCGATGCGTGGATTTTGCCGGAGAGAATCTTAACGGTATACAGCTCAATATTCCTTGGCCGGATGCGGAATCGATCCGACGTGTCAGGGATCAAAGTCCCAGATTGAAGTTTATTTTGCAAGTCTCACCCCACCTGAAGGACTTATTGCGTATGTCAATCAAGGAAACAGCCAGCAATTACGCCAAAGCCTACGGCAATTTAGCTGATTACTTCCTAATTGACAGAAGTCGCGGATTCGGACTTGAGCTTGATCCCGCATATACGTCCATCATGCTCGAGAGATTCGCCGAATTCCTTGGCTGTAAACGCGACAATGCATTTGTTGTCGGAGGCGGACTGGAAGCTGGCAATCTTGACCGTCTTATCCAGCCGCTCTTAGTTGATTATCCGAGCCTGTCCTGGGACTCCGAAGGCAAACAACGAGACAATTCTGACGGCGGCGGACACCTCGTTCTGCCGAATGCCATAAACTATCTCGAAAAATCATTCGCGCTAAGCAGCTAAGCAGCTGATTTTGAACTTTACGCAAAACCGTTCATCCCCAGTTTTAAACAACTGGAGAGGGACGGATTTTTTTATTTAAATAAATTATTCTTTATCAGCAAAAATCACTAGCCTTTTGGAATAGCTTTTTGTCTTGCTATTCCAGATCCCCTCACAAGTAATTATATTGAGATGCGAGCCGTTGTCGGCCGAACTGAAGATTTCCGGTACATCGTTTTTTTCGCCAAAACTTTTTATTTCCCGCACCACGAAAGTCAGGATTTCTCCTCGGTCATTCTCAATATATAACTTATCGCCCACGCGTAACTTATTCAAATTATTAAAAACTGATTTTGCTCCATTTTTCCAAGGGCCGTAATGGCCTGTAATAATTGCGCTGCCGATATCACCGGGACGGGGCCAGACATTGAACCATGCCACATTTACGGGATTTTTCGGCACACCGACCGCGCCTTGAGCCGTCAAACCGACTGTTTCGAAAGCGGCATCGACTTTTATCTTAGGAATCATGAGCCTGACCGGCAGACCAGAAATTACCGGCTTGGGATAAGTTATACTCCAGATAGCATCAGTTGAATTTATTTCAGGAGATTTAATGGCAACAAAGGCAACCGGCTTAGCATAAGAAATTTCGATGGGAGAATCAAATACAATAATCATGCCAATAGCCAAAATTAGCTCGACAGCCAAAACTCCGGTAATTGCTAAGCTAAAATTTAATATCTTATGTGATGCTGATTTTTTAACCGGCATATATATGGCAACGGCCTCGCCAAGGCGAGGCCGTTGATTGGCGCAAATTATTAAAACTAAATTTTACTAAGCGGCCAGTTTTCTTAGAAACACAAATGCTGATATTAGAGCTGTAATAGATAAGCCAATAAAAATTAATACGTTTTGAGACGTCTCAGGCGCTATACCTGTATTGGGCAAGCTTGGAGCTGCCACAACTACAGTGGCGAGCGCCAAATCCTTTGCTGTCAATCCATTAGCTTGTCCAGTCGCCGTAACCGTATTAACTGTAGTCTGCGTAAGTTTTGACTTGCAAGTAAATATCCAAGACTCATTGCTTTCCAGCAAATTATTCTTATTAATATCTCCCGGATGGCCAATAACACGGCCAGGCAAGCCAGTGCATTTATCATCAGTAATCGTAACGTTGTTTAAAGGTTCTGTGCCGGGATTAGTTACAGTATAGGTATAAGTGACTGCACCGCCTTTGGCCGGCAAAGTCAAAGGACTCGGGACTTTTACGACATGAATCAATGGAGGCACGATCGGCAAACCGACTACCACCGTCGCGCTGGCAATATCGACAGCGCTGATGCCGTTAGCCCAGCCAGTCGCCACAACTGTATTCGTATGTGTTGCTGTTAGTGATCTAGAACAAGTATAGACCCAAGTTTCAGCCAAATCCAGCTTAGAGTCATTATTGATATCTCCTGACTTAAGAATAATAGGACTGCAAGAGTCGCCGACCATCGTCACATCAGACACCGGAACTATTCCGATATTCCTAAGTGTGTATGTATAAGTCACAGGACCTGGACCTGCAGGCAACGAGAGAGGATTGGCTGTTTTTACGACATCGATCAATGGGGGCACCGGCGGAACAACCACTGGCGCGCCTATGTCATTATTTGTAAGAATGCAAAATTTATTGTCGCCCGGATTTAGGTTAAATTGGCCATTAACATCGCAATCGCCGGAAAATGTCCGAGTGTAATTAGGATCATTTGTTTCTGTCACGGTATTGGCAACGCCAGGTGCTGGGAATGTATTGGTTACGCCGGATACGACAGCAACACCATTGACGAATAACGGAAAATCAGCAACAGTCTTTGTTCTGCCATTATCATTAATGACTGTTTTGACGACATTAATCGTCGCCGGCTGTGCGCTGCTTGCCGTAACTGCCGCCGCAGCAACGCAAGTCGGCACGGTAATAGTATTAGCGCCAAGAGTCACTGCAGCGGCTCGAGATATGGCCCGGCCATACAGTGTGGAACTGGTATTAAGCGTGATTGCTTCCGTATCAGCAATGATAGTACCGACCATGGTGGCGCTAGTGCCGATAGTCGCTGCCGAATAAACCTGCCAAAAAACATTGCAGCCGGGCGTACCCGTACCGCCATTAATAAAGACAATAGATGCACTATTATCAATCGTTAAAGCCGACCCAACTTGGAATATCCAGACCGCATTAGGATCGTTTTGCGCATCAAGAGTAAGTGTGCCCGTCAGCTGGGCAGCCGCGGAGAAGCAATAGACGCCTGGTGTTAAAATTTTTCCGCCCAAATTCTGACCGCTCAAGTCAGTACAACCAGCTGATTGCCCAGCCATAGTGCTGTAAGCGGCAGTGGCAGCAGTCTGCGCTGTCTGCGCTAATGCAGTAGTTTGATATACCGCATATCCTGCCGAAACGACTCCGGGGCCTTCATTAGCTGTCGTACCCAAAAAACCGGTGATTGAAGAACCAGAGTAAAGACCGAGATCTCCATTAAGAACAGAATTGCCGGTATTAGTTACGGTTGTGAAGCCCAAGACGGCGAAACTTGCTGCATCGCCGAGCGTTGGAGCTGTCGCCGCGAGCGCGGCCAGCGGCCCATAAAAGGCAACGCCAAAAGCAATAGCGAACAAGGCTATTGATATCTTATGAATTAAATTCATACGTTTCATACGTTATTTAGTTTTAATTAAAAGAACTTAGTGAGCGATTATTTTAAACCTCCTTAATATTACATATATTATAACACAAAATTGACTATTTAAATACATTTTTAACTCTGCCTGTGGATAAGTCATTGTGTTATCGCGAATCAAGACAGCTTCAAATCGACAAAAAAAGTCGAGCCCTTGCCCTCTTTCGACTCGAACCAGGCCTTGCCGCCCAATTTATCGACTAAAGATTTTGAAAGATATAATCCCAGGCCGGTTCCTAATGGCACCTTTTCCTTAACATTGTCAGCTCGAAACAGTTTAGTAAAAATCCGGCTTTTAGATTCTTCGGGAATGCCGTAACCATTATCTTTCACTATTATCGAAACAGTCTGCGCAGTTTTTTCCAACTTAATTTCGACCGTGCCTTTAGGCTTTGAGTATTTTATGGCGTTAGTCAGCAAGTTCTGCAAGATTATTCGGACGGTCTTTTCGCCTATCATCAGATGCGGAATATCTTGGCCATATTTCTTCTTGACGACAATTTTTTTGTCCGCAATCTGCTTCGCCTGCTCGTCAATTATCGAATCGCATATTTTGAGCAGATCGGCCTCGCCTTTATCCAAATCAAAACCGCTTGATTCAATCCTGGTCGCATCCAAGAATCCCTCGATCAAGTCAGACATGTTCTTGCTCCGCTCGATGATCGTCGCCATCATATCCTTCTGTTCCGGATTGAGCTTGCCAATGCTCTCCCCCATAAGCGTCTGCATGCCCCAGAGTATGGCAGTGATCGGGCTGCTCAATTGATGCGATGCCAAAAAGATGAATTCATCCTTGGCCTTATCCAGCACCATCAGCTTGGCTTCGGCAATGATTAGCGCTGTCCGCTCCTCATCCAGATCCTTGAGCAAGTGGGAGGTTGCCCGCCGAGTATCGTCAAGCTGTTTTTTAAGTTTCGCCGGATTTTCAGACTTTCGCGCCGTTGCCATACTATTTGAGTTTTTTCCTGAGCTCTTTATTTTCCTTCTCCAGCTCGATCATCTTAAGTTCGCGGTTGATCGCCGCTTTGTTGAATATCTCCAAATCAGAAATCTTTTCCTGCAGCTGCTTATTGACCGCGTCCAGCTGCTTCGTCCGCGCCTGAACTTTTTTCTCCAGGCCGGCAGTGATTTCTCTATGAGACTTCTTACGTTCGGTGATGTCTTCAATGGACAAAAGGATGATTCGCGCCTTGGCCGGCGTCGGCGGTATGCGGCGGGCGTTCAAAAGCATTATTCTCCGCCCGATTGACTCGAATTTATGATCAATTTCATAATCATCCAGCACATTCTTCTTAGTGATGATTTCTTTCAAGAGTTTTTTCAACTGCGAGATATTCCACTGTCCGTTGCCCAAATCATAAATGTATCGCCCCTCGGTTTCCTTATAATTCACCTTAAAATTTTTATAGAATGATTTATTGGCCGACAAGACCCGCAAGTCGCCGTCCATGATTATCAGCGGCTGCTTGACAGTCTCGACGATATTCTGGGCGTAGATGCGCGCTTCGGCGTATTTTGACTCAATATCCTTATAATGGGCATTGAGTTTTTCCAGAACGGTTATCCGGCGGCGCAGCAGCTTCATCTCACTGTCGAGGTTTTTGCTTTGTTTGTCCATATAATTTTATCCTTCATAATTAAAATTATATATTAAGACTGGCATGTATTGATTGTATTATAGCAGTATTCGGGCAAGGGCGTAAAAAATTGTCAAGTGCCTGTGGATAACTTTATCTGCGCTGATCGGCAAAGTAATTTTTTGCCGCCAAGCAATCGGAAAAATTCTCAAGATCTAACATTCCGATTTTGCTTATGACTAAAATAAAAAATCCGTCCGGCCGAAGCCGAGCGGTTTTTTAATTTAGCGGGTGACCGGAATCGGACCGGCCTCTTCGCCTTGGAAGGGCGACATAATAGCCACTATACGACACCCGCATTACTCTAATATATTAACATATTTCCCATATTTATCAAGCAATTGAGCTTGAATAAAAAAACTGTCCGCCGAAGCTGACAGTTTCTTTATTTTGAATACAAGGTCCGGGCGCCTACCTACTTTCCCCACAAGGAGTATCATCGGCGCAAAACGGCTTAACTGCTGAGTTCGGGAAGGGATCAGGTGTGACCCGTTCGCTAGAAGCACCCAGACTTTATATTCAAATAACATTATCAAATCGATAACTGAATATTTACCCTATGGAATAATTTTCAAATGCAATCTGAAAATTTTTTGTCATTACAAAACTATTCCATAGAGTTAACGGTGTGGTTTCAATGGCGCAAAGCAAAATTTACGGATGTGACGACGAATGATAATATGTGGTTATCCACTCTTGTGATTAAATAAGACCATTAGTACCGCTCGGCTGAATCCGTTGCCGGACTTACACCTGCGGCCTATCAACCTCATAGTCTCTGAGGGGTCTATGGAAATCTAATCTTGAAGACAGCTTCACGCTTAGATGCTTTCAGCGTTTATCTTAACCGAACATAGCTACCCGGCGATGCCCTTGGCAGGACAGCCGGTACACTAGAGGTTCGTCATTTCCGGTCCTCTCGTACTAGGAAATGGCCTTCTCAAATTTCGACGCCCGTGGTAGATAGGAGACCGAACTGTCTCACGACGTTCTGAACCCAGCTCGCGTGCCGCTTTAATCGGCGAACAGCCGAACCCTTGGAACCTTCTCCAGCTCCAGGATGCGACGAGCCGACATCGAGGTGCCGAACCTGGTCGTCGATGTGGACTCTTGGACCAGACTAGCCTGTTATCCCCAGAGTAGCTTTTATCCGTTGAGCTCCCGCCGTCCTACTTCGAACGGTCGGATCACTAAGTTCTACTTTCGTAACTGCTTGTCTTGCAGGACTCGCAGTAAAGCTGGCTTGTGCCTTTGCGCTATCACTCCGATTTCCATCCGGAGCTAGCCAACCTTTGTAAACGCCTCCGTTACTTTTTGGGAGGCAACCGCCCCAGTTAAACTACCCACCATACACTGTCCCCCTCCCGGATTCACGGGAGTGGGTTAGAATTATAATATGACAAGGGCGGTATTTCACTGGCGCCTTTCGGCTCCCGCCTATTCTAAACATGTCATACCACAATTCAATGCAAAGTTGTAGTAAAGCTTCATGGGGTCTTTTCGTCTAACCACGGGTAGGAGGCATCTTCACCTCCCTTGCAATTTCGCCGAGTACTTCGCTGAGACAGTTGTCAAGTCGTTATGCCA
>Ga0172379_10006082_pt1 | contig 16410 bp, 18 predicted proteins | sample GrowelOW334metaG_FD_119756 | JGI IMG/M metagenome (GOLD analysis project Ga0172379, IMG submission 119756) | Groundwater microbial communities from an aquifer near a municipal landfill in Southern Ontario, Canada - Groundwater well OW334 metaG | ecosystem: Environmental > Aquatic > Deep... | reverse complement strand
TTCAGGTCATAATCTTGTAACTGCCAGATTATTAAATGAAAAAGATAGAGAAACATATTATATGTATTCAGGGCTTATTGCGATAATTCCGTTTATACTTTTTACAGCAATTCTTTCATTTATAGCACAAAGAGCAGGAATTGTAGAAGTTTTTAGATATGCTGGATTTGGATTAATTGTATGTCTTGTTCCTATATACTTTTCAATAGTTGTTTGGATTTCTAAAAAAAATTAATTTTAATTATTATTTGTTTTTTTGTTGATTGTTATTTTTTTTGGTGTTTCTGTTTTTTTTGGGTTGTCGCGTTTTTTGTTATTTTTTTTGTTATTGAGTAGTTTTTGCTGTTTTTTTGTTGATTGTTATTTGTTTTTTATTTTTTTGTTGAGTTTTTGTTGTCGTGTTTACTTTTGTTGTTTGTGTTATGTTTTCTTGATGTGTTTTCTTGATTTAATTAGTTTTAGCTATTTGTTAAAGTAATATAAGAGAAAACTATATAAAGAATATGTTAGAGTTATAATTAGGAGTTTAGAAAAAAGAGGAAGTCCTGTAATGTCGTTATTATCAAGCGTTCTAAATAAGATAACTGGAAATAAATCAGGAAAAATAAGTCTTTATAAAAAGTATGATTTAGGGGCTAGTTGTCTTGCCGTACCAATATCTGCAGATATAGATGGTGATGGAAAAAATGAAATAATATGTGCGACGACAAAAGGAGATATTTTTGTAATGGATTCTGAGTTAAATTTAAAATGGAAATTTAGCGCATCTTCAGAAGTGGGGGATATGGATAAGTTTTTTTTAGACTCAGATTTGTTAAATGGCATTCATGCAACTCCGAAAATCTTTGATATAAATAAAGATGGTAAAAATGAACTTATTTTTGGAACTGAACAAGGAGAAGTGTTTGCAATAAATTATAAGGGTGAACAAATTTGGAAATTTAAAGTACAAGGGTCCATAAGAGGGGGAATAAATATTTTTTATATGAGTGCTGAGAAAAATATAAAAATAATTTTTGGAAGCTTAGATGGCCACATATATATTTTAAATGAATCTGGAAAATTAGAGTTAGATATTGTTGTTGGAGTTGGAATAGAATCAACACCTGTAATATTTGAAGATTTTATAATTGTTGGAACTACTAGTGGAGAGATTAGAGCATATAATGTGCTTGGAAAACTTGCATGGAGTTATAATGTGGGCGCGAAAATAACATCCGATGCAGTAGTTATAAAATGTAAAGGGATGTCTTGTTTTGTTATAGGCTCTACAAATAATTCATTATATTGTTTTGATGGAAAAGGCAAATTAATTTGGCAATTTGTTACAACTGGGGCAATATATTCAAGTGCGGTAATTAAAGATGTTAATGGCGATGGATTAGATGAAATTGTTTTCGGTGCAGCAGATAATAAAATACATGTATTAAATATGGATGGTAAAGAATTATGGAGTTACGAAGCAGGATTTTGGATTATAGGCCCGCCTGTAATTATTGATATAGATAGTGATGGGGTTCTTGAAGTTATTGCAGGATCCTATGATAATATGGTTTATTTTTTAGCAGGAGATGGAGATTTTGTTATGGATTATGTTCCAGGTATTTCTGGAATTGTTGCACAAAATGGAAGTTATTCAGATATTCCATCAAATAGTCCCGGTAATGTTTTTGGAAAAAAAATTTGGGGATATGATGCATCGGGAATGGTTATAGGTTGTTGTGCACATGATAAAATGGTAGTTGTTCAAACAAAAGAAGGGAAAGTGTTAATTCTCAGACATGAAGGTATTTGAGTGATTAGTTATGTCCCTTTTTGTGTTTATTTCATAATTTCACAAAAAATTTATAAAGGTAGATGTTGATATATGGTAAGAAGAGGTGAATGATTGGTACCAGAAGATATTATTTTGGATCCTTCTAAGATAAAAAGGATAAAAACTTATGTTAAGGGACTTGATGAAAATATGCAAGGGGGTATGCCTGAAGGACATATAGTTTTAATTCATGGAATGGCAGGAACCATGAAATCATCGTTAGCATTTAGTATAATGTATAATGAAGTTTTATTAAATAAACGAAACTGCATCTACATTTCTTTAGAACAATCATATTTATCTATATTAAAAAACATGGTCAACATGGGATTTGATTTAACGCAAATAAATATAATTTATATAGATGATTTAGCTAAATTTGGGCTCATCATGAAATCTGCAAAGAAAGATGCAGGAAATCTTATTATTGCAGATATAGGCTGTATAAGAAAACAAGTTAAAGATGTAAAGGTTAGCGAAAATAGAAGTTGGCTTAATGTTGTTAAAAATTTAGTCTTAAAAACTACACAAGACATAGGTGTTAGTATGTTAACGTTCGATTCGATGTCTGCGTTATATACTGTTTCGACTTTTGAAAATCCTAGAATGGAATTATTTTATTTCTTCGAATTTTTAAGAGATTTGAAAATAACTTCGTTAATGATATCTGAGGAGTCTAATATTCAAGGAAATCTTTATGATAATGAAGCATTTTTATCAGATGGTATAATTGATTTAAGATTAACTCCTTTTAGACGAAACATGGTGAGAGAAATTAAAATAGATAAAATGCGTTCAACAAAGTGTAACAATGATGTGTTCAGTTTTGAATATAAGAATGGATCATTTTATGCGCTTTATGGTGGACAAAATCCGCTGTTATAATTTTTTTAATTTTTTATTGGTTTAATTATTTTTCTAATTTTTTTGTTTTAAAAAATACAAGTGAGTTGCTATGCTAAATGATTTGATTTATAAGTATTGTAATTTAGAATAAGTGCCTTCTAAATTTTTATCATCATTGATAATATTATTTACTGCATCTATGAGTAGAGTTATTCGACCATAAATAAATGGAATCATTCCTTCTAATTCTGATGCTGCAGGTTTTTCATGTGTTAATTCTAAAAGTTCATCAAGTGTACTACTTATTAACGTAAGTCTTTTCATTTTGTCATAAATGTGAGTATCGTCATTAATTGTTATGAAATCTCTATTTTGTGTTTCAAGAGCTATAATTCTATTCATATCGATAATTATGCCGTCGACTTTTGAATGCATATTTAGAAATTTATTTTCGAGTTCTGCAATTTTAGCATCTTTCATAGATGAGTTATTTGATGCTATGTGTTTTTTTAATTCATCTAAATCAGTTTCACATTTTAGTAAAAGATCGAAAATTTCTTTATTAAGTTGAATTGTTTGCTCTTCAAATTTAAGCATTACCGGTTTATGTCTTGTGAAAATTGCAAATAAACTCATAATATGACCCTCAAGTCTTCAGTTAGTTTAAGAAACGCATCAAGGTTTATGGTTTCTCCTTCATTTAATAGTTCTTTCATTTTTTTAAGTTTTAATATTTGTTCTTTTTCAGGTAAATAAGTTTCATTAAGTTCACTAAGTGCGATATTAATATCTGTTGGAACTTTGCCAAGATTATCTTGATATCGTTTCATTATTTCTTGATCGAGTGCGGGTTCTAAATCAAGAAGTATTGATAGATAAAAATTTTTATCTATTGCGGCTTCTTTACCTGAAAGTTCAGGTATTTTTATTTGTTCAATTTCTTTTTTTTCTGAAGAATTATTTGTTATTTGGTGAGAGTTATTCGTATTTGATATTATAAATTCATCATTATCATTAAGAATTATGATTTTTTCATCTAACTTATTTATTTCTTGGTTTAAGTCTTGATTTATTTTATTTGAATTTATTTGTTTTGAAATAATATTATTTTGAGTTTGTGCATTTTCATTTTTAGAAGATATTAATTCTTGTATGCTTTCTTCTTTTTGAGTTAATTTGGCGTTTTGATTTGGTTTATAATTAGAATATAAAAAATCATCATCGTTTTCATTTAAATTAATTGGTGCATTCAAAAGATCTTTTAGAGTTTCAGTTTGTGGAGATATTATGTTTAGTTCTTGATCTATATTTTTTGAATAAGTATCAACTTTTATTTCAATTGCAGGGGATAAAATTATTTTATCTTTATCAGAATTTGTAACTGTTTCTTCTGTAGCTATATGTGGGTTACTTTCCTTAGTAATTGTTGTGTTTAAATTTTTTATTTCGTCTTTTATTTTTATTTCGTCTTTTATAATAATTACTGTTTCGTTATTTGTGATTTCTTTTTTTTCTTTTTCTAATATTTCTTCATTAGGTTTATTTTGTGTTGGATTTAATTTTGTATTGTCAGTATATCTTTCTCCTGTTTTATCAGCGAGAAAGAAAATAAAATCTTGTTTATGTAAAAAAATCAAAAATCTAAAATGGCTATTTGTCAAAATTGAAGTTCTGTCAATTTGTCTTGCTATTTCAAAAATTTGTTTATCTATGAGTTTTTGATTAGCGCCTCTATTTCCAAGACTTCTTTTAATTAATGTTCCTGATTTATTATTCTTTAAAAGAATGTGGTTTTGAATCTTTATATCTTGTTTTGCAATTCCAAAAGTTTCTTTAGAAATACTATAGTGGTCTTTAAGTATGTTGTAAGTAATATCAGGAAGTCCTAGATGAGCATCTATGGTTATTTCATAATTACCAAGAGGACCATTTGAATTAGCATCAATTGTACAATCTGGTTCAATAAATCTTTGAACAATTATTCCTGCGCCAAATTCAGTTAAAGATTTATTAAGTCTGTGTTTTATATGTTCAATGGAATAAAGTGATAACCAACAAGTTTTTAGAGAATTAAAAAAACTATCAATTCCATGAATGTTAAAAAGTATTCCTGTTAGTTTTTCAGATGATAAATTGTAAGTTGGACTTATTATTAAATTTACAATAGGTTCATTATCTTCAAGAAGACTTTGAGCATCATGCGTTTCATGCGCGCTTAATGCTTGATATGATTCAAGAAGTTCTTCTTTGAATTCTTCAGGTATTGTTGCTTGTTCAAATAAATATTTTATATGATTATATGTGCTCTCTAGAACTTTATCGCTTTTTCCTGACGAATCTATTAATTTTTTTAATTCTAAAACTAACCCGTTTTGAAGAAGAAATTCATTAAAAATTAAGGATGGGACAACAAAAGATAGAGGAACTTGTAATTTTAATTTGAATAGGGCGCTAGAATTTATTGCTCGTTGACCGACTTTAGATAAATCAGAGTCAGTTATAGAATTTAATGTTAATATGTGTTGCAATGATAAACCTCTCACCTATTTCTTATTCATGTATATTTATCATATATAAACCTTTCGAGGAGAAGGACTCTGTAGAAAAAGTAGTTGTTAGTTCGCAGGGTTATAGACTAGGAGTTATTAGGGTACTCTATTTGACATAAACTTTCAAGTATAATTTTGAAGCGCTTTGGGCGCAATCCAAAACAAAGAATAAAGAGCTTATTCAAGCGAAAAAACAAAACAAGTTATCTAATTAAATTGATTTTTTTACTTTGTTGTTTATTTTTTTTCCAAAACAACTATTCTTCTAGTCATGCTTTTATGGATGTAAATTTTAAATTCGTACTTGACACTCCAGGGCTTTGGAATTTCAAATAAAGTTCCATCCAAAAAACAGAAAACAATTTTATCAGTGAGCGAACTATAATGATTTAAGAATTTTAAAATAAGATCGTTTAGCTCAAGTTCGAGTTTAGAACTTTTGCCATAAGGTAAATCGGTTACTATGCATTCAATTTTTTCGTTCCAATTCAATGCATCCATTTCGATTAATTTAACTATTTCATTTTTTAAATTAAGCTCTGCTCGTTTAATCATTAAAGGATCAATATCAGTTCCAGTTGCAATCAAGCCACAAGTTATGGCTTCGAGTAGAGTTCCGCCTGCTCCGCAGAATGGATCGAAGACTTCTTTTTTAGCGCCTGCGAGATTTATCATTGCTCTTCCAAGCCTAGGGTTTATTGCGGTTGGATGAAGTACAGGTCTTAGATGTGCTCTTCGTTCTTCAAATTCTTCAAGGTTCTCCCAAAGTTTAATTCCTATGAATTCTTTTTCTGCATTAAGGATTGTGAATTCAAAAGCGGGATTGGTCATAGTTACATTTGTGAAATTTTTGTTTGCTAATTCTTTTCCAAGAGTTTTAATGGAAATTGTTGGTTCCGATCTTTTTCCATCGGAACTTGTAATATTTCTTATGGAAATTTTAAATGTAGGGGTTGTGGTGAAATTTTTTGATTTTTGTTGTTTTTTGTTGTTTTCGCTTTCTATTTGTTTTTTTAAAAAATTTGAAGTCAAAGGTTTGAAGTATGGTTCCCAGCTAATTTTTGTTTCAGTTTTTTCATTTTTCATTTTTTCAAATTGATTTTGAGGTTCACCAATTATCAAATATGCTTCTTTTGAAAACGCGAGTCTATTTAGCCAAACTTTTATTTCTTTGAAAATTGGATGGTTTGAAAATTTAGTATCTGAAATAATTGTTTGATCAGAGGAAATTTTTTCATCATGCTTGGTTGCATTTGGAAGAGGGGAAATAGTTAGAATCATTAAGTTATTTATCTTTTCTATTGACTTTATTTCAAAATATATTTTACATGACTCTATTGCTTCTGCTTCACTCAAGGGTTGATTTAGCTTTGAGAGCAATAGGCCTATTTTGAAATTTTGGTAAAGTGCCTCTTCCATAGGACTTGGAGAAATTCTTTGTTTAATATGCTTTGTTATTATGTAGAAAAATCACTGTTTCATAAATGAAACACTGTTTCAAAAAAGAAAACTTTAAATATAAGCTCTAATATGAACAAATAAGATGGATAAGAAAAAAATACTTGAAACGCTTTTTGATAAGAAAATAATCAAAGTGCTAAGACTTCTAATAAATAATCCTGATAAAGAATTCTTTCTAAGGGAAATTTCTAGATCTGCCAAGGTTTCGCCAGCGACAACTCATAGGATTCTAAAAACTCTCAAGGAGCTTGAACTTGTTGTCGAAAAAAAGAACAGATACCTTAAATTGTACTCTGCTAATCAAAAGAATCTTTCTATGTTCTCCGATTTGCTTGAAGATAAGTCTGCTGCCCTTCGTGAATTTGTTGAATTTATATCAACTGTTAAAGGTGTGCAACAAGTAATGTTGCATGGGGAAGAAGAAAGAGATAAGGCAAGTATTATAATAGTTGGGGAAGGCTCCAATCAAGAATCTATAAATTCCAAAGTAGTTGAATTAAAAGAGCGTTTCAATTTTACAATTATTTACATGTTTTTATCTTTGGATCAATATTCTCAAATGTCTTCCATGGGATTATTTTCAGGTAGAAAAGTGATTTTATTCTCTATATAATTAAATGTAATGCGTATTTTAAAAAATAACTTTTATATTGTGTATTTAAAGAAATAGTAAATTTTAGTACAGTAATATTTATATACTAGTTAACGAGAAGTGTATATTAAAAATTCGCGATGAAAGTCGTTATTCGAAAAACATTTTTGATAAAATGGTTTCGAATCATTGTCTAAATCTGTTGGCGCAGATCGACAATTGTTGACGCAATTGCGTTTGTGTTCTAGACTGAATTAGCAGTAGGCATATATAAATATTTTGTTAGTTGCAAGTATGCAATGTAACATATATTTTAGAACACTAACATTCACAATTATTCATTCAAGCGAGAAATCGCATATCACAACTCATACTCCAAACTATTAATCATGGGCAATTCGCTCTATACTGGTTCACAGAACCAGAAAAGGCGGTATGCTCAAAAATACCTAACTTGGAGGGGGAAAAAACATGGCATACGGAAAGGGAAATCAAGAATACCAACCAGAAGTTGAAGTTGGACAAGCAAGCATCAAAGTCATCGGTTGTGGTGGCGCAGGAACAAACATGACAAATTGGCTGTTCATGAAAGGCATACAAGGTGCCGAAATAATTGCCTGCAACACAGATCAACAGCACTTAAATATAATAGAAGCAGATAGAAAATTCTTAATAGGAAAAGATGTAACAAGAGGCCTTGGTTGCGGTGGATTCCCAGAAAAGGGAGCTGAAGCAGCACAAGAAAGTTTAGCTACAATCAAAGACGCATTAAAAGGATCAGATATGGTATTTGTTTGCGCAGGTATGGGTGGAGGAACAGGAACAGGTTCAGCTCCAGTAGTCGCTGGTGTCGCAAAAGATGCAGGCGCAATAGTAATTGGAACTGTTACAATGCCATTTAAAATTGAAAGAGCAAGAGTAGACAAAGCAGAATTTGGTCTTCAACAATTAAGAAAAAATACAGACACAGTAATCGTAATTGATAACAATAGACTAGTTCAAATTGCAGGAAATCTACCAGTACAACAAGCATTTGCAGTAGCAAACGAACTTGTAGCTACAATGATTAAAGGAATTGTTGAAACAATTGCAGTACCATCATTAGTAAATCTAGATTACGCAGACGTTAAAGCAATAATGACAAACGGAGACGTTGCAGTAATAGGAGTTGGTGCATCAGACACAGCAAACAGAGTAGAAGAAGCTGTTAAAGGCGCATTATCAAATCCATTACTAGACATTAGCTACGAAGGCGCATCAGGAGCAATCATACATGTACATGGTGGTCAAGATTTAACACTTGATGAAATTAGCAGAGTAGGAGAAATAGTCACAGAAGCTATGGATGCTGATGCAAACGTTATCTGGGGAGCAAGAGTCTCAGATGATATGAAAGGCAAACTAACTGTTATGACAATTATAACAGGAGTTAAGTCACCATGGATACTTGGCAAACCTTCAACAAAACATGTAGAAACTGCAAGACAGAAATTGTCTTCAGAGTTAGGTATTGAAATAGTAAGGTAAATTCGTAAAAAATAAAGGTTCCCCTCCTTTATATTTTTTTTACCTTTTTTTATTTTCTTTTTGCCTTCACGTTTATTAGCAACCCCCAACAAGCTCGTGAAGGCATTCTTATTCTTTAAATTTTTATTCTAGTTGTTTTTTTGCATTAGGGTTTAGTTTTTTTAATCTGTTGAAAATGTATAGAAAATTTTTAAGTTAAAAAAATAATAATTATAAAAAAATAATTTTATTCAGTCTTTTTGTTCATGACATGCAAGAATGTAAAGCAAATCCGAAAGTCTATTTAGATATTTGTAAACTTCTGGGCGAACCTTTTTTTCTCGTAAAAATGGAGTCATATAAGATTCTAGTTCTCTACATTTTATTCTGGAATTATTAAGTCTTGCTGCGCTCTCAGTTTTGAAGCGTACAAAATATGTTTTTTTTTGATCGTATTTGTCTATGTATTTTTCAAGCGTTTCAATATCTGTTGTAGTTATTTCGGTTTTAACTTTTTTCCCTTTTTCTCCAAGGCTTAATTCTCCTGCTGTTTGCCAAAGTTTTTCTTGGATATAATCTATGATTGGAAGAAGTTTTTTATCTTTTATTTGAGAATAAGCTAAATCAAGTGAGCCTTGAAGTGAATCTACTTTTGCAACAAGAATTATTAATGGGTGATCTTTTGGAACTCTGGTTCCATCATATTTTGAAGTGTGTCCTTCATCTCCAGTTTTTGTATATATTTGGCTTTTATTCATCGTTATTCCTCTTTTTTTAATCACTCTTTGTAGTTTCCCATTCCAGGTATTATGTGGCTTATTCCTCCAGTAGGGTTTGGAGTGTCTTCGAAATATCTTGGAATTATTTGCAAATGAAAATGGTTGATTGTTCTTCCTGCGGCTTCTCCATCGTTGACGCCTATGTTGTATCCATCAGGTTTTTGATTTAAATTTTTGTGTTGAAGCATTTTTTCACAGTACGTGGAAGAGTTTCGAGTTATATTTTTGGGAATCATTAATTCATATGTTTTTTGCTTATTTGTTTGTTCTATTATTTGTATTACTTTGTTGAGTGCATCTTTAAGTTGACTCCATTCTTCTTTGTTTAAATCTAGAATTGAAATTGCATGTCTTTTTGATATAATTAATGAGTGTCCTGGTGAAACAGGATTACCATCGAAAATGGAGTAAAAAAAATCATCTTCGTAGATTATTCTCCATTTGTCTATGTTGCAAAATATGCAGTTGTTCATAGTTATTGGTTTTTTCTTATATTATTTTAATCTTTTTGTTTTAGAAAGTTCAAAGTATTGAATTAATGGTTTGAACGAAAAGATGTCGTTTCAATGTATTGTTGTTTACTGCAAATGCTTGAAAAGCTTTGATTCGAAATATTAATCGAAGCTATGTGAAAATAAAAAGAAGCTCCGCGGCGGTAGGGGAGGGTTGAGAAATATTTGCCGGGAGCTTTCTTTGAGTGTTAGTTTTTGACCTCTGGTTTTTTTATACTAAATGGTTTTGGAGGTCTTCTTAGTTCTTGAAGCCACATTAATCCAATGCGCATCAAGTTTTTGTTTAATTTTTCACTTACTTTGTATGTTTTTTTATACATGTCATAGTCTATCATTCCCATTGATTTCATAGGAGTTAAGATTCGATCGTAAAATTGTCTTTTATTGTATGATATCGTTATTGGTTTTTTTCTAATTGAAAGAGGGACTGTTTCTTTTGATTCTATTATTATTCCATCATGTAAGGCTGTTGCGAACATGCTCATTTCAGTTTTTCCAATTTCTCCGCCTCTAAGTTTCATTTCTTCAAGTAGCATATTTGCAACAACAACTTGTTGACTTGTTGAAAATATGACTTCGAATATATTCTCGGGTAAATTGTACTGGTCGAATAAAATAACCATAATACATACATAACACAACTAATATATAAATGTTTCGCTTTGTATACGTTTTTGTATACTGGAGTGGGTTATTGGTTAATATGTGTTTGATTTTTAAAAGAAATCTTTATTTGATATGGGTTATTTGATGATGATTATTTGAACTCATGATTTAATCATTAATAAGTTTTAAAAATAAAGAGGTATGCGGGGTTGTTATGAAGATATTAGCATTTACGGATCTGCACGAGGATTATGAGTTTGCAGAAGAGTTAAAAAAAAAAGCAGATAAAGTGGATTTAATAATTTGTGCAGGAGATATAACTGTTTTCGGAGATAATATAGAGGATGCGTTTAATTTTCTTGATAGTTTAGGAAAAAAAGTTTTAATTGTGCACGGTAATCATGAATGTGGAGAAACTATGCACAAATTTTGTCATAAATCAAAAAATGTCATATTCGTGCATAAAACCTATGTTGAAATAGGAGATCTAGTAGTGTTTGGATATGGGGGAGGAGGTTTTGCAGAGGAAGAGAGAGGTTTTTTGTCAGTAGAACACATGTTTGCAAAACTTATAATGCAAAAAAAACATTCAATATTATTGACTCATGCGCCTCCCTATATGACTAAACTTGATCAAATGAACAAGGATTATCACGTCGGTGTTAAAACGTTTAGAAGATTTATAGAAAAAACTCAACCGTCGATGGCGATATCAGGACATATTCATGAAACTTTTAAAAAAATTGATAAAATAGGAAAGACAGTTATTGTAAATCCTGGTCCTGGTGGCGCAATAATACAATTATAATTTTTTTTTAATTTTCTTGAGTTGTTGTTGCACATTTTTTATAAAGTAATGTGTTTGATAAAATTGAGTGTAGACTTAAATTTGAATGCATATATATTTTAATATTTGCGAAATTGTGTTCTTCTTGCGTGGTTATATTTTCTAAGTCTTTTATTAGTTTTAAAGAGGAGGTATTTTTAGAAAAAAGAGGAAATTTAACATTTGATATTTCGAAGAATCCTATGTGTTGTTGTATGATTTCATCGCCATCAGGGTTGCCAGTTATATAATCTATTGCTTGAGTTATTAAGTTAGGATTTTTTATATTTTGCTCAATTGTTGCATCAAAAGAGATTGTTTGTGGACGATGTTTGAAATATGAATTATTTACAGGTTCATTTTTTGTGTCTATTTGTTCAAAAATATAATTGTGTTCTAGTTGATTTTTTTTTAATATTCCAAAAATTGAATTAATCGGGTAATTATTTGCGCTCGGGCCATAATATGATTTTAATGTGTTTAATATTTGTTTTTCAAATTGAATGAGATTTGTCGGAATTGTAGATTCAGATAAAGTTAGTTCATCATCTGATTTTTGAGTTTTTGTTAATTGAGTATATTTTATTATTATGGTTGCCATGACGTTGCGAGAAAGAAGAGAATTTATTAATCTTTTGATTTATGACTACTTTAAAGTGGATTAATTTTTTTTGTTTTTCAATTTTCCTGCTTCTTCTCGTGTATTTCTACCGCTCAATCCAGTTATTGGTGTCAAAAGAAGATAATCTTCAGTAATAACTTCTTTTTTAGAATTTACAAGTTCCAAGTATTGGTTGAAATTTATCCACGTGTGCCATTTATTATTTTTAAAAAATTTCTTTTTGGCGAGAAGAACAACTCTTGAGGGTATATGTTCTGTTACAATGTCATATTCAGGAAGATGTGCTAATATTTTTTTTGAAAATGCTACGACATCTTCATGCCAAGGCATATTTTCTAGATTTAATCGAAGTTTAGATTCTCCGACGAACATATAAGATTTAACTTCTACAAAATCAGGCGATGCGAGAATTATTTGTCGTGCATAATTTTCAGGTTCAACATCGTTTAATTTTGCAATTAATGTAATTCTTATGCATGTTCGACATTTTTTCTTTGATAATTCTTCAAGACTTTGTTGAGATCGTTCCCAATAATCAGTAAATAATGGAACGTCTACTTTTTTTAATAATTCTTTATTTGGTGCATCGAGGCTACAGTAAAGTTGAGTAACGTTTCCTAAGTTTTTTATTTCTTCAGGATATTGTGAATTTGTAACAAGAAAAGTTGAAATATTATTTTTATGAAATAAATCTAAGAGTTCATTTATTCTTGGATATGTGATTGGTTCTCCCGTCAATGAAAGTGCAACATGTCTAACTTCTTTTGATTCTTTAAATAATAATTGGTCAGTTTTAGAATTTCCTTTATAGCCCTCGAGTAATTTTAAATGTGCTTTAATGCTTCCGTCAATAATGATTTGAGGGTCATCTATTTCTCCAATCCATTCTTTTGTGACTGGTGCTTTATATCCTCTCCAACAAAAAACGCATCTATTTCCGCAACTTAAACTTGTTGTCATTTGTAGACATTGATGACTCATGATTCCATAGAATTGTTGTTTATAACAACTGCCTTCCTGTTTAATCATTTTTTTTGTCCAGCCACAAGTTTTTACAGCACTATGATTTCCAACAAATCTGTATGCTTGGTTTTCCATTTGTTTTTTAATATCAGGATTTAACATTGATGTTAGATAATTTGTTTTTAATAAAAATGTTGTGGAGTTAAATGAGAAAGATTTTTTTCGAGGAGATGAAGTTTTAGTGGTGATGCTGTTTTTTTTGCAAATATTTTAAAAGGCGAGAGAGTTTCAAAACATTATGATTTTCACGACTAAAACAAAAGTTATTTTAGATACTAATTTTATTCTCATTCCAGGAACAAGAGGAGTTGATATACTCTCAGAAATAGAGAGAATAATGTCAGAACCTTATGAAATTTGTGTTCTTGATAAATCTATTGAAGAATTGGAGAAAATAGTTCAAAAATCAGGTAAAAAAAAGGAAGGATTTAGCGCTAAACTAGGTTTAATTCTTTTAAAACAAAAAAACTTAAAAACACTCACTAGTTCCTCAGAGGAATACGCGGATAAGGCAATACTTGCTTTTGCTGCTAAAAATCCTGAAAAAACAATTGTGGCGACGCAAGATAAGGGATTAAAAGATAAATTAAAAGATATTTCAGTCAGAGTAATACAACTTCGGCAGGAGAAATATTTGGTTTTGGGGTGAATATATGTTTTACAAGATTAAAGTTAAGGATTTTATCAGAGTTTCTCCAGATAAGTTCAAGGAAAATTTGGAAGATGCGCTGGTTGCAGAAATTAAAGCAAAGTATGATGGTCATATTTCAGCTGAACTTGGAACAGTAATAGATGTTGCAGGAGTTGATACCATGAGAGATGGTATAATAATTCCAGGTGATGGTGCTGTATTTTATGAAACTGAATTTAGTTTGTTAACATTTATTCCTGAAATGCAAGAAGTTGTTCTTGGAAGAATAAAAGATATTGCTGATTTTGGTGCATTCATAAATATGGGTCCTGCTGAAGGAATGATTCATATAAGTCAGACGATGAATGATTTTGTTTCATTTAATAAAGAAAAAACACTTTTAGGAAAAGATACTAAAAGAATATTGAAAGTTGGAGATGGATGTAAAGCTAGAATAGTTTCCATTTCATTTAGAGATGTAACTAATCCTAAAATAGGTTTAACTATGAGACAAGAAGGTCTTGGAAAAGAAGAATGGGGTAATGAACCTGTTCTTGTAAAAACTAAAAAAGGAAAAGAAAAGGATGAATAATTAAGGTGATATTATGGTTGTTAAAAGAGAAGTTTGTAAGAAAACAAAGAAATTTATGGATGAGCCTAACTTCAAAGGACATAAAGCAGAGTCTGGCACAACTTCAAGTTGGCAAGGAAGAATTTATGTTGTCGACCCTAAAAAATCTGATATTGCAAAGATAATGGGTCTTGAAGAACAGGGAGAATATGCAATAAAAGTAAGGTAAGTGATGAACTATGGATGTAAAAGATATACAATCAAAAAAAGTGTTGCTTCCAAGAAAGGAAGTTAGAATGTTTGTAGCATTTGAAGATGCAACACCAAATAGAAAACAGTTAAAGAAAATAGTTGCAGAAAAAACAAAATCAAAAGAAGATATGGTTATTATACGAAATGTATATACAAAGTATGGGTCTAAAGAAGCTGAAATTGTTGCATTCATATATGATAATGTTGAAGCTTTAAATTCACTTGAATATGTAAAGATGGTACAAAAAAATTCTGATAAAAAGCCTGAAGCTAAGGCAGAATAAGAGGAACTAAAATGGCAGATAAGAAACCGGTAGCAAAAGGATCAAAAGTAAAATCAAAGGGACCAGCAAGATTAGTTTCAGCGATGTATGATGTAAGCGCAGGAACAGCAAAAAGAAAAAATAAAAGCTGTCCTAAATGCGGTGCAGGAGTATTTATGGCTGAGCATAAAGATCGTGTAACTTGCGGTAAGTGCGGTTATATGGAGAAGAAAAAGTAATTTCTTATTTTTTTAGTTCTTGTTTTTTTTAATTAGATTTTAATTTTTTGTTTCGTTTTTAATTCTTGTTTTATTTTTTCTTATGTTTTGTTTTACGTTTGTTTAATATTGTTGTTTACTAGCTCGAGCGTATGCGGGACTTGTAAAGTGTCAACGAATTTTGTCGTTGATGGAGAAGAAGAAGTAATTCTTTATTTTTTATTTTTTGTTTTATTTCTTAATGTTTTAATTTCTTAATAGTTTAAATTGTTCTATTCGAGGTATTACATTTATTTTTTAAATTCTATTTTTGTTTGTTTTAATTAATGGTTACATCATTGTTAATAAACCTGAAAGTGATGTTACAAAAAAGAAATAGAATAATATTGAAAGTACTAAAAAGAATGGAATATATTTTATTCCTCCTTTTATGTCTCCTTTTTGTATTATTGAAATTATCATTGCTGAACAAATAGAAATTATTGCTAGCGCAAAAACCGAAAATAATTTGAAATCTTCTTTGTCTAACGGAATTTCATTGAATTTAAATGGAAGACCTTGTGTTTCTGCAAGGGCGGGGGCTATTTGTGCTGAGACTCCGACTAAAATTGAAAGTAAATTATATGCAAGTGCAAATAAAAGAGGACTTATAATTACAACTATTGCTGAAATAAATATTGTAAATGTGAGTGTATTTGCAACCATTTCATCTTTTATTGTTCTCGTTTTTCTAAGAGAATCTATTGTTTGATCAAGTACTTTTGCCACTTGACCTCCGCTTTGAATTTCACCTAAAATAAGATCTATGGTTCTTTTCACAGAGGGCGAATCATATTTTTCTGCAAATTCTTTTAATGATTCTGATAAATCACTTCCAGTCATAACTTTTTTTGATACTATACTCATTTCTTCAGATAAGACTCCAAATTCTGGTTTTATGGCGCTCCAGAGAGATTTTTCAAAAGATAATCCTCCTTTCAGATTTGTTGATACGAGAATTAGATAATCAGGTAAATTAACATCTATTTCTTTTATTCTGTTATATATTGCCATGTTGATGTAGAATGCAATTCCTGCAATAACTACCAGGCTTAATAATGCAAGTCCTACTATCCAGAATAAAAATACGAGTAGGCCTGTTAAAAAAATTGATCCGTTAGCCATAGTTTCGGCAATTGAGAAAAAATTAGTAACAATATATAATGCTGCAATGACTCCTACAAGTACATAGAATAGTATGCCAAATAATTTATAGGGTACTGCTTGTACGCCAACTTTTGATAAATAAAGTCTTAAACCTGGTCTGATTTTTTTTGGTACAAGTGCTTTTCCGAAAT
>Ga0172379_10006081_pt1 | contig 16413 bp, 14 predicted proteins | sample GrowelOW334metaG_FD_119756 | JGI IMG/M metagenome (GOLD analysis project Ga0172379, IMG submission 119756) | Groundwater microbial communities from an aquifer near a municipal landfill in Southern Ontario, Canada - Groundwater well OW334 metaG | ecosystem: Environmental > Aquatic > Deep... | reverse complement strand
CCTCCAGTAATCACCCAATTTGAAAGTAAAACTTCTGAATTTGATTTATTTTCTATCTCAATAAATGGATTAGTATTATCTCCAACTGAGCTGATAAAAATTTCTGATGGAATAACTTTAATTGTGACCTTCGCAATAGCGTCAGCGGTCTTGCTAAATACACTATCAAAATAAGAAAGCGTAACAACATACTCACCGGGATATTCATAAACATAATCAAACGGTTCTGAATTCCTCATCTCTCTCGTCATCCCATCTCCAAAATTCCAGAGAAATTTACCCACAGAGTAAGTCTGTCCTTGGTTTGAACTTGTAAAAGAACTAAATGAAAAAGGAATTCCCGCCGTAACATTTTTAGGAGAAATAATCTTGGTAGTTACTTTTAAAATTTCTGGTTCATTTGATTCGAGTTTTGTAGAACTTGTACTTTTATTTGTTTCTGTATTACTTTCTGTATTTTCATTATTTTCATTTACGAGATTATTTGCATCATATTCATACGAAGCAACAATTTTTCTAGGGCTTGAACCGTCCCATATTTTTACAATTCCATTTGTATTATTCAAAGACATTGAAGTGTCCGCGATGAGCCCAGAATATGAATTTTCTGAAACATAAGTATCTTTATCTGAAGCCAAAATAGCATATTCTCCTGCCCTTATTTCTAGAGAATCATTTATATAATGAAGAATCGCCCCATCTTCTCCCTCACCAAAACGCCAAGCTGAATTTATTTTTCCTCCAACTATGTTTATAGTTTCATTTCCGTCATTATGCAATTTTAACCATTCGCGATTTGTATCTGTTCCTTCTGGATCGTATATAACCTCAGTAATTTTAAGATCAGCATTCGCAAAATGCACCCAAGAAAAAAACATTATTAATAAAACTATATAATGTTTTTTCTTTGGTAAAATCATAAAAAAATAATTATTCCAGTACTTTTCGCAAGACATCTTCAGGGACTTCTTTTTTAGCTTTTCTTTTTTGCCAAGAATTATTTTTATCTTCTGGTTGAGTAGATGAAACCGAAGGTTCGTTTTGTGGGGGTCTGGCTCCTTGTCCTCCCTCATCCGAGGACCCCACAAAAGGAACCTTCGGCGAAATGACTTGTTCTTGTTTTTTTGCTTCTTCTACCTTAGGTTCCATTTTTACTTCTTCAACTTTTGGTTCTATCTTTGGCTCTTCTTTTTTAATTTCCTCTGTCTTTGTTTCTCCCGTCTGCAACGCCTGATGCGTAGCATTGGTGGGCAGGTCTTTTTTAATTTCGACTGGTTTTACTTCTTCTTTTATTTCTGGCTTATGATGAGAAACAGATGCTTTCATTAATAAATCTTTTAATGACGCTTTCTTTTCTTCTGATGCTTCCTTTGATGGATGTATATTTATATTTTTATTAATTGTATTCTCCGGTTTTTTTAATTCGGAAAGAGAAATCGGTTTTTGAATGATAGGTTGTGGTTTTGGTTCTACTTTAGATTCAGCTTTAACTAGCTCTTCTTTTTTATCTCCAATACCAATTTTCTGCAATAATCCTTTTAAAAGAGGAGATGGACCTGCTGGCTTTCTTTTATCTACATAAGGAGTTTTACTGGTACGGAAATCTCCCGCTGGGCGTCCATTGGTCTGTGTATTTGGTTGTGCGTTTGGTAGATTTTTTGATGGAAATGATGGCTTTGCATCTGCAGGTTTGAATTCAATTCCAAGTGCCGCAAGTGGAGCAGTAGAGACTCTCTCTTCTTGATTTGCGGAACGGGAAGCCACGAATCCACTTGCTGGCTTTAATTCCCCACTTTTTATTTTGTACATACACTCCTTGCAATAGACTGGTCTGCCTTCTTTTGGTTCGAAAGGAACCATTGTAGATTTTTTACAATTTGAACAATCTGCTTTGTATTTTGCATCACCATCTCCGACTTGGAGCATTCCACTCCATTTCAAAATCTCATCTTCAACTTCTTTACGAGGTTTTGTGTAAAGTTTACGGGAAGATTCTATGACGCTATCTTTAACTCCTTTTGACACATCTATTTTCATAGGAGGAAGAGTAAGCGCAGAAAAAGGACGACTCGTCACTCCATCAATCATCAGTTTTAAGTAAACATTATAGTTTGGTAAATTGACTAAATCCTGCGCAGTGAATTCTGGCTCAAATTCTTTTTCCAAAAAGTCGGCATCGTCAGCCCCCACACGGAAAATAATCATAGTTCCTATGTTGCCGAAAACAGCATCGCGAACTTTTGATCCATCTTTATTTTCAAGCTGAGCAGTATATTGGTGCGCTACAGTTAGATTGAGTCGGTATTTACGAGCCTCTGATAAAATATTTGCAAATGAATCAGTCGCAAAGTTCTGGAATTCGTCGACATATAAATAGAAATCTTTTCTTTCGTCTTCTGGAATACGCACACGCTCCATCGCTGCAAGCTGAATCTTTGTAATAATCATACCTCCTAGAAGAGCAGAATTGTCTTCGCCGATGCGCCCCTTGGAAACATTCACGAGGAAAATCTTCCCTTCATTCATCATACTAAAAATATCAATGGTTGATTTTGGTTGTCCTAAGACATTTCTGATAATAGCAGTGGAGAGAAATTGTCCGACTTTATTTTGAATCGGAGCAATAGCTTCATTCCTGAACTGCTCACGCCACTGTTCGTACTCGTGAATCCAAAAAGCTTTGACAACAGGATCCTTCAAATTCCCAATTATCATTTGACGATAATCCTTATCCACAAGAAGTCTAGGAATACCAAGCAGCGTCGTACCTGGAGTATCAAGGAGAGCGAGAATTGCATTGTTTAAAATATATTCCATACGAGAACTCCAAGCGTTTGCCCAAATCTTCGTAAATATTCCCATGAGTCCTGAAGCCACCAAGTGCTTGTATTTTGGATCGTCAATTTGAAGAACATTGAATCCAATATGAAAATCCGCATCGGCAGGATTGAAATAAATAACATCCTTTACTCTATGATCTGGAATAAGATGTAAAATTTCTTCCACAAGCTCTCCGTGCGGATCAACAACACAAACTCCTTCGCCATTTTGGATATTTTGAACGATGAGATTGGAAAGAAGTACAGATTTACCTGTACCTGACTTTCCAAGCACATACATGTGCTGACGGCGATCCTTCCTCTTTATTCCAAAGATAGCATTACTACTACGAAAATTGGTCTTGGCAAAATAAGTAATATCTCGATTGTGTGGTATTTCGTTGTCCATATGTTACATATAGTATACCTTGATTCTTTAAAATAAAAAAGTCTTTAAGCAGATTAAATGCTTATTATAAATAGACCAACATATTAAATTATTTCTTTCATCATCCACTCTTTATAAGGATGATTGATACGGCGGACATCCACGCCGGCAATGAGAGGAATGCTATATGAGTGATTCTCAGAAATAATTTTATTTATTTCCTCAATCTTAGACTCAAAAGTTGTGATCTGAAGTATTGCCTGTCCTACGCACCTCATAGACCCTTCCCAATTATAACAAGAAGATATAGGCCAAAAATCCACACAGGCACCAATTTTCTTATTTATAATTAGAAACCCAAGAGTTTTTGCTTCTTCAACATCCTTACATGTTGTGTATATAAATACCATATAATATATACGAGTATTAGCTACGACCTTTGTAGATTAATTATATCATATTTAAAACAAAACTATCGTAACCCAAATCAGAGTTTTCTTCAATAAATCCACCCCTGTATATTTATTGAAGAATAATTATTTTAAGATTTAATATACTTCCTGCTGATAGCACTTCTCACAATAAACAATCTCGGGTCTCTCTGGTGCATACGATGTCTCAAATTCATTTTGGCATCCTTCTTTCATACACTTACGATGCCAGAGTTTTGGTGGATTTACTCTCTTTATACGAACCATATGACGACAATCTGGACAATCACGAGGAATGGGTATACCGAATCTTTTTAGTAATTGAAGTTCACCCTCAACTATTTTATAAAATTTGCCACATTTACATTGAATTATTTCATCTATAAAATCATTATTTATATAATGAATACTATCTGGTATATTTTCTAATTCTATTGTTTTTTGATAATTGGGCTTTTTAGGCTCTATATATATAAATCCTGAATTTTCAATTTCTTTTTTTTCTAAAGGAAAATATTGTTGAGCAAATGATTCATTGTATGAAAACAATGATAGATCATATGGCATGAATTCTCCGTATTTCCATACTCTTCCATTTTTATCAATATATGGATTCTCTTCTAGCCTAGCAATAATTTCTTGACGAAGTTTAAAATATTCTTCTTTACTATACTGTTTATTTAAAATACAGTACTCCTTTTTTCTTAAATTTAAACACCCAAAACAATTACTACAGTTGATCATGTACATTGAATACTCTACATTTCTGGAGTTACTCCATGTGGTAACAGAATAATTTACACCAAATACTCCTTCACCACAATTAGCTGAATCTACACATAATTCTGCTCCATGTCCCCAATCTGTAAAATCATAACAGTCACGAACAGTAGCAAGCGTCACAAACTGACAATAAGCACTATCTTCTATGAAACGTCCTTGATAGCATTGTTTTGCATTTTTAGAATTATAAACATAATCCCCTGTAACATTATTATTCATACGACCATACATATATCTATGCGGAAATTTACTCCAATAACTATATATACTTTTTTGTATTTCCAAATGTGAAGAATATTTATCAAGTTCCATTTCTTTAATTTTTTTAATATATTCTTCTTTTGTATATGGTTCATTAAAAATGTAATAACTTTTTTTATTTAAATTAATACAGCCAAAACAATCACTGCAACCTACACAATTTTTGGAATACCAAATATTTATACAACCTGAGCAATTCTCTGAAAAATAAATTCGAGAACCATCCACATCTATACAATTATAGGACAATTCTGTTGAGACCATCAAAAGATCCGCAGAATCACGCACGTGTGCCAAGGTAGAACCATAGTAAACATTTTCACAAAAATCTGCGAGAAATATTAAATAGCAATTCTTGCAACTACCTGCATGATTTATATAATCACTATTTATTACGCTTGCATAATCAGTAATTTTTTGTTCAAAAGGAGTTACTAATTGAAGCTTTTTAAGTTGTTCAAAAAAATTCTCATCATGATTATAATCAAGATAATAATCTCCGGTTTCCCAATTATCACTCCACCAGCATTTATGACAAAATATTTTAAAATTATTTTCTGGTTTATAAATAGAGATTACTCCCTTGTGACACATCTCACATTCACGTTTATAAAAAACTCTCTCATTACGAAACATTAATCTACGTTGAAATCTGCATTCCGGGCAAAAAGTTGGAGGTGGGACTTTTATTTTTTCGTAAAAAGAAAAATCATCTGGCTCGATAGTGAAGTCATTTTTGCAATTCTGGCAATTCCTTGTTTCTGATTTGTGTTCCATGTTTATTATCTCAATAACTCTGTTACTAATGCCACCATTTGATCTTTATTCTTTGGATTACTTTCAGCAATCAAAAGCGTGAGGGTTGTAAGGGTCGCTGGGTTTATATTTCTAAAACCTTTTACTTTTGTTTTTCTTAAAAACCAAATAAACGTAAATGCTCCCGAGCGCTTATTGCCATCTATAAAAGGATGATTCTTCACCATAAAATACAAAAGATGCGCTGCCTTTTCTTCAGCAGTTTTATAAAGAGGACTGCCTCCAAAAGTTTGCATTACATTCCCCACTATTCCCTCCACACTTCCTCTTTGTCTTTCTGTCGCAAATAATTCTGTCGCTTCTTCTTTGCTCATTAATTCATTCTTTAGATTAAAAATTGCAGAGAGTAATTCTTCTCCAGTTAATTTTACATTCTTTTTGTTTACCCCCTTGATTTTCAAAAGTTCTTTATCATAAGCATCGAGAGATACCCAAGTACTTGCAAATTCCTTGATTAAGTCTAAAACAGCCTTCGGATCGAGAGTGATATGATCTGGTAATAAATTCTGAATACTCTCCACTGTCTTTAAGAAAGAATCGTAGTTATTTGAAATTTGTTTTCGATTTATAGTGTAGCCTTTGGTTATATGATCTCGCAAGGTTTTGGTTGCCCATTGGCGAAACTTAGTTCCTATAATGGAATTAATTCTATATCCTACTGCTATCAATATATCCAAATTATATATATCAATATTTCTTTTTATAACTCTTCCTGATTCATTTTGAACTAGTTCCATTTTGGAACTAGTTGCTTTTCGATCTAATTCTTTTTCATTATAAATATTTATAATATGTTTTGATACAGCCTGAGGATTTACCCCAAATATTTCCGCCATTTGCATACGGTTTGCCCATATTGTCTCACTCTTAACATCCCCACGAAGCTCCAATGCCCCATTTTTAGTTTGATATATAACTATTTGATTTTTTTTATCTTCTTTTTTCATTCTTAATTTCTAATTCTTAATTATGTCACGCAACAAAGTTATTGGTGGGAATAAGTTTTAATATATGTACCAATTCTTTTATAAATAGCAATATTTTGTTTAGCTGTTTCTTCAACATCTAATTTAAAAACGCCCTTGAACCGATAGAGTGTCGTATTTAAAGAATCTTTAACATGAGCAAAAACTATTATTTTTTTGTCATAATTATTGAGGATATCATTATTTATATGTTCCTTATTATTTACTTTTTTTATTTCAGTAATTTCTGTCCCATCATTTGAAATATTATTATTCCAATATTTATTTTCATAAAGATGGGGAAACCAAATAATAGTATCTTTTTCTATTGGATGAGAAACAGCCCCCTTCCAAACTCCTCCATGTTTATAATTATGCCCAAAACAATTACAAGCATCTACCGCTGTTCTAAAAGCTACTTTATCTTTTAAATCAATATATCCTTTATTAATATAAAACTGAGGATTAAATTCTTCTTCTATATCCCATGAAATAAATTCTCCATCATCTTTTTTCTTTTGAATATTCTTTTTTATTTCATCTAAAATTTTATCTATATTTTGGTGAATTAATTTCAAACTCTGAGAAGCATCAATCCTCCTAATATCATGATTAGTAATAGTAATTATATCCGCTTCTCTTTTTATATCATCTTCTGTTTGTCTTTTGTGATATGGTTCATCAATTTCTATATGTAAGTCAATTTGAGGAAAATAAAGATCTGTTAATGCCTTTCTTTTTATATCCTTAAAAATTACTGGTTGCTGAGTAATAAATTTTATTGAAATATCATTAAGTCTGTTTAGTATTCGACAAACTACATAATTCTCGTAATTTTTCTTATTAGTTCTAGAAATTTGTTTTATATAATACTCTTTAATATCCATATTCTTATATATTTAATATTATATTAATGGCTCCCCTCCTTTTTTCTCTTTGGGTTTTTCTGTTTGTTCTTCAATATTTTCTTCTTCCTCCCCCTCTTCAGAATCTTCTTCGCCTTTTCCCTTATTATTTATCGCAGCTTTTTCTTGAGCAGAACGAATAATTGTGGCTTCTTCTTCAGCGATAAGTTTCTGCGCTTCCCCAGCAGGGATAGCGTATTTGCGACGAGATGCTTCAATAACTTCCTTTCGATATGAAGGATGCGTAGCAGGAAGTACTCGCAATGTCTCTGCCGAGAATGGATCATAACTCTCTCCATCAATTGTCATTTTTACATAAAATTCCCCAACTCCGAGATTGATCATATCTTTCACTTCAAAAACCGGAGCAAATTCTGGCTTCAATTTTGTCGCATCATCTCCTCCAACACGGAAAGAAATAATAGAACCAATATTTCCTAGCACCGCTTGCTGAACTTTCGGCAAAAGTTGCCCGACATACTGATGAGCCACGACAAGGTTGATACCATACTTACGAGCTTCAGAAAGAATATTCTCAAAAGTATCTGTCACAATATTTTGAAACTCATCCACATATAAATAAAAATCATGGCGATCTTTTGGCTCAAGTTTGGCACGCGCCATACCGGCTTGCTTTATTTTCGTCAGGAACATCGCTCCAAAGAAAGAAGAATTCTCCTCACCGATTTTTCCTTTCGAGAGATTAATAAGAATAATTTTCTGCTCATTCATGAGTTGTTCCAAATCAATTTTATTTTGTTTTTGTCCAAAGATGTTGCGAAGCATTGGATCAGACAAAAACTGTCCGAGCTTATTTACAAGTGGGATGATAGCATCGGTATCAAATTTCTCAGACCAGTCAGCGAATTCAATAGCCCAGAAGCGTTTGACCATGTCATCTTGGATATATTCAACAACTTTCTGACGATAATTTCTATCAGTAAGCATACTTATCATTCCACGCATTGTCGCATGAGGATAGTCGAGAAGAGCGAGAACTGTAAATCGAAAGACGTGCTCAAGACGCGGAGTCCAATTGGCTCCGAACTGTTTACGCAAAACTTCTATCAAACCTTGAGTGAGTTGATGTTTAAAAGTTGGATCAATATTTGCAAGTGGATTGAAAGAAGACGGGTACTCTATATCTCCGGGATCAATAACACAGACATCTTCAATTCTATTTTCAGGAATAAAATTTAAAATATCATCAATAAGTTCTCCGTGTGGATCAATAATACAAACCCCCTGTCCATAAGCGACATCTTGGCGAATCATGAGTTCTTGGAGCTTTGACTTCCCCACACCAGACTTGCCGATGATATACATATGACGTCTACGGTCAATGCGCTTGATTCCAAAAACGAATTTCTTCTCTTCGAGTGAAGCTACATAGTTCGTCCGCCCAATAAAAACAACCTCACTTGGATCTACTTTTCCGAGAGTTGGGAGATCTGGAGGCGGAGGAGCGTATTTGATTATCTGAATTTTATTTGGTTTGTCTAAAGCCATACTTTTTGAATTGTATCAAATTAAAGAAAAATAGTATAATGATTTATATGACTGAAGAAAAAAAAGAAATACACAGAATTTCACAGAAAATTCCATTTGTTATGTCCTCGGATGAGGAAGGACGAGAAGCCAGACCGTCACAAAATGGATTTCAGACTCCACCCATAACTCCACCAGAAAAATCATTTCTAGAAGAAGGAAAAGAATATCTAAAAAAAATTGGGCCTGGAGTAATAACAGGTGCCGCAGATGATGATCCATCTGGAATAACAACTTACTCACAAGCTGGTGCTCAGTATGGGACAAGCTTATTGTGGTTAGCAGCATGGGTATATCCACTCGTAGCAACTGTCCAAGAAATGTGCGCCCGTATCGCCCTTGTCACAGGTAGAGGACTCGCTTCTAATATTAAAAGTGCTTATTCAAAAAAAATACTCTATGTCTGTACTATTCTTTTATTTTTCGCAAATACTTTAAATATCGGCGCTGACTTAGGAGCCATGGCAAAAGCAGTACAATTAATAGCACCAAAAGCTTCATTCATATTTTTAGTTATATTCACTGGAATTGCTGGTTTATTCATGGAAATATTTATTCCATATAAAAAATATTCTAAGTATTTGAAGTGGTTAGTCTTTGCAGTTTTTGCTTACATTTTTACGGGATTGATAATAAATATGGATTGGTCTTTACTATTACACGATGGACTTATTCCACAAATAACATTTTCTAAAACTCAAATTCTTCTTATAACTGGAATACTTGGGACAACAATTTCTCCATATCTTTTTTTCTGGCAAACTTCACAAGAAGTAGAAGAAGAAATATCCGAAGGCAAAACAACAGTTTCCGAACGTAAAAAAACTGGATACACCGAAATAAAAAGAATGCGAGTAGATATTTGGGTTGGAATGTTTCTCTCAAACTTAGTTATGTTTTTTATTATCGCAGTGTGTGCCAATACGCTTTTTGCAAACGGAATCACAAACATCAACACAGCATCAGATGCAGCCAGTGCTCTTCGTCCTCTTGCAGGCAACTTTGCTTCAATCATTTTTGCTCTTGGAATTATTGGTACTGGATTGCTGGCAATACCGATTCTCGCTGGATCAACTGCATACGCAATATCTGAAAGTTTTGGATGGAAAGAAGGATTATACCGTAAATTTAAAACGGCTCATGCTTTTTATGGAGTAATTATTGTTTCTATCATCATCGGTATAATATTAAACTTTATAGGAATCGATCCGATCAAAGCTCTTATTTATTCTGCTATCGCAAATGGAATAGTCGCCCCTATAATTCTCGTATTTATTGTAAAGATAAGTTCTAGCAAAAAAATTATGGGTGAATATAAAAATAAACCCATCACAAAAACCCTCGGTTGGATAGCCACAATCTTGATGGGAATCACTGCAATCGCTGCGATTTTCTCGTTGTTTTAAAATATACTGACCATTCTAAACGGCTCATTTGCCCGGCAAATGAGCCGTTTAATTTTTGACTATTCAAATAACCGGAACACTGGCTCGCATAATTACACGCGAGTCATCCCACATGTGTACGCACAAAAATTCACTCTCTAGATTATGTTTAAAATTTCAGGCCCAATTTTTTGGGGCTTTATAAAATCCATATGTGAAAATCCTTTTAATTCAATAATATTTCCTTTATGTTCAACTTTTTCAAGAGAAGAAGGTATTATTTTATCATCCACAGAGTAATAGCCAGTATATTTAATTACTTTCGGATCTGGTTGAATTATTGGAACCCATTGTTTATATGCATCAGAAAATAATTGCAAGAACTGATCTTCAATCCAAGAAAAATATTTTCTTTTTTCTACTCCAACTGGACTACCAAGTGTTATAACTTCATAAATAATGTGAGGGTATATTTTTTTAATTTCATGTACCAACATACATGCAACTTTTCCTCCCATACTATGACCGATGAAAATTATTTTTTCTGGCTTACTTTTCTTAAACAAATTATTTTCAAGATACTTCACTGTTTTTGAGGTAGTCACCATCAAAGAAGAACTATTTAACCCCAAAGGAATAGCAGTTACATCATAATGATTTTGATTCTTACGTAAATATCTAACAAGAGGAAAAAGATCCCATGCACTTCCACCTAATCCCGGCATGATTAAAATATGTTGTGAATTTTGTAAATTAAATTTACACTCGCTACGATTTCTAAATAACATATTCTCTATTTTGTAAATAAGTTTTTTCATTTAATTTTTAGTATAAAATACAGATTTTCCTGTTTTTCCAGTTTGTTATATTTTTCCTTCTTTCTCAAGTTGTGACAGATATCTCGTTGCTGTTGCGTCAGAGATATGCATGAACTTTTCAACTTCGTCATTTGTGATTTTAGTTTGTTCCAAAAATAAATTCATGACTTTATCTAATTTCTTTCTTTTCCTGAATTGAATCATGTTTCGTGCTTTTACAAGAAGTTCGCGGGCAAGATTTTTAATAAAAATAATAATTAAAACCAAAAATATTTCCTCAAATAACATAACAAACAAAAAATTCCTCAAACATAATTTCAACTTCTGATTTTACTATATATAACGGCTCATTTACTGGTATTTGAGCCGTTGGTTCTGGCTCAACCACTTGGATCTCTGGTTCTGAGGGAATAGTTACTTCTACAGGTTCAGAAATAGACTCAATTGAGGCGTTTGAGTATTAGATGTTATTTCGTCTGGCATATATAGATTATATCAAATAAGGCTCAAATAGAGGGGGTTTTAGGGCTTGACTTTATACCCAAAAGGGTGTATAATATAAAAAAGGTTAATCTACTTCCTAAATTTGTAGATATATCCGGAATGAAGAAACCGTGATGAATGCCGAATGGAAAGAAATTATTCAGTACTCAAAATTCTTTAACAAATGAAAACGATTAATCAAATTGGAAAAGCAGCACTTTCTCGTATTTTTAAAGCAGAACAAAAAGGAGATGTTCAATCTGGGTCAAATTATCAGTTTGAAAGAACTGTAAGGTTTATGCAAGATAATGGAGATTTAGTAATTCCACATTATGTAGAAGAACCATTAGATGATAATGACACAGGAATGACTACTCTTTCAGTTCATTACAAAGTATGGAGTATTGAGCTTGGTATCCGTGATGTGAACATTGAAAATGAAGATAATTTATATAAAGCGATTTATAAAGATTACCTTACAAAACCATCTCACATTATTGTAATCAATAAAAGACAATATCAGGACTTCTATGATAATTACATTATTGAAAACGATGATGTTTGTATCTATAGAGTGAATATGTCAAAAACTGATTGTTTTGATAATTCTTTTGAAGAATCATTCTACCAACAGCAAGAAAGTGAACTTCCATTTATGCAACAAGGACAAGGTTCTTGGTTGTAATAATTGTTAAAAAACATTTGCTCCCAAAGAAAGCTCTGCTTTCTTTGGGAGCTTTTTTTATGTATTACTCAATTTAAAGTTCCTATCCATTTCGTTAATAAAATATTCTCTAACTTCTTTATTCTCTATACACCCTCCAACATAACTCTTTTCCCAACCACGATTTTTTAGTTTATTGTTTATATATTCTTTATCATCAAAAAGTTCTCCTATGTCTATAAGTACTATCTGCCCATCATTATTTAAACCGTAATTCTTTGTAATATTAAAACCTTTATCCATTACACCAATATTCAATAATTTTAGATTAAATTCAACAAACAAATCGATTACTTTTTTACCTTCTTCTGTATTTGAGTTCTCAAATACCTCATGGAGAGGAATAACTTTATCTTGTTCAAAATTATACTTACTAACAAATTTTGGATTCGCCAGCCATTCTTGAGGAATACTTTTTCTTTTTAACAATTCAAGTGAATCATCTGCTCTACCTTTTACCTCTTTTATAAAAGTTGGAATTTCAAAAAACGAATCTTCGTTGAATGGAAAGATTTCTCTTAAAATCACAAAATAAGCTCTAATCCAAGAATGAAATTTCTTCAAAACTCTCCCATTTCCTATGTCATATGTTGTATATTGCCATCCTTGCCCGATTTTTTTCATAATTTTATTATACTGTTTTCCCTTTATAATTTGCTAATTTCAAAATTTTATCAACAAAAGGACCTTTCTTAGCACTATATCCTTTACTACGAGATAAATCCTTAAAATCACTTTCGGGTAATTCTTTTATCGCTTCTATTTTTAAATTCTCGTATTCTTTTTTATATTCTAGATGTGATATTAAATAATCACGAAAAAGTATTTGGCGCTCCCAGTATGTGTGTAAGGGGCAAGCGATAGAAAGGTGGTATTTAACTGGATCTCCTTTTCTTAAAAAAATACGCTCAACCGAAGACATATCTGGTTTATAACTATATCCAACTTTTTCTAATAGTTTAGTAAAATAAGATATATTTTGGATTGATGATACAAGGACAGCTATATCAATAATTGGTTTAGCTAATAATCCAGGTATCGCTGTACTACCAATATGTTGTATATCTATAATTTCATTTCCTAAAATTTCTTTTAATCTTTTTTCTTCAGATAAAAATTCATCATGCCATAGTTCGTTATGTTCTGAAAGTTTTATAATATCTTTTTGTTTTTCTAGCTTCATAAATTTATAATTTAAAGTTTATTAATTGTAATTTCTGGTAAATATTTGCTAAGAACTTTTTTAACCTCACTGCATTTTTTATTAGCAAAAAAACTAAAGACCAAATCATTATATTCTGTGCCCTTTAGTCCTAATTTTACTTGTATTAGTTTAACCAAACCCTTATGTGGGTAAAATTTTAATATTTCTTCTATTTCAGAATTTTCATCAGGGAGTTTAAAATCAACATCAAATTTTTTAATATCATCAATAATTTCATTGTTAAATTTTTCTAACTCTTCTTTGTTTTTTACTGACCCAAACCTTTCACCCAAAAACCGATGTATTCTACTTTTTTTGGCTGAAAATTCTATTCTATCTCTTTGTAATTTGTAAGTAGATCTTATTCTATTAATAATTTGTTCGTAACTCCCTTGTTTCCCCAAATAATCACATACCATTACAATGATTTCCGGTACTAAAAAAATATTTTCAATTATATTGACATTAATTGCATAAATATATTTAGATTTTAATGAGTCAATATGTTCTTGAGATTTGAAATCTAGATCTATCAGTCCAAAAACTTCTTTATCGTGCAAATGGATATTTTCTCTTAATCCTTTCACTGATTCAATGACCTTGTCACAACTTTCTCTAGGTATAATAGTAAATCCTTCATAAAAAGCCTGATATAATTTTTGATCTAATGACCCTTTTGTTCCTTCTGAAAATATAATTGGTTTTCTGCTCCCTAATACTTGAAGGAATAAATCATGTGGAATTATCTTATTATCTTCTAATTCTTTCCATTCCCAGATATTATTGTCTAAATCATAATCTTTGATCCAAATTATTTTACTTGATAATTTTCCAACAGCAAAATCAAGATCATGTGTTATGTAAATAAAAATACAATCGTTTCTAAAATTTTCTAATTTATTCCAGAGACGTACCATTAATGCTTTATGTAAATGAAGTTCAGGCTCATCAATAATTAATATTGAATTTTCTTCTGCAAGTAAAACCTGTGCTATTAAATATAAGCCCACTTTCTCCCCGTCACTCATTTGATTTCCTGAAAATGATTGTCCTTTTTTGTTTATTGCTGAAACTTTTTCTTTTTCAAGCCTAAGTGGTCTTTGTGGAAATACGAAATTCCATACATCCAAAACATTTTCTTTTGTTGATGAAGGTATTTTTTCTTTTGATATTGAACCAATTTTTAATACATCTGCAACAACATTTTCATTTCTGCTTGATTCTTGTGCAAATAGTGAAATTAAAACTTGTTGAAAATCATTTTGTGGAATAATGGGGGCTTGATTTTTATAACTTTTACTTAATGTTGTTTTTGCATTTTCATAGCTTTGTAGCTGAACTATTTCTTCCATCTGTAAATATCTTTGAGCCGATATTCTTTTTGTCTTTTCGTTTGATTGTTCAATAGTAGAACCGAATCGAGATTTTCCCGATCCATTTGATCCAACAATGACCAAATTTTCATTAAGTTCATAAGATATGGTTCCATTATTTTTTGAATCTGGTATTTTGATTTGTATCATTTTAGTATATTATCATTTTTTTCTTAAATAAAACCGAAAGGTATAAAAATCGTTCCTGCTACTTTAAATTTATTTCAAAAGTTCGCTACTAGAAATACCCAACGCATTAGAGATTTTTTCAAGTGTTGAAAGAGTAGGGTTCATGCGACCATTTTCAATGTTACTAATATAAGCCCTATCTACATCCAAAATTTTTGCAAGATTATCTTGTGATAAGTTCTTTTTTAAACGGAATTTTCTTAAATTTTGACCGAGTTTTATTCCTGATGACATGAATAAAGTATAGTGCAAGTTGCATCAAATTACAACGTGTAATATAATTCACATATGTATTGTCCACCTAAAAATTCCGCCCGCATTCCTCCCCAAACCAAAAGTATTTTTCTGTTGAAAAATCTTTCAGTCCTGCCTCACACCGTCGTGCTCCAGCCTTGCGCTTGTGTCCCACACAAGCTCACCCTCCTGCGGGCTAAATCCGAAATCTCGCCAAAAACCAAAGTCGAGGAAAATGGAATGCTTCGCATGCAATATCATTGTGTATCACAAATCACTAAATATTTTATTTTGATTACTCATAAAATATGTAAGTGTTTGCGACCCCAGCTCGGCAATTTTTCTGCTGAAAAATTAAGCCTGTGCTTTCCACAAGCTAAAAATCTCCCGCAGGGGAGATTTTCTTAACGCTTGTGGACTTTTAGTCTGGCTTTCAGAACTAACTAATAATAGAGGTTATATCACATCCGCCATAAAAGAGCTTAGTCTTATCATTAATAGACCTTAAAGTAACAAGAACTCACCTAGTAAAGACTAATCTCTTTACTAGGTTTTTACTATTAAAATCTCTGTTAAAAAAAGGTCAAAAGTGATAGAATAAGGAAAGTTTCAACTTATAAATTATTGATTATTAATAAAAATAGCTATGTCTGATGAACAAAAGAGAATCTTAGAGCGACAACTTTGGAGTGTTGCAAATGTATTGAGAGGAAAGATGCACGCAGATGAGTATAAGAATTACATTCTTGGATTTATCTTCTATAAATATCTATCTGAGAAACTTGAACTTTATGCAAATAAAAATCTACTTGCTAGAGAAGATTTTAAATTTGCAGAGATTAAAGAAGACACTAAAGATGGTAAAGAGTATCTAAAGCACACTAAAAAAGCTTGTTTAGACCATTTAGGATTCTTTCTAACTCCAACAGAGCTATTCTCATACATTGTTAAAAAAGGTAAAGGAGAAATTAAAGGTCAGAATAATTTTATTCTTGAAGATCTTAAAAAGATTCTCAATACTATAGAACAAACATCGGTCGGAACAGCCAGTGAAGATGACTTCAAGGGATTATTTGATGATGTTGAT
>Ga0172379_10006080_pt1 | contig 16420 bp, 15 predicted proteins | sample GrowelOW334metaG_FD_119756 | JGI IMG/M metagenome (GOLD analysis project Ga0172379, IMG submission 119756) | Groundwater microbial communities from an aquifer near a municipal landfill in Southern Ontario, Canada - Groundwater well OW334 metaG | ecosystem: Environmental > Aquatic > Deep... | reverse complement strand
ATCGCTGGCTTGTTCGTTGAGCGCTTTTTTAGCTTCTTCTATTGCAGCTTCAACTTTGTTGATTTCGGCGATAGGAAGTTTGTCTTTATTTTCGCTCAGCGTTTTTTCGATCTGGATAATCATTTGATCGAGATGATTGCGCTTTTCAACTGTTTCGCGTTGTTTTTTGTCTTCAGCTTCGTGCATCGCGGCTTGTTTGACCAAGTTGTCGACTTCGTCTTTTGAAAGGCCTGATGCGCCCGAGATGGTGATTTTTTGTTCTTTACCTGTGCCCATATCTTTTGCGGAAACGTGGACGATACCGTTAGCGTCGATGTCAAATGCTACTTCGATTTGAGGGACGCCGCGTGGTGCTGCAGGGATCCCGTCGAGGCGGAAACGGCCGAGCGTTTTGTTGTCTTTGGCAAATTCTCGTTCACCTTGGACGACATGGATATCAACGGCGGTTTGGCTGTCTTCAGCGGTTGAAAAGACTTGTGCTTTGCGTGTTGGGATGGTGGTGTTGCGTTCGATTAACTTGGTTGCGATACCGCCCATTGTTTCAATACCGAGTGAAAGTGGCGTGACGTCCAAGAGCAATACGTCGGTGACTTCACCGGTCAAAACGCCGCCTTGAATTGCTGCGCCGACTGAAACCACTTCGTCAGGGTTAACTGATTTGTTTGGTTCTTTGCCGAAGAACTCTTTGACGAGTTGGCTGACTTTTGGAATTCGTGTTGAACCACCGACCAAGATAACTTCGTCGATCTTTGATGCATCGACGCCTGCGTCAGCGATGGCTTTTTTACAAGGTTCAAAGAGACGTTTGAAAATGTTTTCGCACAAGTTTTCAAGCTTGGCGCGATTCATTTTTATGACAAGGTGTTTAGGGCCGGTTGCATCGGCAGTGATGTAAGGGAGATTGATTTCAGTTTCTGTTGTTGACGAAAGCTCGATTTTTGCTTTTTCGGCGGCTTCCTTGAGACGTTGCAGCGCCATTTTATCGTTGCGAAGGTCAACGCCATTTGATTTTTTGAATTCTTCTACCATGTAGCCGATGATGACTGTGTCGATGTTATCGCCGCCGAGCATGGTGTCGCCATTCGTTGACTTTACTTCGACAACGCCATCGCCAACTTCCAGGATGGAAATGTCAAATGTTCCGCCACCGAAGTCGAATACAGCGATAAGCTCGTTTGTTTTTTTATCAAGTCCGTAGGCGAGCGCTGCGGCTGTTGGTTCGTTGATGATACGTTTAACATCTAAACCGGCGATGCGTCCTGCGTCTTTGGTTGCTTGGCGCTGTGCATCGTTGAAGTAGGCGGGGACGGTGATGACGGCTTCTGTAACTTTTTCGCCAAGGTAATCTTCAGCGGCTTGTTTGAGTTTTTGCAACACGGCGGCTGAGATCTCTTCAGGTGAATTTAAAGTGCCGTTGATATTGATTGCTACGTCACCGTTTTTGTTTGCGACGAGGTTGTAGGGGACAAGGCTCTTTTCTTCTGCGCCTAGCTCATTGAATTTGCGTCCAATGTAACGCTTGGCTGAGAAGATGGTATTTTCCGGGTTTGTGATTGCTTGTCGTTTGGCGACGGAGCCGACCAAACGCTGACCGTCCTTGCTGAAGGCTACGATTGAGGGGGTAGTGTTGGCGCCTTCCTGGTTGGGGATGACCTTAGGCGAACCGCCCTCCATGAACGATACTACCGAATTTGTTGTACCTAGGTCTATGCCGATAATTTTTGCCATTTTTATCCTTTCTTTTGATTGATTTAATGATGACCAACGCCGCTGTTGATCATGATAATTCTATTAGCTGTACACAGGTTTATATTTTAGTCTCTTGATGAAGGGGTGTCAAGTATAAATAGAGAAAAGTTTAGTCAGTTACGCTAAGGTTTTCTCTGGCCGAATTCAGAGGAGCAGCGTGTAATACATAATTATGTTAAAAAACAACGTTTTTAAGCTATGCATCTACCTGGATCTCCTTTTTCAAGGGGATGACGCGTTGTATGACTTTATCGAACCTGGCCCCTTGTTTTTGCTTGCTCTTTACCTTGATTTGCCCCTTTGCGGCGGCAAATTACGATTGCTTGCGGTTGAAAAACGCGCTTGGCGCACTCCGTCTGCCACCCCCTGCCTTTTCCCGTGGGCTTGAGGGCTCGTGGGTTTTAAACGAAAGCTTGACCCTACGGGGGTTTTTAAACGGGGCAGAGGGTGTTGACTCCGTGCTTAATTGGGGGAATTTTGTGGGGTTTATGGGGGAGGATGATAGAGATAGAGGATGATATATGACCTATATAAGCTATGTGAACATCTAGGACCATATAGCCCCTGAAGCAATGCTGAAACAAGTTCAGCATTAGATATATTTAGATATTTAGATAGAGGGGTAGAGAAGGGGTATAGAGAGATAGGGGATATGGGGAATTAAGAAACAATTATGAGATATTAGGAGATATATAGATATAAAATATAAATAAAAAAGAATAAGAGAAGATAGGGAAATAGGGATAGGAAGTATAGTAGGAAGAGATATGTGTGTAGGGAAGTGAGTGTTTTAATCATGTATACGTATTAAGTACAGAGAAGTGGCGTTAACCAATCGGACGCCCGTTAGTTATGCGTTGGTTACATAGACCAATTGTACGCGAATTCTTTACAGCGTGATTTAAACAGGCGCGACTACGATTTACGATTATTGAACAGATCTTCTAGCGAAAACTTCTATGACGTTGTACGCGTGGCAGCGTGTTCCTGGCGCCTATCATCTCAATCGTATGATGTATAGAACTAAATAAATGCTTTTTTAAAATATCAATTCTAAACGACAAAAAAGGGAAATACCGGCCGATTTTTCTTGCGACAAAACTTTTAGGGAATAAGATAGGCAACTATTGTTGCTGCGACAACACTGGCCGCGATCACTTTTGAGTTAGGTATGAAGTTTGGTTTGATGCCCCACTGAAAGTATGCGCTTATTGCAATGATAAAAAAACTTACCAATCGGATAAGGATAACTCCAATGAGTGTTGAAACGATTGAGCTGGACATTGTTTTGACAACTGCAGCAAAAAGAACCATCTCTATAGCTTTGAATAAAAATATTTTATGCGTTGCTTCTTCTATTATATAAAATTGTTCATACAGGATCATGAAAAATTCTGTTGTTGTGATCATGATAAAGAGCATTACGAGGGCTATTGTGGTACTTGCTGGGTTATTTGTCTGTGTTAGACGTAAGATGGTGTTGAAGTTTATTATTAAGAAAATAATTATGGGAGCAACGACTACGGAGAGCTTTTGACTTAGGACATTGAAGGCATATTTCTTTATTTCAAGCGAACAGTCTTTAACGTTTGCCAGAAAGGCGTTTCCTGAATAGACCATGATAGACTTGATGATTGATTGCAGGGAGCTTGCAACGGTGCTTGCAAAATAAAAGAGGCCAGCAGCTTGGAAACCAAATTTAATAGCAAAGAATGGTGTGAGAAAGCCATTGGTAAACATGTGGCGCGATAATCTCAGAAGATAATTAAAACAACGTGTAGCAATAACTCTCTTAGCAAGCCCTGAAGGAAGGGGTTCTTGTGTGTCAGGAAGCTTTTGATAATAACGATACAACATGAAGATACAAAAGAGGACACCTGCAATTGAATCGACGCAATGCGGGATAAAGACAAGATAGGGAGAGATAGGGATGTGAAAACCTAAGTAGGCAATCCAGATAGATGAAAAATACAAGCATAGAAAGGAGGTTTCAAAAATGACGATATATTTACTCTTAAAGAAGATGTGGAGCATAAGACGGAAGAAGGTTCTAAGGGATTCAAAGAAGATAATAATAGGGATGATTATAAAAAGTCCCGTTGTGCTCGGGGTTATGATGTGTTTGTTGAGTAAAACGAGTAATCCTGCGACAGCCGTTACAAAGCCAACGCCAAACGGAATAAGATAATAGTTGATGAGGAGTTTTCTAAATGAAACCTTGTTCTTGGTCCAGGTTCCGATAAAAGGGGGGAGTGAATTTGACGCCCCTAGATCAATAAGGTACGTGGCAAAATAAGCGATAGAAAATATACTCCCAATAACGCCATAACTTGCTCCTGAGCAGCAGCGCATTAAAAAGAAAAGGTGGAGTGTCTTGGTGATTTCATAAAGGATGCTGCCGCAAAGATTCCAGGTGAAACCTTTGGCAAAGTGGGCTTGAATACTCTTATCAAAGTTTTCTGGATGTTGTGTTGATTTCATCACTGGAAAATGCCTTATATAAAGCGAAAAACAATTATTTACCGCAAACTCTTACAATCTGCAATCGGTTCAGGGTACCATAAATTTAGAAAAGAGAGAATGTGGGGTAGGGGGGAACAAAAGTTTCAGGGGCCGCAACCTTAACGACGGCCCCTGAAACTTTTTCTGTTAAAAGCATCCCTTTTTGTCGTTTGTTTGTGCATCGCTCCATTTTTGTTACACTCATCCCATATCTTAGGTTGATTTAGGGGTGTTGCGTAATAGCTTTCGGGAGAATGTCATGTTCAAATTGAATGATAACGTCGTCTATCCTGGTCATGGGGTTGCTGTTATCAATGAAATTGTTGAAAAGACCGTCGGGGAAACGGTAATCCGTTTTCTTAAACTCGATTTCCTTTATAAGGATATGACGATTCTTGTGCCGATGTACAATGCCAACGCTATCGGGCTGCGACATCCAAGCAAGGAACAGGAAATAGCAACGGTTTTACAAGAGCTTGCCAAAAAGCCTGAAAAGAAAATTGATGGTGCTGATTTTACTCCCAGCGGATGGAATCGACGAAATAAAGACTATCAAAATAAGATTCAGGGCGGCAACATACTTGAAATAGCCCGCATCTATCGCGATCTCATGTTCATCGCCCAGCACAAAGAACTTTCATTCGGCGAGCGAACACTGCAACAAACAACTGAAGAGCTCATTGCTCAAGAGATGCAAGTCATCCAAGGGTGTGACCGTAGTACCGTGATCCAGACCTTGCGCGGTCCTTTTAAAATGTTTTCTTACACCCCAGAACAACCAGCGCAAACACTTTCCTTATGAGTAAGCCATCCATCATTATTATAACTGGTCCGACTGCCTCAGGAAAAACATCCCTTGCAGAACGCCTAGCCCTTGCGTGCGGAGGACAGATTATCAATGCCGATGCAGCGCAAATGTACACACCACTTTCAGTTGGTACCGCAAAGCCTGATTGGCGCTCAAGTCCAATCCCGCAACATCTTTTTGATGTTGTCGATACTCCAATTGATACGAGTGTTGTCGCCTACCGCACCATGGTTATCGAAAAAGTTAATGAACTATCTTCAATGGGAAAGCCAATCATCCTTGTTGGTGGTTCACTTTTTTATATCACGTCACTTTTCTATCCCCCCCGCAGCATTACGACGAATAATTCAAGCTCCCGAGAACGTGCGACTGGGTCAACACCGTGGGAGCGTTTAAATAGTATAGATCCAAAACGCGCCCAGGAGCTCCATCCTAATGACCTTTATCGAGTTAATCGAGCGCTTGCCATTTGGGAGTCAACAGGAATAAAACCATCTGAACAAAAGCCGGTGTATATTCCTCCCTTTCAGGCAACCGTGGTATGTATTAACCCGCCACGTGAAGTTCTTTTCGACCGGATTAATGGTAGAGTCGATGAAATGCTTGCAGCAGGATGGATTGAGGAAGCTGAAAATTTGATGAGAACTCCGTGGCAGGAGTTCATTGCGACAAAAGGGTTTATTGGATATCCGGAGCTTTTTGCCTGGATTACCTGCGGGAAACAACCAAGCGAGTTGCCAGCGCTCATTGCGTCTATTCAAAAACAAACCCGCGTGTATGCAAAACGCCAAGTCATGTTTTGGAAAAGACTTGTAAACATGCTCAATCAAGAAACAGATCGGCCACAGATTTTAGAATTCAAAAATCACGAATGTGCTGAAAGCTTGAAGGGGCTTGCACCATTTTAGATGACAAGCCCCTTCAAGCCGGATTTTTTGAAGTTTATTTTGTTGTTACAGAATCATCACTATGTTCAAAATGCTTTTCCTCTAAGATTTTTGCTTCTGTTTTTGTCGCACAATTAAGCAACTGCTCGACGACAGCTGAATCTCCATGCGTTGTAGCACAAAGAAGTATTTCATTTTTCCTATCTTCAGTAATATTGCGGTGCTTTATGAAAATCTTCATGAGAATCCTTCTTGTTTCTGGGCGAACATTTTTCTCATAGAGCAAATCAAGGTCTTCATGTGTAAGCCAGGCGTCATTTAATGCTTTATTGAGTTGCTCTTTGATGTCTTTAATCTTCCATGCGATATTGTTGATATGCGCGTTGAGGTCGCTGATCCGCTTGATGTCGTCGGTTGATGTCCATATGTTTGAGCTTAAGCCTGTAAGCGCTTTTTTCAGCCGACTGGTGAGTACTTCTTGCGGTTCCTTGAGATAAACACGCTCATTGGCCCGGGGCTGCTTTTTGATGGAATATACATCTACTGCATCAGAGGTTTCTTTTCCTTCGAAGAAATATATGGCAGCACTATAGCTCGCATTATAAACAGTTATTATAGGAAGAATAATAAGAAATTTTTTGAACATGCATTTCCTTCTATTTTTAATAGTGTTATTTGATGGACTGTCGACTGCGGGGGATACCCTTCCCCCCCATACTTGGATCCCAGCTCCTTATTTATTTTGTTACCATCCCACGGCCGCAGAATAGTGTAATTAAACAGCGCGGTTTTGCCAACATAAAAAGCTACATTTTCATGGAATGGGTACTTGTTTTTAATCGCCAACTACCAAAAACGTTTATTCTTGGCCAAATTTATTCGCGTCTTTCGTTCGAGCGATCTGGAGCTGGTTTTCGCGCGGCATTTTTATACTTTTTTAAAAGCGCAATATCGTTCTTGGAAAAAAAGGGGTTATGGGTTAAACTTCTAACGAACGTGAATGAAGAGAGAGAAGAGTATTAATTCCAAGATAAGAAAGGCGTTTTCGATGATTTATATTTTTAGAAAAGAAATGAAAAAATGGCAGAACATCTTGTGGGTCGTTTTTGTGGCGCTTGCAGCAAGTGGCGTTTCGTTTATGTTTTTTAAGCCTCGTCACCGACACGAGCTCCAGATCGCAAGCGTCAACGGACAGCCAATTAGATTTGATGAGTTTCATAAAGCGTTGGCCGACTTACAAGAACGCCTTAACGCTCTTCGTCCTTACGCTGCAATGTACGGAATGTCTGAAGAGGTTTTCATTAATACCTTTTTTGGCGGATCACCTGAAGATCTAGCTATCAGAACCTGCATCAGAGAAAAATTAATCGACGGCGTTAAGAATGAATTTAATATTCAATTCGATGAAGAATGGTTCAAATCAGAACTTATAAAAACGCTGCCCCATCTTACCGATGAAACAGGCCACGTTAATATGGATGCTTACAATGGCTACCTACAACGCATGTCAATCACCCCCGCTGAGTACGAACAACGCAAAGAAGAAGAACTTAAGCGCGAACTCTTTAACCGCTTTGTTCAAGGCGCCGCTTACATCCCATCCTACATTGCTCAAGAACAATGCGACCAGGCAAACACATTAAAGAAATTCAAAATTCTTGAAATTCCTCAAACTTACTTTTTAAAACTTGCAGAACAAAAAAGTGTGACACCTCAGGAACTGGAAGCATTTTATGTTAAGCACCAAGACGACTACAGACTTCCTGAAAAACGCAAAGCCCGCTACTGGCTTATTTCTCCCGCCGATTACGCAAGTAAGATTGAAATAGATGAGCAAACAATTCAGAATTTCTACGACAAAAATAAAAGCAACATGTTCCGAATTCCACCAAAGGTTAATGTCAGACACCTTTTAATAAAGAACGGTCCCGATGCATTAACAAAGATCAACGACTTAGCAACAAAGGTAAAAGCAAAGCCTGCAATGTTCGGCGAACTTGTTCGCGTACATTCTCAAGATGAGAAAACGGCAAAGGCCGGTGGGGTAACAGGTTTTTTTGAGCATGGCGCCTATGACGCTGAATTTGAAAAAGCAGCATTTAGGCTTAAGACCCCAGGCGAAGTTTCTGACGTTGTCAAGACTGCCAAAGGCTACGAACTGGTTCAACTTGTCGAGCGTATCCAAGCATCAGAAAAACCATTGAGCGTCGTACGTGACGAAATCGTAAAAACACTACGAACCAAAAAGACAGCGCTTGCCCTACGTAGCGACCTTGAACGTGTGGTGCGCGGAGCTCGAGATGATCAACAGCTCGTAAGCCAATTTGCTACAGGCATGAACTTGAAGGCGGTCGACACGGCATGGCTCACTAACGATGCACGCTCAGAAGGCGAATCGGTTGAAGGGCTTTTGGGTAAAAAGCTGTTTGGTAAGAATAAGCAGTCGGGCCAATCAGGCTACTTCCCCTTTGAAAGCAAATATGTCCTCTACCAGCTTGTTGAAGCTCAAAAAAGTGTAATTCAGCCTTTGGGAGCGATTAACGCTCAGGTAACAAAGGATTATTACAATGAGGAGGCGGAAAGCAAGGCGAAGGCTACGCTCAAGGAGCTCAAGGGCGATCTTTTGGACAAAAAGACAACGCTGGCACAGGCGGAACAGCGGTTTGGTGGCAAGATCCATGTGACCGGTGCTCTTAAGAGCGGTGCTAAGCTTGTCGGCCTTGAATCTTCAGGCAATCTTAATACCCGAATCTTTGAACTTGTTGATCGTTCACAGGTTCTTACTCATATGACTGAACATCATTGTTATCTCGTACAGCTCGATGGAGTTGAGCGCCAGCAGACCAGCGATACCCAAGCCTTGGCTAAAATAATCAAACAAGAGAAGTTTAGGAGTGGCTCACTGGAAATTGGGGCCTTTATTGCATCTTTAGAGAGAAATGCTACAATATCCGAAGTCGATAAGAAAATGATCGACATGGGGCGAAATCAATAGGAAATAACGAAAGAAATTAATGGAAGAAAAACAACCTAAGAAATCTGCAGAAAAACTAAAGGCGCTTGAGGTCGCATTTGCACAGATTGACAAGCAGTTCGGAAAAGGTTCCGTTATGTTGCTTGGTCAAAAAACCGACCTTAAGCTTGAAGTTGTATCGACGGGTTCCATTCTTATCGATGAGGCGCTTGGCGTTGGCGGTTTGCCGCGGGGGCGCGTTATCGAAGTTTTCGGACCTGAATCTTCTGGAAAAACAACATTGACGCTGCATGCCATCGCTCAGGCGCAAAAGGCAGGTGGTATCTGTGCATTCATTGATGCTGAGCATGCAATGGATCCGGTATATGCTGCAGGAGTTGGCGTTAATGTTGATGATCTTATTATCTCGCAGCCAGACTACGGCGAACAGGCGCTTGATATCGCTGAAATGCTGATTCGTTCTGGTGCGGTCGATGTTATCGTTATCGATTCGGTTGCGGCTCTTGTACCTAAAGCCGAACTTGAAGGCGAAATGGGCGACCACCACGTTGGCGTACAAGCGAGGTTAATGTCTCAGGCAATGCGTAAGCTGACCCCCGTCGTTCATAAATCAAGAACAGTTTTGATTTTCATTAACCAGATTAGACATAAAATAAACAGTATGCCATTTGCTAACAACGAAACAACAACTGGTGGAAACGCACTTAAGTTTTATGCGTCGTTGCGACTTGATGTTCGTAAGATAGCGACCCTTAAAAAAGGTGATGTTGCATTTGGAAATCGCATATCAATTAAAGTTGTTAAGAACAAGGTTGCGCCTCCGTTTAAAAAAGTGGAAGTAGATTTACTTTTTGGCGAAGGTATAAACAAAGAACTTGATTTGCTCGATGCCGCAATTAACAATAATGTGGTACAACAAAATGGAGCATGGTTTGTTTTTGGAAGTGAAAAGATTGCGCAAGGACGCGATAACTGTTTAAAAAAATTACAGGAAGATCTAACGTTCTACGCAAAATTGTCGACAGCAGTTCGTCAAAGGCCTTCTCAACCCCAACCGTCCAAGCAGGGAAATAATAGTGGTGAATAACAGATTTTTTAAAGAAAAAAATCAAAGTGAAGCAAGTGGTTTGGCTAATAAATACGCAGTGAACGATTTAATTCGTGCACGCGTTATTATTGTCATTAACGAGCATGGCGAGAACTTAGGAGAGGTTCCGCGCGAGCGTGCGTTAATGATGGCAGACGAAGCCAATCTTGATTTAGTCCAAGTGGGCGCCAAGGATGAAACACCAATCGCCAAGATCATGAACTTCGGTAAATTCCTTTACGAAAAGAAGAAACAACTGAATGATTCAAAAAAGCACCAAAAGGTGATTCAGATCAAGGAGATTAAGATTCGTCCAAATATCGGTGACCAGGATTATAAAACTAAACTCAATCAGGCTGAGCAATTTTTTAGAGATGGCAAGAAGGTTAAATTTACGCTTCAGTTCAAAGGACGTGAAGCAGTTATGATTGAGGATTTGGGGTATAGATTGTTTGCACGTATTACCAAAGACTTAACTGACCGCGAAATCGGGGTTTTAGTTGAGGAAAAGGAAGGTCGTGGAGGCATGTTTTGGTCGAAAATTTATTTTGTTAAATAATATATTTAGTAGTTAAAGGAATTGTATGCCAAAAGTAAGAACACATTCTGGAGTAAAAAAGCGCTTTAAAAAGAGTGCTACAGGAAAAGTAAAGCACGCAACAGCATTCCGACGTCACCACGCCTGGGCCAAGAGTCCTAAAAAAGTTCGTGGTATGCGTGTGGCAGGCTTCTTGGAAGGACAGTTCCGCAAGAATATAACGAAGCTTCTTCCAAGCTAAGCATCTTGACGTTATTTGTAAGATTTATAGTAATAAACATTTCAAGTATTTGAGGTTTTCATGAGTAGAGTTAAACGCGGTATAGTAACCAAAAGAAGACATAAAAAAGTTTTAAAACAGGCAAAAGGTTTCTGGGGCCAACGTAAAAACGTGTTCCGCCGTGCGCAAGAAACGCTTTTACGCGCATTGCATTTTGCATACATCGGTCGTAAATTAAAAAAACGTAGCTATCGCAATCTCTTTATTTCAAGAGTGAGCGCTGCTTGCAAGTCGCATGGTACTTCATATAGCACCTTTATGCATTCGATGAAAACGCTCAATGTTCAACTCAATCGAAAAATGTTGAGCCAGCTCGCTATTTTTGAGCCAAATGCATTTGCCCATTTGGTTGAAATGGCCAAAAAATAAATTACTTGAAATTTTCATGCACGAGCCATTATTCTATCATAAGGTATGAGGGATAGTGGGTTCTTTGTGAAAAAGGAAGATAATGAAGTATTTAGAGGAGCTTGAAACGAAGGTTCTTCACGTGGTTCATCTCAACAAGGAACTGAAGGCTCAAGTTGGCGTGTTGTTGCTGGAAAACGAGCAGTTGAAAGCACAAAACATTCAACTTGAGAGTGTTCTGATGAAAGAGGCTGATGCAGTGCATGAGCTTACACGCGATAAGGAACAGATAAAAAATACCATCGAAGAATTGCTTAATAATATCTCTGTATTAGAAACCGCTCATTAACGATGGTTGGTGCCATGCAGAAGAACCTTAAAGTCTCCATTTTGGGAAAAACATATTGTCTGCTTACTGAAGAGGATGACGATAGTGTTTTCCAAGCCGTAGAGCTCGTTGATAATTTAATGAAAAGAAAAGCAGAAAAGATGCCTTGTGGCGATGAAAAAGTCGCCATTGTTGTTGCGTTGCAACTTGCTACTGATTTAACAAGGAAACTCAAAGAGATGGAGTCTTGCCAACGAAGAATTGAGCAATTAGCTTTTTTGGTTGACCAGGGCGTCTAGCGCTGCTTCCTATTCTTTCTTTTCTCACAAGGATGCGCCTTTAAACCATACCACTAGCACATGCTAGTGCGTGGTGTGCTTAACATTAATAAACCAAGTGAGGGAAGTCTATGTTTGAACTAATCAATCTTTGGATACTCGTCGGCGGAGCTGTCGGTGGTATCCTTTCAACTTTGGCCTATTTCAAGGCCAAACAAAATCAGCTTCTACAGACCCGATCTGCCGCGCAAAATATTTTGAAAGTTGCGCGCGAAGAAATTGAGCGTGATCGTCGTGAAGCGCTGCTTGATCTCAAAAACGAAATTTATAAAAAACGCAGTGATTTTGATATCGAAATGAAGCGTGCAAAAATCGAAATTCAGCAGCTCCAGGCAAAGTATCAAAAAAAAGAGGATACCCTCGATCACCGTGAACATCTCATGGAGGACCAACGTAGAGAGCTGGGCCAAAAAGAACGCGAGGTCTCGCGTAGGCTTGATGTCCTGACCGCTGATGAAACAAAGCTAAAAAAATTATACGACGATCTTGTTGTTAAGCTTGAGCGTATCAGCGGAATGAAGCAAGATGAAGCAAAGCGGGTACTTTTTGAGTCACTTGAAAAAGAAGTCAAAATGGCTAACCAAAAATGGCTTGCCAAGTTGGAAGAATCTACTCAAGAAACGGCCAAGCTACGTTCTATTGAGATTCTGACCACAACTATGCAACGCTACTTGACCGAACAAGTAACACTTCATTCTTCAAGCGTTGTTCATCTTCCTAATGAGGAAATGAAGGGCCGTATTATTGGAAAAGAAGGCCGCAATATCAAAGCGCTTGAGATGGCTACAGGCATGGAATTTGTTATCGGCGACACGCCTGAGATTATAACCATTTCAGGGTTTAATCCTATCAGACGCGAAATCGCCAAACGTGCGTTGACCCGCCTGATGCAGGATGGTCGCATCAACCCGACACGTATTGAAGAAATTGTCGCAAAATGTGAAGCAGAAATCGACGCTTCGATCATTGAAATTGGACAACAAACGGTTCTTGAATTCGGCTTTAGAGGGGTGCATCCAGAGATTGTAAAAACTTTGGGCAAGCTTCATTTTAGAACAAGCTATACGCAAAATAATCTTGTGCATTCAAAAGAGGTTGCGTACTTCTGCAGATCCATTGCATCAGAACTAGGTCTTGACCCTGAACTTGCCGCTCGCGCAGGGCTCTTACATGATATCGGCAAAGCCGTTTCAGCTGAGGTTGAAGGACCTCATGCCTCGATTGGTGGCGATTTGGCAAAAGAATATGGCGAGGATCCAATTATCGTTAATGCAATTGCCGCTCACCACGAAGAAGTTCCTGCTTCAAGTATGTATGCCTTTATCGTACACCTTGCCGACGCGCTTTCAGCCTCTCGACCTGGCGCACGCAAAGAAACACTTTCAACTTATATCAAACGTCTCGAACAACTTGAAGATTTGGCGAATAGTTTTGATGGCGTTAAAAAAGCCTATGCACTTCAAGCCGGCCGCGAAATTCGTGTGATCGTTCATGAAGATACCGTCAATGACGAGCGTGCCTCACAACTTGCACGTGATTTGGCTAAGAAAATCGAGTCTGACCTGTCATTCCCAGGTGAAATCAAGGTTAACGTTATTCGTGAAAAACGCTTTATTCAGGCAGCGCGTTAAACAAAAGGAGTATCATGGCAGCGTTATTGCGGTTTTTGTTCGTTGGTGACGTTATGGGGCAGCCAGGGGTTTCCATGTTTCAGAAGTGGGTTCCCGTTTTTAAAAAACAGTACGCAATTGACGCTGTTGTTGTTAATGGCGAAAACTCTGCAAAGAATGGCTTGGGGATAACCCCCAAGCACATTCAGTTTTTTAGGGATGCAGGTGCTTCCGTCGTTACAACGGGTAACCATGTTTGGGAGCATAAAGATGTCTACAATGCGCTTAATGAGCGCGATGATGTTACGCGTCCAGCAAATTATGCACCAGGATGCCCAGGTAAGGGTTTTGCTTTTATTAATCTTGGAAACGTGACAGCTGCCGTTGTCAATCTCCATGGACGTGTTTTTATAAGAGATCTTCTTGACTGTCCATTTCGTTGTATGGATTCATTACTTACCTATCTTTCTACAAAAACAAATATCATCTTTGTTGATTTTCATGCAGAAGCAACATCAGAGAAGCGGGCAATGGGAATCTATCTTGATGGTCGCGTTTCAGGGGTTGTTGGAACACATACACATGTGCAAACCGCTGATGAGCGGGTACTCCCCAAAGGCACGGCATATATTCTGATCTTGGTTGTGTTGGGGCTCTTAATTCTGTCATAGGGGCTCAGTCTGACATTATTATTCAACGGTTTCTTACCTATCCGCGTGCTGGCAAATTTACCGTTGATGCCGTTCCTCCATTTGTATTTAATGGCGCGATTATAACGGTCGATAGCCAAACTGGCAGGGCTGTTTCGATAGAACGCATCTCCCATATTGATGAAGTTCTACAGCCGGCGCCTCTGGTTGATGAACCCGACAAAGGGCTGCGTAGGCAGTAGCTGACATGAAGCTCGGCTGTTTTTTTATTAAACAGTTCTGCCTGACATTTTCGGCGGCATTCGGAATTCTGATTACTATTTTTGCTACGAGTGATCTTTTTATGCGTAGCTCGACCATCGCCTCAATTGCGATGGTCCCGTCATTTTTACTTACTATGCTTCCAATGATGGCCGTTCCCGCTTTTCCGTTGGCGGCTGGGCTGGCAATTGCAATCCCAATCGGCAACTTACTTGTTAATGACGAACTCATGATTGTTCTTTACCTGCGGCGGGCGCGAGCCGCTTTACACCAAGCGGTTCTTTTATTGAGTATTTTTTTCACCGTCATTTATGCGGGACTTGTGTTGTGGTGGGCACCTCAAAGTCATCTGCACGGGAAACAACTGTTATTTTCTTTTGCCAGTACCCAGTTTGCCCAGCTTGAACCAGGCATATTTCATGCCCCTTTTCCAGGATTAACGTTATATTTCAAACAAAAATCGATTGATACTGTAACAGGAAATGTTGCTTACAGCCCTATTTTTTTGGCGTATTTTAAAGATAATGAGCATTATTTGTTTACTGCACGCAGTGGGGTAGTTCGTAATGGGACCATCTATTTGGTTGATGGCAACATCTATTCCATAGGAAAGCAGCAGAGTCATACCGCGCTTTTTGAAGAGACCGCCATCGATATTAAGCATTTTTTTGAAGGGGATACTAAACGTAAGCAGTCGTACCATTTAAAGTTTATGACGTTGGGGCAGCTTTGCGACTACAAAGATACAACTGGCGTTGCCATGGCTGAGGTTCATAAACGTGTTGCCCAAATCTTATGGCAGTTTCTTTTTCCATTCTTTGCACTATTGGGTGTTATGGTCTTTGGGCGACGTAAGAGTAATTTATTGACGAGCCTACTTTTTGTTGGGGGGCTGTATGTTTTATCCTATGCTAGTATCGCCGCAGGACAAAATTTTGGATCACAGCTGCTGGTTATGAGTGCTTTTCTTTATCTCTGCCCGCTTGCTATCTTCGGGGTAATGCTCAATTATTATCGGTTACGGTTGTGACGAGGGTTAGGATTTTCGTCCACATCGAAAATCAACGGGTCAATAAATCAAGCCCTTCGCGTATTTTGTTGACCCGCTTAATTTTTTTTTCTGCTTCGGCGCTAAATTTCAAATAGTTTAAGACTGAATTTGCCATGGGTGTTACGATGACCGACAATGTTGCTAATTTTGCATTAAAGGTTCTATTGAGCGTCGAATTTTGTGAGATTTTATAGACTGCAAAATAGCCTCCTACGAGGAGTAAGATCTTAGCAAGATGTTCTATTAATTCAGGATATCGACCAATCAATGCAATGCTCGAAACTGCAGCTGTAATAATTGTTTTGGGATATGCTTTAATAACAGATCCAAGAGTAGCTTCAATCTCTTTTTGAGAAAATCCTTTTTTTAATAGATAGAGAATAAAGCCAAAACAAAGACCCTGATATCCCCTTAAAACTACGGTTGATGTTAAAAGTACGGCAACGGCTTCAAGGAGCTCTAGGTTGTCAAGTATCTTTATTAGTTTTGGCAAGAGATCTTTTAGCCCCGTGGCGGCTTCTTCAGAAATACCATTCATAAGCAGATACGCTGTCAGATATTTTGCCTGATAGGGAGAAGCTGTAGTCTTTTCTTGCTCTTTGGCATGGAGTGAAGCACTGCTGAGTACGAATAACAGCAGTAATGTTTTCCCGATACACCATTTCATAACACACTCCCCCAAACCATAAATTCATAGCGCCTACGCTTAACTTTTTCTAAAATGATCGTAACAAACTGGTTCCTCACTTTTCAATGATTTTAAAAGACTGGTTTTTATGATAGCTTTGGGGAATGAATTTTTATATAAGGAGTCGCCGATGTTTTTAGTTATTTTGTTGTACGCCATTTTGGCTTCGACGTTTATTTTTGCAAAGCATGCCCTGGCCTACGCAAACCCGTGTTTTTTGATAGGGTTTAGGATGCTGGTAGCAGGGTGTTTACTGCTTGGCCACCAGTGGCTCTTTAATCGCAACCGATTTTTTATTAGGCGAAATGATTGGGCGCTGTT
>Ga0172379_10006079_pt1 | contig 16421 bp, 18 predicted proteins | sample GrowelOW334metaG_FD_119756 | JGI IMG/M metagenome (GOLD analysis project Ga0172379, IMG submission 119756) | Groundwater microbial communities from an aquifer near a municipal landfill in Southern Ontario, Canada - Groundwater well OW334 metaG | ecosystem: Environmental > Aquatic > Deep... | reverse complement strand
GCGCTTGAATATGGTGTTGTCCCCCATCTGGTCAACCTCAATGATCAGACACTCGATAATATCAATGAGGTGATGGCAAAGATTAAAGAGCTTGCCATCGCTCAAGCAGGTGAAGTAGTGCTCGTCGTCCATGGCTCAACCTGGAATGAGCCCGGTCTGACCAACTCATTGCGCATTTTGCGAGTTGAGTAAGGTCCACTCAAACAATACGCTATAATAAAAACAAGGAGGGCAGTTATGGCAAAAGGTTCAGGTCTCGCTTCATTGGTAACAGGCATTGCGCTGGGAGCAGCAGCACTGTTTTTATCAGACGAAAAAAACCGTACCAAAGTCAAAGGCAAGCTCAGTAAAGTTACGGCAGACGTCAAAACCGTCAGTAAAGAATGGCAGGAAGATCCAGACAAAGCGATCGATCTTCTCAAGAAAAAAGCGGCAGCCATTGCCAAAGATCTGGAAAAAAGCTCCAAAGATGCCGGTAAAAAATTGAGTGAAACGTCAAAAATGAAAATGCTTGATGCACTTGAAGAAACTGAAAAAATGATCAAAAGTGCGCGCGCTTCTCTCAAACCAGAACCGAAGAAATAATCAAGACCAGATCCAACTTCCACTGATTCGCGGTACAATACACAGTAGCGCGCCTATAGCTCAGTGGATAGAGCAACTGCCTTCTAAGCAGTAGGTCGCTGGTTCGAGTCCAGCTGGGCGCACTTTTTTTTGACACACCGTAGGAGGATTAAAAACCTCAAAAGGTACCCAAAATTCTACTTACGAAAGAGGAAAAATTATTTTAACACTTATAGTATCTGGCTCATGGTGACTGAAGAATATTTTTCCGTGATATCGTTCAATTACAGCTTTTGTAATAGCTAATCCTAAACCAGACCCTTCGAGATTGTTCTTTGAATTTGAACCTCGGTAGAATCGATCAAAAACATATTGTAATTCGTCTTTGCTCAATCTTTCACCAGTATTGCTAATAGAAAATTCCATCTCATCGTTCTTTTGAGCAAGTGCGATAGTAATTTTTCCTTTTTTAGGTACATATAAAACAGCATTATCGACGACGTTAGCCAGAGCGCGCTTAACGAGCCTATCTTCTGCCTTGAAAAAAATGTTTTGTTGAATTTCTCTCGTTACAACAACACCTTTTTCACTAGAGAGACTTTCAGCTAATTCAGCCAATTCAGCCACAACCGAACTCAAATTAATACTTGTTTCGCTCCCCGATGTCCCAGCCTCAATTCTTGAAAGTAACAGTAGATCCTGTACCGTTTCTACAGCAGATTCAATAACGTGTATCATCTCTTGTTTCTTCGCTTCACTCTCCTTAGTCAAGCCTTCAATTTTGGCACGCAGTACCGCCAAGGGTGTCTTGAGTGTATGAGCTGCATCAGAAAAGAACTCGTGCTCACTAGTGAATATATTTTCCAGTCGCTCCAACATACCATTAAAGGCACTGGCTATGATCGAAACCTCTGTGGTCATAGAAAAATGGGGAACACGCTTTGAAAGATTTTTGGGCTGATCAATCAGGGCAGCTGTTTGAGCAATTAACTCAAGTGGTTTGAGATATTTGGAGAGTAACTTACGAGCAAAATAGGCAAGTGGTACTAACAAAAGTACAATTACACCAAGAACAATTACTGTCATCTGCGTGTACGTCTCTCTCAGGATTTTTGTGGAATACCCAACTGCCAATAAAGCATTGTACTTTTCAGTAGAAACCTCTGCAGTACCAAATCGTTGGCTGCGGAATGTAAAATGCGCTGGGTGATGCCCAATGTTTGTACTTTCCTGTACTATCTGTCGGACTTCAGAGCGATCGAGGGGAATGATGTCAGAACTATATTTCTGCATGAGTACTTCGCCATTTTGACCAATAAGAATCAGTGACATGCCTCCTATCTGCGTGAGGTTATCGAGAAGTAATTCGTGGTCACCTCCTGAAAAGTTGCTTACAATTTGGGTAGCCTGCGTAGTAACTATATGGATATGGTGATCAATTTGGTTGTGAAGAGCAATCCAGAGCAAACCACTAAATAGGCCACTTAAAAGTAAAAAAGTCAGTATTGTTGAGGAAATGTAAAAAAAAGTAAGGCGACTTCTCAATGTAGGAAAAATGCTTGCTACCATGTGCGCCTGCTTTTACAACCGTTTTTCTGAAAGACTATATCCACCTCCACGGATGGTGTGGATGAGCTTTTTTCGTCCCATTACGTCAATTTTTCGCCGTAAATTTCTAATGTATACATCTACAACGTTTGAAAACGTTTCAAAATCACTTCCCCATATGTGCTCCATCAGCATTGACCGAGTCACAACCTCATCACTGTGGCGGGCTAGCAGCTCTAGTACCGCAAATTCTTTGGAGGGCAGTTCTATTGTAACTCCAGCTCTCACAACTCTTCGTGCTTGCGTATCTATTTCCAAATCGCCAATTCTTAGTACTGGCAACGGTTTTTTACTATTTCTTCGAATCTGCGCCTTCACTCGAGCAATAAGTTCTTGGGAGTCAACAGGCTTGAGTACATAGTCATCCGCACCCAAGTTCAAGCCCTTAATCCGATCGCTCACGGCGTCTCGTGCAGTCATAATGATAATCGGCGTCGTGTTTTCGTGCTTTCTCACTTTTTCACACACCTCAAACCCATTGCCATCAGGCAAGTTGATGTCTAGAACTATGGAATCATACTCATTGATTTCAAGTAGCGACAATCCTTCTTCTGAAGTACTGGCGCAATCAACACCAAACCCAGCTTTTTCAAACTGGGTTTTGGTGTTTTCTAGTAAACTGTGATCGTCTTCAATGATTAAGATCTTCATCAGGCTTATTTTACTGTAAATCCTGACTTTACATAGTGGAAGCTATCTAGCGGACTATTTGTCTTGGGCATAATACCTGCAATGATCACATCATTGCCAAAGAAACCGCCAATGAGGTCTCCTTCCTTGCTGAAGAGTTTTTCTTTTTGCATCATGGCAGCCTCGTCTGATCCAATGTAGATAGGCTGGTATACTTTGCCGGCAATTGTCACCCAATGATTGAAAGAATCCTCCTGTAGCGAGTCAGCGAGTTGAACGGGGGTATTTTCATCGACTTCATAGAAAAATTTACTTGAGCCATCCGGTGCAGCTGTGGTACGAATCACAGCGCTGCCATTGATGTTTTCCAACGTATCTGATGAGACTAGATGAAAATTGTCTACAGCAGTTCCTGTTTTGGCTAGAATTCCGATGACCTTCATTTCTTTCAGATCAAAGAAGCCAGGCAGTACATCACCCGCGCCCTTGATTAAACCTTCATCCTTCATCATTTGCGCTTCGTCATAGCCAATGATCATTTCATTCGGACCAATGAGTGCGCGTCCTTCAACCAGCGTGATACCCAAGGTCTCATACGGCTCGACTTCCAGGAATAGTTTGGGGGTGGTTTCAGCGAAGGCCACTTTTCCTCTGCTCTCAATAAAGAGCTCCTTAGCTTGCTGCACAACCTCTTTAGTGACCTTGACCTTCGGCTTTTCAGCCATTTCTACAGCTTCGGCTCCCATACCTGAGCTAAAACGAGCGAACTCTATAAACATCAGACTAAAGGCAATAACCATGAATGCTGGTGCAAAAGCCGAGGCATAGTTTTTGTGACCAGGCCTGAATAACCGTAGCAGCAGTGAGTTGCCTACTACTGAGACGGAGCTCAATGCCATTGCCAGTCCAGCCAGTTCAGGTTTTAGCACCAGACCAAATGCAAAGAAGAGTCGGGCGGCGATAGGAATACCCATTACGTTGTAAAAGAGAGCGAAGAACATGTTTTGCTTAATCTTCCACATGGTCTCCTTAGAAAGCTCAATGGCGTGCACTACATCTCGCAGATCATTCTTGATGATGACAATGCCGCCTGTTTCCATAGCAACATCAGTGCCTGATCCCATAGCGATACCAAGGTCAGCCTGCGCCAGAGCAGGGGCATCATTTATGCCGTCTCCTACCATGGCAACCTTTTTGCCTAACTGTTGAAGTTTTTTAACTTCGTTCGCTTTGTCTTCCGGCAGCACCTCAGCCAATACGTTGGTGATACCTACCTGACGGGCAATAGCCTCAGCTGTCCGGCGGTTGTCGCCGGTAATCATAAACACTTCAACCCCCATCTTTATCAGCTTAGCGACCGCTTCCTGTGAGGTCTCTTTTACAGTATCGGCAACTGCCACTACTCCAATAATGATTTCTTTTGAAGCCAAAATCATGGCAGTCTTACCTTGTTCTTCAAGCCGTGACATTTGTGCGTCAATTGCATCAACGGGCAACCCGAGGACATCCGTAATAAGCTTGCGGTTGCCGAGGTAATAGGTCACTTCATTAATAACCCCTTGCACTCCATGTCCGGGAACAGCTGAGAAATCACTCACTTCATACAAACCAAGATTTTGATTCTCCGCCGCTTTGTAAATAGCTTCGGCCAGTGGATGCTCCGATTGTTTTTCTAGACTTGCAGCGACAGTGAGCAGCGTGTTTTTATCAAAGCTACTGACTGTTTCTATATCGGTGACTTCCGGTTTGCCCTTGGTGAGCGTACCCGTTTTGTCAAAAACAATGGTGTTGATTTTGCAGGCTTGCTCCAGTGGTTCCCCGCCTTTGACTAAGATTCCATTCTCGGCTCCTTTACCTGTTCCGACCATAATGGCAGTCGGTGTGGCCAAACCAAGTGCGCAGGGACAGGCAATCACGATCACAGCGGTAAATGCCATCAGGGCAAAGGAGAGTGTTGCTCCGAGTGCAAAGTACCACACCAGAAAGGTCAACACTGCCAACACAATCACGACTGGTACAAACCAGGCAGAAATTTTATCTGCAACAGCTTGAATCGGAGCCTTTGAGCCCTGTGCATCTTCAACTAAGCGAATAATTTGAGAAAGCGTGGTTTCAGATCCCACTCTTGTGGCTGTAAACTCAAAACTTCCTGTCTTATTGATCGTGCCACCGATAACGCTATCGCCTTGCTTCTTTTCTACCGGCAGACTTTCTACAGTGATCATCGATTCATCAAGAGCTGAATACCCTCGGCTAATTTCTCCATCAACAGGAACTTTTTCTCCTGGACGAACGATCACCGTGTCACCATTTAGTACCTCATCGACGGGCACATCAAGGGTTACTCCGTTCCTCACGACACGAGCAGTTTTTGCCTGCAGCCCCATGAGCTTTTTAATCGCTTCAGACGTTTGTCCTTTGGCTTTCGCTTCCAACCATTTACCAAGAATCACAAACGTAATTAAGAAGGCTGCGGTTTCAAAGTACAATTCCGGAATTTTTGCTCCATTTAGACCAATTAATGAGCCAGTATTGATAAAATAGAGAACAAAAGTGATCAAGCTATAGAAGTAAGCAACGGACGTACCAATTGCAATCAAGCTGTCCATGTTAAATGTTTTCATTCGCAACGCTGACCACATGCCCTTATAGAAACTCGCCCCGATAATCAGCTGAATAGGAGTCGTCAAGACTAATGAAACAATACCGACATACGGGAAAAGGGCGGAAGCACCTGGAATCCACTTGAAGAAGTCCATCAGCATGAAGTAGAGCATCGGTATACTCAGCACAAAACTGATAAAAAACTTACTAAACAATTGCTTAATATGAGTTTTTCTTTTTTCGGCTTCAGCACCGTCATCTTTATCAGTGACAAAAGCAGCGCCATAGCCTGTTTTTTCAACTGCTTTCAGCAAAAGTGCTTTGGGTGACTGGGTTTCATCAAAAAGAATCGATGCTTTTTCTGCTGCGAAGTTGACATTTGCCTCTGTAACTCCGGGAACTTTTTTTAAAGATCTCTCAATCAGTCCTGCACAGGAAGAACAGTGCATTCCAGACAGGGAAAGCTGCACTCTTTGCGATTTACTCGCAGGTGCTGATATAACCTGAGCAGAGACCCCGCTCGGCTTAGAGTCAGAAAGTTCTTTGGTACTACTTGTCCCTTGTAGGGCTTTATGAGCCTGATGTACTGCAGGTTGAGCATCAAATGATGCATCAACAGTCTTCATAAACTTTTGAATGTAGTCGATAGATTCATCCTCTTTGCCATCCGGAATAATAAATTCGGTATTTTTAGCGCTGTTCATTGAGCCATCTAGTTGAATAATGCCATTTTCATTGCCGCTGATATTCCCTTGCGCGACAAATTTTGAGCTGTACACAACTTTTATTGGATTAAACAGACTGCCAGAAGGTTGTTCAGTCGAGACGAGCACTTCTTTGAAAGCTTTTGATTTTCTTTCTGCAGTAGCTTTTTCCAATGTTGCCGTATAGCCAGCATTTTTGATGGCAGCTATCACATCTGTCTGACTTGAAACTGATTCATCGAGGATTAGGCTCCCTTCACCCGATTCGTGACTAACAGTCACATTACTAACACCTGGCAGTTCGCTCAGTTCATCCTTGATTAAAAGTTCGCACGACTGACAGTGCATGCCTTGGGCTGTAAATTTGTATGTGTTCATATGTTCCTTAATTGACTTGGTAGTCTGTACCTTCCAATACTTTTTGAACTTCGTCTTTTTCTATCTGTCTGGTTCCGTTTATTGATACGACACCTGTTTCTAGGTCAGTTGTTGCTTCGAGCACTCCCTCAATTTTCTTGACTCGTTTTTCCGAAATCTTTTTACAGCTTTCACAGTGGAGACCGGTGAGCTTGATAGTTGAGGTAATAGTAGACATAAAACTTTCATTTATTAACTTTTTACTGTAATCGTGCCGTGAGGGATTCCCATGGCACAAGTCATTTGATAGGTACCAGTTTTAGTAGGAGTAAATTCCATCACCACAGTTTGACCCTTTTTAAAGCCTGCAACATTCTTAGTTAAGCCTGGGATAGCAAAGCTGCCCATACATCCGGAACCATTTTCTTTGGCAAGTACTTCAACGCGTACCGGTTGACCCACCTTTACAGTGAAATTTTCGGGCAGCACACCCTCCTGAGGGGAGTACGTAGCTTTAAGAACTTGCGTCTCACCCTGTGTTGCACCTAAGACGTTTGCTTTCTCCTGTTTTGATTGAGCAGAAACGGGCAATCCCAATGAGCTTTTCCACCCGGTGAGGTTTAATCCATTGGAGACATTAAATATTGATAATAAAATTACGACCAATCCTGCAAATTTAAAGAAATATTTAGCTGATTCACCTTTGACTGCGGAAGTAAGACCGCCAATACCGAGCAAGCCGGGAGCAGTGCCCAGAGCAAACGTACCCATGGTTAAGGCACCAGCTAGCGGACTACCCGTGCTCATAGCATAGAGCTGCATCGCTTGAGTGAAACCACACGGTAGGAAGAAAGTTAGGCCGCCAAGAATTGCCGAATTTTTGTTGCTGTACTCAGCTTGCTTTGCCTGATCAAAACCCAAAGCCTTGCTCACTCCCTTTGGCAAGGTAAGTTGTAACCTGCTTATTCTGGGAAAGACTGATACAAGCTGCAAGCCTAAGAAGAGCATGCTAATGCCCACGAGTATTGTTAAAAAACCTATCAGCGACATGGAAAGCTGCAGGACTGATCCCACACCGCCAATAACAGCACCTAAAACTATAAACGAGGCAATTCTCCCGACATTAAACATGATGTGGGGTGTGAATTTTTCTCTTGCTGTAGCCCAGGGCCGCTGTTTAGCAAACTTTGCTGCGTTTCCCAAAACTAAACCACCAACGAGAGCCATACAGGTTGATACCCCAGCAGTTAATCCCACTAAAAACACAACGGGCAAACTGGAATAGTTATTTGAAACTGCATTACCTAATTCGAAGAGTCCTACCCATCGTCCTATAAAGTATAGGAGCACTAATAAGAGTGCTGCACCAGATAGCTGATTCCATTCTTCAGTATCGTACGTGACGAAGGGAGCTTTAGTCCCCTCGCCCAATACGTAGCCTGCTTCCTCTACGACAGATTGAACTGCATTGAAATCCAGGTGACCTTTGTAGCTAATCTCAGCCGTACCTTTTGTGTGACTGACATTAACTGCCCTAACTCCATGAATCTCTGTAATGCCATCTTCCAAAAGAATCTCACAAGATCGGCAGTGCATACCTTGAATGTGGACAATTTGCTTTTTCATGCTGAGCTCCGATTTTCTTGATACGGGTGAATCCTACTATGAGATAGATGAAGTGAAGATGAAGCCAATACCTTGATTGCTGCGAGTAAAGCTTCTGGAGATTCAGAATGTTTGAGCAAAAAATCTTCAATCAGTAAAAGCTCAATCATTTTTATTGCATGCTCAATTGCTAATATGTGATGAGTCACGACTAAACATTCCGCATCATGTTCAACTTGATGCTGTACTGCATGTAGATGACCAGCGCAAATCTTTAGTCGATGAACTATGTGTTGTTTGGGGGTAGTAAGCTGCAACATACAAGAGAGACTCTCGGACGAGACTCGCCTGTAATGATAGTAGACTGGAAATGAAGCCAAGATGAAGACTAGTGAATGTTCATCATGTGCTGCAAATCATCTCGAGCATCCACATCCTGATATTTGGTATCGAGCCAGCCTTGCAGTGTTGCAACTTCACTTTGTTGCACGGAGATAATGCCATCGGCCATATTCTTGACTTCTGTTCTGGGATTAACATCAAGTACTTTGCGCGCCATCTCAATGGCCCCTTGGTGATGCCGAATCATGCCTTCCACATACACCTTTTCAAGATCAATACCTTCAAATGAACTCAAATCACCCATCATGGGCATGTAATCAGAGTTATTTGTATACTCTTCGTTAAACCAGTTCTTCAACCAGCTCTTCATTTGATCAACTTCTGCCGTTTGAGCGTTAATGACGTCTTGGGTAAACTTTTGTAACTCAGGATCTTGAGTTTGAGCCAACACAGTTTTTGATGTATCTATAGCCTCTTCGTGATGGGGTATCATTTCAAGAATAAAACCTTTTTCATCCGTAATTTCTATATCATGCATCATGGAGTTACTGCCGCATCCATTCGGGCCACAACTAGTGCTGGAAGCAGTCATTGGGCCGGATTGCGGCAGAAAGGCTGCTCTTTGACTGACGTAATACCCAGAGGCGAATACTGCTCCGCCAACAATGAATGCGATTAGTATTTTCCAAATCATATAAGTTGTCATTTTTACCAAAACGAACATGAAGTGTAGATGAGGAAGTTCTTCATGTTGGCTTCATCTTCTACTGATTAGTCTACACTAATATGAAAAAACACATTGATAAGAAAACGCAGTCACTTTACTTTTTATGATGGTCAACTCCACGAAATGTCTTAATAAAAGCAGTGATTCGTTTTTCATCAAACTCATCAAATGTGTCAATTCTGTTCCAAGCTGTCAGGGCAATTTTCTGGTCTAACCCGCTGTAAGGAGCCACAATGACCTTATCTTTGTATTTTCCGGAAACTGCCCTGAGTTGATTGACTAGTTCTAAACAATCTTGTTGGTCGCAGTCATACTGAATAAGTACGCCGCCATCCTCCAAGTTATGCAATTGAAGTTCATCTGGAATTTGTTGATCATGAATTCCCCAGTCAGCTTTTGGGTTAAGATGAGGACCAGAAGTAGGTGGCCTTGAGTTGTAAGATATGTGTGGGGTTGTGGTTGAGGGAATGTGTTCATTTCCCAGATCTGCCACCAAGGTACCGGGTAGCGGACGAGCTGCAAGTTTGTACAATCCAAATATCCCAAGGAAAACAATCAATGTACTTATAATGTACGTGCCAATTTTTTTGCTTTTAGCCACCAAGGTTTTATCTAAAAAAGATGAAGTACTCAGTGTTTCTTTCTTGAATTGAAAAAATCTATTTTCAGATTTGAATTTTGATTCTTCTTTTTTGCTTTGGTCTTCTATGTTGCCTTCTTCCTCTAAGAATTGAGCAACATATTTTTGCTGCTGAAGAAACTTTTGTTTGGCTCTTTTTTTCTTAGATTTTTTTCCCATATTTTCTCCTTACTTCACACACTATTGGTTGGTTAATTTTTTTGACTGTATGCCAAATTGCAATTACTAAGATTGCCGGTCCAAGTATGCTAAATTCTTGACCATTAAAAGGGAGCGGACTCACGATACTCGTCATTGCACCAAAACCAAATAAAGTTGCTAACAGAACAGAGCCACAAGAAGCACACCCGACACCCAACAAACTCAAACTCATAGCTAAAAAAGACACACCCATATCTTGTTGCAGCCTAGCGGTCTGACGAACATAGTACGCCACTAATGAAACTTGAATACCCAACAACACCGCGCTCACCATTAACAATGAGCGCGAGAAGGCAGTGAAGTTTGTTTGTATTGATCCCAACAAAGATGTTAGGAGTGTTACTTTCTCTTCCAGAGTAAAACTTGAACTTGTTAAAGAGGCAGAGACCAGCCGCAGATTGGGCAACAAAACTGCAAAGACAATCATGCTGAGTGCTACAAGAACAGCTATTGTTCCATATCTCGGATTCACTAATACTCTGGTTAGGACAGTCATTGGTGCTATTTAAGTAAAGGCTCTATCACTGCCTCAAAGGCACTAAATGGCTGGGCTCCAACAACCAAACTTCCCTCAACGGTGCCGTCTTGAGTACTTTTACCGATGATAAACGTCGGCGTGCCACTTGCCCCGGCTTCACCGGCATCAGCCAAGTCCTTCTTGACCTCATCTGCCATTGCTTTGTCTTGTAAGCACGTGTCAAATTGGCTTAGATTTAGACCGATGTCTGATGCGATGGTCTTAATCTTCTCATCATCCAAACCATTTCCATTTGAAGTAGTTCGCTTGAAAATTTCATCATGATACTTGAAGTAAGTTGCATCATCACCTTGCTTGCGAGCGCAGTTGGCAGCCACTGCTTCTTTGGTGGCCATTGGATCGTGGAAGGAAAGGGGTAGGTCGCGAAAGACTAATTTTACTTTCCCCGTATCAATATACTTGGTTTTAAACTGCGGGAATGTTTGATCAAAATAGCGTTTGCAAAATGGACACTCATAATCAGAAAACTCAATCATGGTGATCGGGGCATTCTTGTCACCCAGAACTGGGTCATCATCCACTGAAGCCTTTCCAGTCGTTGGTTGTTGCGGTTGGCTTGGCGCCACAGCAGCATCTTGAGCAGGGTTAGCGGGAGCACCAGCCAGTGAAGTGCCATTTTTTAGGAACTTATTCTCAGTCCAGATTGACCCAACAAAGAATCCTATCCCAAGCGCTACGAGGACGAGCGCAATCATCGTGGCATTTTCTTTGACAAATTCTGCAAGATTTGACATACGGAGACCTTAACTTGTATATATCTTCTACAAAGTGTAGAAGATAAGAACGAGCACGTCAATGGGTGTTTATTGAGCTGCTCATGGAGGGCGTAATGAAACTTCCCTCACACTGTTGACCCGACTGTGCTTTGGCAGCGGAGTCTGCAGATACTGGTAAAGTGATAAGTACCAGGCTGATCAGCACCATGAGTAGTGAAATAACAATCTGACGTACCGCAATGGGTTGCACTCGCGCAGAGCGGCTGGTCAACAGCTGGATACGGTCCTCAAGAGCATACGTGGCAAAACCAGGCTGGAAGCGAGTGATCGGTGATGATGTCACCACCCGCAACGATGTCAGGAGGTGCCTCGCTGTTTTTTGATGCAAGAGTACGAAGTTATCTGCCTCCACTTCAAACCGTACCTTCATTCGACTCAAAATATCGTCAAAGATTGGCAGTAGAAAGAAAATTGGGGTAACAACCTCACCGACAAAAAGTAGTACCGTGTGTAGATGGCGCTGATGATATTGCTCGTGGAGAAGCACGGCTTCCAGCTCGCGCTTAGGGAGTAGACTAATCAGGGCTGAGCTCAAGACAATTTTTGGTGACAACATGCCAATCGTATAGGCAAATGGTTGGCGGGAGTTCACTACCAGCACTTCCTTCGGCTGCACATCATGATTTAAAAGAATTGACCGTATCTTGATCGGTAATCGCTTCATTTGCTGGCACGAAAGTCTGGTCAGTTTTGCAGTTATTTTGACGTAGGAGAAAAGTAGTTTTAGTGTCATGGCAAGTACAAGCAATCCGATTGCTGGCATCATCAGTAATGGGAGTATGTCACTGCTAAAGTGAATCAATGAACTGACACCATTGACGCAGCTTCGAACTATATGTTCAACTGACAAAGAGGAGAACTTCATCAGCGCCAGAGCACCATAAAACAGAGAAAAAAGCAACACAGCCGACCAAAATATGAGGTACTTGGACTCAATTTTCATACGAGATCGCTAGTGACGCTTGGTACTTTTTTTCCGAGAGTGCAGCTGAGCCTCATCGACGAAGGCTGCCACTGCTTCTTCACCATACTGTTCTACCAACGAGTGGAACATCTTTTTAATGATCCGCTTGACCGCGATTGCTTGCTTGTTCGCTGCATGAAAGACGATCGCTTTGCCTCGTTTCTCAAGCTCGAGGAGATAGCCTTTCTTCACCAGCCGAGTCATGATCGTAATCACCGTCGAATAGGCGATAGTTCTTTCCTGTTTAAGTTCTTCAAACATTTCGCGGGCCGTCATCGTTTTTCTTGACCAGGCAATTTTCATGACAGTTTGTTCTAGTGGACCCAAATGCGAGTACTGTGTCATAATCATTTACACATTGTAGTTATTATGCAGCCAAAGAACAAGCCACACGTCGTATCGTTCTCTCTGCCGAGAGTCAATATTGGGATTCTAGTGCTACCTATGAGTACGGCTGCACTTTTCATCCCAACATGAAGAGGAAAATCATAGTAGAGTAAAACTACAAAAAGGAGAAATCGTATGAATTTTGATTATACAGTCACCACCAAAAAATCGTTCGATGAGGCGGTCAAGATGGTTGAGCAGGAAACAACAACTGCTGGATTTCGAGTACTGCATATTCATGATCTGGCTACAACCTTACATGAGAAAGGCTTTGAGATTGAACCATGTAAGATTATTGAGATTTGTAATGCCAAAAGTGCCTACACAGTCTTACAACTGGATATGAACATTGGATTATGCTTGCCTTGTAAGATAAATGTCTATGTCAAAGCTGGAAAAACATATATTTCTGGGATGAGACCGACTGTTTTATCTGAATTTTTCCCAAATGCAAAGCTTGGCAATCTACCGACAGAAATTGACACGATAATTAGAAGCATTATTGATAAAAGTAAATAACGAATTTGGTGGTTAGACTTCATCTTCTCTTCATTCCACCTGTTGTAGTGTTGTGAATGTAAGGAGGTGAGAAAAAATGAGTTGACAAATGCAAGCAATGCCCATAGATCATTCCCCTACGCAGCAAGATCATGATAGGAGTTCGATGGGTCACGCTGACCACGAAAAAGCCATGACGGACCCGAAAATGGCCGCCTTTATGGAAAAGGACATGCGCAACCGATTCCTGTGGTCGCTGTTGCTGACGCTGCCCATCATTGCTTACTCAGCAATTTTTACTGACTATTTAGGTATTACCTTACCAACCCCTCTTCCTCATAACTGGCTGTTATTTCTGCTTACTACACCTGTAGTCTTTAAGTTTGGCTCCATCTTTATCACTGGCGCCTGGCAGGCTCTGAAGAGCAAAGCACTCAACATGATGGTGCTGATTGCAACCGGTGTTCTCGCTGCTTACCTGTTTAGTGTGATTATCACATTGTTTGTGGGTGGAGAAACATTCTTCGATGCAGCGGCCATGCTGGTGACCTTCGTCTTATTCGGTCACTGGATGGAAATGAAATCTCGGCGTGGTACGTCAGATGCATTACGAGCATTATTTGATCTAGTGCCACCCCAAGCACGAGTGCTGCGAAATGGCACAGAAGTAATGGTGCCGACCGCTGAGGTACAAATTGGCGAGCTTATCATTTTGAAACCAGGAGATAAAGTTCCCGTTGACGGTGAGATCACTGAAGGTGAAACAGCCATTGATGAGTCCTTAGTGACTGGTGAATCTCTTCCTGTTAGTAAAAATGTCGGTGATGAAGTGATTGGTGGTTCGATCAACCAATCTGGCTCGGTCACGTTCAAAGCCACTAAGGTAGGGAGTGACACCGCGCTCGCTCATATCGTGAAGCTCGTGGAGACAGCTCAGAACTCAAAAGCTCCCGGTCAGCGCATTGCAGATAAAGCAGCTCAGTACCTTGTGGTGCTGGCGATTGGCTCAGGGCTCATCACTTTCGGCATTTGGTATTTCATTGCTGGTGAAACGGTACTGATGGCTCTGATGTTTGCCGTGTCGGCGATAGTTATTGCTTGTCCCGATGCGTTAGGCTTGGCGACTCCCACAGCGGTAGCTGTCGGGACTGGTCTGGGTGCCAAACACAATATTTTGATCAAAGATGCCGCGACACTGGAGCAGGCTTCTAAGATTCAGGCGGTGGTACTTGATAAAACAGGCACACTCACAGAAGGCAAGCCCAAAGTGACGGATGTCATTGCTCTGCCTCCATTTAGTGAGGATGATATTTTACGGCTAGAGGGAGCGGCTGAAGCTAAGTCGAGCCATCCGCTGAGCAAGGCTGTTTTAGATGAGGTAGCCAGACGTAAGCTACTATTACCTACGACAGTCACCGATTTTAGATCAATAGCCGGACATGGCATTGAGGCAACGGTCGACGGGAAACACGTACTCGTGGGGACCATGAAATTGATGGCTGACCAGAACGTGGATGTTTCTGCACTACGCAGCAACATAGAAGAGTTGCTCAATTCAGGAAAAACCTTGATGGTACTGGCTGTTGAACGCAAGTTGGCTGGTGTTTTGGCTGCAGCTGACACAATCAAAGAAAATGCCCCGCTGGCTATTCAAAGAATGAAGGAGCTGGGTTTGGAGCCTGTCATGATTACGGGTGACAACAAGGGGACTGCTGAGATCGTCAGTACGCAACTGGGCATCGAGCGGTACTTTGCAGAAGTTCTCCCTGAGGACAAAGCCGGCTATATAAAAAATCTCCAAGATGAAGGCAAGTTTGTGGCCATGGTGGGAGATGGTGTGAATGATGCGCCTGCACTGGCGCAGGCTGACATTGGAATTGCCATTGGAGCTGGCACAGATGTAGCTATTGAGACAGCAAATATCGTGCTGATGAAGTCTGATGTAGCAGATGTACTGCGGGCAATCAAGTTGAGCAAAGCTACGGTCAGAAAAATGAAAGAGAATTTGGTATGGGCGAGTGTGTATAACGTTTTGGCAATTCCCATTGCCGCGGGAGTCTTATATCCTGCTTATGGTATTACTCTGCGGCCGGAAATGGCTGCATTACTCATGTCTGTATCATCAATTATCGTTGCCACTAATGCAGTACTGTTAAAGAGAGCAGAAAAACAATTGCTCACTATTTAGTGAGGGAAGGAAGTATATGATGGGAAATTTCTATGGAGGCTATAGCTCAATGATGGGTTCAATCGGTTTGTTTGGATTTATTACTTGGATTGCCTTGATTTCTTTTTTAGTGTTGGGCAGCATTTATTTTTGGAAAAAAATCAACAAACCAGGAAATAAATGAAAAACGTACAAAATATTCTCTATTGGAGTTGTGCTGTCATTTTAGTACTTTTGGTTGTTTTTGCTGTCTGGAAACTGTTATGAAAAATACCCCAGTATTAACCAAGGCGAAGTATATTGAGTGGCAAGCATCGCTGTGGGGAGCATGCTTTATTGCTTATGGCTTGGGCGCATTGTTATACCGCTTTTTTCCTCAAACACTGGTATACATAGCAATTTTGATCGGCATTGCTTTGCACAGCTGGGGGATGTATAGAATTCATCACAGAAACAAGTAGAGGTTTTCAATTGGACATCCGTCTCAAGATGGTCTATTGGAACTCCAAGCGCACTATTCTTTCTCCAATATTTTTGCCTGAAATAAATTCACCCTGATCTCCGTACTATGGGTAGTAGTACAAATAAGGAATTTTATGAACAAGAAAATGTTCGTCCTCAGCCTAGCAGGAGTAGCCGTAACTGCTTTGGCAATTGCAGCGCCCAGTGCGCTCGCCTACAAAGGTGACCCCAGTGTGCAAGGACCAAACTATACAGCAGAGCGTCATGAGGCCATGACTAAAACCTTCGCCAACAAAGATTATTCCGCTTGGAAAAATCTGATGGCAGGTAAAGGTCGCGTCACTCAAGTCGTTACCCAGGAAAATTTTGCCAAATTTTCAGAAGCGCATAATTTAGCTGCAGCAGGTAAAATGACTGAAGCTAATGCCATTCGCACTGAACTCGGACTTGGTCTACAAAACGGCTCAGGCCGCGGTCAAGGCATGGGTATGGGTAGAAATCGCTAACGTTTTTTAGAGCGCAAAACCCCGTCAGTAACTTGGCGGGGTTTTAGCATGTAGAATTGACAGTACAACATGGATAGGCGTACACATCAAACCGACGAGGCAGTGGTGCAGCAGGTGAGAGCTCGAGACAAAGAGCTGTAT
>Ga0172379_10006078_pt1 | contig 16424 bp, 15 predicted proteins | sample GrowelOW334metaG_FD_119756 | JGI IMG/M metagenome (GOLD analysis project Ga0172379, IMG submission 119756) | Groundwater microbial communities from an aquifer near a municipal landfill in Southern Ontario, Canada - Groundwater well OW334 metaG | ecosystem: Environmental > Aquatic > Deep... | reverse complement strand
TTTTAATTAATAATTATAAATCTAGTGTTGGCTATTATCCGAAATTAGTCGCTGGAACTTATTTGCCGGCAATTTCTTTGTCGGTTTGGCCAAGTTGGCAAAGCACTTTTTCCGGGGAATTAAGCGGAGGAACTCTGGCCGTAGATCCAATTAATGTTTTGGGCGCTTGCTCCGGTTACGATACAACAACTTGTTGGAGCGAAAAAAACAAAGCTTTTGGTGATCCAACACCGGATAATGGGCAATTTGATTTGCCTGCTGACAGTCATATTTATATCTATAGCGGTGATCGCAACGGCAAGACTTACAAAATGCAGGCGGTTATGGAGTCAGGCTTCGCGCCTTGCGCTGCTGAAGGTGTTTGCTTCGCCGGTAGCACGGTAGAGCATGCGTCTGGAGCAGTTGTGAATAATCCGCCAACAATCACTTGTAGCGGATTAGTTGGGGCTCAGGGTACTAATTTTTCTGGATACATAAAAGCTAATGATGCTGATGCTAATTTAATTAGCTGGGTGTCTCCGGCTTTAAATTCCACTTTCTCCGGTTCTGGTACGGGCGGAACAGCAGAATTTATGCTCAAGAGCACAGCCGTGCTTAATCAAAAACAAATTGTTTCCACTTCTCCGATTGTCAACTCCGGCGCTTATAGTTTTAATTTAAAAATCAAAGACAGTGCCGGAGCTGAAACAGAGCAGTTATGTACGATTAACGTTAGCAAGAAAAAATATTGCGGTGATAAGATAGTGCAAAAGCCGAATGATTTTGGTGAAACCGAGGAGTGTGATAATGGTAAAGATAATGGGCAGGTTTGTACTGCCGGATATGGTTCTAATTGTACTTATTGCAGTGCTGGTTGCAAAAACATTACTGTGTCTACTGCTAGTTTTTGCGGTGATGGCGTGGTGCAAGCTGACAAAGGAGAACAGTGCGACGGTAGTCTTGGTTTGGCTGGTTGGAATTGTCTTGGCGCTAGTTTGAGTTGCAATTCTTCTTGCGAAAGAAAATGTAGCGACGATTCTTTGCCTTATCAAGGTTCTTGCGGTGATGGTGTTTGCGCAACAGGCGTAGAAAATTCAACCAATTGTTTGACGGATTGTCCGGTCACGCCTTCTCCTGCCACGGCTGTTTGTGGTGACGGAGTTTGTGCGATAGGATTAGAAAATTCAGTAAATTGCTTAGCCGATTGTCAGCCTTCTTCCACGCCGTCCATTCCTAATTGTACGTTTCCTTTAGTTTTTCCGTGCAATTTATCAGGTGGAGTCCTGGCTTCTAGCTTAATGATTGGTCAGAATCTTGGGGGAGGAAAAATCTATTATCAAACTGGAAACGCGGTTTATATTTCAGCGCCAGCAGATGAAGTGACAAACCAGGATGGCGTTAGTGCTCAGCTTGCTTGTCAAAACAGCACTTTGAATGGCTATTCTGACTGGTATACTCCGGATTTAAATGAGCTAGCTTTGCTTTATGCTAATCAGTTGGCAATTGGCGGTTTTGATAATTCGGCGTTTTATTGGTCTTCGGATGCGCCTAATAGTATGAATTATTACGTTATTGACTGGGGGACTATGCAGGTTGATTCTTTTTCTGCGACTTCTGATGATTTTGCCAGCAATGTCCGTTGCGTTCGTAAAATTAATTTATAATTATAATTATTTTAAAAAATATGTTTGAATCAAGCACCAACCAAGAAATAAAACAATTAAAGAGACGCCTCAATCTAGTGATTGTTTTGTTTGTTTTAATTTTACTGAGTGGAATTTTTTCACTTTTTGGTTTAACGCCAACTAAGTTCGTTTCGGCGATTGGAAATTATTCCAAGGTTGCCGGTGATCAGTTGACTTTAGGCGACTGGAATAATTTGACTAATGATTTTTTGAAAAAAACAAGCGATGAGACTAAGAATGGAAAATTACAAATAAACGGCGAAAGCGATAGTGGGGAATTGCAGTTAAAAACGAGTGTTAATCCGGAACATTGGGCGATTTACGCGCATAAAGATTTTGGTGATTTGAATTTCTGGTATGGCGACAATAGAGTGATTATAAAAAAAGATGGTAGTGTTGGTATTGGCACTCTAAATCCCGGTTCAAAATTGGAAGTCAATGGTCAAGTGAAAATCACCGGAGGCGCTCCGGGTGAAGGAAAAGTTTTGACTTCAGACACTAACGGACTGGCTAACTGGCAAGCTGTTCCTTCGCCGGTCGCTACTTATTCCAGCTTAGTTTATTTCAGTAACTGGGGCTACGAAAAAGAAATAACTACGTCTTCGGAACAGTGGAAGCTTTGCTTTCTGGCTGTAGTTGATGATGATACAGGCAATGGATCTTGTGCAATTTATCGCAACAACATTGGTAAATGGATGGCTAAAAGTGGCACCGCGCTTACTGCTGATCAAGCTTGTGCCGCCCAATGTATTAAATGGTAATTTTATAAATAAAATATTTTTATGTTTGATAACGTCACCCCACAAAATAATTCTCAATCTAATCCTCCGCAACCGGCTACTCAGCCGACTGCGCCTTTGAATCGTCCTACTGCGCCAGCGCCGAAGGTGGAAGATATTTATGCCGGTTCAGATAAAACGGTACTTGGCAGTCTTAATAAAAATGTTCCCCGACCGGCGGTTTTGCAACCAAAGCCGTTGACATCAGCGCCACAGATTCCCGTTGTCGGCTGGGAAGAAGAGGGAGTTGGTAGCCTGGCCAAGAAAATTTATTTATTTTTTGGTTTACTCTTTGGTCTGGTTGTAATTTTGGCTTTGGGCTATTTGGTTTTTACTAAGTTTTTAAAAACTTCCGAAAACCCTTTGGTAGAGAATAATTTAGCAAGTTCTTCTTTACCCGTAGCAAACACATCTGCAGTGGCAGAAATTCCGATAGCCACTTCTTCGGCGAAAGAAGATGTCACTGCTGACACTGATGGTGATGGCTTAACTGACGTTGAAGAAAAGGTTCTTGGCATTAATTCAAATTTATCCGATACGGATAGCGACGGTTTATCTGACCGCGATGAAGCGAAAATCTATCTAACAGACCCCTTAAAGCCGGATACGGACGGCGATGGAATTAGCGACGGAACAGAAGTGAAGAATGGTTACGATCCAAAAGGATCGGGTCGCTTGTCTTCTTCTAGTCAGGCAACCACAACTAACCCGCTTGGTCTAAATCCTTCAAGTCAGCCATTAAAAACAGTAGATACTGACAAGGATGGTTTGACCGACGAAGAGGAAAAACGGTTAGGCACTGATTCTTTGAATTCTGATACGGACAAAGATGGCTTATCTGATTATGATGAAGCAAAAGTTTATAAAACAAATCCGTTAAATCCAGATACGGACGGCGATGGCTATTTAGATGGAGTTGAAGTAGCGCATGGCTTTAATCCTTTGGGAGCAGGTAATTTGGTTAAATAGTTTTGTGTAATTGAAGTTAGCTAGTAGCTTTTATAATTTTTAGTCAATCATAAAATATGTTCGGTCTCAAAAAACAGCCAACAAGTAGCACTGAAAAAATAGAAACTCCGGAACAGAAGGAAGCTAGAGAGCGTCAAGAAAGAGTGGCGCGAGAAGTGAAAATTGTCAGCATGCCGGAAAAATTTCGCTCAGAACGCGCCGTGGCTAGCAAAACCAAAACTGTCGGTATGGCGATTATCGCCGGCGCCGGAGTTTTTTTGGTGTTAATGGCAGTGGTTCTTTATTTTTTTGTTTTCAAAAAAGATAATTCCCAGAAAGCTTCAAGCGTTACTAAGACAGCTCCGGTTGTCACCACTCCGGCGAAAGAATCAGCGCCGGTCAAAGCTACCGCAGTTCCGACAGAATTAACAGTAGCGACCTCTTCCTTGCCGATGGCGACAACTACTCCGGAAATCGCTTCTTCCACCGTCGTTTCTAGGATTGTTGATTACGACGAGGATGGACTGAGCGCTCCGGAAGAGGTCTTGTTGAGCACGAGCGACAGCGCAGTTGATTCTGACGGAGACGGTTATGGCGATACCACAGAATTTAATAATCTTTTTAATCCGGCAGGAGTAGGAAAAATTGACGGCAACAAAAATATCGCCCGTTATGATAATTTGACTTATCAGTATTCAATTCTTTATCCGAGCACTTGGGCAAAAAGTCGGGTAGGCGGAGATGATTCTATTATTTTTAGTTCTCCGGATAATAACTATATTCAAATGGTCGCTCAGGCGAATCCTAAGATTGAAAGCATTGAGCAATGGTATTTGCGTCAGTTTGGCGCCGGTTCTTTGGCTGGAGCGGAAAATGTTTCTTTTGCTGGCTGGCAGGGTCTGCGTAACAAGGAAACCGGTAATTATTATTTGACTGACAAAGCACGCCGTTATGTCTTTTCTCTCAGCTATACTTCAGGCTTAGACAAAGTGGAAATTTATAAAAATATTTTTGCCCTAATGGCGAAAAGCTTGATGGTGAAATAGAACGGGCGGGAATTAGGAATTAGTAATCGGGAATTGGGACGACGAAGTTTTTGTATATATTTGTTTAAATCCTATGTTAAAAATTGATAAAGTAGAAGTTAATAATACGACGAAAGAGGTTGTGGATGTTAAATTGGTTAAATTGGTTGCTGAAAAATTTTTGAAGCATTATAAAAAAAATAAGTTTGAAGTTTCCATTGCTTTTGTTAGCGACAAAGAAATTCAGAAATTAAACAAAATTTACCGCGGAATTAATAAGCCAACTGATGTTTTGTCGTTTGAGGGAGATGCTTCGGCAGGCTCCCCTCAATATCGCTCGGGGCAGGCAGCACAGGTTTTCTTAGGGGAAATTATAATTAGTTATAGTCAGATAAAAAAGCAAGCCAAAGAGTTTGGTAAGACAGCGAAACAAGAGTTGGTTTTTATTTTAGTTCACGGACTTTTGCATCTGCTTGGCCATACTGATGAAACGGAGAAGGGGAGGTTGGGGATGATTGAAGAGGGGGAGAGGTTTATTGAAAATTACAAATTACAAATTACAAATGTCAAATAAAATTCAAAATTTAAATAATAAAATTTTGAAATTGACACTTGATTTTTTATTTGAAATTTGATATTTGGATTTTGGCATTACATTAATTAAAGTTAGAAATTTCATAAAATGATCAAGACAAAACGTCTCATCAAAAGTTTTACCTACGCTTTTCGGGGGTTTAAGAAGACTTTTCAAGAAGAGCAGAATTTAAAAATCCAATCTTTCGTCGCGGTTATTGTCGCCGGTTTGGGAGTTTATTTTCACATCAGCCATACCGAATGGCTTTTCTTAGTTTTGGTGATTGGCTTGGTCTTGCTCATGGAATTTGCCAATAGCGCGGTGGAACGAGTGACCGATGTTTTGAAACCACGCATTCATGATTACGTCAAAGAAATCAAAGATATTATGGCAGCGGCGGTCTTGCTCGCCTCTATTATGGCGGTGATTGTGGGGCTGATTATATTTTTGCCCTACTTAGTAAATTAAGAATTAAAAATTACGAATTACGAATTGAGAATGGTGACAGTGAAATATGTTTAACAATAAATTTAAGCTTAGAGGTCGGTACGATAAACTTTTAACTTTATAAACTTTATAATTTTTAACTCAAAAAATATGGACAACAACCAATTAGAACATCGCGTTAAAATTTTAAGTTTTATTTCAATTGTTTTGTTTTTTGTTTTGATGGTGGTTTTGTTTACTTTAATGTTTATATTTTCCGGTGGCGCAAAAACAAATGACGGAAGTTATAGTTTATTAAATCAGAATCAGGATTATTTATTAGAACCAAAAGAAGTAGAGCTGAGTGAAGCGAGTAAGATAAATGAAGAGGCATTGAAGTCTTGTGAAAAAATAGAAGAAGCGGAAAAGACAAAATGTTTGGACGCTTATTTTTCCGACAAAGCTAAAATTGATTTGAATTTGGGGATTTGCGAATTAATCAGCGACGGAATCAGTAAGACGAGTTGTTTTGATGGCATCTACGTCGCTATTGCCGGAAGAGATAGAAATATTGACGCTTGTGAAAAATTATCGCAAATAGACCAACGCCAAGTTTGCGCTAATGACGTTTATTATTATTTGGCGCTAGACAATCCGGAAGAAGGGAATAAGTATTGCGAGAAAATTAAGAATGAAAAATTTAAAGGAGTTTGTTTAAATGCTCTGAAAAAATAGTTGTTTATGTTAATTTTTGGAAATAAAATTTTAAGACATTTTTTATTCATTTTGATCCTCTTTTTTTGCGGATTTTTGTTTTCTGCTAAGGCGGTTTTGGCATCGCCAAAAGTTCCAGTCACCGTAAAGCATGATGCCAGCTCTTCGGCGCTTGATACTAACGGAGACGGTTTTTTGGAGTTGGATTTTTCCAGCAAAGTTGATGATACCGATCCCAGTAAGCAAGTTAAAATAGTCTATGAAATACATGTCGGTTCTAGTGATGGCCCTCTTTTAACATTAGCGAACAACGGAGAAGGGGATTTAGTATCGGCGGTCAATAGTAGTGATACCAACACCTGGAATACAAGCGGTTTGCGCGTGACTAACTTGACATTAAATACGGTCTATTACTGCAATTCTTTTACGGTTAATTCTATTGGAGAGAGATCGGGCGCAAACAGTTTTGTCTTAGTTCCTTCTCCCGGAGGTGTCACTTTGCCGTCCATCCCATCCCCCGATGAAGTTGGCCTCGGAGTATATTACCGCTATTCTGATTTAGGGGCTAATGAAACTGCTTGGTTTGGTCTTATTAACACCACCTACTTTCGCTATTCTGGCGACAGAAGCGGTTTGAGTGGCTATACAGTAGAACGCACAATAACAGGCGCTGATAATTGGCAAAAATTTGCCGAGACAAATTTTTTTTCAAATTATTTAAGTGTTGGTTCGGTTGTTCCATATATTCCTTCAACTCTTACTTCTGCCTGTGCTAGCTATCAATGTTTTGCAATTCCCGATAATTTTTACAAAGAAGCTGATTTAAAAACCGATTACACCTATCGCGTCAAATTTTATGTTAACGTCACCGGCGTAGGCAAGGTCTACGGTCAGCCAGTTATCGCTCAAGTCCCTAATCTAGCAATCAACAAACCGGACACCATCACTCTGGCTAACCCCGGCTCTAATTATTTAGCGGAAAAATTTAATTACAATTACACTTTCCAACCAACCATCGCTAACACAGTGGCTTGGGGCATGACTCCAGCTTCTTCTCGCGCATATTATATCTCATTTAATTATCTCTATACTAGTAATAATCCAAACGACCAAGTGCAATACCGAAAAGACAGCGATGCGAGTTGGACTAATTTAAATGAATTTAGCTCAAGTGTTTACATGCTCCAAAGCACAGCTAGTATTGATACCGCAGGTACCGGCTCAGTTGTAGAACCAAACACTCTCTATCACGTCCGCGCTAGAACCAAAAACCGCTACGTCGGTTATTCAGATCCCAATCGTTACAGCGATTGGACGGAAACCACCTTCACTACTAAGCCGTTCGGCATCACTCACGATTTAGTTTCTGTCCCTAAGAGCATGTCAGAAGTGACTTTGAGTTGGCAATATGATAATCCATCATTTACCTATTTTGAAATTCAACGTGGCACCAGTCCGGATATCAATGATCCCAGTTGGACAAATGCTACCGGTGTCGCTACTTCAACTCAATCCTGCATCACCACTGTCACCGGTCTTAACCCCGACACCACCTATTATTTCCGCATCAGACCCAAAACCACAGCGGGGAGTGAGGCGTGGGTGTATAGCTTGAATTGGCAAGCTTTGCCTCCCGGTACCGACACTCTTACAGCCACCCCTCAATCCTGCGCTTCAATGCGTTTGGATTGGCAAGATTTAACGGATAAAGAAACCGGCTTTACAGCTGAGTCTAGTGTTGATAGAAATAATTGGAGTAGTTTTTGTTCTACGAGCCCAAACATTAATTACTGTACTAATGCAATGCCTCCGAGTACGACTTATTATTTTCGGGTTAAAGCTACTGGAAATGATGTCAGCAATAATTGGGTGCCGGATGAAAATGGTGTTTCCGGCAGTACCCCTTATTGTGCTCCAGAAAGTTTAACAATAACCAGTGCAACTTGCTCCGGCGTTAATTTGGCTTGGGCACAAATCGGTTCTGGTGTTGATCATTATGAAGTTTGGCGCAGTGAAAACAGCGGAGCTTATGCCTTGTTAGCGGATGATTTACCCTCTAATCAAAGTGTTTATGGCGATGCCGTAATTGCAAAGGGCGTCAAATATCAATACAAGATTATCGCGCAAAATGCTGGGTTGGAATCAAATCAAACCGCGATTATCACGCCTTGTCCGAATATTCCGACTTGGAGAGAAGTGCGACCGAAATAAATATATTACAAATTCACGAATTGTTCACAAATAACACAAATAGCTTTCTGAATTTGTGAATTCGTGCGTTATTTGTAGATTTGTAATTAACTTGTAAATTAAATAGATAATGAATTACATAAAAAATAAAAAAAACGGTTATACTTTAATAGAAGTTTTGGTTAGTTCGGCCATTATTATTTTGATTTCCACTTTGTTTCTGGCTAATTATCGGGGATCGGAAAAAAAATCTCTTCTCAATCTAACTGCTCAGAAATTAGCCAGCGATATTCGTTTGGCGCAGAGTAAAAGCTTAAGCGCTTCTAGTTATGGTTCGGTTTTTCCAACCGGCGGGTGGGGGATTTATTTTGATAAAGCTTTGGGTGAGTATTATATTTTTGCCGATCTTAACGGTGATTACGCTTATAATGCTGGTGAAGGAGATAAAACTTCAGGAGCCTTGGTCGTTAAATTGCCGGAAAATATAGGGATTGATTCTATTCAGTATGGGGTTAGCTTGGAAAATACAGCCAATAATTTGGCGATAGATTTTTTACCGCCGGAGCCGACAGTTTATATTTCCGCTCAAAAATATTATCAAGCCAAAATTACTTTGATTAATCAAGCTGATAATTCAACCAGAGCAGTTTTAGTTAATTTTTTTGGCTTGGTGGACGTTGAGTAAGCGAAGTGCTTTTGTAATCTTAATAAATTTAGCATAGAGTATTTTATTTATTTTTTAACCACCCCTTGCCCCTCCTTAAAACAAGGAGGGGGATAATAGGAAAAGTTTTTAGTTTGTTCGTTAAATGAAAAATAAATTTAACAAAAAAAATATTGCCGGGTTCAGCTTATTGGAAATTGTAATTGTTGTTTTTATCATGGCTATCGGCCTAGTCGGTGTGATTAGTTTGACTACTCAAAATTTGCAAGCGCAGACAGTAAATGAAAATAAACTAATCGCTTCTGGTTTGGCACAAGAGGGAATAGAGCTTGCGCGTAATTGGCGCGATAATAATTGGTTGGATAGCGTAGATTGGAAAACCGGTATGACTGGTACTTTTAGCGCCGATTATTTAAGCAGTAAATATTCCGTGACCGGGTTGAATGATAATTTAGCTAGATTAAAAATTAATGCTTCCGGTTTTTATGAAATAAATAGCGGAACGAATTCTATTTTTTCACGTATTATCACTATCACTGATCAAGGTGACTATTTAAATGTTGTTTGCACGGTGCGTTGGCTGTCCGTCAATAGCGCCAATACCTATGTCGCAGAAACCCAGCTTTACGGCTGGCAATAATTTATGATTTTTAAAAATGTAAAAAACAATCAAGGCTTTTCACTTCTGGAGATCATTGTAGCGATTTCTCTTTTTAGCGTGATTATGTTGTCGGCAGTTAGTATTTTTGGAATATCTTTAAACGCTCAGCGCAATGCGGTATCGGCACAGAACGTCCAAGAAAGTTTGCGTTATTCGCTAGAAGCAATGTCCAAAGAGATTAGGATGGCTGAGAAAAACGATGGCTCTTGCTCGGGTTTAGCTAGCGGTGAAGTTTATTCTGCTAGTGGCGTAGAATTATTTTTCAAAAATCAATCCGGTGAGTGTGTGCGTTATTATTTGGATAGTTCTCGTTTAATGATTAGCCGAGCCGGCAACTCCGCCGTTATTACTCCTAATGACGTCACTGTAAATAGTTTAAATTTTTCAGTGGCAAATGACAAACAACCGCGAGTGACAATTTCAATTAACGCGCAGTTAAAGATTAATAGCAAAGCAGTAAAAACGATTCGTTTACAAACGACTGTTTCTTCGCGCAATTACAAATGATAAAAAATGTAAAAATCAAAAATCAAAATGGAAAATGACAGTGTAAAATTTAAAAATCTTTTTATATCCGACCATCGCGGTTCCACACTCCTCATGGCTGTTTTGATTTTGTCGGGAATTTTGATTGTGTCTTTGGGGACGGCTAATTTGGTTTTTTCCGGAGTGCGTTTAAGTCGTTTGCAGGAAAATTCCACCAGAGCCTATTTTTCAGCCGAAGCGGGGATTGAGAGATTTATTTGGGCTTATGGCAAGAATGGATTTGACATTAGCGCTTGTAGCTCCAGTCAGCCTTACGTTGATTTTACTTCCAATAAATGCGAAGCGATTAAGCCAGTCTATACCTTGTCTAATGGCGCCAGTTATTATATTATTTTTAGCAATGCCAGTCCTCTTAGTTTCTCGGCAATTGGTACTTTTTTGAATAATAATCGGAGTATAGAAATCAGTTATTAGACGAATTTTAAATTTGCAATTTTAAATTTTTTTATTAATAATTTGTTATTTTATCATTTAAAATTGTCCCGAGGCCTCGGTATTAAAATTTGATATTTAAAATTATCGTATATCGTTTAAATATTTATGAACAAAGTAGAAGTAAAAAATAGAATAGATAAATTAAAGGCGGAGATTAATCATCACCGCTATCTTTATCATGTTTTGGATAAATCGGAAATTTCTGATTCGGCTTTGGATAGTTTGAAAAATGAATTATTTAAACTAGAGATGGAGCATCCGGAGTTTATCACGCCCGATTCACCAACTCAGCGAATCGGCGGTGAGCCGTTAGACAAATTTAAAAAGTTTGAACACTCATCTCTTATGTATTCTTTGTTTGATGCTTTTTCGGCGGATGATATGAGGGATTGGGAAGAACGCTTGCGACGTGCCCTCACCCCCCGCCCCTCTCCCGCGGTTGCGACCGCGGTAGAGGGGAGTTCTCTTTTTGCGTCCCCCCTCGCCCGACACCGCAGTGGCGGGAGAGGGGTCGGGGGTGAGGGCGGAGTAGATTATTTTTGTGAACTTAAGCTGGATGGCTTAGCCATGGCTTTGCGTTACGAGAAGGGTGTTTTTACCGTTGGCGCTACACGCGGTGATGGTCGGATCGGTGAGGATGTTACGCACAATCTAAAAACTATTGGCAGTATTCCTTTAAAATTGCAAGACCTGAAAGAAAAAGATCTGGAGAAAATTGGTTTGAATAAATCAGTGGTTAAAAATATTTTGGAAAGATTGAAGGATGGCGTTTTGGAATTTCGTGGGGAAGCGATTATGACGAAAAAAGTTTTTGCGGAGTTGAACAAAAAATACGCGAAAGCCGGCAAGGCGCTTTTAGCAAATACTCGTAATGGCGCTGCCGGATCAATTCGTCAGTTAGATCCCCGAATTTCCGCTGAACGTAAATTGGATTTTTACGCTTATTCAATGCCGGAAGACTTGGGTTTAGAGACGCACGAGCAAGAATTAAAGTTGGCGAATTTATTTGGTTTTAAAGTGTTGAAAGAAAATTGTCTTTGCAAGAATTTAAAAGAAGTGGAAGAATTTTATCAAAAAATCGCCAAGAAGCGAGAGGGCTTGCCGATGGAAATTGACGGCATCGTCGTGAAGGTAAATAATTTATCTCTCTGGCCGGTTTTAGGAATCGTGGGGAAGGGTCCACGCTATATGATGGCTTACAAATTTCCTGCTGAACAGGCCACCACGAAGTTGTTGGATTTGATTTGGCAGGTTGGTCGAACCGGAACTTTGACACCAACTGCAATTTTAGAACCGGTGCATGTCGGGGGCGTTACAATTTCTCGCGCTACACTTCATAATATGGATGAGATCAAAAGGTTGGGAGTGAAGATTGGTGATACTGTAATTATTGAACGCGCCGGCGATGTGATTCCAAAAATTATTAAAAATTTACCAAAACTAAGAATCGGTAATGAGAAAGAAATCCAGGTGCCGAAAAAATGTCCGATGTGCGATAGCGAGGTTGAAAGAGTAGAAGGGGAAGTGGCTTATCGCTGTATTAACAAAAATTGTTATGCGGTAAATTTAAGACGCTTAATGCATTGGACCAGCAAAGGCGCGATGGATATTGAAGGCTTGGGTCCAAAAATTATTGAGCAACTAGTTAAAGAAGGTTTAGTTCGAGACATCAGCGATTTTTATAATTTAACTGTTGGCGATTTGGAACCATTGGAAAGATTCGCCGAGAAGTCGGCAGAGAATTTGGTAAAAGCGATTGCTGAGAGAAAGACGGTTGATTTGGCGCGCTTTATTTATGGGTTGGGGATTAGGCATGTTGGTGAGGAAAGCGCACAGCTTCTTTCGAAGCAAATTCCAAATTCCAAATTATCCTCCTTCGCTAAAGCTACGGCGGACAAGCAAATTCCAATATCCAAAATTACAAAATTATATCAAGATTTGTCTTTGGAGGAGTTGGAAAAATTAGAGGACGTCGGGCCAATTGTGGCGGGGAGTATTTATGAATGGTTTCATGATAAGCATAATTTGGCGTTATTGGAGAGGCTGGAGGAGTCAGGCGTAGAGATAAAAAGTCAATTGTCAACGGTCAAAAGTCAAAAGTTAAAAGATAAAACCTTCGTACTTACTGGCACTCTAAACGGATTGACAAGAGACGAGGCAAAAGCTAAGATAAGAGAATTAGGGGGTGATATTTCCTCATCTGTTAGCAAAAATACCGATTTTGTGGTGGCTGGAGCTGAACCGGGAAGCAAGCTGGAAAAGGCGCAGGAGTTGGGGGTGAAAGTTTTGAATGAGGAGGAATTTTCGAAAATAATATGATTACAAATTCACAAATTGCGCACAAATAGCACAAATTTTTGTAATAATATGGTGCAAGGAGGGGCTGATAAAGTAATATATAAAGAATTGAGTTATAAAATTGTTGGCATATTGTATGATGTGTACAATGAGTTGGGATATGGATATCAAGAAAAGGTTTACGAGAAGGCTATAGCGAAAAGCCTTATTGAAAATAAGATTGTTTTTCTAAGGCAGGCTCCGTATCAGATAGTTTTTAGAGGAGAAATTATTGGTCGTAATTATATTGATTTCGTAGTTGAAAATAAAATAGTACTAGAAATAAAAAGAGGCGATTATTTTTCGCAGAAGAATATAGAGCAAATTAAGAGATATCTAGCAGTGACGGGTTTGCAATTAGCAATTTTAGCGCATTTTACATCTAGCGGTGTTAAAATATTTAGAGCTTTCAATCCAAGTAATATTACAAATTAACAAATCGTTCACAAATAACGCAAATACGTCAATATGAATTTGTGAATTTGTAATAAAATATAGTGCAATTAAAAAACATATGAATTTGTTAAAAGCAGAAATACAACATATCGCCGAACTAGCTCGCTTAGATTTAACCGAAGAAGAGCTCGCAAAATATGGTAGTCAACTGTCTGATGTTTTGAGCTATATTGATCAGCTCAAAGAAGTTGACGTGACTGATGTTCAGCCAACCGCGCAAGTGACCGGGTTGGAAAATGTTTGGCGCGCCGATGAAGCAGAAGATTGGAATCGCGAAGAATTAGAAGAAGCATTTCGCCAAGCGCCTGGTTTTGAAGATAAGCAGTATAAAGTGAAGAGGGTGCTTGAATAATTTTAGATTTAAGATGTATGAAATTTGTTAAGAATAAAATTTTGTTTTTTTTGTTTGTTATCCTAGTTTTTCCTGTGGTCGCAAGAGCCGATATGGCTCCCCGAACTTTTAATCAGGGGGGCGTTATTTATGCTGGCAATAAAACTGCCGTGGAGATGTCGGCGGAAAAAGTTGTTTTTTCAAATTTGCATTATCGGATTATACCCGACACCCAAGAATCTGTCTTAGTTTCAGATGTTGATGCTAGTTTTGTAATGAATAATACTAGTAGTAAAGAAGAAAAAATGAATGTTTATTTTCCTTTTTATTTTGATTTTCAAAAAGAGTGGGGCTTTGATAATGGTATTTATGACATTGAAGTTTTGGTGAATAATAAGAAGATTTCTTTCACCGAAGATCATGAAAAAAACGAAATATTTTTTTCAGTTAATTTTCCGGCGCAAGCTAAGACAAATGTTGAAATAAAATATTCCAATACTTCGTCACCTGTATATTGGAGCGAATTGCGTGAGTTTGAGTATGTTCTCCACAGTGGAAGTGGTTGGAAGAATGTAATCGGAGAGGGTGAAATTATTTTTGAGTTGCCCTACCCGTCTAGTGATGAAAATATTTTACTTTCTGATGCCTTGAATGTGACGGGAAATATTGCTGACTTAGAAAGTGACAGTCAAACAAAGTTTCGCGATAAATATGAATTACGAGGTAATCAGCTTATTTATTCTTTCAAAGATTTAGAACCAACAGAAGAAGATGATTTAAGTTTTATAGTTTTTGATCCAAAGCTTTGGAACGATTATCAGAAAGTTCTTGCCGAAGTAAAAAATAAGCCATCGTATGAGGCGTATATGAAGCTAGCGAAGATGGATCAAGATTATTATACTGATCATAGCGGACAATATTTCGCTTCGATTAATCAAGCTTTGGAATATAAATATCCAGAAAAAAAAGATTTAGCTTATTTCCAGGAGGCATCTGAGTATTATAGCCATAATTGGGAGATCGCTGATGGAAAATATTATAATTTTTATCAGGACATATCCAGTCTTACTCAGCTAAGAGATGAATTGCTTATTAGCCAAGTAGCTGATAGTAATAGTGAAAGTAGCCAAGCCAAGCAAGAACTTTTAAACAGAATAAATTCTTTTCTTTTAAATTTTTCTGAAGGCCAAAAAATTAATCAAAATAAAGTGGAAAATTTAAGCAATTTAAGCCCTACTCAAAGTAAAAACGATTTGCATGTTAAAAATAACGATAATTGGCAAGGCGCAAAAGAACATTTTTTAGCTTTATCAGTACTGTTTCTTGCTTTTACTTTTTTGTTGGCCTTGGTGTTTGTTAAAATCTTTAAAATTTTCAAGTCTAAATAGTTTATGCGATTTAACGAACTAACAATTAAACAAGCGCGCAAGATGCTTGATCAGAAGGAAATTACCTCGGTTGAATTAACTAAGGCTTGTTTGGCGCGGATTAAAGAGATTGATGATAAAATTAAAGCCTGTTTGACAGTGTGCGAGGTAGAGGCTTTGGAAGAGGCCGAGAAAGCAGATGTAAGAATTAAAAAAGGCGAAAGAGGCGACCTTTTAGGCATTCCGTATTTGGCGAAAGACAATATTCTAACCCGTGGAGTGCGGGCAACAGCGTCTTCTAAAATTTTGGAAAACTATATTGCTCCTTACGATGCGACGATTATTAAAAAATTGCGCGAAGCCGGAGCAGTACTTTTGGGCAAAACTAATTTGGACGAATTTGCTCATGGTGCTTCAACTGAGAATAGCGCTTTTGGCTCTACGCACAATCCTTACGATTTATCTCGCGTGCCGGGCGGTTCTTCTGGCGGTTCAGCCGCAGCTGTGGCATCGGATATGTGTATTTTTGCCTTAGGTACAGATACGGGGGGATCAGTTAGATGTCCGGCAGCTTTTTGTAATATTGTTGGTTTAAAGCCAACTTATGGTCGTAGCTCGCGTTTTGGTCTAATCGCCATGACTAGCTCAACGGACGTGCCTGGTGTTTTGGCGAAAAATTCCGAAGACACAGCGATTGTTTTGGAGACGATAGCCGGACATGACAAAAATGATGCTACTACGCCAAAAGTTGATGTGGAAAATTATTTAGAAAAAATTACTCAAGATTTAAAAGGGGTTAAAATTGGTATTCCTGAAGAATTTTTGAAAGGTACTGATGAAAAAATTTTAGAATTATTAAATAATGCTCTGGAAAAATTTAAAGAGCTTGGAGCTGAAATCGTGCCAATAGCGTTACCACATGCTAAATACGGTATCCCTGTTTATTATATTGTCACTCCTTCGGAAGTGAGTTCTAATTTAGCAAAATTTGATGGCATTCGTTTTGGCTATTCAGAAGAAGTCGCTAAATCTTTGTATGAGGTTTACGCCAATTCTCGCGGTAAAGGTTTTGGCCCAGAAGCGAAACGCAGAATAATGCTTGGGACTTATGCTTTGAGCGCCGGATATTATGATGCATATTATCTGCAAGCGCAAAAGGTAAGAACAAAAATTAAAGAAGAGCTGGATTTTGAATTAAGTAAAGTTGATGTTATTATTACTCCTACTCAGCCGGATATTGCTTTCAAAATTGGCGAACAATCAGATGATCCGTTAAAAATGTATTTGGAGGATATTTTTTTATCACC
>Ga0172379_10006077_pt1 | contig 16425 bp, 16 predicted proteins | sample GrowelOW334metaG_FD_119756 | JGI IMG/M metagenome (GOLD analysis project Ga0172379, IMG submission 119756) | Groundwater microbial communities from an aquifer near a municipal landfill in Southern Ontario, Canada - Groundwater well OW334 metaG | ecosystem: Environmental > Aquatic > Deep... | reverse complement strand
TGAGGATTTCCTTCTCGGTGGGGCGGCCTTCGCGCTTGAAGTAGCTGCCGGGGAACTTGCCGCACGCGGCGGCCTTCTCGCGGTAGTCCACGGTGAGCGGGAAGAACTCCTGCCCGTCCTTGGCCTTCACCGCGGCGACGGCGGCGGTGAGGATGATGGTTTCGCCGAACTGGACGATGACGGCTCCGTCTGCCTGCTTGGCGATTTTGCCGGACTCAATGGAAAGAGTTTGCCCTCCGACTTGGGCGGTTACTTTGACTGACATGGTTTCTTCTGGTGTTTCGGCCCGCCCACCCGGAGGAACTTCAGTGAGCACTCGACGGCGCGGGTGCTGAATGAAATTTCCCCATGGTGACGGGCCGGTTTCTTAGCGGCGGGATGGGTGTGTGTCGAAGCCGGGCGTCGCCGCAAAGGCCGCCCGGCTCCGAAATTGAAAAGCCCGGCGGTTACTTGCGGAGCTTGAGCTTCTTGGTGATGGCCAGATAACGGCTGTTGTCCGTGGTCTGGAGGTAATCGAGCAGCCGGCGGCGCTGGCCGACCATGATGAGCAGCCCGCGACGGGAGCTGTGGTCCTTCTTGTTGCCCTGGAGGTGCCCGGTCAGGTGATTGATGCGCTCGGTGAGCAGGGCGACCTGGACGTCGGCGGAGCCGGTGTCCTTCGCGTGGAGCTGGTGGTCCGTGACGATTTTCTTCTTAGTCAGTGCTTCCATACTTTCGTTTTTCGATAATGAAGAGCGCAGCCTAGGGCACTGCACGCTGCGTGTAAAGCCGTTTTTCCCGGCGAGTTCACTGCAAACCAGCCTGTGGAGAGGACGTTTCGAGATTCTTCCGAAGCTGGTTTGCGACAGCTCCGCCAGTGGAAGACTGCGCTGAAGCGACGGGGTGCGACTGGGCTCCGGTTGAGCCTTGAACGGTGGCCACTCACGGTGCCAGGAGCTTCTTCAGCACCGAATCCGTCCGCTCGTCAAAAATCTTCCGCCATTCCGGGGCCACGAGGCAGTCGCAGTCCTCCTGCGCGTAGCCGGTGTTCTTCCGCTGCGCCTCGGTGGGCAGGTAGAAGAGGTAGCCGTTGGTGTAGCCGGCGACGAACGTGAACTTGCCCGGCGCACGCTTCTTCACCGCGAGGCCCAGCTCCACCGTCAGCTCGCCGGGGAACGTCACCATCACGAAGTCGCCGATGCGCATGCCGGACATCTCGACATCGAGCGTTGGCGTGCCCGCCGCAACGGCCTCGGCGTGGTGGCGCTTGAGCAGCGCGAGGTTCACCTGCAAATGCGTGAGCCGCTCCATCGCCTGGATGTTTTGCAGGTAGGCCTCGACGTTCGCGCGGTTCTCGGCGTCGAGCTTCGCCAAGGCGTCGCGGCCCTGCGACTTCTCGTGGAGGTAGCCGTAGTTGTGATAGCCGGGGAAATCCGGCGAGAGCTTGTGCTGGAGGAACAGCGGGAGGAACGCCTTGAAGTTCAGGCTCGTGCCTCGAAACGATTTCAACAGCCGCGCCTGCTCCGACTCAATCGCTGCGATGCGCTTCTGATAGTCCGCCGCGCGCGGCAGCGACACCGCCTCGCGCACGACGCGCAGCGGGCTGGCCTCGCCGGTCTTGATGCCGCGCGCCGCCCGCAGCGCGCTCAAGCCGAGCAGATTCCCGTAAGCCTCCGCGTCGTGCGGATGCTGCGTGGCCTTGTAGAGCGATGGGTTGATGTCGCCCGCGCAACCCTGCACGAAGAACGCCATCACGCCCTCGCCGAAATTCTCCTCGATGACCTTCGAGGCGAAGCCGGGGAAATCCGCCGTGTTCCCGCCGGCGGGCACGCCGTGAATGGGATGACACGCGAAGTTGTAAACCAGCGCGAAGGGCCGGCCATCCGCGCGGTCGAGGCGCAGCAGGCCAATCTCCGCGTCCACGGGGCCGACACTCGCCACGTCCTCGTCGCGTGGCGTCGCGTAAGCGCGGCGGAGGTCCAGCTCGCTGCCGTCCTTCAGCTTGAGCCGGCGGTTCTCCATGATGCGGTCCTCGCGCCCGCGCCCGGCTCCGGCTCGCACAGGCACCAGATTCTTCGCCGCCTCCTTCACGGCCTGCACCGTGAGCGCGTCGGTGTCCGCGCGCACGATACTGTGGCAATGGCTGGCGTTGACCAACACGCTCGCGGCCGGAATGGCCAACTCCCGCTGCAACTCCGCGCGCACCTTGCCGAGGTAATCATTCCCGATGCGCCCGATGCCGCCGATGGCCACCGCATCCACCGTGACGAGCACGACGGTGGTGGAGCCGTCCTTGAGCACGAGCGCCTTCACGTAGGAAGGGTCGTTCACCGGCCCCGCCGCGCGGTCCGTGATGTCCACCTTGGCGACACCAGCGAGGAGTTGGGCGGCGTGGGCCGGCGTGGAGGTGAATAGTGCGAGCACCAGCGCGACGAGCAACCCAGAGGGTTGCCAGCCATTAGCCGGGGGGTGAGCGCCAGCGACACCCCCGGAACCGGTATGCGATGCAGGCCGCACCCTGAAGGGGTGCCAGAAGCAGCCGCCCAACGAACGCCGCTGGCATCCCTCCGGGATGCTTCCGTCACGGGGGCGTTGACCGGGGGTGTCGTCGCGCCGTGCGCTCCTCAACCCCCGGCTAATGGCTGGCAAGCCTCCGGCTTGCGTGCGGGACGCGCTTCGTGCTCCGTCTTGAGGTCCATCGCTCAACTCACCATTGGACATTGGGCATTGATTGGTCATTGGGAATTGGACATTGGTCATTCCGCCGGCTGTCACTTCTTCTCAATCAACTCCTCCAGCCTTCCCCACAGCACCTGCTCCAGATGCTCGCGCACCGGCTCGACGGTGATGCGGTTCACGATTTCGCTGGCGAAGGCGTGGGTGAGCAGGCGGCGGGCGTTCACCTCGCTGATGCCGCGCGTGCGGCAGTAGAAGAGCGCCTCGTCGTTGAGCTGGCCCACGGTCGCGCCGTGCGTGCACTTCACGTCGTCGGCGAGGATTTCGAGTTGGGGCTTGGTGTCCACGATCGCGGTGTCGGTGACCAGGAGGTTCCGGCTGGTCTGCTTGGCGTCGGTCTTCTGCGCGTCTTTGCGAACGAAGATTTTGCCGTTGAACACGCCGCGCGAGTGGCCGCCGAGAATGCCGTGGTAGAACTCGTGGCTGGCGCAGTGCGGCACCGCGTGGTCGGCGACGGTGTGGTGGTCCACGAGCTGTTTGCCACCGACGGCGTAGAGGCCGTTCATCACGCAATCCACGCCCTGGCCGGTCATGACGAGGTTGATGTTGTGCCGCGCCAGCCGCGCGCCGGTGCTGATGCTGTGGGAGAGGAACCGGCTGTCGCGTGCAAGCGTTGCTTGCACGGTCGCGATGTGGAATGCCTCCAAGTTCTCTTCCTGGAATTTCGCGTGCTCAATGTTCGCGCCCTCGCCGACGGCAATTTCCGTGACGGCATTGGTGAAGTGCGCCGCGCCGCCAAGGCTGACGTAGTGCTCCACGATTTTGGCGGAGCTGTTCGCGCCAGCAACGATGAGGTTGCGCGGCTGCGCGGTGTTCGCCGCATCGCCGGGGACGCTGACGAAGAGCAGGTGAAGCGGCTCGGCGGCCACGGCATTCGGCGCGAGTGCGATGAACGCGCCGTCGGCGATGAACGCGGTGTTCAGCGCGGAGAAGCCGCTGCCGTCCACGCTGGCGTGATGGGCGAGGTGGGCTTCGACGAGCTTGTCACCCTTGGCGAGGGCGGCGGCGAGGTTCGTGATGGTCACGCCTGGCTGGGGCGCGGGCAGGGCGGAAAGGGCAGGGGAGAAGTGGCCGTTCACGAAGACAAGCCGCGAGCCAGTCCAGCCGGGGAAGGCGAACGGAGCGATTTGTTCGACGGTGACCGCGGCGACCGTGGTGGCAGCGGGTTTGAACGCAAGCTTCGTGATGCCGGTGACCGGCGTGTAAATCCAGTCTTCGAGCTTCGTGGTGGGGAGGCCGAGTTCCGTGAAATGCGTCACGCCGTTGAGGCGAAGTGTGCGCAGCCATTCCGGGCCGGGAGCGGAGTTGGCGAATGCCTCGGCGGCGGCGAGGTGCGGCGTGGGTTCGAATTTGGACTTGGTGGCGGTCATGCGTTCAGAACAGGGAAGGTTGGGAGTGATGCGCGCGTTCGTGCCGTGCGGGCTGCGTGGTGCGCGTGGCGCGAGTAACTCGTTCGGCTCGCTCGTCGGAAGCAGCCTGAAGGGCTGCCGGAATACAGCCCAGGGTTGGGCGAAGCCCTACCCTGGGTAACGGAGACAAAGCATGGCGCGCCCTGAATGGGCGCAGGAACCGCGAGCAATCCAACGCACCAGAAGAACCGCTCCGGTGCCCCTTCAGGGCACAGCCCAAATCAACCGACCAACCCAGGGTAGCGCTGCGCGCAACCCTGGGCTGTATTCCAGTAGCCCGTTGGGCTACGAGAACAGCGAGCAAGTCACGGGTTTCACCGCGTTGCGAGTTGATTGGTTGGGCGAGTTGCATTTCGTGCCGTTCGTGCCGAGCAATGCCCGGCGCTCCGGTTACTTGCCGTTCTTGCCGATGAGCCAGTCGTAGCCTTTTTCCTCCAGCTCCAGCGCGAGTTCCTTGCCGCCGGACTTGATGATTTGGCCGTTCCAAAGCACATGCACGAAGTCGGGCACGATGTAGTTCAGCAGGCGCTGGTAATGCGTGATGACGATGGCGGCGTTGTCGGGGCGCTTCAGCTTGTTCACTCCCTCGGCGACGATGCGCAACGCGTCGATGTCCAGGCCGGAGTCCGTCTCGTCAAGGACGGCGAGCTTCGGGTCGAGCACGGCCATCTGGAAGATTTCGTTGCGCTTCTTTTCGCCGCCGGAGAAGCCCTCGTTGACGGAGCGCTTGAGCATGCCCTCGGGCAGCTCGAGCAGCTTCATCTTCTCCCTCACGATGGCGAGGAAGTCCACGGCGTCCACCTCCTCCAGCTTGCGGTGCTTGCGCTGCTCGTTGTAGGCGGCGCGCAGGAAGTAGGTGTTGTTCACGCCGGGAATCTCGACGGGATACTGGAAGGCGAGGAAGAGCCCCTCGCGCGCGCGGTCCTCGGGCGGCAGCGCAATCAAGTCCTTGCCGTCGTAGGTCACGGAGCCACCGGTCACGTCGTAGCCTTTGCGGCCCGCGAGGACGTAGCCGAGCGTGCTCTTGCCGGAGCCGTTCGGTCCCATGATGGCGTGGACTTCGCCGGGGCGGACGGTGAGGTTGATGCCCTTGAGGATTTGTTTGCCGTTGATGCCGGCGCTGAGGTCTTTGATTTCGATGAGGGGTTTTTTCATTCGGAAAGTATTCAGTGTTCAGTTTTCAGGTTGCAGTCGCAGGTTCATAGAACTTCACCTTGCCACTGCGGCGAAGTTGCTCATCGCGTTCACGGTAATGGGAAAGCATGGCGCGCACATCGTAGTTAAAGCTGGCAGCAATCCGCTCCTTCACCTTGCGAACCTCGGCGACAATCGGGTCAACTTCAGCATCGGCTCCCATGAATTGCTGTGGAGTTCCGATGGCGGGGCATTTGTGACCGAACGAGCGGCAGACGGATTCGAGATTGTGCCTGTTGTGAGCGTTAGCGAGGTGGCGCAAGTTCAAGCTCACGAGGAGCGGTATCCCATGAACCGCAGCAATCGCGAAGTGCTTGGCCGCGCGCTCGGCCTCTGCTGGCAGAGCTTGCTGATTTAAGATTGCCTGCGCCAGCGCACTGGCATCGGACGTCAGCGATAGCGTCGGCAGGTTTTCGAGTTTGCTCCGAATCTGTTTTGGCAGTGCAATGCCGTCCGCATCCAACTCGTTGAGGAGGCTTTCCGAAACGAACGCCTTGTATTTCGCAAGCCGTCGCTCCCACCACCGTTTTGCCATCTCATGAAGATAGCGCTGCTTTACATCGCGACTGGGCCGGACGACCAAGTAGCTGACGATGGTGGTTTCGAGGTAGAGGCGGGCTTTCATTTCGCTTAGACCTTGTCGCCAGCGGACTGAGCTGCGCCGAAGGCGCGTTCAACTAGTTCTGCGAGATGTTCGCACTGGGGTGTGAACACAAGGAGCCACCTGCGAGCTTGGAGGATACTACCTTTCTCGCTCCGCCATTCTGATTCGTCGCCGGTAAAGCTATGACGCTCCAAGAGCTTGTCCTTCAGCAACCCAACGTGCTTTAGCTTCAAAGCCCACCTGCCTAGCGCTTCATCCAAGTCCACCGGTGAAGCATCGTTTTCGGAGCCTCCGGCTCCTCCCCAAACTGAGTCAAACTTCTCGGTGCTCAACGTGATTTCAATTCCAGAAGGAGTTCGTTTTCCACCGTTGGTTTCGTCCTTCAGACTCATCCTCAGTTCGGCGTAATACTTGAAAAGGTCATACAACTCAGAGTCGGTCATCTGTTCGGCTGCCATCAAGATTTGCTCCTCGCCACTGTTCGCACGCCTGCCCTCGCAGCAGAGCTTTCCAACCAACAAGCCGATTACGCGGGGCCCTAGTGTCTTGGATGCAGCAAATGACACCTTCCTGTATGCGTCAAAAAGCACTTCGGTTCGTTCTTCATCTGCGTAAATTTCGTTCAGCAGTGAGTCAACCTTCGCTTCCTCTTTACCTGTTGCGAGTTCCTGCTGAATGGCTTGGGTGAAGGCAGCAAAAAACCGTTCAGCACGGTAGCGTGTCCACCGTTCGATTACTCGCTCCTTGAACTTGTCCTTAACAAGCTCAATCCCCTTTTCAAGCACCCAAACACCGACTTTGGTTTCAATAGCCATGGTTTCAGTAGTGCGTGAATCACCCCACACTCCCATCCAAACTCACCCCCAGCAGTTTTTGCGCTTCGACAGCGAACTCCATCGGCAGCTCGCGGAAGACTTCCTTGCAAAAGCCGTTCACAATCATGTTCACGGCGTCCTGCGTCTCGATGCCGCGCTGGTTCAGGTAGAAAATCTGGTCCTCGCCAATCTTCGACGTGCTGGCCTCGTGCTCGACCTGTGCGGTCGGGTTTTGCACGTCAATGTAGGGGAAGGTGTGCGCGCCGCATTTGTCGCCGAGCAGGAGGGAGTCGCACTGGGAGAAGTTGCGGGCGTTGGTCGCGCCTTTCATCACTTTCACCTGGCCACGATAGCTGTTCTGGCCGCGCCCGGCGCTGATGCCCTTGCTGACGATGGTGCTGCGGGTGTTCTTGCCGATGTGAATCATCTTCGTGCCGGTGTCGGCCTGCTGCATGTTGTTCGTCAGCGCGACGGAGTAGAACTCGCCCTGCGAATTGTCGCCCTGCAAAATGCAGCTCGGATACTTCCAGGTGATGGCCGAGCCGGTCTCGACCTGCGTCCAGGAAATCTTCGAGTTCGCGCCTTTGCAAAGACCGCGCTTGGTGACGAAGTTGTAGATGCCGCCCTTGCCTTCCTTGTCGCCGGGATACCAGTTCTGGACGGTGCTGTATTTGATCTGCGCGCTCTCCATCGCGATGAGTTCCACAACGGCGGCATGAAGCTGGTTTTCATCGCGCATCGGGGCGGTGCAGCCTTCGAGGTAGCTGACGTAAGCGCCCTCGTCCGCGACGATAAGCGTGCGCTCGAACTGGCCGGTGTTCGCGGCCTCGATGCGGAAGTAGGTGGACAGCTCCATCGGGCAGCGGACGCCCTTGGGGATGTAGCAGAAGGAACCGTCGGTGAAGACGGCGGAGTTCAGCGCGGCGTAGAAGTTGTCCGTGTGCGGCACGACGGAGCCGAGATATTTCTGCACGAGGTCCGGGTGATGCGCGACGGCCTCGGAGAACGAGCTAAAGATGATGCCCTGCTTGGCCAGTTCCGTCTTGAAGGTGGTCGCGACAGACACGCTGTCCACGACGGCGTCCACGGCCACGCCGCTGAGACGCTTCTGTTCGTTGAGCGAAATGCCCAGCTTGTCGAAGGTCTTGCGCAGCTCGGGGTCCACCTCGTCGAGCGAGTTGAGCGTCTTCTTCTGCTTCGGCGCGGAGTAGTAGCTGATGGCTTGATAATCCGGCTGCGTGTAGTGAACGTTCGGCCATTTCGGCTCGGTCATCGTCTGCCAGTGGCGGAAGGCTTTCAACCGCCACTCAGTCAACCACGTCGGCTCGTTCTTTTTGGCCGAGATGAAACGGATGGTGGCCTCACTCAAGCCCGGCGGGACCGTGTCGGACTCGATATTCGTGACGAAGCCGTATTTGTAGTCGGATGCGACGATCTCTTCGATGGTGTTGAGGGATTCGCTCATGAAAAGAGGGGGTTAACCGGGGATGGACACGAAGAAACACGAATGGGGGATGGGAAGAAAACCATTGCCCGCGAAACACGCGAATGAACGCGAAAGGGAAGGGCGCTTTCGCGCCGTTGGCTTGCCACGCGGCTCTTCAATTCGTGTCTCTTCGTGTCCATTCGTGGTTGAAATTACTTCGCCTTCGCCGCGCAGTCGGGGCAGAGGCCGTGGAGGTTGGTTTCGATGTTCTTCAGGCGGAAGCCGCGCGGGAGTTTGATGTCCGCGTCCTCTGCGGAAATCGTCTGGAGGATGTCGTAGATGCTGCCGCACTGATCGCAGTAGAAATGTGAGTGATCCTGCATGTTCGGGCAATAACGTGTTGCACCGCGATCCAGCGTGACTTGCCGGACAAGACCGCACTTCACCAGCGCGTCGAGGCAGTTGTAAACCGTTGCCATGGAAATCTCCGGCATCTTGTTCTTGGCGCGGAGGAAAACCTGGTCTGCCGTCGGGTGGTCCATCTTCTCCCGCAACGCCTCGTGAACCTGCTGGCGCTGGGGCGTGAGGCGAAGGCCGCTGTTGGCCAGCCTCTCGTTCAGGTCGTTTTCCGGCGGACGGTTGGGTGGAGCCGCAATCATGGCCCCAAGGTTATCGGATAAGCCGACAAGGGCAAGATTTAGAATTATTCTAAATATGAGCCGGTCCGAAACACACCGCGCGGAGACTGAGCCAAGGACCTGACGCCACGTTTCGCGTGGGGGAAATCAAAAAATGGTTTCGGGAACGAACAGAGTGTCTCCGTCGCGCAGGAGCACGTTCTTTGATTGCCCGTTCAGAATCTTCTTCACATCAATGACCAGTGTCTCGGTTTTGTCAGGGGTGCTTTTGCGAATGATCCTGACCTTGACGAGATTCCCCGCCCGGGTCGCGTCCCCGACGGATGCGAGCGCATCCAAAACCGTGGCTCCTGCGGGGAGGATGCAGCGGGAGGGGGTTCTGACTGCGCCAAGAACGTTTACCGTGATCGGAAGATTCGCGTCTTGCGCAGAGACACCAGATGTAATGAACGCGGAGAGGAGCAAGGAGCTGAGAAAAGATTTGAAATTCATAATTTTGAGACGAGTCGTCCGATGCCAGAAGACTAGATATGGAGCTCAACACTTGGCAAGCCGGTTCATCAGGAAATCTCCGGAGACTCCAATTTTTGTGCCGTCGGGCCGCTGGTTCTCAGCCCTTCACCTGGGCGAGGCAGTGTGTGAGGTAGGGCAGGAGCTGCTTCTTGCGGGAGACGACGCCGTCGAGCTGGAAGATTCCGGGTTCGAGCTTGGGGTAGTCCACTTTGTCGATGAACGCCTTCGCGCCGGCGACCAGCAGGAGGGAGGCCTGCAGCACCACGTCGGTGACCAGCAGGGTGGCGATGTAGTAGCCCTTTTGCTCGCGGTATTCCTCCAGCGCGGTGAGCACCTCGTTCTTGCGCTTCCAGAACTGGTCGAAGCCCAGTTCTTCAATTTGTGCGACGCTGAAGACGCGGCCGCCTTCGGCATATTCCTTGCAATCCGTGGTGATGGCCTGCGCGGCGGGCTTGGTGGTGAGCAGCGAGCCGGACGCGAAGAGCTTCTCCGTGAATTCAGTGGCGTTGACGCCGGAGATTTTTTCCAGCCTGGCCAGGATTTCGGCGTCGCGCGACGTGGTGGTGGGCGAGGTGAGGTTGAGCGTGTCGGAAACAAGGCCGGCGAGAAGCAGCCCCGCGATGCTGGGCGGCAGCTCGACGCCGTAGCGGAAAAAGCAGTCGGCCACGATGGTGCTGGTGGAGCCGACGGGTTCGTTGCGGAAGAGGATGGGCTGCTGCGTGGTCAGCGCGCCGATGCGGTGGTGGTCGATGATCTCGGTGATCTCGACGCGGTCCGCGCCGGCGACCGCCTGGGAGAGTTCGTTGTGATCCACAAGGATGAGCTTGCGATCCACCTTCTTGAGGAAATCGGACTTGGACAGGATGCCGACGGTGCGGCCCGTCCGGTCCACGACGGGGAAGGCCTGGAAGGCTGATTCCGTCGCGATGGGTTGCACGTTGGCGAGCGGCTCGTCCTCGCGGAAGGTGAGGAAGTGTTCGTGCAGCATGTGGCTCACGGAGATGGCTCCGCGGCAGAGCATCGCGGTGGTGGCGGTGTCGTGCGGCGAGAGGATGAGGCTGACCTCGTTCTTCTTCGCGGCCTGGATGGTTTTGGGCTCAACCTGCAGGCCACCGGTGACGATGACCAGCCGCACGCGTTCGCGGATGGCGAGGTTCTGCACATCCCAGCGATCCCCAACGACGACGGCGAGCTTTTCGTGCGGATAGTTTGCGAGCCGTTCGCCGAAGGATTCCACGCCCATCGCGCCGATCATGAGGATGAGATCCTCTTCGCGGTCCGGCTCCACAGAGAAAACCATGTCGCCCTCCAGCGTCTTGGCCAGATGACGGATGGAGGAAAGGACGCGGCGCGAATCGAAGAGGCGGTTGCCGGGCGTGAAGAAGAACTTGCTCAACTTGAAGAGCGAGAGCAGCCCGCGGCAGGAGCGGTCTTCATTGAGCACGGGCAGCACGCGGATGTTGCGCTCGTCCATGATGCCAAGCGCCTCGCTCACGGAGGCGCTGGGCGGGACGGCGACGACGTTGGTCTGCATGACGTCGCGCACGGTGGGGGACACGTCGGCGACAAAGCGCGGGGCCGGGACGTGGAAGGATTTCAGGACGAAATCAATGCGGTCGTTGGTGTCGCCGCAGCGGACGGCCTCGACGTTGGGCGTGCCGGTGCGGCGCTTGAATTCCGCATAGCCGATGGCCGAGCAGATGGCGTCGGTGTCAGGGTTCCGATGGCCGATGACAAGAATGTCGTTCATGTGTGCGTGGCGCAGTCCGCCAAGGCGCGCTTCCAATAGCCGCAGATGCGGCGTTGCGCAAGTCTCCGGCTGGGCCGCTGTTGATAAACAAGCTTCAAGTGCTTGCCGCCGGGCGGGCTTCTGCCAAGACTTCCGCGTGGCCGACAATCAACGTCACTCCCGCCTGTGCGGCTTGCTTCCGGTCCTGGCCGGGCTGTTGCAACTGGCCCTGCTCGCCGGTTGCACGACGCCACGGCCGGGCGCGCTGCTCCGGCGTCAGGGGGATGAGATCATCGTTGCCGGGCAGCTCTTCCACACCGGCACCCGCGTGGTGACCTGGATGGACCCGGACGGTTACGACGCCTATCGCACTGAGCGCCGCTTCGCACCGTTGGACCAGTCTTCCTGGGAGACTTCGCATGTCGCCGTGGCCGCGCTGAAGACTCCGAACCGCTACGGACTCCGCTCCAGCGGCCTGACCGACGCGCAGGCCGAACGCGTGAGAGGCGGCGGGTGGGATCTGCCGTTGTTGCGTGAAAAGGTGGACCAGTTCGTCCTGCACTACGACGCAGCAGGCACGGGCAGGCAGTGCTTCAAGGTGCTGCACGATCATCGCGGCCTGAGCGTTCATTTCCTGCTCGATCTCGACGGGACGATTTATCAGACGCTCGATCTCAAGGAGCGGGCGTGGCACGCGACCACATCGAACACGCGGAGCATCGGCATCGAGATCGCCAACATCGGCGCGTTCGCCCCCGGCGAGCAGAAGATGTTTGAGGAGTGGTATCAGCGGGACGACACCGGCTGGCCGCGGGTGGTGATGCCAGCCCGGATCGGCGAGCCGGGGGTGCTCGCTCCGAACTTCATCGCGCGTCCGGCGCGCAAGGAGCCGGTCGTGGGCACGGTGCAGGGCCGGCGGTTGCAACAATACGATTTCACTCCGGAGCAATACGCCGCGCTCGCACGGCTGACAGCCACGCTGTGCAAGGTTTTCCCCAAAATCCATTGTGACTGTCCCCGGGACGCCGCCGGCCAGCTCGTCACCGGCAAGCTGTCCGGAGACGCGCTGGAGAAATATCAGGGCATTCTGGGGCATTATCACATCCAGACGGACAAGCTGGATCCCGGCCCGGCATTCCAGTGGGAGCGCGTCATCGGAGATGCGAGGAAACTACTGAAATGAAGGCGATGCGTGCCGCGTGCTGTGCGTTTCGAGAACAGGGTTGTCCTCCGGTAGGGCGAGACTCTGTCGAGCCCCATTTGCCGACGGAGTCGGCGCGAGCGAAGCGAGCATCACACTGCTGGCTGGAGACGCTCGCTCCGCTCGCCTCGCTGCGCTCGATACGGGGCTCGACGGAGTCTCGCCCTACCGGATTTTCATCCGCCTCCACACCTCGGCGGCTACCCGCATGAAGTATTTCAAGGCCATCGCTGCGATGTCCCTGAATCGCGTCATCGGGGACGGAAACCGGATTCCCTGGCATTTGCCGGAGGATTTCAAGTGGTTCAAGCAGATCACGACCGGAAATGTGGTTGTCATGGGGCGCAAGACTTTCGAAAGTTTGGGCAAACCGTTGCCAGAGCGAATCAACGTGGTCTTGACGCGCCATCCGACCCGAGTTCGAAAAGAGCATCCTGACTTGTTTGCTAACTCGAAAATCGGAGTTCGAGCTGGGGCGTTGAAGGAGTCATTTCAGCTTCAACTTCCGAAAGTTGGTGGCCCGCGCAAAACTGAAATACGGCTCGAAAGAAATTTTCTTAAGCTAGACCCGAACGAGTTCTCAACCGACGTCTTCATCTGCGGCGGCGCGCAAATCTACGGACAGGCTCTGCCGCTCTGCTCCGACCTGTTTCTCACGCTCGTGAAACGCGAGGTGGCTGGCGACGCCATTTTCCCGCCCTTCGAGGATCGCTTCGAACTCGTCGCCGAACTGCGCGACACACCGGAGTTCAAGATTCTTCACTACCGGAACCGTGGCCTCACATCCCACCAGCCGCCGCGCACCGACGCGTGACCCGGTCGGCGCGACGCGCACGCTGTTCAAGCAGGCGTTTGGCCATGCGCCCACGCATCTAGTCCAGGCCCCGGCGCGGCTGGAGTTGCTCGGCAGCCACGCCGAGTGGAACGACGGGCTGGCGCTCGCGGTGGCGGTGGACCGGCACCTGTGCCTCGCCAGCGCACCGCGCACCGACGGCCGCATCGAAGCCGTCACGTCCGCGTATCCTCAGCGCGAAGTTTTTTGGCTCAGCGAGTTCGCGCCCAATCCTGATGCTCCGTGGACCGTGCTGTTGAAGGCCATGCTGCGGCGCCTGCGAGATCGAGGCGTCCATTTCGGCGGCTTCAACGCGGCCGTGCACAGCGAGATTCCGCCCGGCGCGGGCTACGGCAGTTCCGGAGCGCTGCTTGCGGCGACGGCGCTCACCATCCGGGAACTGTATCCGCACAAGCTCACGGAGACGGGGGCGGTCATCAGCCGGCGCACCGGCCGTCGGGTGCCCGCACCGACGAAGCTGGAGCGGCTGCGGACCGCACAACTTTGTCGCCAGGCGGGCGAAGGACTCGTGGGCGAGGCGGGCGGGCGGCTCGACGCGCTGGCTTCACTGTGCGGGGAGGAATTCAGCGCCGTGCTCGTGGACGCGCAGCAGGGCACGGTCGAGGTGCTGCCGCTCATTGGTGAAATGGCCTTGGTCGTCTGCGACACCGGGCGTTTCAATCCCATCGTCGAGGCGCAGTCCGCCGCGCTGCGCTTCCACTGCGCGGGCGCGGCGCGGGTGCTGGGCGTGAAATCACTTCGCGCGGTGGAGCCCGCCCGGCTCAAGGCCGCCCGTGACCGGCTCACCGCCCGGCAGCATGCGTGCGCCTACCACGTAGTCGGCGAGAACCAGCGGGTGGTGGCCGCCGAACGGGCGTTGCGCGAAGGAGACCTGGGGCAGTTCGGCCAATACCTCTTCCAGAGCCACGAGAGCGCGCGGGAGTTTTTTCAGAACAGCTCGCCGGAGATGGAGTTGCTCGTGGAACTGGCCCGCGCGCATCCGGCCTGCCTCGGAGCACGGCTGTCTGGTCACGGCTTCGGCGGCTACACGGTGAACCTCGTGCTGTGGAATGATGCGGATGAGTTTTGTGCCCGGATGGAGGAAGGCTACGCGAAGTCCGCCGGGCGGAAGCTCAAGACGCTGCGGTGCCGCGTGGTGGACGGGGCGGAGGCGCGTTAGCAGTGGTGCGGTGAAACCCGCTTGAAGCAGTCGGGCCGGTCGCCCACTCTTCCGGCGGGCGACTCCGAATCCATGCCTGAGCAGTCGGCTTGGCGGACGGGGGGAACCAATGCGGCCAACAACACCAGCAATCCTTTATGTCAGGTCAAGGCTTTCACGTTCACGGACCGCACGATCACGAAGTTGAACATGCCGTCCAAGGCGCGCACGACGCGCACGGGGGCGGGCATCACTCCCCCAGCATCACGAGCCAGGTCGCCATGTTCACGGCGATCGTGGCCACCGTGGGGGCGATCTTCGGTTACATGTCGGGCGCCACCCAGGCCAATGCCGGACTTTTCAAAAACAACGCGGCCATCAAGAAGACGGAGGCGTCCAACCAGTGGAATTATTACCAGGCCAAAAGCGGCAAGCAGAACCTTGCCGAGCTGGCGTTGGAGATCGTCGCCACCACCAGGAGGGGGTTCTACGAGGGAGAGATCAAGCGCTACAAAGCTGAGAAAGCGGACATCAAGAAGGAGGCGGAGAAAATGGAGGTGGAAGCCAAGGTGTGGGATCAGCGCTCGGACTTGGAGATCCATCAGCACCATCGCTGGGCACAAGCCACGACGCTGCTCCAGGTTTCGATTGCCCTGGCGGCCATCGCCCTGCTGACCCGCAAGCGCTGGCTCCTGAAGGGCATGTATGCACTGGCCGCCACCGGTGCGGTGGTTGGAGTTCTGGCGATGCTGCACATCTGAGCCGACACGATCCCGTCATTGTTTCAATCGCAGGGATTCCAGCGATGCCGGGTCCGAGCCGCCCGCTTCAATCACGCTCAGGTCGCCGACAAGTTCGGAGAGCATGACGGGGATGTCGCCGGCGGGGATGGGCAGATACTTGCCGGTGGCGGTGGCGATGATCTGCCCGGCTGCGTCGCGCAACTCCGCCTTGGCTTCGAAGATTTTATCGCGCCGGTTGGCGGTCAGCTCGGCGCTCACCGCGAGTTCCGCGTCCGGTTTCGCGGGCTGCTGGAAGCGCACGGTCATCTCCGCACAGTAGGCGAAGCGCCGCGTGCCCACCGCGACCGCCCAGACCATTATTTCGTCGAGGACGGTCGCCAGGATGCCGCCGTGCGTGACGCCCTTGAAGCCGATGTGCTCGGCGCTCGGCGTAAAACGGGTGTGAACTTTCTGGCCGTCGGAATGGAAGCGGAGCTTGAGACCGTGGGCGTTCGACTCTCCACAGACAAAACAGGAGTGCGTGTGGGGGAGGGAGCGCATTGAAATGTCGAATGACGAATTCCGAAAGCTTCCTGAACCAGCAGGGCGGACGGGCAGGCGCTCTTCGCTGCCCGCTGGCATCTTCCTCACACCGTCATGATTTCTTTTTCCTTCGTCGCGAGGTGGGCTTCGAGCTTGGCGATGTATTGGTCGGTGAGTTTTTGCACCTCGGCCTCGGCGGTTTTCACTTCATCCTCGGAGATGCCGCCGTTCTTGCCTTCCTTCTTCAAGGCTTCCAGCGCGTCGCGTCGGATCTGTCGGATGGCGATCTTGCCGTTCTCGGCCATGGCCTTGACGGCTTTTACGAACTTCTGGCGCTGCTCGGTGCTGAGGTCGGGCAGGACGATGCGGATGAACTTGCCCTGCACCGCCGGGTTCAGGCCGAGGTTGGCCTTCTGGATGGCCTTCTCAATCGGCCCGACGCTGCCCTGGTCCCAAGGCTGGATCATGAGCATGCGCGACTCGGGGACGGAGATGTTCGCCAGCTCCTTGATGCGCATCATGGCACCGTAAACTTCCGCCTGGATGTTCTCCACCAGCGCGGGCGAGGCCTTGCCGGTGCGCACGCCGGAGAACTCATGCTCCACATGCTGCTCGCTCTTGAGCATTTTTTCCTCTGCGTCCAATAAAACGTCGTCGAGTGCCATAGGTGGGTGGGTTGATAGTCGAGAGTTCGGAGTTCAGCAACGGGGAAGCGTCGGGGGGGCGGATCAGTTCGTCACCAGCGTTCCCACCTTTTCGCCCATCACCACGCGCTTGATGTTGTGCGGCTTGAAGAGGTCGAAGACGATGATGGGCATCTGGTTGTCCATGCAGAGCGCGAAGGCGGCGGCGTCCATCACCTTGAGCTGCTGCGAGAGCGCGTCGTGGTAGCTGATCTGCGAATAACGCTTCGCGCCGGGGTTCT
>Ga0172379_10006076_pt1 | contig 16425 bp, 15 predicted proteins | sample GrowelOW334metaG_FD_119756 | JGI IMG/M metagenome (GOLD analysis project Ga0172379, IMG submission 119756) | Groundwater microbial communities from an aquifer near a municipal landfill in Southern Ontario, Canada - Groundwater well OW334 metaG | ecosystem: Environmental > Aquatic > Deep... | reverse complement strand
GTTGAGTGACAGGCCATTCCATGAGAAGCAAAAGATGAAGGGCGGTTTTGCCGATAGTCCTATCCGATTGAATAGAGACCTAGCGACCGTCGACTACTGGGACGAATCTACGATATACAAAAGGGCCGGGGATCTTGCTGTGCTTGCTCTTAAGGTGTGGCAGTCCCCGCAAGTGCCCGCAGAAGCTCTAGCAAAAGTGAAAGAAGAAAAGAAGGTAGGAAAACGCGAGCGCGTATACAGTCTCGACGTGCATATGCCGAACCTTCAAGGTGAGCAGTTTGAAGTGTTTCAGGAGCTACGAAAGCGCATCCTCAATCTCGATTCCTCCGTCCACGAAGAGATCAAGCGCCGATGGATTGCGTACAAGTCAGAAGGTATCAATGTCGTCGATGTCGTTCCTCAGCGCACTAAGCTTGTGCTATCGCTCAAGGTGCCTATCAGCGAGATACGGGACCCTAGGGGCATCTGTAGGGATGTGTCAGAGATAGGGCGTTGGGGTAGCGGGACAATAGAGGCCCCAATCGCTTCCCGTGAGGATATTGAATACGCCATGGATCTCATTCGACAGGCTTTTGAGTTTAGAGAGGGGGAATGACTTTGTTGTGGATAGCACAACACAGCAAAAACGGCGATCTTTCGGACCGCCGTTAATGTTGTCACTAGCTCTTGAATGACTGTATGGCCTGTGAAGCCTCGTCTTTCGTGAGCTCATCTAGTTGCGCCTCCCAACTGCGACGCTGTTCTTCGTCCGTTACTTTGGTACGGATCAACTCAAACAGGTAGCTCTTCTGCTTGTCGGTAATGCCTTCGGGCGCGTAGCTCTCTTGTCGGGCATCTACTGGTTCGATGCTCATATCGCCTAGAGGGTCTGCGAGAACATCCAATGCTTTTGTAGCGTGCATTACGGCCGCGATGATGGCCCCGTTAAAGCTCATCCGTACGGTACGCTCGATGAACTTATTCATGCGACTAATGATCGACGAGCCACGACCTTGCCCGATTATCTGACCATCCTTCTTAACGCTTGCAATGAATGCGATAAGCCCTGGAATGTGTTTGAGCGTTGCGAGAGTCTGTATATCCTCGGTCACTTCAATCGTGAGAGGATACGTGCCGACGATTCTTCGGATCTCTTTCTGTACCGGATGCTCGTCACTATGCACGTTCAGCATTTCTTTTTTCATAATCTGATAAGGCGATGCGACAGCGGCTACGCGCGGTTTATATGCGGTGTTCATAATGCTTGGTTTAACTTGGTAATGGTAATAACGCCTTGCCCGTACTCCGCTTCAATCTTGCTGCCTACAGTGAATCCTGACTCAGCAAGGAAACGATTAGCGATACGGATCATCGGGCGTTGTGTGTTCTCTCCGGGAGCATACGCAACGGTCATAGCTCTCTTTGGTCCATGACTGAGACGCATGGTTAGGGTTAGGCCACTCATACCTTCTCGACTTGAAGCCGATAGAAGAGCGAAATCGTACGAGGAATCTTGATAGCTTCACCACGTTCGTTCGTACTATCGATGTACGTCACAGATCTTAGAGCTGTTTGACCCTTCTTTACTCTGAAACCTAGCTTGGTCCACTGGGCCCAAGTGCGGGCATTTTGATATGGATTGTATCTCTCTGCCTCAGCTTCTCCCCAGCGTTCAAGGATCTGATTTTTTATCATCGTTTTCGTCAGCTCGGATCCAGTGAACGGGGTTGCCACGAGTTCTTCAACAGACTTCATACTAACTTTCTGTTAGGTAGCAGAATACGTTCACACGCCGCGCGCAACGCTAAATCACGCGTATCCTCTGTTGCTAATACTCGGCCATCCTTAGCACGGACTTGGAATGCATACGAGTCCATCTCGATGTATTCACCTCTTGCGTCTGACCACGTAAGTCTACGCAACGGAACTATTTCCATATTGTTTTATCTAACTAATAATTACTAACACTGCTCGAGTTGTATTGAAAAAAAGGTATGGCGGGGGTTGTCACTTGCCTTAAAGCCGCCAGGAAATCACTTCCCGTAGTACTGAACTTGCACGGACCCGCGACGATTTCTCCATGAATAGGATTACCTCCCCTAGATTCCAAATGCTCAATGGTCACAAAAAATTCGCGCCCAAAATGGTATAAATGGTAGTACCTATGAGTGATGAACGCCAAGCATCGGTTGCATATACTGATCAGGAAAGATTGGAACAATTCCTCGTCTATCTACCCGAGGTTTCAGTGCGTGATTTTGCGTATCAGATATCCATTTTCCCTCATTACTACAAAGGCTTCGCAACTGCATATTCTGAGTACAGGAGGAATATTCAGGAGAGCGTAGTCTTCGTCTTCGCTGACTCAAGAACACAAGAAGCGTACGTAGCGTTCAATGCCGCTATCGACGCTCTCTACGTCTTTTCTCTTGCGTGCTTATCGAAGTTACATCCGGGCGATGATCTCCTTGACGAGATCTACCACCCAGAAAATGAGTCGACTGTAATACCTCCAGATGATCCAAAGGAGATGATGGATGAGTTGAATGCGTTAGCGGTCATGTTCCTTAGTGCATACGAATCACTATTGGGGATTGCTATTGGCGGGATAAAAGAAGCCGCTGAGAAAAGCGGTAGTGTCGTCGGTGCCATAACGAAAGGGAAAGCGCGGTTTACGCTGCCATCTTTCAATAGAACAGAGTGGCCAAACGTATCAATCCGGTTTATGGATGAACGGAATACGGTCACCTCGGATGGGAAAGAAACCAAACCGATCAACTTCGAACAGTTAGGTTGCATGGACGGTAGAACCGGACGACCCGACGATACATGGGAGTTCCTTCTCGAACTCGCACAAGGTCAGGGCCGTACTGCCCAGAGGCCCAAACATGAACGCGAGACATTTAAGAAACGGAAGCAGAAGCTCACGGATATTTTACGGAACACGTTCAAGAACGACACCGATCCTTTCGAAACCGACAGAGATGGTGCCTACCGGGCAAAGTTCCATATCGAATACCCCCACCCTGATAACACTATAGTTGTAGGCGCCAACGACAAGTTTGCAGATATCCATGAGGTATTTGGCGAGATGACCGCTCCCATAGACGGCGAAGACGGTGAATTTTCACAATAAGAGACCGTAGCAATAAGGTTAATGAATCCGCGACCTAACGTCGCGGACTTCTTTTTGTAATGACTTTTCGCCCCATCTCTATAGAGGGTCGCAATGACGCTCCATATTAAACATAATCGTAAATAACATGTCTAAAAAAATTAACGCGGTCTCTGTTACTAAACTACAGCAAACCACACAAGAAGAACCGTTCATGACACCAAACATCGGTTTATCAGCGGCACTTGTATGCGCTGGGCACAAGATCAAGGATCTCGATCCGCAGAATGGTGTATTCGTCTTTCACCATACTAATGACTTGGACAGAGACGTTAATGCGTATTGGCAGGACACTCTTACAGTCCCAGCTCACTCTTATTGTCACACCATGGAGAACCTCATGGAAGATCGCATGGAAATGCTCGATAGCGACTAACCGCTTATCAGATTAACCAATGAAATCATCATGATCTACTCAAAATACCTTACGATTGATGCCTATCTCGATCAGAAAGGCATCAAGTACCAGAGAGTCGGCAAAGAGCTAATCACTCACTGCCCATTCAACAACTGCGACCACGACAGTCGCGGCAGTGAAGCGCATTTCTACGTCAACGTAGAGACTAGCCAGTATCAGTGTAAGAAGTGCGGGGAAGAAGGCAATCTCATTACGCTGATGAAGCTCTTCGGCGACGAGACAGACAAAGAGCCGAAAGTAACCAAGTCCGTTAAGAAACCCTCGTTCACGCCGGAGCTCGTGGAGAAATGCCATGCGGCACTTCCTGATCGTATAAGGCAGTATCTCAAGAACGAGCGTGGATTAACTGATGAATTGATCAGTACCTATAAGATTGGTTACGGCACATTCTACGGACAACCGTGGATTACCTTTCCGATTAAGCTTCGTTCGGGGGACTACGCGTTCTTCAAGCTTCGCCAAGATCCCGCTAATGGGAGTGACAAGATAACGTATCCGGCAAATCCGAAAGGCGAAGACGGCCCGGGAGCTCAGTTGTATGACTGGGATTTATTGGCTGCCGACGCTACAAGTCCCGTCGTGGTCTGCGAAGGCGAGCTCGACAGACTTCTACTGTTGGCTAAGGGAATAGTGGCCGTGACTTCAACGCATGGCGTCAGCACATTCAAGAAAGAATGGGTAGCTGACTTCGCTAAGCGTGAACGCGTTCATGTCTGCTTTGACAACGACGATGCAGGCCGCAAGAACGCCCGCAAGGTAGCTCAGATGCTTCACGAGGGCGGTGTCCAGCAAGTGTTCGTCGTCAACCTGCCCGAAAAGGTAGGTAACAAGGGCGATGTCACGGACTACTTCATAAAGCATGGGGGCACTGTCGAAGATTTGCTCGGTAAGTACGCTAGTCCGTACCCTGAGCCATTCGATGCTTCGAAGTTCAAGCCGCTCAATTCAGACGATCTCCTTAAAATCCTTGGTCTCACGATCAAGCGCGACGAGCAGAACAAACTTGCATCGTTCTTGTGTCAGCTATCGGCGTACACAGAAGATTCGCAGTTCAATATCTCATTCAACGCGCCGTCGTCGACAGGCAAGTCATTCATTCCGACGGAAATAGCAAAGCTGTTTCCAGAGGAAGATGTCATGGAGATTGGTTATTGCTCACCGACCGCTTTCTTCCACGAGGCTGGCGATTACGTCAAGGAGACGAACACTTATATAGTGGACCTCTCGCACAAGATCATCATCTTCGTTGACATGCCACATCAGGAGCTTCTCGCGCGTTTGCGTCCGCTCCTCTCGCACGACAAGAAGATCATCGAATCAAAGATCACTGACAAGAATCAGCAGGGCGGAATCCGCACCAAGACGGTCCTCATCATTGGCTACCCGTCAGTAACATTCTGTACGGCTGGGTTGGCTATCGATGAGCAAGAGGCAACGAGGTTCTTCCTCCTGTCCCCGGAGATCACCCAAGAGAAACTTCGTGAGGGTATTGAAGCAGTCATTCGCCGCGAAGCGGACGGTAGCGGATATAAGGCCTGGCTCGAAAAGGATCCAGAACGCGCCCTGCTTAAGGAGCGCATCCGTGCTATCAAGTCAGAAAACATCTCAAGCATTGATATCGGGAACGTCGATTCAATCAAAAAGCTTCTACTCGGTAAGGACCGCAAGCTCAAGCCGCGTAACCAGCGTGATGCCAAGCGTTTACTTTCTCTCGTGAAAGCCTTTGCGGTGCTGAATGTCTGGTACCGCGAACGCCGTGGACAGACACTTGTGGCAAGCGAAGAAGACGTTGCCGGAGCGATAGCTCTCTGGGAACAGATCTCAGTCAGTCAGGAACTTAACCTGCCTCCGTATGTCTATAACATCTACGTCGATATCGTTCTCGAAGCGTGGAAGGACAAGAGTGGCGGTCTTGAAGCCGAGTTTGGCGGACGTATCGGGCTTACCTATCAAGAGGTACTCGATAAGCACTACGCCGTTCACGGCCGTCCACTCGACAGCACCAAGTTCAGGCAGATGATCGTCCCGATGCTGGAGACAGCTGGGCTCATCACTCGTGAGAAATCTCCGAATGACGCCCGTATGTGGCTCATATATCCAGTTGTCACGGACTCGATCGTCGATGCGATGCCGGACGAAGGCTCAAACAATAGTGTTGAGGACCTGGGGGTAGATTCAGACTTCGACCCTGCAGACTATAGGGAGTACGAATAGTAGCGACAAGATTACTCGATTAACATGTTTGACCTTATTGAGTTCAGGAAGCTCCTCGGCCCACTTGCTGATGGGCTTACTGATGCGGAAGTTAAGCGTATAAGGGACCTTGAGTATGGATTCGCCAGCGCGATCTTCGATTCGTGGTTAAGGAAACGTAATTCACTGTCAATGGGTATGGTACCTAACACATCGTGAGTTATAGTTATCCTGTACACAACATCGGCCCGGAGGTCTTTCATGCCTGAGCAGAGCTCGGACACAGAAAGGGGCTAAGGTTGTTCAGCGTCCTCCGGGATGTTGTGTACACCAACCTTAGTCCCTTTTTGTTATCCAAATTATTAAATCACCATTATGAACCCCACTAATAAACCAAAGGCAATCGCACACTGCAGAGTCAGTTCAAAGAGACAGGCCATCGAAGGCGAGAGTCTCGAAGTGCAGGAGAAACAGGCGTCGGACCTGGCCCGCTACCGTGGCTGGGATTTGGCAGAGGTCTTCAGCGAGAGCTTCTCTGGACGTAAAAACAATCGTCAGACCTTCAACGATGTTCTCGCATACATTGATGCGAATCCCGGAGTGATCAGCTACTACATATTCAAGTCTATCGACCGCTTCACACGCGGCGGTACTGAGCTATATGACCCCATGAAGCGCGAGCTATCAAAGCGCGGGGTTCAGATGGTGGACATCATGGGAATGATCCAGCCGACTATCAATACATTGGAAGACGTTGGTTTTGAATACGATTGGAGCCGTACCTCGCCTAGCGAAATCACAGAAGCAGTTGTAGCAACCACCTCAAAGGGCGAGATCACCACAATCCAAACCCGCATGATTGGGCAGGAGATCCGCCTCACACAACAGGGCTACAAGGTCCGTTGGGCGCAAGACGGATTCCAGAACGCTAAAATGTATGACGAGCTTGGTAAGAAGCGTACGATCATGGTACCCGACCCATCACGCGCCGATTTCTTGCGTGCAATGTTCGAGTTGCGTGCAGACGGACAACTTACCGATGAGGAAATTGTCGACCGCGTCAATGGTATGGGCTATCGCTCTCGCATATTCAAGAGATGGAACAAGGAACATACGAAACAGATTGGATCAACCGGAGGAGCACCTCTCATAGTGAAGCGTCTTCAAGAGATTGTACAAAGGCCGATCTATGCAGGATTCATTCTTGAGAAGTGGACCAGAGGAAAGCCGATAAAAGCGAGATTCGACGGTCTTGTCTCCCTCGATATCTTCAATAGAGCAAACCGTGGCAAAGTATTCATCCAGCACGAGCCGGATGATACCTATACGGTGCAGTACGATTACCACCCCGAGCGCGTGGTTCTCAAGCGCACCAAATATAATCCGATGTTCCCCTACAAGAATGTAGTCATGTGTCCGACGTGCGGGTATCCTCTCCTGGGCAGTGCTTCTCGTAATAAGAACGGCCACAGGTTCGGGTATTACCATTGCTCGCGCGGGCACAAATATGTGAGCTTCAACAAAGCAGTCTTGGACAAGGCCGTGGAGGATTACGTCCACAGCATTAAATCTCACCCGGACTGTCTAGCTACCCTCAACGAATCTCTGATTGAGCTTTATCACGATCGTCAGTCTGAAATCCTCCGTGAGACGGCTTCTGCCGGGCAGAGCGTCGTAGAGCTTGAACTGCTGAAGAAACAGGCCATAGACGCATTTAAGACGGCTACGAGCGAGGTTATGCGTCATGAACTTGAAAAGGATGCGGTTGATCTGGATAACCGCATTAAGGCCGCACGCACACAGCGCACGAAATTGGAGATAGAAGAGAGCGATATCGACGACTTCATCCGCGAGGCGAAAGGAGTAATGGAACACCCTGCGAAATTGCTATTAAACCCAGCAAATATGCAGCAACAGGAGTCAATGTACTCCCTCGTGTTCGAGGAGCTACCGACCTACGCTGAATTAGACAATGGAACACCCAAATTGACTTGGATATTCAAGCTTTCTGGGGATTCTGGCGATGCAGAATCCGTCTTAGCGGGCCCACCAGGAATCGGACCTGGGCTGTCGCTTTTGGAGAGCGATGTACTACCATTATACGATGGACCCGTTCAGTCAGAGTAGCAGATAGTGGAGTGGGGGAAAAGCTGTCTCAAACGGAGTGAGGGGCGGTATGATAGGGGCATGCGTTCTCGCACGTCTCTCTTCACACTCTTTTTCGCAGTGAGCGTACTTGCGCTGCCTGTGGCTGCACACGCGTCGATACCCTTTTTCGGTCCGGTTATCCCTGCGGCATACAACGTGTGCCCTGCAAGTTGGGGGTTGCTCCTCACTGTCGTCAACAACGTCATCGAGCTGCTCATCACACTCGCTATCGTCTTCGTGGCGCCGATCATGATCGCGTACTCAGGGTTCCTCTTCGTGGTGAACCCGGTGAATGCGAGCGGGAAGGAGCAGGCAAAAAAGATACTTACCAACACGATCGTCGGCATCGTCGTTGCACTTGCGGGGTGGATGATTGTCGATGCGATTATGGTGGTGCTCTATAACCCGGGCGCCGAGAGCGGCAGTACAAGACTCGAAACATGGTCCAACATCATCGGCTCGAAGGGTATCGAACCTTGTCTCCCACAGAAGGGTGCGCTGCCCGGAGACGACTTGAATCAGAGTGTCTCCACGGGAGTGAGTGCTGACGGCGGGAAGTTCTTAGCGCTCCCTTCAAACGGTAACTGTACGCCGAGCAATCTTATGGCCGCTACTGCAGGGAGTCAGTATGCACTCACACAATCACAGGCGAATACTCTTTCTTGTATTGCGATTCCTGAGAGCTCGTGCGGGAACAACGTATCGCAAGCGCGCCAACCCGACGGTACTCCGACCAGCGCAAGTGGTATGTTCCAAATAGTCTTTGGGTCGGGAAATGATACATGTCATAATCTTAATATCCCCGCCTGTTCAGAGGCTGCTAAAGTGAACGGGCCACTTAACTGTTATTCGGCATTTCGCGGTGGCCTCCCGAGAGCAGGGAAAGAGGCTGAGGCCGCAGCGTGTAAGCGAGCTGCCGCAAATCTGAACTGCAATGCGCAGGCTGCAGGTTGCCTTGTGAAGGGCAGGAATGGGGGCTTTGGTGATTGGACCGCGGACCCCAGAGCTTCGACGCAGAAAAATTGTGTGACGCAATATGCAAACAAATAACATATGAAATGGTACTTCATCATCGGATCGATACTTCTCCTCGTCGGAGTGGTTTTATTCTTTCTCTTCTCCAGCTCGCCAGAGGTAGTGACGACACCGCAGCCAACTCCGGGATTGCCGATAGCGAGTTCGACGGTCCCTGTGACAGGCGGTCCCAGCTCCTTCGGGACTTCGAATACAGGGCCGACGGTATCGTTCGCCACACCAAGCGGTGCCGTCGTGACGGTTAAAGATTTTGTCCACAACGGAGAGACGGTGGCCGACGTGCAGAATCCGGGTTCGTACGTGCTTGCAGGTAGTGTCGGGTACTGTCTTGCCGACGGGACGTGTCCAGAAGGAGCGTCAACGACCGATTTTAATATCTCGTACAACGAGAAGACGCATTTCTTCAATATCATCCTGCTCTCTGAGCCGCTCGGTGCGACTCGCCTTGCCGCAGAACAGTTTCTCGCCGGACGTCTTGGCCTTACCGGCAAGGCGTCTTGCAGCCTAAATTATTTCGTGGGGACGCCGTATTGGGTCAACGAAGCGTACGACAGTAAGAACCTCGGATTCAGCTTCTGTCCGGGTGCGATAGCTCTGCCGAAATAGTGTGCTCGTCGCGGAGCTTACGCAGCCACGCCTTCTGACGGCGTGCATACTGCCACAGCTTCGCTGAGAGCATAGGGAGGAGGGAGTCTTCAGTGCGCTCATTTCGTAAAAATTCACCCACAATCTTGTACTCGAGCCCGAGCTCGCTCAGGCGCGTGTCGCCGACCGCCTCGCGTACACGGCGCACCTCGTCGACGAGTCCCCGCCCTAGTGCTTGCTCTAGGCGGGCGTCAATCCTCTCTTGCAACTCCTCTCTCGGCGGATCAATTACGATCCACTCGACCTGGTATCCGCAACTTTGTCCTATAGGACAATCTTTGGGATACCTCTGCGGAACAGCGCCGAGGGAAGTGATAATCTCGAGCGCGCGGATAAGTCGACGGCGATTCAACGGGTCGAGCTCTGCGGCTCGGCGCGCATCACGCTCGACGACTCGTGCGTAGAGCTCTTCGGTCGAGGGTTGCTCGAGCTCTTTGCGCAGTGCCGGGTCTGCGTCGACTCGCGCGGGCAGACCGTTTATAAGCGCATTGAAGTAGAAATGTGTCCCGCCAACAAGTATCGGCAGCTTGCCGCGGGCTGAGATATCTTCAATGAGACGTGTCGCGTCCTGTACGAAGTCACCTGCAGAGTAGCTCTCTTCTGGTTCGCGGATATCAATCAGGTGGTGGGGTACGCCGCGCATCTCTTCTGCCGATATCTTCTCGGTGCCGATATCGAGCCCGCGATACACCTGTCGCGAATCGACCGAGATAATCTCGCCGTCTCGCGCGAGCGCCTCGCCCGTGGACGTGCTACGGCCGAGGGCCTCTTCGACCGCACGGGAGGACTTGCCCGAGGCAGTGGGCCCCGCGATACAGAGAATTTGTCTGACCATTGTCCGCGATGGTATCATGCGCCTACACGTAATCCAAAAAGCCTATGAAAGAGACTAAGAGCAACTATTGCGAGAATTGCGGTGAGTTCCATGATCCAGTGCGCGACTATACCTCACAGGTGAAGGTAGGCGAGACGGTACCCGACTTCGAGTTCGAGGCGTATCACGGCGGAGAGATCAAGGTGATGAGTCTCTCGAAGCTCCGCGGGAAGTGGGTCGTGCTCGTCTTCTATCCGGCCGACTTCACCTTTGTGTGCCCGACCGAGCTTGAAGAGCTGGCGAAGCTCTACCCGAAGTTCCAAGACCTTAATGCCGAGATTATCTCGGTCTCCTCGGACACCGTCTTCACTCACAAGGCGTGGCACGACGCGTCTCCTGCAATCAAGGAGATTAAGTATCCGATGGCAGCCGACCCCTCAGGAAAGCTCAGCTACGCCTTTGGCGTGCTCGTCGAGGGCGGCGAGGCGGTGTTCACACCCGACGAAGGGCTCGCGCTCCGTGGCACCTTTATCATCGACCCGGCGGGCACGCTCCGCTCGATGGAGATTAACGATAACTCGATCGGCCGCAAGGGCGCCGAGACGCTGCGCAAGCTCCACGCGGCGCAGTATGTCGAGTCGCATAAGGGCAAGGTCTGTCCGGCCTCGTGGGAGCCGGGAGACGACACGCTCGAGCCGGGGTTGGATTTGGTCGGTAAGTTGTAAAATAAAAAATCGCCACGAGGGCGATTAAGAAAAGAACGAGCGAAGAGGTGACAGCGCCACTCTCTAATAGTCCGAAGTTCGCGCGCTGGCCGGCGCGCAAGTCGCGTGCGTCAGGGGAGCTCTCCCCGATGCCGTAAACCCTCCAGTCAACCAGAAAGCAGCGGTGTCCTCCTTTGTCTAATGAAGCTACGACTGTCTTGAAGGGCCCCCTGGACTAAAGGTAAGGGAGTATGCCCCAGTCGCCTCAACTTCCGGCACGGATGATATGTGTGACGGGCTTGAATGTAGTTCTTGAGAACCCGTGCCTCCGTGAGCGATAGTAGCGTATAAGTCAGGCGTATGCAATTTGTGCCGGGAGAGAGACTCGAACTCTCATGACTCGCGTCGAGGGGTTTTGAATCCCTTGCGTCTACCAATTCCGCCATCCCGGCTATAGATTGCAGAGTATCATATGTTAAAATCTTGTGTATGAAAGATGACGCAGCCTACGTCCCGACCAAGTACGACTCGGTCTTTTGGATCGATGTCGAACGGATCGTCCCGAACCCGTACCAACCGCGCAAGGAGTTCAGCGAGCTCGGGTTGAAGTCGCTCGCAGACAGTATCCGCCAGTACGGAGTGCTCCAGCCGCTTGTGGTCTCGCGCATGGACGTCGAGAAGCCTGATGGCGGGCTCGAGAGTATGTACGAGCTCGTGGCCGGCGAGCGGCGTCTGCGTGCGAGCAAGCTCGCGGGCCTGAAGCAGGTCCCGGTCGTGATCCGACAGGGGGACAGCAACCTCACTAAGCTCGAGCTCGCAATCATCGAGAACCTGCAACGCGAAGACCTCAACGCGATCGATCGCGCGAAGGCGCTCCAGAAGCTTATCGACGAGTTCGGGATCTCGCACGCTGAGTGTGCCGCGAAGATCGGCAAGAGCCGCGAATATGTCTCTAATTCGCTTCGCCTCCTCTCCTTGCCTGAGCACATGCAGAGCGCCATTGTCGGGAGAGAGATTAGCGAGGGTCACGCACGCCCCTTGATGGCGCTAAACGACCGCCCCGAGGAGCGCGAGACGCTCTTCAGAGAGATTATCTTGAAGCGGCTCCCGGTGCGTGCAGCCGAGCGCATCGCGCGTTCTATCGCACAGGAGCGCGTGCACAAGAAGAACCGCAAGTCGCAGGAGATGGTCGAGATCGAGAAGTCCTTGACCGAGACCTTGGGCACGCGCGTCATTATCGAGACCAATGCCGAGGGCGGCTGCCTCCGGATCGACTTCTTCTCTCCTGACGACCTCCAGCAGCTCGTCGACACCCTTGCCGCCGAGCGGAGTGCCGAAGAGGCGGTCGCGGCCTCGATGCAGATATTCCCCAATACTACCCAGCTCTCGAGCGACCCTGTCCCGCCCGCAGCGCCCGAAGAACTCTCTGAAGACGAGGAGCTCTACTCGGTTAGCGGCTTCTCCCTCTAGTTCGCCTTTTTCTTAAACCACGTCTTTTTCGGTCGGCGGGCAGCCTTTACCGGTTCAGGCGTACTCACGCCAAGCGCGTTCCTAATATGCCGTCGCGCGAGTGATGTCCGCGCTATCTCGAGCCACTTTGACGAAGGGTGCGCAGAGTCGCGGCGGACAATCTCGACGATGTCGCCGTTGCCGAGCGTCGTCTCGAAGGAAACCAGCTTGCCGTTGACGCGTACGCCCTGCAAGTGGTCGCCGAGGTCGCTGTGTATCGCATAGGCGAAGTCGATTGGTGTCGACTGTGCCGGCAGGTCGATCACGTCGCCTTGCGGGGTGAACACGAACACGCGGTGAGAGAAGAAATCCTCTTTGAGCCCCTCGACAAACTCTTCAGATCCGGCGACCTCGGTGTGTGCCTCGGCGAGCTCGGCGAGCCACGGCGGGACGCTCGTCACTCCTGGCGCACCGCCCCCCTTCTTCGAGACCTTCATGAGCGAGGGGATCAGCGAGCGTATCCAAGAGAAGGAGAGTGAGGAGAAGCGGCTCTTCTGGACCTCTTTGTCGAGTTTCTCGATACCTTTCCCGAGCTGCTTATAGGTCATGTGCGAGGCGATACCGAACATCGCGCGCCGATGCATCTCTTCGGTGCGGATCTGTATCTCGACGATACCCGCCTCAGGTGTCACGAGCGTCGTGTGGAGCGACTGGTACCCGTTGGGCTTGGGGAAGGCGATATAGTCTTTAAACTCGCCCGGCAAGGGTCGGTAGAGCGCGTGCACCATGCCGAGTGTTGTGTAGCAGTCCTCGATGGTCGGCACGATAATGCGCAGCGCAGCGATGTCGTGGATGAGGTTGATATCGTCATGCTTGCGATTCAACTTCTGATGCAGGCTCCAGAGCCCTTTCATGCGAATGTCGATACGGAAGGTTGCAAGACCCTTCTTCGTAAATTCTTGCCGCAACTCCTTCCGCACCTTTGCGAGCCCGTCTTCAGTCTCTTGGGTCTTCAACTTGCGCACTTCGGCGGTGTGCGCGGCAGCGTCCGGGTCGATGAAGGGGAAGGCGAGGTCCTCGAGATTATTTTTCATCTTCCCCATACCGAGACGGTCGGCGATAGGGGCATAGATCTCGACGGTCTCGAGTGCGATGCGCCGCCGCTTGTGGGAGGGCACATGCTGGAGCGTCTGCATGTTGTGCTTGCGGTCGGCGAGCTTCACGATCAGCACGCGGATATCACTCGCGGTGGCGACGAGGAGCCGGCGGAGCGACTCGGCGTGACGCTCGGCACCGTGATACTTGTGAGTACCGAGCTTGGTCACGCCGTCGACGATGAAGAGCAGCTCCTTGCCGAATTCTTTCTCGATCTCTTCGCGCGAGACACGACCGTCTTCGACCGCGTCGTGCAGGAGTCCTGCGGCGATCGTCGTCGCGTCCATGCCGTACTCGGCAAGGATCTGTGCAGTTGCCGCTGCGTGTATAAAATATGGTTCGCCCGAATAGCGGGTCTGGCCCTCGTGTGCCTTCTTCGAATATTCGTACGCCTTTGTAACGAAGGCGATATCCTCCGGTGTTGCCCCCGACATCTCGCCTATAATCTCCTTGACGGGTGTCATGCGGACACTATACACCCGCTTCTTTATTTGTCTTATAAGCAGTTGTCTCAAATATCCTTATTATTGACGACCGGATGCAGATAAGGATATTTGCTTTTGCCTTGGAAGTGGTAGAGTGAGCCCGTTCGTCAACCAGAGGAGAAAGTCATGTTCTTTGCATTCCTGCTTGTTCTCTTGCCCAATCCGAGGGCATATCGAACGATTTTTGGGGTCAACGTTCTCACGGGGCGTTACTTCAAGTTCTACGACGGATGTGAGAAGAAGGCGCTAGCCTGGCATCGCGCAGAGCATAAGAGACTGGACCCGATGTTCAGCCTTTCCCTTGAAGTGCTCGGATATGCCGATGCCCAGATCGAAGCGGAAGCGAAAGGAATCAAGCCCTTTGCTCCGGACTACCCGAAACTCGATTTGGGAATAGTTTGGGCATATCCGCAAGAGCGCGTCGATGCGGTGACACGGGCGTGTGCAAGCGCGCTAAAGAAAGAAGGTCCTTCGGGAAGTGGAACGGCCACCCCATGAAAGAAGTGCTTCGGAGTTTGTTTAACCTTACCAGCGCACGAAGTGCGCTGGCTCTTTTTATAAACCTATTTCAGGTACTCGGCGGCTTCGGCGGGGGTGAGAGCGTCTGCAGAGGCAGAGTCAGGGAGGTAGATCCGGCGGAGACCCTTCTTCAAGAAGAGGCCCTGCTTCGACTTGTAGAGCACCAGGCTCTTGCCTGTGCGCGGGTGCTTGCCGACCTCCTTTACGATCTCGACGCCCTTTGGCGGGAGCTTGGGGGTGGCGAGGAGTGTGAGCGCTTCGTCGAGCGTAATAGTGTACGGGTCGCCCACCTTCGCTTTAAGCGATCGGAACTCACCGTCGCTGCCGACGTAGGGGCCGAAGCGTCCGGTCGAAGAGAAGACCGCCTTGCCGGTCGAGGGGTGCATGCCTAACTCACGCGGGAGCGAGAGATACTTCACCGCATCGGCGAGTGTGACGCTTGCGAGGTCGGTGCCGGCAGGGATACTCGCACGCTTGGCTGCGATCTTCGGTCGCCCTTTACTTTTCTTTGCAACTTTCTTCACCTTCTTTTTTCCTTTTGCTGGTTCTTCTTCTCCGACGCTTTCGGTCGGAGCCCCGACTTCTTGGGACGTCGGGGCCGGTAGTGCCATCTCCACATACGGCCCAAAGCGGCCGGTCTTTATAAAAATAGGAGAGCCTGTCTCGGGGTGCAGGCCGATTGGTTCGTCATTTTTAAGCTCGGTGCCCTCCTCAGTTCGCGCACCGAGACAGTCCGGATATTTCTTACAACTCATGAAGACGCCACCGCGGCCAAGCTTAAACTCCATGGCACTCCCGCAGAGCGGGCAGGGGAACTCGTTTGGCGCATCGCCGAGCGAGGTCGCTTTGGGGAGCTTGTCCTTCGCCTTGACCGCCTTCTCGAAGGGACCATAAAAGGCGGTGAGCGTCTCGGTATAACCGCGTTCGCCGCGCGCAATCTCGTCGAGCTCGTTCTCCATCTCGGCGGTGAAGGTGTCGCTCACGTATTCGGGGAAGTTCTCTTCGAGCCAGCCCGAGACGACCATACCGGTCGCGGTCGGCTTGAGTGCGCGGCCGAGCTTCTCGACGTAGCCGCGGTCTTGGATCGTCTTCATGATTGAGGCATAGGTCGACGGGCGCCCGATGCCGCGCTTCTCGAGCTCTTTGATGAGCCCCGCTTCGGTGTAGCGGTTGGGTGGCTCGGTCTGCTTCTCTTCGCTCGCGAGCGAGAGGAGTGTGAGCGCGTCGCCTTGTGAGAGATGGGGGAGCTCGACGTCCTCGCCTCTCGCTGCTGTGTCGAGCGCGAGCCAACCGGGGAAGAGCATCCGCGAACCGTTCGCCGTAAAGAGCGGGATATCCGCATCGGCCTTTGCAGCGACGTTCGTGCGCATAATCTTTGCGGCAGACATCTGCGAGGCGAGTGCTCGCGTGCGGATAAGCTCGTAGAGCGCGGTCTCGTCGGGCGTGGCACCAGCCCGTTCATGAGCGGCGTCGGTGGGGCGGACAGCCTCGTGCGCCTCTTGGGCGTTCTTGCTCGTGGTCTTGTAGGCGCGCACCTGGAGATATTCTTTGCCGAACTTCTTTTCAATAACTCCTGCCATCTTCGCGACTGCCTCGGCGCTGAGGTTGACCGAGTCGGTACGCATGTAGGTGATGTGGCCGGCCTCGTAGAGCTTTTGTGCAGCGCGCATGGTGCGCGAGGGGGCGAAGCCGAGCCGGGTCGAGGC
>Ga0172379_10006075_pt1 | contig 16431 bp, 18 predicted proteins | sample GrowelOW334metaG_FD_119756 | JGI IMG/M metagenome (GOLD analysis project Ga0172379, IMG submission 119756) | Groundwater microbial communities from an aquifer near a municipal landfill in Southern Ontario, Canada - Groundwater well OW334 metaG | ecosystem: Environmental > Aquatic > Deep... | reverse complement strand
TAAGTTGAGCTACCACACAACGTTCAATACCGTTCACCACAAAAGTTCCGCGAGGAGTCATTACTGGAATATCGCCCAAATAAATTTCTTGAACATCACTCTTATTGGAACGTTTGTTGATTAATTTGGCATTTACCCGAAGTGGAGCTTCGTAAGTAATATTTTTTTCGCGACAAGTTACTTCATCAAATTTTGGTTCATCAATATAATAATCTTCGAAATATAATTCCAAATCACGACCGGTAAAATCAGTAATTGGCGAAACTTCTTCAAACAATTCACGCACCCCATTTTTTACAAACCAATTATAAGAATCTTTTTGGATTTGAATTAAATCTGGCAAAGGTGTGGCTTCGCGATTTTCGGTAAAGAACTTTCGTTCTTTGATCTTTAACGGCTGGCGTTTGAATGTTGGCATATATATTTAAAATTATTTTTTAATTTAAAATTTTTTAATAACAAAAGACGCCCTTTAAGGGGGAGATTAGTAATTTTTTATTGTTGAAGTAAATTTTTTTTCAACATGCTGTAGGTACTTACCCAAGAACCCTTTAAATTAGGTATTTTTGAGTATGCTACCCCAGGTTTTCAAGTTCAGACACGTTGAGGAAGAAAATAGTCCCTGAGACAAAAGTGACAAGAGTATACCTTATAAGAAAAGAATTGTCAAATTTGCGATGTTTGTCAAGAGGTATATTTTTTAGCTTATTTTAGCCAATTTTTATCTAAATCCACAAACTTATGCACAGTGCACCACAGAGGTGCACTGCAGGCAGTCACTGTCCCCTCCTTACGAAGGAGGGGTGTCGCGTCCGACGCGACGGGGTGGTTTCCCCTCCCCTACGAGGGGAGGGCTAGGGTGGGGTTTCGTCGTTCCCCTCCTTTGTAAAGGCGGGGTAGGGGTGGATTTAACACCTAAAATCCCTCCTTATCTCCCTTTACGAAAGTGAGGGAAAAGACTATTGACAAAACCCCAAAAATAAAGCAAGATGCCAATGGTTGTTCCTCAAAACCTTTGGGAAGGAAAAACCCATGAAAACGAAGTTCCACGGCATCCGCTTAGGCATGTGGTTCACTCGCCCCGATGGCACCCACTGCAAGCGCACGGACCTAATCCCCGCGAAAAATGCCATAGATCTGGACGATGAACAGTCCTACGATGTACCCCCCGACGAGGTTGTAAACATCCTCGCCAGACCGTGGGGTATTGCACCGTTGCGTCCGAAAATCGAGGCGATCGACGCCGCCATCGCGCAGACTCACAGGCTGCAAGAATCTCAACTGAGCTTCGGCAACGAAACGGACCGGGACAGAGCCTGGGACATCCTCAACCAGGTGGCCATCGCCGACTGCGAAATGGTCAAAGAAGCCTATGTTCATATCGGCATCAAAAGCACGTCGCTGGCTCGTGGGCAAGTGATTCTCCTACTCGACCAAAATCGCGTGCACTACCACCTTCACATTTCCAGGGACGAAAAATCCTCCCTTTAGGCCTTTCACGGCCGATCAACCCCCAAGGACGATCGGCACTGAACCCTCGGTTCCGATCTCCAGAATACATTTATAAATTAAGTGTGTTGTGGAGAACCGAGGGTTAAATAATAAAACCAATCGTTTTTAAACGACTGGTTTTTTGTTTGGTAATCCTCCCCATCGTAGGGGGAGTCCTCCGACGTCGCAGTCGGAGGGAGGGGGTTCTGTTTAGAAATACGAACCCCACCGTCCCGATGCGAATCGGGACACCTCCCCTACGAGGGGAGGGTTTACAACGTTCACTCACGCGCGCACAAACACGAGGTAAAAATTTAGAGGCGAGTATGAGTGGTCCTTCGGAGCTCTTTAGCGGAGAAAGATTTGCTCGTTTAGAGCCGAGCTTTCTCGGCTCGCACGAGCAAAAATGATATACGAGACCTAAATTTTCCGTAGTGTTTGTTTAGCGCGAAGTTTTTACTCCACTTTTTTAAAAAAGTGGAAAAGAAGAAACCAAAAACCGGCTAAAGCCGGTTTTTGAGATATTAAATTTGTAAATAATTTCTGGATTCCTGCCTGCGCAGGAATGACAAACCTTACTTCGACACAAATCCCATTAAACCCACTACTCTAGCTTGTTTAATAGCACTAGCTACTTTACGTTGGTGAAGGGCACACAAACCACTGCGACGTTGTGGAGCAATCTTTAAATAAGAGGAAACAAAACGACGCAATAATTGTACATCTTTGTAATCTACAGCAGTTTGTTTGTTTACACAGTAATGACAATAACGTACTACTGGTTTGGCATTTTCTTTATTATTTTTATACATAATTTTTAAAATGGTATATCTTCAACTTTAATTTCTTCTTCTACTACTTCATCGGCAGAAATAGTGGGAATGGTTGGTTCTGAATAACTAGTTTTGGCAACTGATTGAGCGCCGGTTTCGGCACCACGTGGACCATCAAGCATAATCATATTATCTACCACAATTTCGGTACGATAACGTTTTACACCATCTTGACCAGTCCAATCTCTGGTTTCCAATCTTCCTTCCACATACAAACGACGTCCTTTACTTAAATATTGCCCAGCAATCTCGGCTAATTTGCCCCAAAGTACGCAATTGTGAAATTCAGTTTTTTCTTCTTTGGCACCAGTGCCCGCATTTGTCCAAACTCGATTGGTAGCTAGGCCAATAGTGGCCACGCTCTTGCCATTTGGCGTAGTTTTTAATTCTGGATCGCGAGTTAAGCGTCCCAAAATAGTTGCTCTATTCAAATCCATATAAATGAATTTAATAATTACTTTGTTTATTAGACATTATCCAAACCAATATCCAAAATTTCATCCAATTTTTTATCAATTTCATCTAAATTGATTTTTTTCTTTTCTTCTTTTTTAGCACCGGCTTTTTTTACTGGAGCGGCATCTAATTTTTGTTGTTCTGCAGAAACAATTACTTCAACTTTTTTAACTTCGACAACAGGGGTAGCAGTAACTACCACTGGTTCGCTGACAACTTCATTTTCATTGTCACCACGTTTGGTATCTTCACCAACCACCAAAGCACCAAAATTAATTTTTTTATTGGCTTTAGGATCGATTAATCTAATTAAAGCGCGAAGTAATTCTGGCATTAAGCGAAACTTATTTTCCATGGCCTTTATTTGAACAGCATCGGCAGAAAAAGAAGCTAGCTGAAAATAGCCATAACGGATGTGTTTCATTGGATAAGCAAGGCGTCTTTTTTCAATTTCGCCCATTTCCAAATTTGTACCGCCATTTACAGTAACAACGGTTTTTACTTTTTCCACTTCGGCATTTACTTCATTTTCGGCCAAAGTACCTGGAAAAATCACTAATAATTCGTATGTTTTCATAATTAACTTAAAAAATTTCTCTGTCCCGATCGACCAGGACTAATAAAATTTGCTTCTGGAGCTTCGTTATAATAACAAAATAAAACCTGGTTGTCAACCCCCAATTAAAGCCTAAAAAAACAGCCTAGCCAAGCGCAAATCACCATAAGTATACTCTCCGCCAAAACGCGCAAAAACGGGAGCCAATTTTTCCGTACCCAGTTTGGCAAAGACTTCATTAATTCGCGGTATTGCCCGAGCTAATTCTGGCGAAATCAAGGATTTTAAATCCGCTCGATTAATTTTACCGGTGCTTACCAATTTTTCCAAATGGCCCAAAATTGTTTGCTCGGTAAGCCCGCGCGCCTTGGCTACTTCCTTTAAGTTCTTACTTTCATTCCACAATCGCAATGTTTCTTGGCAAGTATCGCCTTTTTTATTGCCTTTTACTTTTTTTTCTGGCACGGCATGAGCTACTTCAAATCCACCAATTGCCAAAATAAAATTCCTTTGCATAGTTTTTAATTCCGAGTCAGGAATATTGGCAAAAGCATTTTCCGCTGATTCTGAATCTTGGCGCATTTGTAAATCTTTGGAAAAAACTTCGGGATGCACTTTAAATGTTTGTTCATTCCAACCCAAAAGATGTAAGCCCGACAAACGTCGTACGCGCGACAAGGCCACATAACCTTGACCAAATTCAAATACTCCACTCAAATCCATAATGGCTTCATCCAAACTCATGCCCTGACTTTTATGTACGGTAATTGCCCAAGCCAAACGCAAAGGAAATTGGGTAATGGAAGCTTTGAGACGTCCGTTTTCTTCAATGGTCCAATCCATTGGTGCCACTTCAATACGTTTATTATCTTTGGTGCGCACAATTGGATTATTACTGCCTTTGGCAAAACTTTCTACTCGCCCCAAAGTTCCGTTTACAAATCCTTCACGTGGATTATTTTTGGTAAACATTACTACGGCACCAATTTTTAAACAAAGTCTTTCGGGCGACAAACAGCCTTTTTGCAAAGTTTCTACCAAGGGCCTGGCGCCATACGAATGAGCAATAAATTCTTTTTCTTCTCCAGAAATTTTTACCAATTCTTGTTCATTAACCCGATCGACATCTACATTGTGAGAATACAATTTTGGCACGCCTTTGGGCATTTTACTAATTTCGGTTTTGCGCGCTTGTAAATGCATTAAATGTTTATCATTAAAAACATTATGCCGAATGGCCGACAAAACTTCCAAAAAATTATCATCATCTTGGCGAAATTGTTCGGTTAAATAACAAACTAGCAAACTAGCCTGGTGCCAAGCCGAAGAATGAAAGGCAAAACGCTCGGGCGCTTCGGTAAAAATTTCTATTTGTTCTTCTTCTCTATTTTTATTATTTTTTACCACCGGTGGTAATTGAAAAAAATCACCTACAAAAATAACTTGTAAACCACCAAATGGTTGAGTATTATCTTTTATTTCTCGACAAATTGCGTCAATACTAAAAACCATTTCTGGCAACAGCATAGAAACTTCATCGATAATCAAAACCTTGGTGCGACTAATTCGTTTATTTAAATATTCAGTAAAAGCCAGTTTATCCAATTCATAACTGCTTAATTTGGTTTTAATTCCCAGCCCGCTCCATGAGTGAATCGTCATCCCACCCAAGTGCGTGGCCGCGATGCCAGTAGAGGCCGTAACTGCCGGTTCAATCCCCCGTTCACGCAAGTAAGTTACATACCGATTGATGGTATGTGTTTTGCCCGAACCTGGCTCGCCGGTTAAAAAAACATTTGCGCCAGTTTTTAAAATTTCTAAAGCTGTTTCTTGAAGCATAAAACATTATTTTTCTTACATTCTACCACATTTAATTCCACTCTGCTATTCACCTTTCACCCGTCTACCCTCTTTAAGCTTGGAATGTTGTTTTTTACTTGCCAATCTTTTGATTTTAGAAGAATAAGTTGGCTTAGTTGCTCGACGTTTTTTGGGAATAATTAAAGCTTTTTTAATCAATGTTTGCAAACGAGTAACAGCTTGAAGGCGATTTTGTATTTGCGACCTTTCTTCCTCTGCCATAATAACAATTTCATCCAGATTATTTAGATAATTAGCTAGTTTAATTCTAATTCGGTTTTTTTCTGCATAATTAAAAACTTTTGAATTACCCACGTGCCAATGCAAAATAACTTTAGTAGAAGTTTTATTAACATTTTGCCCGCCTGCGCCAGACGACCGAGCAAAAGTAAATTTAATTTCTTTGGTAAAATCAGTCATACAATCATTATCTTATCATAAATCTGGCTAATAATGAAAAAACAACCAAACAAAAAACCACCTCTTACGAGCTGGCCTTTCGACTGTTCCCGACTGTTCCTCCGGTGTCTGTACAGTCGGGGGCTTCCCCCTTGGTTGAATGAACGGCGGTGAACGGGCCATTGGCGGACCTCCTTCTAGCGGTTGATCATGGCCCAGACGAAGTAGAACTCCAACACTTCACCGTTGGGCGTGTTGCGGTGGAAGTAGGGTTCCACAACCTTGGTAAAGCTCATGTAAGCTTCCGGCTTGAACTTTTCGGCCTCTTCCAAGGTTTTCGCTACGTGCAGTTGCTTGTGTACAGACGTCATGATGCTGGTGTCGTACTGAATGACCACGAAGAACAGGAACCCGAGTTGACTCACTTTAATCCACTCTACTTTAAAATCCCACCGCAAAAGGAACTCGTTGAGCTCACTGAGGGTCTTCTTCAGGTTCTCGGGCGTCGATGCATCCACCACGAACTTTTCCAGCTTTTCCATAATCACCCTGCACCAAAGCTGTTGTTTAGTCTATTTTTACACCAAAATACCTTTCTTGTCAATCACCCTTCCTAACCTTTTTACAATAAATATGTTATAATATTTACATTATCAATCACTTCTAATTACTAACAGCTAATTACTGATTCCTCTTCAATATGCTTCCCGAAAAAATTCTTAAACAACTTCTGACTACCAAATTCAAAATTTCAGAAAAAGATTTTAAAGAACATTTAGAAAATGCCAAAAAACTAAACAAAGATTTAGAATTATTTCTTTTGGATGACGGCCAAGTAGACGAAATGGAATTATATACCTCAGCTGCCGAAATTTTTGAAGTACCTTTAACTGCTTTAAAAGGTGTAGAAATAAAAAAAGAAGTTTTAAATTTAGTACCGGCTCCTCTCGCCCAAACCCATCAAGTTGTGGCTTTTAATGCTACCAAAACCGAAATTCATTTGGCCATGCTTGATCCCCAAGACATCCAAACCATTGAATTTTTACACCGCAAAACTGGCCTTACTCCCAAAGTTTTTTTAACTACTCCTTCCGATCTCAAAGAAGCCTTGCACCGTTATCACGCCGACTTGGAAAGCGATGTTTCTATTAAACAATTGACCGACAATGACGAAAGCAGTGAAAAAGATTTAAAAAAAGCCGCCGAAGAAATGCCAATTATTAATATTGTTAACAGTACTTTGGAACACGCAGTTTACGAAGGTGCATCCGACATCCATATTGAACCTTCAGAAAAAGAAGTTTCTATTCGCTACCGCGTCGATGGAATTTTAAAAAATGTCATGACCCTGCCCAAAACTGTGGCTGGTGGTATTGTGGCTCGTATCAAAGTTTTATCCAATTTAAAATTGGACGAACACATGAAACCACAAGACGGCCGTTTTAAAATTCAGATTCAAGAAGAAAAATTATCCTTTCGTGTTTCCATTATTCCCGTGTACGATGGCGAAAAAATTGTTATGCGTTTATTACACGAAGGTCAAAAACCATTAAGCTTGGATCAATTGGGATTTTTGCCTGTGGCTCGTAAATTAGTAGAATTGGCAATCGAAAAACCTCACGGCATGATTTTGGTTACTGGTCCTACAGGAAGTGGTAAAACTACTACCCTCTATTCACTACTCGGAATTTTAAATCAATCCGATGTAAATATTTCTACAATTGAAGATCCAATTGAATATCATGTAAAAGGCATTAATCAAAGCCAGATCAATACACAAGTAGGTTTTACTTTTGCTTCTGGTCTCCGCGCTTTCTTGCGCCAAGATCCCGATATTATTATGGTAGGCGAAATCCGCGATCAAGAAACCGCCGAAATTGCCATTCACGCTGCCATGACTGGGCACTTGGTGCTCTCTACACTGCACACCAATGATGCCCCAACCACTTTGCCCCGTTTACTCGATATGGGTATTGCCCCATTCTTACTGGCTTTTACCGCCAATATTATTGTGGCCCAAAGATTGGTACGCAAAATTTGTGAAAATTGTAAAAAAGAATATCAATTAGAAAAAAGCGCCATTTCCGAATTAGAAAAACTTTTTGATATTAAACAAATAAAAAGTTTGTTTGAAGGTCAAGAAATAAAACTCGATAGTAAAGAAAACAAACTAGAAAGCATTACTTTTTTTCGCGGTGAAGGCTGTCGTCGTTGTGGCAATAGCGGTTACAAAGGCCGGATGGGTATTTACGAAGTTTTGGAAATTACCAAAGATATTTCCCAAAAAATCAATGAACGCGCCAATGCCGACGTGATCAAAAAATTTGCTCGCGAACAAGGTATGATTACCATGCTCGAAGACGGTTTGGTAAAAGCCAAAAAAGGCATTACCACCATCGAAGAAGTCTTAAGAGTAACCCGCGAATAATATGAGTGAAGAAAAAAAACTTTCACCTTTGGAAATAAAAATTAATGCTTGGGTAACTGATCACTTAACTAGTGTACCTTTTGTCCAAAAGATTTTTTTTATCGACCACATCCGCACCATGATCCATGCTGGCCTCTCACTCACCGAAGCTTTGGAAGTTTTAAGCAAAGAATTAGAAAATAAAAAATTAAAAAAAGTCATTGGCCAAATAAAGGCTGGGGTAGAACAAGGCCGACAATTTAGTGAGGTTTTGGCTGAGCACCCCAAAGTTTTTCCACCAATTTATGTAAAAATGATTGCTTCGGGCGAAGTTTCTGGCAAACTAGAGGAATCATTGGATCAAGTGGTAATTCAAATGCAAAAAACCCAAGAACTAATGTCTAGTATCCGTGGAGCAATGATTTATCCAGCGGTTATTTTGTTTGCCATGAGTGGTATTGGAGTAATGATGGTGACTGTAGTTTTGCCCAAAATGCTAGAAATGTTCAAAGAATTTGATGCCGAACTACCAACTGCCACCAAAGTTTTAATGGCTATTACTGATTTTATGAGCAAACCGGCAAATATGATTGGTTTGCTCTTGGTAATATTTTTATTTATTTTAAGTTTTGCCACTGGTTTAAAAAAATCCCCACCTTTTAAAAAAATGGTTCACAAATTTAGTTTAAAATTACCCATCGCCGGAGCAATTATTAAAAAAATTAATCTCGCCAGATTTTCGCTTACACTGTCATCACTACTAAAAAGTACCATTCCTATTGTTGATGCTACCGACATTACTGCCGAAACTTGTGGCAATGTTTTATACCGCGAAGCTTTACACGAAGCTGCCGAGAAAATAAAAACCGGCACCCCCTTATCAGAAATTCTTGGGGACCATAGCAATCTTTTTCCACCCATGGTTACCGAAATGATTATGGTGGGCGAACGCACTGGTGAAATCGATCAATTATTAAATGAATTGGCAAACTTTTATAGCAAAGAAGTAGACAAAACCATGAAAAACTTTACCCAAATAATTGAACCGGTAATTATTTTGGTTTTGGGTGTAGCGGTTGCAGGTATGGCAGTCGCGGTAATTATGCCAATGTATACTTTGGTACAGAGTTTTTAAAAAAATAAATGTCCCACAAAACCTGCTTTTACCAGCAGGTTTTTTATTCACCCCTTTCTTGCCCGCTTTATTATTTGGTGTTAAGATATGGTTAAGTTGCAAAAAATATTGCTTTTTTACAAAATACTTTTAAGGGGGAGTCCGAACTGGGTTTAGGAGATCACATGAACGAAGAATTACTGGGTAGACTAGCCGTCATGTTGGTCATCGTGGCCATCATGGTCGTCATTCTTGGTATAGGCTATGCTTCACACATGGATGAGATCAACAGAAAATACCCTCCACCTAGGAGGGAGAAGGGTACCAACTGGCTCGGTCGTTGGTGGCGCAAAAGACGCCACAATCAACACAGCACTACTTGAACCCGGTTCGGACTCCCCACCGACCCCTTAAAAGTATTTTGTGAGACAAAACAATATATACAAAAACATGCGGTATCCAATTTGCGAGCTAAATAAAATTATTTCTTATCTTTTAACATATGGAAACACCAACTTATAACTGTTATATCCACAGTGAAACTAATACTACTTACACGGTAGAGGTAGATTGCAGATGTGGAAAAATCCATAATCATGGAATAGAGAAAGATGAAATAAATAAGGCATCACACAGAGTCGCTGACTGTCTTAATTTTCCTAACGGCTATTATATATTACTCACCCAAAAAGAAATAAGTAGGTGGAAAAAAGATAAAAAATAATTTTATTTTAAAAATGTTAATTCAAAAATATGGAACAAAAATGGAATAACCTTACCAAGGGAGAGCAGGACTTCCTTAAAAATTTCTCTGCCCAAACTTTAGCAGGTGAAATGGAACAAGCAGAAGATTTGAAACGAAATTGTAATGTTTCTTTTCAATATGCAAAAACACACTCCACATATATAAAAGATTGGGAACAGACAAAAGCGGAAATGGAAGAAAAATTGCGTACTGGAAATATTCATAGTGATTTTACACCTGCAGTTTGGCAAGGCATGATAAATATCACTGACCAAATAATCAACGATAAGTTACAAAAAGTAAGAGAAGATTTTCAAGAAAAATTTGGAGAATCAATTTACAACTATCTAGGTAAAAATGGGAAAACAAAAAGTTGTTTAGGTGTCGTCCTTCTCTTTGTAATAACTTCTGGAATAATAACCTTAGTAGTGTAGTTATTTTTGAATTAACATTTTTCCGCTCGCTCATCCAAATTAATTATTTTTTACTAAAATTTTATGGAAAAATTAAAAAAAATCTTAAAAATCATAAAATTTGTGCTGACCACAGCAGCCGTTTTTGTATTAAGTTTCAATTTATTAAACGGCTCAGACTTACGCATCGACAGAACTCAAGAACACTGGGCTGCTGCAGCTATCACAATAATAGCTTTATTTATCTATACTGAATTTAGAAAAAAATAATCATACGAATATCGCGATACATCCGCTGAAATATTTATATTCTTTTTTGACCTATCACCCAATTATTTTAAATAAACGAATTTTTTTATTAATTAAATAGAAGAAATAATAGGATGTTTTTTTCGCTCCACTACGAAAACGATTTATTTATAACAATAAAAATATGGAAAATAACGACATAAAAAATTGGCTTCCAGAATTTCAAGTCTCTGCCGAAACCGATGAAGACCTCGGCAATTACTTTTTTACAATTCCGGAGGTTAACCAGTTAATAAATAGTAAATATTGGCTTGTTCTAGGAAGAAAAGGCACTGGAAAAACAGCTATATATAAGCACCTTGAGTCTGCGGTGAATGCAGATTTGAACGGATTTACCGTAATATCATTGAATTTTAAGGATTATCCCTGGCCAATTCACAAATTATACAAAGATGCTTTATCTGGTGAATTATCCGCCTACCAAAAAAGTTGGAAATATTTATTTTTTGTAAAAGCCTTATCTAAACTAATTGAATTAAAAGTAAACAACGGAGAAAAACTCACAACTGAATTAAAGTGGGCAAAAAGTTACATAGAAAAAATATATGGAAAACCAAGTCCTTCAATTTTAGAAGTTTTAAAATCAAAAATCGCCAGAATAGACAAAATAAGTACTCCAAATGCTAATGTTGGTGAAATTTCATTTGACATGGGTGAGATTTCATTTGAGCAAATCTCAGAAGATAACAATCTTCAAGCCAAACTTCGTTCTAATGCTTTTACATTACTCAACTATTTTGAAAATATATTTAAGCAGAACGTCAGCAATTATAAATTCATGATTATTCTTGACCAGCTTGATGAAAATTGGCTGTCGGGGGAAATAGAGGAATACAGTAAGGTGTTAATTAATCTTCTGAATGTTTGCAGAAATATATCAACAGACGAATCAATCAACAAATTTATAAAAATAGTGCCTTTTATGAGAACTGATATTTACTATTCTTTAAAATTTAATGATAAAAATAAATTATTTCAGGATAGTGCTGTAGTTATTTCTTGGGATAATGAAAGTCTGGATAGCATGTTTTACCAGAGAGTTAAAAAGTATGCACCCGTAGAATTTAATTTAGATGATGAAAAAAAATCCGGCCAGATTTTTGAAGTCGAATTTGTTAGACAAGGAACTCCGCCATTTCACTTTATAACCAGAAGATCATTTTTTCGACCAAGAGATATAATAGTTTATTTTAATAAAATAAGAAGTGCTCACAATACTAACAAATCTGGCCTATACACATCGAAAGAATTATATGATGCGGCTGTAGAAGCATCAACGAGTGTTTACAACGAAATAATTGACGAATGGTCAAATCAGTTTCCTGAAATTGAAAAATTATTAGGTGTACTTCAACTAATATCTGTTGAAACATTCAATTACTCTGATTTTGTATCTAAGTATAATCAAGGATTCCCGGCCTCATCAGAAATTGATATAATGAATCATTTAAATTTCTTATTTGATAATTCCATTATCGGTCAAAAAAAACAAGGTCGATGGGAGTATATATGCAGTTCTCCAAATTTAAAAATGAATATTGAAAAAGGATTTAGAACACATCAGGCACTTAAATATAGATTGCAACTAATAGAAGGTAGACCTAGTCAGGACGCATAAACAAAATGGGAAGTTTTGGATTTTGAACATTCGCCCCTTTTCCTCCAGAGGCGGATCCGACCTCTGGCGGAAATCTCCCCTCTGGCCCCTGTCGCTTGATTTAAAAAATTTTGTTTTGTTTGATATAATGCGAAGCATAGTGAAATAACAAAAGAGAAAAGTGTACGTTCCCCCGCTTTGCTCTCTCCACCCTGGGCGGATTGGGTCGGGCAGCAGCGTGTATCTGGTTCGCTCCGGCTGTCGCTCACCCATATTTCGCACAAATTAAATTTTATGGGAATGTGCGAAACATCAGATACACGCGTACGTTAGGCGACATATTTTTTTTTATGAACGAAAAAAACCATCATCCAATTTTTCAACAATACGGATATGCATTCGCACTGATTAACCGTGTAGAAATGCTTCTTGAGCTCGTATTGTGCAGGAAAGGTGGTCTAGACCGGGCAAATTTAACGTTAAGAAATAAATTGCTCCAAAATACAACCCTGGAACGCAAGCGAAACTTATCAAAAGACTTAATTACCAATAAAGATCTTGATAAAAAATTAGAGACACTCATCAGTAAAAGACAGCGACTGGCACATATGCACTTAACTCAAGCTAAAAATACCGGAAAGTGGTTTTTTATCGGCGGCAACAAAGGTGTTGAAAAATTGGATGATGATTTTTTTAATGAAACTATAGAATTGGCAAACGATATAATTCAAGAACTAATCCCCCTCAGCACATCTGATTAAAAAGTGTAAAACAAAAATACATCACCTAACACGCGATATCTGATTCGCGAGCTAAATAAAATTTTAATTATTTATTCTATGTCAAAAAAATATATAACAACTGTGCTCATTTTATTTTTACTAATTTTAGGTTTCGCTTTTTATTGGTACTCATACAGACCAGAACAAATCAGAAAAAAATGCTATGATATAGCAGTTAAAATGTATACTTTTGATAATAACTACAAATCTTGTCTACTAGATAATGGCATAAATAATTAAAATCTTATTTTAGTCTCGCTCATCCAAATTGCTTATTATTTCGGCGTTCGCCTTCGGCACATTATGCCACCGAAAAATAATCAACTGCAGCTATCCCAACACATTAACTAAAATAACATTTAGATTTATGAAAAAAACAGCTGTCATACTTTTAACGATTATATGGACTATTATTATACTCCTTGTAGGTTTTTGGCTAGGTGATTTTACGGGAACAGAATATCAACGTTGTCAATCTTTTAGTTCAGAAAAAGTGGGTTATAACCAAGAACCCTGCTACGCCGCAAGATGCAAACCAGATAGCCCCGGAGGTGAATGGATTTGTGTCCCTAAATTTAGTAGATAAATTTTTTATCTTACAACTATGAAAAAACGCTTAATTATTTATTCCATTATCCTATTAATCGGTATTTTTCTAATCGGGATCTTATACTATCAAGAGAGCAACCAACACCCATGGAGAAAATCTTATGTTTTTTTACACAATATTTATTTATCTATTGTCTCCTCTGACTACCGAAAAATCAATATTACAAAAACCTGCGAAAAATGGTCTGAAAGTTGTAATCAATGTGATCGCGAATATGGTTGCACTTTGATGTTATGTGCTGAATACAGCAAGCCCAAATGTTTGGACTCTGAGAAATGAAAAAACACGCCGAACACAAGGTATCCAACATCCCGCCCGAACACGAAAATCGTGCCCAGGTGGGACGATTGGATACCCGAGCACATTATATAAAATACGGCCAAAATTCACTTTACAATTATTTTCAATTTTATTAATTATTTTTTTCCAATATGAGCTTTGAAAAGTACAACATTCCTGAAGGATACATAATGATAGCATATTCTGATCAAAATTTAAGTGTCGGGATATTAGAACTCAACCCTGGGAAAGAATTGTCTAAACATAATCGTCCAGCATTAGAATCATTATTTCAAATACAAGGAAAAAGTGTAATGAAATTATTCGAAGATGATGGGTCAGTTAATGAGATTATTTTAGGGGAAGGTAAAACCATTGATATTCCACCACTTAAATTTCACGTTCATTCAAATCCTTACGAAGAAAAATCTATTACGTTTTGGAAAGCCAAAGGGGATATTACCGAAGTAATTAATAAAATTAGAAATAATAATGAAGTGTAATGTAAATTTTGTCCTCACAGCAAATACACGTGTACTTAATGCGCAATAAATTTCTTATAAAACTTAAACCTGCAACAGAAAAACAAAAAGGGCTATTCAAAAAATGGCAACAGGGGGGTAGAATGAGATAAATTTTTAAACATCCAATACCATAAACAATTAACAATATGAAGAAAAAAATAATTTCCGGACTTGGAATCGGCCTAATACTTCACTGGCTTAGTTTGTTTTTATCGTACCGAGAATTACCAAACACCTACGAAGATATAACTAAACCAATAGCAACTGGTGGTTTTCCATTTAAAACCTTTGAGTACCCAGTTCCACCAATGGGAAGCGATTGGCCACCCTCGGAAATGTGGCCGATGTTTTTCTTAAATCTTGCAATTTGGATTATAATCGGTTTACTTGTAGCTTTTATATTGAATAAAAAAATAACAAATGAAAAGATATTTAAAGTAATCAATATTTTGGCAATCCTCATGACACTCAATGGGCTACTTTATATAATGCTTAAATTCGACTAAATAAAACAAAATTAACAAGCTTGTGCAAAAAACTAATAAAAACACAAAAACCCCAAACACTCCTAGTAACAGGAGTGTTTTTTTGCTATAATATAAATAATATGTTTAACAACCCTTTTCCTGGTGCATTTGGACTAGATATTGGCGACCTAAGCGTAAAGTTAGTACAAATAGAAAATCAATCTTTCTTAAAAGGAAAGCCAGTTTATAATTTAAAAAATTATCGCAGTATCGATCTCCCCCCAGGTTTAATTGTTAATGGCGAGTTACAAAAACCCGAAGAAGTTCGTCGACGCATTATGTATTTATTAAAAGGCCGTGGCAAAGAAAAACCAATCACTAGCCCTTGGGTCGTCGCAGCTTTACCCGAAACTCAAAGTTTTATAAAACTAATTAAAACCATTACCCCAGCCAGTGACTTAATTGAAGAAGACATTAAAGCCCTGGCCAAAAAACACATTCCTTATGATGACGACGGCAGTTATTATATTCAATGGCAAATAATGCCCGACCAAGAAAATAGTGAAGAAAAAACTCGCATCTTGATTGGAGCAGTACCCAAAAGAATTGCCGACAGCTACACTTATTTACTCGAAAGCTTGGGTTTGGGTGTGGTTGCTTTAGAGGTTGAAGCCCTTTCTGTAGCTCGGGCTATGATTACTGCCAACAAAGAATATGAAAACGAAGCCAGAGGTTTACTAGATCTAGGTGCTACTCGTTCTAGCTTTGTAGTTTATGATCACGACATTATACAATTTTCTACTTCACTGCCATTTTCCGGAGAAATTATCACCACTGCCATTGCCCAACAATTACACATTACCCAAGAAGAAGCAGAAAAAACCAAAATTGACAAAGGTTTAAATTTTCAAAATCACTCTGGCAAAGCCTGGAATATTATGGTAGAAATGACCGACCAATTAATAAAATATTTAGAAGATGCTTTCCAATTTTATTACACTCATTTTCCCGAAGCCAACAAAATTACTCGCGTTACAATGTGTGGAGGTGGCGCCAATATGGCCATGCTCGACAAAACCATTTCCAGTCGTTTAAAAGTAATCGCCAGCCCCGGTCATCCTTGGAAAAATTTATTCTCCAAAAAAGAAATACCTTTAAGCCCGGAAGAATCATTGGGCTGTGCTACAGCGATTGGCTTGGCCTTACGCGCTGCCGACAATCCTTTTTATACCAAAGATGTTTTATAAACTATGATGATCCCCCACCGTCTCAATTTACTCTCTCCCGAAAAAACTCAGCATTTAAAAAGAATGGTCAATTTTCAGTTTATCAAAAATTTATTAGAAATTATTTTAATTATTATTAGTCTGTGTGGCATTACTCTTTTGGGTGGCCAGTGGGTTTTGGAAGATTATTTCAACAAAATTGCCGAACAAATAATTTCGGTAAGCAACCACTACTCAACAACCAACTCGGAAATCAAAAAGATTAACCAAACTTTAGACAAAGTAGAAAAAATTCAAAATGAATATTATTCATGGAGTGAAAAAATAGTTTTTCTTAGCGAAAAAATACCAGCAAATATTGTT
>Ga0172379_10006074_pt1 | contig 16434 bp, 39 predicted proteins | sample GrowelOW334metaG_FD_119756 | JGI IMG/M metagenome (GOLD analysis project Ga0172379, IMG submission 119756) | Groundwater microbial communities from an aquifer near a municipal landfill in Southern Ontario, Canada - Groundwater well OW334 metaG | ecosystem: Environmental > Aquatic > Deep... | reverse complement strand
ACTCTGTTATTGCTGGTGACTATCATTTTCCCTGTATTATCTACATGAGAGAGCAGGGAAATCCTATTGGTAAAGTTGAGCCTGGCATGCGACATAAGCGTAAGTTGTGGTCAGAGTCGCATGATTGTTATGCGGATGATATTTGTCGCAAAAACTGTTTAGATGTTTGTATTGATTACAATAACAAATTCAAGGAGTATCATCATGGATAATCCTATTGTTGGTCCTATTTGGGACGAATGGGACTTTCTAAATGAAGTAAATAAGATGCGCGCCGCTGGTTGGAATGACGCAGATTATATGGCTCGTCAAATTGTTGATGACCATTATAGACATACTGGAGCCTCTCTTCACCAAACATACCAACATATTGTAGAAATAATGGTAAATTCAATTCTGAATAATGATTCGAATTATATGGATACTATTTCTAAAAATGTTGTTGTATTTAAAATCAGGTAATTATGAAAATCATATCTACAAAAACATATCAAAAAACATGTACAAGATGTGAGAGTGTGGTTGAGATGTTCAATTATGAAATGCATAAGATTCAACCAACTGATGATTATGATCCTCAAGATATCGGAAGGATATATTGGAGGTGTCCCGTCTGCGGCATAAGTAATTGGGTTGAAACAGATGATGTTATCTAAGTTAGATAACTCAATCACTTATCAAGAAATAAAGCTGCTATTTAAAACAAAAGCAATTAATTCGCTGCTCTATGGTGCTGGGTTTATTCTTTCTTTACTTGAGAAAAAGGAGACTAATAAAATGAATTCTGAACAATTTCTTGGTCTTGGCAAGAAGGATGCGCAAAATCTTGCTGATAGGATGAATTTGATTTTCCGTCTTATCCGAATTGGAGAGAAGGAATTCTTTACTTATCCAGAGGGTGAAGGTCGTGGGGATGTTGTTTGTATTGAAATGGATAATCTAAAGGTCACTAAAGCAGTGATCCATTGAATGGAGGTTTACAATGGCAAAGATTATTAATGCTGCTTCCGATAATCATAAGGCAATGATGGAACGAATTGCAGAAGTAACTGAAGTTGATTCTATTACTTATGAAGATCTTGGTAATGGTGAGAATTATATTCTTGTCAAAAATGGCAAGAAAGTTATTCTTATGGCTCGTGGTAATAGGGTTGATGGTGGGTTTCTTCTCACTAAATGAGGTGTTCGATGAAAGACCGATTTGGATCTGATGTACGTGTTGGTGATATGGTTGCAACAGATGTCATGAAAGGTCCTTGGCTATATGCTAAAGTAATTCGTTTGCCGGAAAATGATGACACACTTTGTGAAGTTCAATTCACAGATGTTAATTATGATGATGATGGATGGGAGTCTTTGTTTGCAGAAGATATTATTCTCTGCACAAACATAGAACCAGAATTATATACGGTAGTAACGACTATCAATGGCATACCAACTGACTGTATTAGTTGTGAGTTAGAAATTGAAGCCAGGTCTTATAACCAAGCAGTGTGCATTCTGAAAGATATTATTAAGTATCCATAAGTATAATATGTTTTTTAATAATCCTGTAAGAATTTATGATTGTTCTAACTCTGTTGACCGACCACAACATCGTGGTGGCGGCGGTCCAGTTATGAATGACGTGATGCGTTATCTGCATGAATATGCTGAGGATTATTATTGTGAATTTGTAGATGATCCTGAGCATGCTGAAGTAATCATTACGAATGATGTATTTCCGAAGGTTGCGATTGACATGGGGGTTCCTTTAGTAAAGAGGATGTGTGGTCCTTTTTGGCAAAGGGATATGCAATCTCGTAATGATTCTTTGAATCTTGCAGCATCACAAGCAGATATGGTAATCTTTATCTCTGACTATAGTAAGAGACAATACTTCTATAATAAGTGTCCTGATTTAAAGAATCATTGTGTGGTAAGACATTGGGTAGATTACAATATATTCAAGCCAGATAATTTCATGCCATCAGAACATGAGTTTATGTTGACTGCTTGTGCAACTAATTGGAATCGTAAAGAAAAAAGATTCGATGATTTGGTTAAGTTTGCAGAAATGAATCCTGGTGTGCAGTTTGCATTGATTGGGGAGGTTGATGTTCCTTTGCCAAAGAATATGATGAAGATGGGATATCTATCTGACCCTTCGAATATTGCATATATTCTGCAATCATCGGATGGTTTTGTGAACTTTTCTTATCGTGATGCTGCAACTAAGACTGTGCCGCAAGCGATTGCTTGTGGTCTTCCAGTATTGTATGCAGATAGTGGTGGGGTTGGAGAGATGGTAAAGAATCCATTTCCCGATAGTGGTCCTGATTTTGGTATTCCAATTTTAGATTCTCATTACCTGGGTGTTGAAGATGAGGTTCCACCACTGGATATGGATGAGGTACAAAAATCTTTCTTTACTTTTCGACATAATCTTGGAACTATCAAGACAGTGTCATTAGAATCCTTTGACAGAAAACTGGCATTTATAAAAATGTTAGATAGTTACTTTGGAATTATTTCAAATATGGCAAGGCAATGAGACCTGTTTGTGGCGTTCCTAATTGGATAAAATCAGAGTACAAAATGATGCATAGAATTACAATTAATTTGTTAACAGTAGAATCTGCTAAAGAAGTATATTTTACACTTTCAGATTTGTTTGAGATTGTTCCCTTCAAAAATGAAAATGGCAAGATGTTTTTACTCTCTTTTAAAGAGGGATATATTGGATGTATGCTCTCAATGAATATCAATTTACTTACAAGCAGTAATTCTGAGATTTCTAAGGCTTTTCAATCTATGAATATAAGCCATTTTGGTTATACTATAACAGATATAGTTAATGATCATGTTACATTTGGGATGACAAATATAAAAAGAGAATCTCCTCAAGCCTCTCCTTATAGGGAGAGTGCGGAGAATATACGAAAGTAATGTAATGGAACTAAGTGAGATAAAAATAGGTGTTCGAGTTGTATATGCCCGAGGAGCTAAGGAACCTTTGATTGGTGAATTAGGAACTATTGTAACTGAATATGATCCTAATGAATTTGGAATCATAATGATAGATTTTGATAATTATGGACACAGTCCGTGTTTCTATAAAAACTTAGATAGGATCTAGATTATGGGTGTTAAGTATTTTGATGCTGTAGGAAAGCGTACCATGTCTCCATATAGAGAAAAACTTACTGAAGATAAACCTATGACGAAAGTAATTACGAAATTTGATTACTCCAGATTTCTTATGATATCTTCTTTGATTCCTTTGTATGTTATAACGTTATACACCTATAACGCTACCATATTTGACATGTTGCTATTTGTTTCATGTAACTTAATCATAAGCTTACAACAATCTATTGAGAGAGAAACTATTAATCCTTTACCACCTATTAAGGAAGTGAATCTTCTTGAGGATAGAAAAACCTATTCAATAGATATTGAGAAACGAAAGTTTGCAGATCACGAAGAATTTGTTGCGTCTGTTAAAGACGAACAAGGAGAGTATCACGTGGCTGTGGCAAATAGCGAGGAACTTGCAATTAAAAGATTAAAAGAAAAATTATGTACAATTACAAAATATAAAAAAGATATCACATTATAGGATATCATGATATATAAGTAATTATTCCGGCGTTTCTTATTCGGAATTGGTGGAACATTATTTATTAGAATAATGTTGTTTTGATTGTGAGGTCAAGACTGGCTCTATCTTCCTACATTTGGTGGGAGGGTATTACAATATTACTTTGGGGTTAATTATGGGCTATCTACACATTGAGAATTTATACAAAAATCAAGACATCCTCCTTTTCAAAGAGTGCTATGCTATGGAAAAGATTCATGGTTCATCGGCATCGGTTGCATTACAATTAGGATGTATGCATTATCATTCTGGGGGAGAATCTAACGAACGCTTCATGAAGCTATTTCCATCTGATCTTAAAGAGAGGATGGAACTATATGGATATGATGTTGAAATTTTTGGAGAGGTCTATGGCGGCAAGTGCCAAGGAATGAAGGATACTTATGGACCTGATTTGAAGTTCGTGGTATTTGATATTCAAGTATCTGGGGTTTGGCTTGATGTTCCACTGGCTGAAAAAATGGCAGAGGTTCTTGGTCTTGAGTTTGTTTCCTATGAAAAAGTTCCCACTGATATGCAAAGCCTTGATGCGCAACGTGATCTTGATTCTGTTCAAGCCGTTCGCAACGGAATGGGGACTGGGAAGAAACGAGAGGGTGTTGTTCTTCGTCCTTTAATTGAGCTAATGACTGACGGGCGACGCGTTATATGTAAGCATAAGCGAGACGATTTCAGGGAAACAGCTACACCAAGAGTTGTTGGGGCAGCACCAGAAGTATTAGCCGAAGCAAATGCTATTGCAAATGAGTGGGTTACTACTACGAGACTACAACATGTGCTTGATAAGATTCCTGGACACAATCTATCCATGATGCAGAAGATTATTGCAGCTATGTCAGAAGATGTTTTGCGTGAGGGTAAGGGAGAGATTGTTGATAGCAAGGAAGCTCGCAAGGCTATCAATCAGAAAACAGTAGCTATGTATAAAGAGTATCTTAAGAATCATGAATAAATCATCCATAAATTGGGTTCAACCGGCATGTCAAACGTGCCGAGTTGTATCTAACTCTGGTAAAACTTATGGATTGTTTTATGATTCTAAAAGTAAGCTTCGTCATATTGCTGAATATGAGCCGAATAAGCATCCGCCACAGGTAACATTATGTGATAAGTATGAAGTTAATTTCAGTGGAACTGGCGATACTGATCATATGTGTAGTATATGTGAGAAACAATTAATTAGGATTATAAATGAGAATCTGTGATTTACCAGAAGATAAGATTGTGGTTGGCATGAGAGTTAAAAGTCTTGTGCCGCCACATGATAGGCTGGGTACAATAATTAAGATTGATCCCAATGATGATAACTATGCTTGGATTAAATGGGATACAGATGAGTTTCCTCCAGAGAGTGGTTTCTATGGTAATGATTGTGAGTGCGAAATAGCTGATTAGGAAATACTGAAATGTCTAAATCAAAAGAAGAAATAGAAGCTTTGCTTATCAATGTTGATGATCTTACGGAACCAATAACAGAAACCCGTTTAAGTGAATCTCAGGCTACTGCATATAATTATCTGATTGATTTCTTAGAACTTGAGTTTTATCCTTCTGTTGAGTCAGAAAGACTTTTGATTCTTTGCGTTCAAGTATTAGAAGAATTTTGCAGAAATAATAAACAATGAAACAGGTTATTACAAAAGAATTCATTAAAGATTTGCCAAATACTATAGCAGAAACTGCTGAAGAATATCGTAAGGCTTTTCAGAAAGAAATTGAAAGGCGCGAATCTGCTTTAAAAAGACTTGAAAAGTTATTGGAAAGCTAATTTGAATGAGTGTACCTTATCACAATCATTGGTTAAAAAGAATAGTAAATCCGATACTAACTAAATTTGGTTGGATACTTGTTTCGTTATTCTCTGACGATGATCAATTCTTAGGTTTTAGATTAAAAAGTTATCCAGAACATTGTCGTGGTCCATTTAAAGTCTGGATCAAATTATCATGAGCAATGAATTAATTCTTAATAAGATAAGGCTTCTGCTTAATTTAGCAAGTTCTCCAAACGAGAATGAAGCCGCGACGGCGCGGGACATGGCAGACAAGCTCATCGCAAAGTATAACATTACCGAGGAAGACTTAGAGACCATTAAGGACAAGCCGCCGCCGTACAATGACGGAAATAAACTATACTCTACTATAGGATTAGATAGCTGGCGCAATCAATTAGCTTTAGGAATATCTACTAAGTATGAATGCTTCTTAGTTCAAGAAGAAGCAGTACCTGTTGAGGGCATAAGTGAGTTTAGTTATTTTGTAATAGGTGACTCTGAAAATATTGAAACTGTGAGACTTGTATTTTCAACCCTAGAAAAGAAAGTCGAAGAATTAATTCTTTTGAATTGTGCCGGAAGAGGTCCAATATATTCTCACTCATATGCAGAGGGCGTAGTTGAAGGAATTAAAAGCAATTTAGATTTCATATACTTTGAAGTATCTAAAGCAATTAATAAACCTGGTCCAGACGCAACATTAAATGTAGGTAATGAATGTATTACAAAACATTCTGAAAAAGAAAAACCTATAAAAGAAACAATTAATATAAATTCACAATCTTTAATTAAAGACATTCACGCTTATTTTAGGGGCGTTGCTGATGGAAACAAGATTGATTCTGAAGAAGAGATTTATCTAACTCGTTGTAATAATATAGAACAATTGAAGGATTAATATATGACTGTCTATTATGGAGTAGCACTAGATCCAGTTCCAGACCATCCAACTAAGGAACAAGCACTAGAGGCTATAAGTGCATTGTCATCTGGTAGTCTTCGATATGAATACATAAGCTATTATTATCAAATTGCAAAAAACTATATTAAATCTTCTCAAGCGTATAAAGAGGATTCAAAATGAATTGTGCCTATTGTGATAAGAAGCTAACACCTTGGATGTATCCACTTATTGCTAAAGAAACGTTTTGTAATCCAGCGTGTATGGAATCATTTTATCTTAAACAGATTAATTCATTAAGTACATCTCTTAAAATATACAAGGCTGCTTGGTGGCAGCAAAGAGATATCATTGGTAAGCATGGCATAAAGATCATGCGTATGGAATATCCTAACTATTTTGAGGAGGGTTCAAATGAAAAAGGGTAAAAAGCCTGGTGAGTTTTTAAAGCAGAAAAGGTCTCATAAACAAAGACAGCACAATCAGGATATGATTGCACAGCTTCGTAATGGAGATATCTTTCAAGCTGAAATGTTTGCATTAGGGTCCAATGGAATGGTTAAGGTATTAGTGGAAGCACCACCATTGAATATACAAGAGCTGGCTGATCCTCCTTCGAGAACAATCGTATGTCTTGCTGGTGGGAAGCATAAGAATCTACACCTGGCAGATATGTATACCAAGGACAATGGCGGTAGGTGTAGAGTTAATCTCCATAATGGAGCGAGTGCTGTTCTTGAATGGGAAAATGTATTTGGTGTTGTACTTAGTGTGGAGCAATTGGAGGAGAATCATGGGAGCTAATACTTTTTTTACTACTGCTAGTGGAAAGAATGCAAAGAGGGCTTTTATTGCTGCGACAAAAGAAGCCGCATATGACTATGGTCATAGAGGATATACTGGATCTATTGCTGAAAAAGAATCATTTGTAATGATTAGTGACGAAGTATTTTTATCTGTTGATGCTGCTGCTGATTTTGCTGACGATCTAATTGATGCTGGCGATGAACGAGTTGATGATAAATGGGGACCAGCAGGTTGTTTGAAGTTTAAAAGTAATGATGGCGAGATTTGCTATCTGTTCTTTGGATGGGCAGCGTCGTAATGTTTAATATTTGTCCACACTGTAATAAAGAAATAAATATAGATCCTTATAGGATTCCGGCAGTAGAACCAAAACCCAAGGAAGAAGTTCCAAAGAAACCAAGGTGGTATACAAAAATGAATTGGAGTAGTTTTTTTCATAATTTGTGGGAATACACTATTAAGATTTTCTGGTCAAGTGTATTGATCGCGGCAGTTAGTTGTGCTATATTTTGTTTATTTAAAGTGCTAACAGCTCCAGATAAAGTGGACTATTGTTATGTAACTTATTCGCAAACTTCCAGCCAGAGTTGGGTATTAAATGGTAATGTCAATTGGAATTTTGATAGACATTTGGGTAGTTTTCCTGAAGTATATCTTGCTCAAAAGTATGCTCAAAAGATTAATTGTCCATTAGATCTTACACCTCTTGAAGAAGTTCGTGTTGACAATGTTACTCCTACAGTCCCAACTGTTGCAAGTTCTGGTCCATTCTTGGCTTACCCAGCGCCAATTCAATCAGCGACATATACACCAATACCTTCTGCTTCAACTCCTGAATTGCTTCCATAATTACGTTGCAAGATGCGTGCCAAGCTGTCCTGCCCCATCGCATAACGGGGTAAAGCCGGTTAGTGTACCCAACGATTTAATTTGGAGAAAGTAAATGAATGCAATTATCGATAAGATTAGGCATCTTCAATCGCTGGCAAAATCTTCTAATATTAATGAAGCTACTGCCGCTGCTGCTGCCGCAGATAAACTGATCTCTAAGTATAGGATTTCAGAGGTAGAGATTAGTATTGCAAATAAGATTGCAGACCTTCCAGCGGTAGAGGATAAAGAAATTCTTTATGAGTCTGGCAGAGTGACATTGTGGAAGAAGCATCTTGCGAAAGTTCTTGCCAATCATTATGGTTGTTATATGTGGAATGATTGGACAAAGAATAATGATCGCAAGGTATCAAGATATCGTTTGGTTGGTGTCAAGAACGATATCGAGATTACTCGGTATATGTTTGCGTGGCTTCTGACTGAAATCGAAAGGCTTTCGAAGTCTCATTGTGCTGGCATGGGGCATGTCTATGCCAATTCGTATTGTATAGGCGCGGTTGTTGGTATTGAAAAACAGCTTGAAAAGATTAAGCAGGATGAAAGGGCTGCAACCAATAGCGAGCAAACTATTACTGCTTTGGCATGTTTAGATGAGAGGGTTGATAGAGCGAAAGAAACGCTGTTTTCTCTTCATAAAAATTTGGTAAATGTGAAGACTCACAGTTATTCTCGTTATAATGAAGGCGCCTATGCTTTAGGTGTGAATGTTGGTAAGTCAATCCATCTTGGAAAAGTGATGGGGGATGGTTCGGGTTCAAATAAAATGCTGAAATAAATAATAACATTAACGGAGGTGAACTATGGTTGTCAATTCTGTTGTAAAGTATGAATCATATCTATTGTTTCCTGTTATTAAGAAGGTTGATATCAAGCTCGACGAGATTGTTGGTGTTCACCTTTATCAAGGTAGGAAAATCATTGGGGTAGTGGATGAGATTTGCAATGATGGCGAACACTTCTGGCTTAGAGTTAGTCCTGAAAAGGGATCATTTAGAGAGCGTTTCTCATTCAAAATTGATAGTGTAATCAAACTGGATTAAATAATAATCATGAGTAAGGGCGGATATTCAGGTGACGCTGAATTTCAATTTGAAATTGAAAGATATAAGGATAGAGAAACGGGAGAGCTTTTTTCAGAAAAAGATCTTCCTAATTTAGAGGATGATTTCGAATACGATCTTGTCAGCGTCACCTTAGTTGTAGAAGGTAATTCATATTTCAATCCCGCCAGATACTCTAGATATTGGGAAGATTCTGCACCGGCTGACGGAGATACTGAAATTGAATCGGTGGTTGATGCTAATGGAAATGATTGGTATGGTAAATTAACAGGAGATGAATTGGATTCAATCTTAGAAAGAATCGCTGAAATGTCAAAAGATTCTTCTTATGATTATGATTCATCGGATGATTATTATGATGACTCAGGTTATTGAAAATTGGGCACAATTTATTAAGGAAGAATCAAAGCAAGAATACTATAAGGTTCTTGGTGATTCGGTTGTTGCTGATTCAAAACAACATACGATTTATCCTAAGCATAAAGATTTGTTTAAGGCATTTAAGTTGTGTCCTTTGCTTGAAACAAAGGTAGTAATTCTTGGGCAAGATCCATATCATGGGGAGAATCAAGCTCACGGATTATCATTCTCTGTTCCACCAGGAATAGATATCCCACCCAGTCTTAAAAACATCTATAAAGAAATTAATATAAGTCATCATAATGATTTTATATTTCCTGATGGTTGTTTAACACAGTGGGCATTGCAGGGAGTATTATTGCTTAATTCTGTTCTGACTGTTAGAAAAGGGCAAGCAGGATCTCATAAGGGATTTGGTTGGGAAGTTTTTACAGATAATGCAATTAGATTAATTAATGAGCAAGATAGACCTATAGTATATATGTTGTGGGGTAATTTTGCCAAGTCAAAAAAGAAGATAATTACTAATCAAAAGCATTTAGTTTTAGAGGCTGCTCATCCTTCTCCGCTTTCGGCTCACAATGGATTCTTTGGATGTAATCATTTTGTAAAAGCAAATGATTTTCTTTCATTAAGTCAGCAACATATAGATTGGTTTTAAATGTTTTTCATGGGAAAAAATACAGTAGATAAATGGTTTATGTCTTTGACATATACTGAACGTAAATTATTGTTATCTGACTTGCATTATTTAAGAAGAACTTTGTCTAAAGATGAGGGTCATAATTTACGTGAGCTTATTTATAAGTTAGAAGAGCTTCACGATAAAACTAAGCTATTAAGGGGATATCTATGATTTTACCAGAGTCTTTATATCATAAAGTCTATGATCTTTTGGAGAATCGTTTAGGCGCTGAGCCTTGGAACAGAGATGATTTTATTGAATATTTTGTGCATCGAAATGGTTCGGTGTATGGCTGTTGTCCGGCATTAGGAATTGGTGGCAAGTTCTTAAATCATTCAGGAAGGCTTTATGTAAGCTGTTATCCCGAAGATGAGACAGATGAAAGATATCTTCTTATTGAAGAAGTTAACGGCGTATTACAGCATATATTAGAAGATTATTTACTTAATCCATAGGAACACATCATGATAACATTCGGTTTAACGGGCGGCATTGCCTGCGGTAAAAGCCGTATAACTAAGCTTTTAAAAGCTAATGATATACCTATGGTTGATGCTGATGAAGTAGCTCGTCAATTAGTTCATATTGGTACTGTCGGACACATTAAACTATTCAATACTTTTGGTCCACAATACTTTTCATATGATGGTTATCTCGATAGAAAAAAGATGGCTAATCTTATCTTCTTTAATAAAGAAGCAAGAAAAACATTAGATTCAATAATGTTTCCTCTTATAAGAAAAGAAGTCGATTCTCAAATAGAGAAGTTTCATAATGCTGGTAATAAGATTGTTGGATTTGATTCCGCATTGATCGTAGAGTCGGGCGACGCAGAGCGTTATCGTCCATTGATCGTGGTGCATTGTGCGCCCGAAACGCAGATTGCGAGGATGATGCGCCGCAACCTCTTGACACATGACGAAGCCGTGGCTAGATTAGGGTCTCAGCTACCCAGGGAAGAAAAGATTAAGGTAGCAGACTTCGTAATTGATTCTTCTGGAACCGTAGAAGAAACTGCTAAACAAGCAGAATTAATAATAAAAACAATTCGAACAAATCATATTAGATAATTAAGAAAGATTACATAATGTTATTGTTGAAGCCAAGTGAAATTGTTGGCACGATTCAAATTCTTATGGAACGACCTGATGCTGTAGTTACTAATTTTCGTAATAAGATTGCATTGGGTTCAGTATCTATATCTGATACAGAAGAATTTTTGCAGGCTTTAAAGGCATTGAAGACATTTAAAAAAGAGTCCCGAAGATATTGGGCTATTTCAAATTACTAATTGAAAGGAAAAGAAAATGAAAGCTAATCGTAGAGTGATGTATTTGAGAGATGAGCGGTATAACCCTGTGGGTTGTGTGGCGATTTCTTTGACTAAGAATCGTCAGACAGTTAGGTATCAACTTTCTGTGTTGAACCCTGTTGATAAGTTTGAGCGTAGTCTGGCTCGACATATTGCGCTTGGTCGATTGGTTGAGAAGCCAATTCGTTTGCATGGTTTTGATGGCAATCAAGACAACAATGAGATTACTTATGCCGTCATGCAAAGTATTCTGGAGTCTAAGACTGTTCCTACTCGTGCAAAGAAAGCAGCCAAATTGTGGCTGGCTTATAACTGATTACAGTGAGGCTGTAACGACGCCCCATCGAGTAACGGGGGCAAGCCAAGGTATGTAGGCGGCGACGAAGAACGCCGCAATGAACAAAAAACGTTAGAGTAACAAAGGAAGTATAACATGAATAACAACCATATTGATTCGTCGCTTTCAAAGATTCGTAGTATTTTTGAAAAGGCTTCTACTCGTATTGAAGCTTTGAAGCCTGGTGAGAAGGTTACTGCGACTGGGTTGGCAAAGGATTTGGCAGAAGAAGTTGGAATGACTGGACCTCAGTTGTATCCTACTCTCAAGTTTCTCATCGATGGTTATCCTGGTGTGAAGGTTTCTCGTGGTGCTCATGGTGGTATTGAGCGGCTGCCTGTTCCGGTTGCTGTCAAGACTGATGAGTCTGATGAGTCTGATGATCTTGTGACGACTGATTAATACTCAGATGGTCTGAGTTTAATTATCGAAATTTGTTTCTGTAAGGAGAATGAAAAATGGATAAGTTTACGGTACGTGATGCGAGTGGTGCGGTTGATGTTCTTGCTTCTGCTACGAAGTATGCTGAAGCCCTGCAGGTTTGGGTTAGCCAGAATGAGGCTGATCCGCAGCATCTGACGGATGTTGTGAATGCGGTGTTTGATCGGTACAATGGTCAAACGCTTCCGATGCCTGCGTTGGTTTCTCAGGCGGTGTCTGATCTTGGGGCTACTCCTGCTGAGTATGCTGCATTTTCGAAGCGTGTTCATGCTCATATCCGAGGCATGGCTGGCGAAGGTGGTTCGCTGACCATTGCCAAGGGCAAGGGTGGCGGTGTTTCGCGCAAGGTTGTTGAGCCTGTGACTGAGTAATTCGTAATATCGGGCTGCGATCAACCGCGAATTTAAATATAAATTCAAGACGGGCTCACGGTGAGTGAGAGTTGATGAGCAAAATAGAAACTGGAGGGTAAGTTTATCCTCCAGTTTTTATCATTAGTATAGAGGGTTGATTAAATGGGAAGTCATGCATATTGTAATTTAATCTTTGGTGTTCCGGTTTGGTCCCATATTCTTAGATCTGCTGTCGAAGAAGAAGATGAATTTCTGATTGAAGATTTACTTAATGAAAGCGGCACTGATTTTCAGGAATTTAGGCATGGGCATTCTGCTTATGAATGTGCTTACTATATTGGAATACCAATTTGTGAGGTCTCTCTAGCAGATGATTCTGGGAAAAAGGTTGATAACTTAATCTCGATTTTTCCTCAGTGGGTTTACCCCGGACGTAGCGCCCGAGACTTTCCTCAAAAAGCTGTTGAGCTAAGTAAAATGCTTACTGATAATTCAATTCCTTTTAACCCAGAAGATATCGGACTATATTTGGTGTTGGCATTCGATGAATGAAAGATTTGGCGTCACCTGCCATTCATGCGCGCTAGAGAAAAAGTGGTGAGGTTACCAAGTGTGTTTGCTATTTTGAGAGCTTGGTGTGCTATTATAAAATAGCATTTACTATTTTATTAATTTTTATTAGCCACCGGCTAATATTCTGATATAAGATAGTATATTGAGGCGTCGTTCAACGGTAGGACAAATGACTTTGGATCATTCGATGTTGGTTCGATTCCATCCACCTCAGCAACTATGCATACTTTGATATCAAAGTATGTCTGATAAAGAATTCAAAGTTTGCTGTACCTGCAAAGATAGTAAATCAATTGACAATTTTAGTAAAAAATCATCATCTCCGGATGGTTTACAAAACGTTTGTAGATCATGTGCTTCTTTACATAGCAGAAAACATTACATAAATAATATCGATAGAGTAAAACGAAGAACTAAAGATCGTCGCAAAAGAATAAGACCAATATTACAATCTATAATTCTAAGTTATTTAGAACGCGGATGTATAGATTGCGGAGAAAAAGATATAGTGGTTCTAGATTTTGATCATATATCAAATAAAAAATTCAATGTAAGCACTATGGTGCATGACTGTGTAGATCTTAATAAAATAGAAGAAGAGATATCTAAATGTGAAATTAGATGCGCAAATTGTCATAGAAGAAAAACGGCAAAAACATTCTCTTGGTGGAGAATAAAAATATAAATCAACCAATTGTTATTAACTATTCTAGGAAATTATTCAAATGTTTATACTTGCAATTTTTGCTATTCATCTGTTTGTAACATTTCTTGTGGCAATAACGCTTTATACTTTTGATTTTATTGAGTATCAAAATGAAAATGATACTGCAATTGCTCGCATAGCATTTAGTTTTTTCTGGGAAATTACTGCACCTATTACGCTTGTAATTATATTTTTCACGTGTGCGTTTGCAGTTTTACCTGAAATTATTTCAAATAAAATTAAAGAGTTAGTAAAGACTCGAAAGGAAAAACGAGAGGCATTAAATAAAATCCGTGAAGAAGAAGATAAAAGAGAAAAATTATTGAGATATAATCTTTCTAAAGATGTGAATGGGGAGTCGAGTTCTTTTCGGAGTAGCCCAAAGATTGTAAAATCTCCGCATTAAAGATAGCAATATAAGGGTATAGTAAGCATAATGTATTATGGTCTCATGGTGTAACGGCAGCCACGCTGCGCTTAAGACGCAGTGCCTTAACCGGCGTCTCGGTTCGAATCCGAGTGGGACTACCAGTTTGGAAATGATTCATTGTCAGAGCAATTAATATTGGGGTAAGAGTGAAACCATAATTCTCCGAGTCGGGTTCGAGTCCTGATATAGCTTGCTATAAATATTGATTGTTTTGATGATGATTGCCAGCTCAGGTAAAGTATTCCTTGGGTCCACCCATAAGCGACATGATGCACGGGCGTGTTAAGGAACTATAAATTTTCAAACTCTATGGTCTCATGGTGGAATGGCAGACACGCTTGCCTCAAGAGCAAGTGCCTTAATCGGCGTCTCGGTTCAAGTCCGAGTGGGACTACAAAGGAATGAATAAAATGTCTAAACGAGTATATCCTACAAAAAGATATATTAATATCTTCGCAAAGAAATGGAATTTAACTCAAGAGGAAAAGCTTAATGTCCTATGTCGGTTCATTGACTTGGCAAGATTGGAACAGTTTCCAGCTGAAGATTTAAGAGATTTTTTAGAGGAACACGTGCCCAAGGGTCATAAAAAAACGTATGAAAAGTAAATCGAAAAAGTATAGAAATGCCTTTGCAATCTTAGCTAAGACTAAGAAGGGCGGTTCTATGCGTGATAAACGATCCAAGCGTTTAAATGGAAAGAATAAGCAACAAGCTTACTTGGAAGATAATTATTAATTTGGAGAGAATATGACTGGCGCTGTCTATGCGTTTGTGTTTAGTGGTTCTGATTGGCAAAAATCACACATTGATGAATGGGAGTTTCAAACTATTGAACTTACAGGCACAGAGAAACATCTGGGCTATCGTAAATTTGATGGCGCTATCTGTCATGTAGTCAAAACAATTGATGGTAAATTGCTCGCAATTACCAAAAATTAACTGCACAACACGTAGAAATATTAATAACAATTGCGGAACGGCTTTTAAGGAGAGGTTTGTTTCGATGTATACACTTTTAATTATAGACATGCAAAAGACTTTTACTGCATCAACTCTCAAGTCTGTACAACGTGGTTGTATTTCTGAGATTAAAAAAGCCATTAAACAAAATGCACCCATCGTATTCGTTGAGTATAAATCATATGGAAAAACTGTTGAGAAATTAACTCAATTAGTTTCTAAAACAAATTATACAAACGTATACACAATCACAAAAATGTCTAATAACGGAGCAAGAGAGATCGATAAACTCTTGCGAGAGAAGCGCCTCCCTAAAAATCATCTGCGTGTTTGTGGAGTTAATACAGATTGCTGCGTTCTTGAGACCGTCGATGGTCTCGATGGAATGTATGGTAAAAGAGATCTTCTTATTGAAGTCGTATCAAATGCATGCGGGTCTGTTTTTTCTCATGAAGATGGTGTGGCAGAATTGTCTGTCCTTTCAAAAAAGGTTGTTTGTGTATGATGAAAAAAATCAATTTTGTATTTGTATTCTTACTTTTAACTATAAATGTAGATGTAATTATTCCGCATCTTATTCCAGAAGTTAATAATGGAATTGGATTTTGTTTATTTTTAATGCTTGCTATTATGCTGGGCTTTGCGAGCGGCATCGGAGGCATGGCAGTAAATAATTACTTTAAAAATCAATAAGGTAATCTGCACGAATCTTTAACTGTAAGAGATATCGCGTCCCATTCTTCTTTAGAGTGCGTATCGAAGTCCCAGGGAATTCTACAAATTCGGATAGCATGTGCCCATGGTAGGAGAGCCGACTCCGCCTCCCTAAGTAATTCTTGATATCCTTTACGCAATTTAGAAAGATACTCCAGGGGTACTCCCGCCTCAGCATTTCTGTTTCTGGCTTTCATTCTGTCATAAGCTGTCTGAGGTTGGACGTCTAAAAATATTAATAAGGTTGGAGGCAACAATGAGCGACACATTATAGAATATGCGGATTCATAGGTTTTAAAATCTAAAGGATCAATTAATCCATCTTGCATTAACATTTTTGCAAACACACGATCTCCAGATAGTGACCTATCCAATATCGCTCCTGAGTATCCGCCTACACCTGTAGCTTCATATGAGGCTAATTGTTGCATTGCATATCTTTTGTGTAGTAAAAACATCTGCATACCGAATGCATATTGTTTT
>Ga0172379_10006073_pt1 | contig 16438 bp, 16 predicted proteins | sample GrowelOW334metaG_FD_119756 | JGI IMG/M metagenome (GOLD analysis project Ga0172379, IMG submission 119756) | Groundwater microbial communities from an aquifer near a municipal landfill in Southern Ontario, Canada - Groundwater well OW334 metaG | ecosystem: Environmental > Aquatic > Deep... | reverse complement strand
CCGGGAATACTCGAAATCTCTCCAGAAGGAGGGCCTACAGTAAGCTCGGTGACAGGGAATAAGTCGTAACAAGGCACGGGTAGCGGAAGCTGTTCGTGGAATAATTCAATTTGAAATCGATCATCTATCTTAATTTATTAAGTAGACCGATCTTATTGAGTCGATATTATGTGCCTCAATTGAGCACATAATGGACATTGATTTTAAGTCCTAAAAGAAATCTGACAAGGAGGGAAAGACCCCTAGAACGGAACAAAATAAAGAATGTTTTCTGTTACTATTAAATGGATTGCTTGATACAAAATATATAAATCAAATAACAAAAAAGACTGCGCTTATCGCGTAGTCTTTTTTGTTATGTGCTTAAGTCAGCGGGTGCTAAACTCCAACACAATTGCATATGTGAGTGCAGCCGCTGACTTAGGCACACAACGGCTACAAATACATAATAACATTTTGCATAAAAATACAAAACCCCTTCGGTTGCCCGAAGGGGTTTTGCTATGCAATTGTTTAATTAAAATAAATTTTTATTAAACGTTGGAACTTAATCTCACTAGGCATAGTATAGCAAAATAAAGTGGTATTGTCAAGCCCTAATATATCTGATACAATGAGTTCGGTTTGTATCGGATAAATGCGCTCCGACGAAAGGAGGAGTGAGGAAAGTCCGGGCACATACTTATCGTAAGATAGGAAGTGTAGTGGGTAATACCCATCGGTAGCAATACCCGAGGTGCGAGCAGAGACGTCCTTACCCGAAAGGGTCGGACATCCTTATGTAAATAAGGATGAATCCTATTGGTAACAATAGGGGTGAAACGGCTAAATCCTTACATGTGTGCAAGATCGTGCCCCCACACCCATATTTTCATAGTTGTTTACAACGCAGATTATATCTGCAATGAAAATATAGGTGTGGGGGAGAATCGCTTGAGATATATAGTAATATGTATCCTAGATAAATATTTATCATCCTAGCAATAGGGTACAGAACCCGGCTTATAGATACAAACCAAATATATGAAAAACACCTTGTCCAAAGCACGGTGTTTTTCATTTATAAAAAATTAAAAAATATTTTTTAATTTTTTATAAATTTTTTTCTAAAATTTTGTTTTTTTGAAAAATTTTTCCGAAAAACAAGAAAAAAAGTTATCCACAGTTTTTTAGTGAAAAAGTATTGCATTAATTTTGTTTATGTTAGATAATATAGGAGTGAGTGTGATAAATTTTTTTTACAAAATATTTTTTATTCTAAATTTAATTTGTTTTGTAAGGTCGTGAAATCACACATCTTTTTAAAAATAATTTTTAAACAAAATATATGGCAGCAAAAAAGAAGGCTAAGAAAGTAGTAAAGGCTAAAGCAAAAGGAAAGAAAAAGGGAAAGAAGTAATTCTCTCTTAATTAACTCAAAAAGAAAATCCCCTCTCTATCGGGGATTTTCTTTTTGTGCTAAAATGCTTACACTATGAGTATATTAGAAAAGATATTCGGAAACGAAAACAATAAACAAATAAACAAGTGGGGGCCAATTGTCAAGAAAATCAATGATTTGGAGCCTATCATGAAAGACTTGGCTGATTCCGACTTTATCTCTAAAACACAGGAATTAAAGGATAAAATCAAAGCTGGATCTACTTTGGACGACATACTTCCAGAGGCTTTTGCGGCTGTGAGGGAAGCTTCTTCTCGTGCAAGAAATGAAAGACACTATGACGTTCAATTGATCGGAGGTATTGCACTTCACAATGGTAATATTGCAGAGATGCGCACAGGTGAAGGTAAGACTCTCGTGGCTACTTTGCCTGCATATTTGAATTCTCTTACGAGTGAAGGAGTGCATATCATTACTGTGAACGATTACCTTTCTCGTCGTGATGCTGTTTGGATGGGGCCAGTTTTTGCAATGCTTGGAGTTAGCGTAGCTGTTGTGAATTCAGAGAACAAATCTTACATATATGATATATCTCACCAAGATCAAGAAAAGTCTCCCGAGATAACTAATGGCATAGGTATAGGAATAGATGTTGCTGCTTTTAAAGTTCAATATGAATTTCTTCGTCCATGCTCTCGTGCGGAAGCTTATGCTGCTGATATCACATACGGAACTAATAATGAATTTGGTTTCGACTTCTTGCGTGATAACCTAGCGAACAACATCGGCGACATAGTTCAGAGAGGACACCACTTTGCAGTTGTGGATGAAGTGGACTCTATTCTTATCGATGAATCTCGTACACCACTTATCATTTCATCGGCGGCTGAGGACTCCGAGGATTTGTACTATACATTTGCCGACATTTCAAAGAGCCTAAAGCTTGGGGAAGACTATGAAGTAGACGAGAAGCTTCGCGCTATTTCCCTTACAGATATAGGAATAACAAGGGCTGAAGATTTACTAGGTATTAAGGATATTTATACAGAGAAAGGCATCAAGTACGTGCATCACCTAGAGACTGCAGTAAAAGCTCGTGCTTTATACGAGAACAACAAAGACTATGTCGTGAAGGACGGGGAAGTCATTATTGTGGATGCTTTCACTGGACGTATGCAACCGGGACGTCGCTGGAGTGAAGGACTTCACCAAGCTATTGAAGCCAAGGAAGGTGTAAAGATAGAGAAGGAGACTCGTGCCGTCGCTTCCATTACTTTCCAAAATTATTTTAGATTTTATAAAAAGCTTTCAGGCATGACGGGAACGGCTGAAACTTCCAAGGAAGAGTTTTTCAAAGTTTATGGCCTGAACGTTATCGTTGTTCCTACTCACAAGCCTATCAATAGAATAGATCACAACGATTTAATTTACCAAACAGAGAAGAGTAAGTTATTAGCTGTCTCTGCTAAAGTAAAAGAATTACATGCGCTTGGTCAGCCGGTATTGATAGGTACAGTTTCCATTGAAAAGAATGAACTTCTCTCAGCTTATCTAACTGCTGCCGGAGTTCCTCATACAATATTGAATGCAAAGAATCATGAACGTGAAGGAGAAATAATCGCGAACGCTGGATTATTTGGAGCTGTAACAGTTGCTACGAACATGGCTGGACGTGGAGTGGATATCAAGCTTGGAGGCGTGCCTTTTAGTAATGATGCTTATGAAAAAGTGAAGTCCTTGGGTGGTTTATTTGTTATTGGTACAGAACGTCACGAAGCCAGAAGAATAGACAACCAGTTAAGAGGACGTTCCGGACGTCAGGGTGATCCAGGAGAAACGATGTTTTATGTTTCTTTGGAAGATGATCTTATGCGTATTTTCGGATCTGACCGTCTAAAGAATATGATGGGCAAGCTAGGTATTCCAGAGGATCAGCCAATTGAGAATCGTATTATTTCCAATTCTATAGAAGGCGCTCAAGCCAAAATAGAGGGTTTTCATTTTGATTCTCGTAAGCATACATTAGAATACGACAATGTGATGAATCATCAGCGTAACGTCATTTACGGACGAAGGCGTGCAATGCTCTCAGGAGACTTCGAAAAGATACAGGTTTTCCTAGACGAGCTTGTGATGGATCATCCTAAGTTGGCAGATATTATAGAAGAGAAGCGCAAGACAATAGGGGATGCAACATTTTTTGAAACCGTTAGACGTATAGTTCTCTATATTACAGACTCTCTTTGGGTTGAGCATCTAGAAACAATGGAGTACACTCGTTCATCAGTTAATTTACGTGCTTATGGTCAGAGGGAGCCACTCATTGAATACAAGAAAGAAGGTCTAAGACTCTTCCGAGAGATGGAAGTGGTTTTCAAAGATCAAGTTGCCTCTCTTATCTCAACCATGAATGTTCCCGCAGAGGAATCAAGTAGACAGGAGATAGAGGAAAGACCTTCACTTATCCTAAGTACGAGTGATGAAGGCAATACTCCAGACAAAAGAGAGGGTCCAAAGATTGGACGTAATGATCCATGTCATTGTGGCTCTGGCAAGAAGTACAAGAACTGTCATCTCAATAGGAATTAAAAAATAAAGTCTATTTCTACACGTCCATCTCCAGCCCTTATTTCCTTTATAATACTACGTAAAATCATCTTTTTCTCGTCTAGTTCTATAGTGTCCCAACAGGTATCAAAGTCCTTGATAGTCTCTATCAATTTGCGTGTATTAGCACCTTTTTGCGTGGTTAAGGATGACTGCTGTTTGTAGTCATCCAGCTCCATGTGGCTTATTTTTACTTCATCTCTAATTCTTGAAATATTAGCTTCTAACTCCTCGATTGTTTCCAGTCCTTTTTCGTATGCATCTTTATGCCTTTGTTCTTTAGTCGTTCCAGACTCTATTTCTTTTTCTAATTGTGCCATATATCTAGTAATGTCTTTCTCCATTCCATTAGTGGTATCATAGGAGATATTTTCTTGCACTTTTTGATTAGAATAATAATTTTTAATATGGTCTAAGACTGAACTTTCTAACTTCTCAGCACTCATTACTCTTTGTGAACAAATACCTTTATATTTATATCCAGTGCAAATGTATTCGTGGGTTATAGTATCTTTCCAATTAGGATTGATCTTAGATCTTTTATTGTATCTTTTTTGATAGCCAACACCACACTTGCAGCGTATACATTTTGCTATTCCTGTAAGCATCCCTAATGATCTAGCTGCCCCACCTTGTACTTGTTTTACTCTACCAGCTTTAATTTCTTGTACTAGATTAAAAAGTTTCTCATCAATAATAGGAGTATGGATTCCATCACCTGTGTATCCAACTTTTCCTCTTCTTCTCATTTCCTTACTCTTCTTATATTCTGCATGTCTCCATCCCCACCATACTTTACCTGCATAGGTAGGGTTTACGAGTATGTACTTGATTGTTTGTGAACTCCAGAGTGGTCCTTGGGGTGCTTTCCATCCATTCTTATTCATGGCTATTGTTATCTTTCTTACTCCTGCCCCTTTAACATATTCGTTGAAAATAAAACGAATTTTTTCTGCTTCATTTTCATCTACAACCACATTTCTTAGTATCTTAGTTTTAGATTCATTTAATGTCCTCACAACCTTATAACCATAGGGGACTTTATTTGGTATTTTCCCTTTTTGTGCAATTGCCATCCTTCCAACTTTTAGTCTTCTGTTTATGGCAGTTCTCTCAAGATCAGAACGCATGTCTGATATGGTTTCCATTATCGTAGCAGTATCATTATCATCTGGATCATAATCACAAACCTGCTTAGGTTCAACTGGAGTATTTATAGAATATGTTTGAACACCTAATTTTTTTAATTCTTGTCTAACAATACCTATTCCATCTTTGTTTCTAGCAAAACGATCATAATCTTTAACAAGAATCAAATCAAATTTATGTTCCCTGGCATCTCTAAGCATTGATTGTAACCCATGTCTTTCTTCCATTAGATGTCCACTAATTCCATCGTCTTGATATTCTTTAGATAATATCCAGCCTTTTTCCTCCATAACTCTAAGACAGTCTTTTTGTTGTAAGGGGATAGAAGTCTTTTTTAGTTTTTGCTCTTGGGTGCTCACCCTGTAATATGGGGCCACCCTTAAAGATGTATTTATTTCTAATATATTTTTTACCATTATTTATTTTTTTAAATTTGTAATTTCTCTAGTTTGGACAACTAAAAAGGACGGTTCTAGCTGCCCAATACATTTGCTCCATAAGAGTAGACATAGTGGTAGAACCGCCCTTTTTAGGTCGCTATGTCTATTGTTACTTATTAGATTGTATTAGGCAGCGTTACAATTATAACATTATTTATTCTATGTCTACAATTTTTTAGCAAATTCTCTTTCTGCAATTCTGCTCACAATAAAGGGCATTAATTGAGCCATCTTTTCAATGACGAGGTCGGGGTTAGGATTATTAACAACTACCTCTACAGAAGAGACTTCTTTTTTATTCTTTTTTGGAGGGGTAGTTGTCATAATAATTAGGTATTAGAAAGAGGCTGGATCATTGTAGTCCAGTTTTTCATCTTCCTTGTTTCCTTCCTCTGTAGTAGATAAGGAAACAGGAAGCTCTTTGTGCTTGTTAATTGCAGTAGAATATATTTTTGAAGTTCGATAAAATGCCTTCTTTTCGTTTTTGGGTAGTTCTTCTTTTGACAGTTTTTCAATCTTGCATTCTTCTTCTGCTTGTTTAATTGCTTTGTCTATTGTATCTCTTCCGAAATTTTCGCTAAGTGCTTCAATGATATCTGGTCGGCTCTTCATTTCTTCTTCTGAGTCTGAGAGTATTGAGACTAAGTCTTCAATGGCTTCTTCTACCTTCTTTTTTCTTTCATCGTGACCACCTGCATATTCAAAACCAGAAGGACCTAGCTCTCCTTTAAGAATATTAACTTCAAATGATTTTAATACTTCACCTTGACGTAGCTTTGTTTGTCTTATAACAAGTACGTCTTCTTCAGGGCTCTTTTTTTCAACAGTAATGTGGCAATCTATTGCAGCTAATATATCAGATGAACCTCTCATGCTTTGTCCAGTATTACTGGCTCTTTGTCCATTCTGTTGTTTTCTATGATGATGAGTAAATAAGATAGAAGCTCCAGCAATAAGTATTTTCTGTAATCCACTAAATACTTTTGCCATACCTCCAGCATCATTCTCTTCTTGTTGGTGGACTCTAACCAAAGAGTCAAGTATAACAAGTTTGATATCTTTTTCTTTAACAATATCTACTATCATGTCACGGACAGATTCAACATCAACCTTTATCCCACACTGTGAAAGGTAATGTATATTGTCAGTATCTTTAGCACCTAATAGTTCTAATCTTTTCTTTAACAATCGGATATTGTCTTCTTCGTCTATAATCAATACACCTCCTTGAGAAGTAGGGAATCTATCAAATACATTAGATTGTCTTGATACACAAAGTGCTATATGTGTAGTTAGCCAAGTTTTGAAATCACCAGGGTTTCCTGAAAGTGCTGTTATTCCTTGCTTAGATATTAACGATTCAACAATCCATTCTTCCTCTCCGAAGTCGTGTTTGAGTATTTCACTAATGTTCCAAAGATGGAGTTTTGTTTCTGTTGGTATCCCATCACTAATTAAGTTCCGTTTAACTATCTCGTTAAAAGTATTATCTAATTCCTTTTTACGATCAATAAATTTCTCAGGTGACCCGACAATTCTTTGGTCCCAGTTGTAATAATTTATCCTTGCTGTTTCAATCTTCTCAGGAGTATTAGCACCTTTAAGAAGTAGACCTGCTATCTGGGCTAGTGCTTTATGTCGTAATCCTTCTCCTATAGGCACTCCTTTTAATAGCAATTCTATCGCTGGTATTTTCTCATTAGGAGCCTCATCTTTATACTTAGGGATCACGGAATCTAATTCTTCCAATGTGTATCTTTCTTTTGGTCTGAATGAGATTGTTGTTACTTCAAATGGATTTTCTGGGTTTTTTAAGTGTAGAGTGTAAGGGAACCTCAATACCCTAGATGGATCAATTGGATTCTTATCTCCATGCATCCAATAGACAATTCGTTTTTGGACCTTTCTCCATTTTTCAATGTTCTCTGTTGTAGGTTTAATTTCTTCTGGATAGATCCAGATAAAGTGAGCACCATTCTTTGTACGATTTATTATTGTTGGGGTTGGTATTCCTTCTTCTATTCCTGACATTAGAGTCTCTTGTATCAGTCTATCTTTCTCTTCTTCTGGTAGTTGAGCATCAACATCAAAGTCTGTGTAATTACCATTTAATGACATTAATTGTGATTGATCTGCTTTACCTGTAGAAGGGAATCCATTCACTGTGAAGAATATGCCATAGCCTTTTTTATTCCAGCTTAGGTCAAGTTCGTCATTTCCTTGTATTGTTGTTCCATCTACATCATGTATGTATCTGAATCTAGTATTTGGAAATAGTTTTGTGAAATTTTCATAATTTAGTTTGTTTTCTTCCATGTTAGTTTTTAAATTTCTTTATAATTAAGTCTATCTTTGCATTCGTCACAGACACTTCTTAGCTCCTCTGTTTCTTTCATCCCTTCTTTTACTAATCCTCCCCAAATGTGGTCATAACAGAAGTTTTGTTTACACTCCCAGCATTTTTTAGTCGGGTTTTCGTAACTTTTAAATTTTTTACATTTAGCACATCTAGTCCTTGGAATATTAGCCATTCTTTGGTGTATGCCGACATCTTTTAACGTGTTTTTATTGCTCATATGATATAAGTTGTGGTCTTGATGAAAGACTGCGTTGATAGGTAGCTGTTTTGCAGTGTTTTCTAAAAAGTTCTTCAATTGATAATTTGACACATTCTTCATTAATTATTTTAGTTATTTCATTTAGAAGAATTTCCATAGCTAATTTTTCTCCGAAGTGTTCTTGTAATTCAAGTGATAATTTATTTGTTTGATCCGTCAGTTTGATATTTTTACTCATGTTAGTTCGATGCCCTTTTTTGAATATTTGATTCATAATTTTATTTGGTTTCCCCCAAAAAGGGGAGTTAGTTTGTAATTATTTATTTCTCTTTTTCTTATAGATTTCGATCTTCAGGATTTGAATAGGGTATTCCTATTAGCCTGAACAGATCTCCCTCTTCTCTCACTTCGTATCTTTCACCATCTTTAAATAAGTAACCTCCATCGCTTTTGAATCCTTGTCGAACCCATCCATTGGCGAGTACCTTATGGCTGTAATCTGCTGAACCAGTTCTAACTGCGAAAACTGAACCCCAATTTCCTTCTTCTGCCATGAAGAGGTCCAGTTTGATCCCTTCGGGTAAGATTCGTTGTGTATATTTTGTCTTTCCAAATTCAAGTTCTCCTTTAACTTTCTTCCACTTGTTTACTACAGTTGCAAAACCACTTTCAAGTAAACCTATTGAATATGGTTTTGGAATTGCTACTATTTCTATATCGCCTACATCTGCCTTTTTACGACGCAAAGATCCTGCTATCTCGATTCTTTCGCAGTAAGGTTTCAATTGTTCTACAACTTCTAGTGCTATCTTATACGCTGTTGCATGCGTGTATCTTTTAATTTGTTCACTCATGTTATTTAATATCAGCCAAGGCTTCTTCTTTGCTATTTCTAATAAAAGCTTGGGTTGCAAATGTTAAGAAACTTTCTGATAAACCAAATGCATCCCTGAGGGCTTTTTTACTGGTTATCATACGTTCTACTGCGATCTTTGCATCCTTAGATAAAATTAACTTCGAAGATAATGCTATTGTTAATACTATCAATAGATCTATCTTTGAATACTTATTTAGAAACTTTGTATATTTTTCCTCTAACTTAGTTATTTTAACTTCCTCTTTTACCTTTTTGGGACTATTTGTTTTAATTTTTTTACTCATGTTAATTTGTGTTAAGTCTTGAGAGACAAGCAAAGTAAATTTTATTTAACCTTCCTTGCTTGTCTCAAAGACATGTTTATAAATTTATTTAATTTTTACTACTAGGTATCAAGGATGCCCCAGTCTTCACCCATTACCCACCTTAGTGTTTCTAGGCGACCATTGGTCATCCCCCAATCAAAATCTGATTGAATGATTAAGTTCTTTTTGCCATATTTCTTTTCAATTCTTTTGGCTGCTTTTTGACCAAGTTTCCATCCTTCCTCTGTTACGAAATTTTGAGTTGAATACCCCTTCTTCCATTTCTTGACGATCTTAATCTGCCCATTCTTAATCTCTTCCTTAACAACTAAATGACATCGGTTATACCAGACCTTAGCGCAGGCTTCCGCCTCTGCATCAGAGATAGAATCTTTATCACGCATTTCTAATTCCATTTCTGTTAATTCAATTTGTTTCATATTTTTTTTAAATTTATTTAATGATAATAATGACCTTCGACCTTTCTAGTTTTAGTCAGTGGGTAAGGCAAAAACCTTGTCAAGTTTTTAGACAATGAAAACGTATTGAAAAATAAGGCTTAAAAAGAATTGTAAAAATTTAATTTTTTGAAGTGTTGTAAAAATTGTTAAAATCCGTAAGTAAAAACAAAAATAACGCCTTATTAAAGCGTTATTTGACTTACGGATTTTTAATTCCCGTAATTACATATGAGATATATATCCTTTCCTAGGAACAGTTTCTAGAACTTTATTTATATCAATATCGTATTTTCTTCCTACTTCAATTAATTTACGCTTGAGATTATATACTGTAGTCTGTATAAATTCTATTTTCTGCTCAGGGGTTGGGTACTTGACGGTGTAGTATTCACCATCATGAGGCATACTTTTTTTAATCTCTGTCATTAATTCTAAATAACTAATAAGTCTTCCTGAATTACTTAAAAATCTACAAAAAATGAGGAATTGTTCTCCTGACATTAGTCGTTGCCCTGTATTTTCTCCATAGACTGTTAAAACATTTTGATGTTGAGCATTTGTTGTTAGCCCAAAAACTTTTTCTCCTTTTATAATATTTTCTTTTAAATATGTTGTTAGTAATTTAATTTGATAACCTATAATTTTAATATTACCGTTGGGTAAAACCTTGGTGTTCAAACGCTTCTCATCAAAATTATTAAAACTAGTTAAAAATTCTCCATCGTTTTTTATTCGAGCTAACATCTCTTTAATCTTTCTTTGAGCATTTACTCTATTCATTGTCCCAAATATTGATTCCTGTCTGACAATATCTTCGTACTCAAATTCTATATCAGCAATATGATCTGGAGTACGATTTAAATCATTCCTTATGTCAATAAGTTTTAATACAAACCACCTCATTTCTTTTTTGATATCCTTTCTCATATAATTGAAGTATAGCAGAAATAACTGTATCTTTTAACGGGCATAAGGTGTTTTTAAAAGTATCTTCTAAAATTCGGCTTTAAATGGTATACTTTTGACAGTTTTTACTTATCAAGTGATTAGATAAATTATGACTAGTCTTAAAGAGCAAAATGGTGGTTATTATGCAATTAAAGGTTTTACTTACCAATTTGATAAGACTCTTTTGGAAGTTTTAAATAACAAAACTCAAGATGTTGAACTAGAACAAATTCAAGACATAGGAGTTAATGATTATTACATTCAGGTTAAGTATAAAGAAGCTCAAAATTATAATGATTCAAAAATAAAAAAAGCTGTACTACAACTGCTTAAATTATTTATTGATGATAAAAACAAAAGATTTATATTATATTGTTATTTTAAAGACAGATCTTCTCAAATAACTGTCTTAACAGACGACCAGCTTGATAAGATATTAGGATCTGATGCTGATAATTATACACAAGATGATAAAAAAGACTTCTGTAAAAAATTTACTTTGGAATTTTCCTGTAACTTCGAAAAGCAATTTAGTGATCTTATAAAACTAATAAAAATTTCTTTTAATTTAAAAAATGAAGAAGAAGCTGCTACTTATCATGCAATATTTAAAGCTAATTTATTTGATATAGCTATTAAAAAAAATATAAAAGAAAGAACAATAAATTATAAAAAACTTCACATTGTTGCTTCTAGTAAGGAAAAGATAATATTTGATGTTGCTTATTGTAAATATCTAAAGACTGAAAAATATATACAATTCCTAAAAAGAGAATACTTCACTTTTAAAAGTGTAAATACTCCAAATAAAGAAAGATTGTTTGTTATTGAAGTTGATAATTATGTTAGAAATGGAGATATCGTTCAGATTATAACAAATATTAGAAATAAATATTTCAAGAAAGATACATCTCCAGCACCTTATATTTGCTTCATTAATACCAACGAAGAAAGAATAACAACACTTAAGCAAATTTTTTGGGATAAGGGGTTATTCTTTTCAGATGGTACTCATTTTAATAAAGATAAATTTAGAATAACTGATATTATATTGGATACACATAAAAGTAATTGCGATCAAAAGTTTAAGCTTTTATTGATTAACCAACTACCATTATTATTAAAAAATAAACGGCTAGATGAAACATTTGTATTTTTAACCTCCAGCGATGGAGAATGGCGTAAAAAAATTAAAGAATTTAAAGAGTTCTATATCGGTCGCACAAAGAATATTATTAAAATAATTAAATAAAATATATGGAAGAGATTAAAGTTAAGGCAGAAGTTGTATCAGTATTCCCTAATAAGGTTCGAGTATCTGTGGGCGACATTGAATCATTTAAGGTCGCAGATGAACTTTTATCTGTTGGTTCATATCTTAAGATATTTGATCACAATGATTGTTCTATCATTGCTATAATAGAAAATTTTTCTATTGAGATGAAAGAACAAGATAAAAATGGGAAAAGAGAGAAGGTGTATATTATTGAAGCTGTCCCTCTTGGTTTTCTTAATGCAGAGGGTATTTTTATGCGTGGAGGTAATAATATAGCTATTCCACCCAAAACAGTAGAACCAGCAAAAAAAGAAGATATTCAAAAAATATATGATGATGTCGAGACTCAAAAACGTTTTTGCTTTTCAAAATTAGCCCAAGATGTATCAATAACTGTTCCTGTCGATGGAGATAAATTTTTCAATAAACATATTGCGGTTGTAGGATCTACTGGCTCAGGAAAATCTCATACTTTAGCAAAAATTTTACAAGAAGCTGTTAGTTCTAAAAATACTGGATATTCTGGTTTAAATAACTCTCATATTGTAATTTTTGACATCCATTCTGAGTATAAAACGGCCTTTCCTGATAAGGAATCTAATAATTTAGAAGTATCTGATCTTGTTTTGCCTTATTGGTTATTAAACTCGGAAGAGCTTGAAGACTTATTTATTGAAAGTAATGAGGAACAGTCTCACAACCAAGTTTCTATTTTAAAGAAATCTATCACAGAAAATAAGCAAAAACATTTCACTGGTGACGCTGCAATTAAAGAAAAAATTCATTATGATTCTCCTGTTTTTTTTGATATTACGGAAGTAATAAAAGCTGTTAAAGAAAAAAATGAAGAAATGGTTCCTGGTGCTGCTGTTGGAAAAGAGAAGCAGGGATCTTTATTTGGTAAATTAGATAATTTTTTAACAAGACTAGAAAATAAAGTTAATGATAAAAGATTAGACTTCTTACTCGGAGATAAGGTTAAAAAAATCAAACCAGAAGAAGTGTTAAGACAATTTATTTCTTATAAAAAAAGCAATGAATCAAATGTTACTATAATTGATCTGAGTGGAGTTCCTTTTGATGTATTGAGTATCACTGTATCTCTCATATCACGTATTCTTTTTGATTATGCGTATATTTATAAAAAAACTAATTTAACATCCACAAATGAAACTCCTTTATTGTTGGTATACGAAGAAGCTCATAAATACGTTCCAAAATCTGGATCAGCTAAATTTAACGCATCAAGATATGCAATAGAAAGAATAGCAAAAGAAGGACGTAAATATGGTGTAACATGTATTATTGTAAGTCAGAGACCTTCGGAAATATCAGAGACAATATTTTCACAATGTAGTAATTTCATAGCGATGAGATTAACAAATCCAGACGATCAAAACTACGTTCGTCGTCTTTTACCAGATACATTAGGACCACTTACAGAATCTTTACCTATACTTCAAGCAGGAGAAGCATTATTAATTGGTGACTCTGTTATAATGCCTTCATTGGTTAAGATTGATAAGTGTATTAATTCACCATCATCTAATGATATTAAATATCTTGAAGAATGGAAAAAAGAGTGGAAGGATGTAATGTTTGATCCAATAATTGAGAGATGGCAAAAATAAAACACAATGATATATAAAAATGCGATCGTTAGAGATTTTATAGAACTTATAAATAATATATAATTAAGCACATATATGCCCCCAATATTTTTTGTTCCCACATCTGTAAAAACTCATAAAAAGTGGTTACTTGATATAGTAAAGACTCCTCTTGTTGGTGGTTACTTGGTGATATTAATAGCCATAGCTCCAGTATTATTAATAAGCATGATTTTCATCTGGTTAATATCAGCTCGTATTGGTTTTATAGGACAAAGCTTTTGGTTATCAACAATCTTTTTGTCTGGAGTTTTGATTTTTCCATGGGATAAATGGTTGAGGCAATCCTATAGTACAGAAATTAAAATAATCTTTATCCCATTTGAGTGTTACTCATATATTATAATAATAGGCTCACTAATATATTTATATGCATAAGAACTGTCCATTTTGCAAAAAACAAATAAAGTCTGATGATATAAAATGTCCACACTGCGGAATGACTTTAATTGAAAAGATTACTAATACAAAGTCTTATTCAACTAATACCCAACAGAGTTACTCTCATAAAGAAGCTGTGCAAAAGAATAGTTTTAAGAAGATTATTCGAGATATTAAAAACTATTTTAATCATCCTAAGATATACAAAGTAAAGAATGCTTACTATAAAACTACAGACAAATACAAAAAAGTAGCAATCGCCGCCGCTATAGTTATATTTATATTTGGTCTTTATTCACATCGTATTAAGCCAGTAGCTACACCTAATAACCAGACGGCTCCTGCTAATAATCAGGCTACAAATATTTTACCTATTACATTACCACAAGATTACAATTCGCTAGATAATGGAACTATTTGGGGTAAAAAATCATACTATTTTAATGGTTATGGCAAATTAGAAATAAGTAATGGGACTAGTCATGATGCTGTGGCTAAATTAGTGAGTGTTGTTACAGATAAATCAGTATTCAATGTTTATATAAAAGCAAGGAGTTCATATACCATAACTGATATTAATGATGGAAATTATAAGTTGGTATTTAATCTGGGCAATAATTGGGATGAATTAAATAAGAAATTCCTTGTAGGTAATAGCTATGAGATGTTTGAAGAATTCTTCAATTACTACACCACTGTTTCTCAAGAGGGAGATTATGAACGAACTAGATATAAAACATTTGAAGTCACGCTTAATCCTGTTCTAAACGGAGACGCAAAAACAAACCCAGTAAACCCAGATACTTTTAATAATTATTAAATATTTTTTTAGTTGCAATTCAAAGCCTTTCTCCATCCTGCACTAATAGCTTCTTGTTCAGAACAGAACCATCTTTCTCCTATACTCTCATCAATAACAGTTTTTGTGTATGATCCACAGCCAATCATGTGGTAGATTTTTTCTTTAGTAGAACCAATATTTCCTTTTATTGTACATGAACCTGTAGCTCCAGACGCTGGAGTTGTCTCGGGTACTGTAACTGTTGCCGTAGTTGTTGTATTTCCATTACAAGTATTAGTAGCCCAAAAACCTAATTTACTTGTTTGAGCAGACTTTTGAGCTGCTTTAAATTCTGCTTGGTACTTGTATGGAGTACCATAAGTATATTCATGAGCATATCCTTGTTCAATCATGTACTTGTTATAAAACAAACCACTTTCAAGGTAGATATACCCAAGAGAACGATTGTATTTGTCGTATGTTCCTTGGGATGAATCTGTTTCTATTCTTACTTTCTTTCCTGTAAGTAACTCTTTTGCTTTATTGGAAGCTTCTACTCCAAAACATTGAACCTCTTTTCTGGGATCAACAGTTTCAGGTGTGTCTAAACCTATAAGTCTAAATGTTTGTATTTTCCCATTAACGTTTATTTTAACTGTATCTCCATCCACAACGGATGATACTGGATAGTATGAGTACTGAACAGCAGGGGCTTTTGTGTCAGTTGTATTTAATACTTGCTGTGTTGTAGTTGTTTCTACTGGTGTTGAAGTATTAGGTATATCTTTCTCTGTATTTGGAACTGATTCACTAGTTGCTACAACTGGAGTAACTTGTTTAATGTCTTTAACTGTACTTGGCTCTGGGGCTGGAGCTATTATTCCTATTATAATAAATAAGGCAAATATGCCACCTACGATATATAAAATTTTCTTTTTCATAATGTATGCTTATTATAACTCATAATGTGTATTTATGCTTTGATTTTTTGAGTTACCGCATAGGTTTGACATGTATACCCCTTTGGGATATGCTAATAATTGCTTAATTTAAGTTGCATTTTAAAAACAAATGGTGATATAAGAATTACCTATGTGAATTTAATGGCAAAAAACAATAAATTTGGACAAGTACTGATTATAATGTCAGCTATCTAAATTTGTAATATTATTCTATAATTGTAATTATGCCATTAAGGCTATTAAAAAAGATAATAATTGTTACATATATTATGACTATATTCATGTTGTTCTTTGGAATGTCTAATTTTAAATTAGCAGAACATGTGAATGATACAATAGTTACATGCCCATATCTAGAAGGTCATACTGCTGTTTGTGACATGTCACCAATGGAACATATGCAAGCGTTCCAAAGTATATTTACTATTCTTCCTGCAAAAGATGCTGTATCACTTTTTTCTATACTCCTACTCTTATTGGCACTTGCAGTATTAAAATCTTTAAGAAAATTTTCTATATATAATAATCTTCAAATAAAAACATTTCTAAATTATTTACACCTGAAACATACTTTAATTTTTAATCCTCTTAAAGAAGCTTTTTCAAGAGGAATTCTAAACCCTAAAACTTTCTAATAAAATT
>Ga0172379_10006072_pt1 | contig 16439 bp, 17 predicted proteins | sample GrowelOW334metaG_FD_119756 | JGI IMG/M metagenome (GOLD analysis project Ga0172379, IMG submission 119756) | Groundwater microbial communities from an aquifer near a municipal landfill in Southern Ontario, Canada - Groundwater well OW334 metaG | ecosystem: Environmental > Aquatic > Deep... | reverse complement strand
TGAAATAAATATAATTTAAATGATTAAAAAAATCTTCTTCGGAGCGAATGACGTGATCGTGGAATGATTCTTGCCATTTAAACGGTATCATATCGCAAAAACGATCAAAATATTTTTCAAAATATTGATTATTGCCCAATTTTTTTATATTCTCCTGGTAATTCAAAATATCATCGTCTTGAAGGCGGGCAAACGTTTGCCCGCCTTCATTTTTCGAGCCTTCATTTTTCAGCGAATAAAAATCATTATAACCAATAACGCGATTCACATCGTGTGAAAATTGTTTTTTAATTGAAAACATCACCTTTGAAATATTAAATTCATCACCCGGCTGAATTAATAAATGCACGTGATCTAGAAGAACAACAAATCCGAACAATTTAAATTTTTTTAATTTTTTACACAATTTTAAATTTTCAATAAACAAATCACAAAATACATCTTCTTGAAAAAATGGAAATCGCCCCTGCGTCACCGTGGTAATAAAATAAACAAAATCTTTCTCAACAAATCTTTTTTGTGAATTGCGATGCAAATTTATTTGTTGCATATCCCCTCCTTATGTTTGAAACAAAACAACACCATCCGAAGGCGGGCAAACGTTTGCCCGCCTTCATTTTTATTTTTCCAAAGAAATAAATTTTTTGGCTTAACTTACCCAAAACTACGCAGAAGCTAACAAAAATTTGATTTTGCATTTCTTCAACTCCCCGTTAATTTCCAAAATTACCCAAGTGTCTGGTCCGTAAAAATTAATTAACTCCTGGCAAATTTTACACGGAGGAATAACAGTCGGCTCCGATACATCTCGCATTGTAACAGCGACGATTGAATCAAATTTATTTTCGCCATTTGAGACCGCCATGCCCATTACCACATGCTCTGCACAGACATCAATATTCTTAGATTCAAGATGAACACCGGCATAAACTTTTCCAGATTTAGCCCGCACCGCAGAACCTACATGATGCTTTCCGTGAAAAAAATTCTTCTGTATAACTCCAGTTGCCGCACAAATCAGATCCCGGTCTTCTCTTGTTATGTTTATGTATTCCATTTTATTATCTAAAAGACAAACGTTTTAACAAATTCTTTATTTCTCGTAGACGCCTGAAGACCTTGGAATTCGCTTGGTGCGATCCATCTAAAATCATCATGTTCATAACTCAAAATTACATTAGTTGTTTTTAGCTTAGCAGAATAGCAAATAGTCACCCAGAATTCATTTTTATCATCCATACCAGAAATAACATCAACCAGTTCAATATCTTTTATCTCTAATCCGGTTTCTTCTTTCACCTCTCGAATAATTCCATTTTTAACGTTTTCGCCATAATCCAGCTCACCTCCAGGAAGATCCCAATGCAATGGTCGCGACGGCGCTTCCGCAGTCCTTTTTAGCGCAAGAATCTTGCCATCATCTCTAAAAAGAATGGCTTTCTGTGATATTCCTATTTTTTGATTATTATTTCCCATGGCATTTCTTATACTTCTTCCCGCTCCCGCAAGGACACAAATCATTCCGGCCGACTTTTTCACCTTCTTCGTTCTTGGCTTTTTCCCGAACCAAATCAATCGTGCCGGCCTTGTTTTGTCTGGCACCAGTTTTAAATCCGGCGAATTGCGAAGTAGACTCGTTCATTTCTTTAGCCGGAGCACTTAATTGTATCGGGCGTTGACTCAATTCGTCTTGACCGATTTTTTCAATACTCGCTTCTTGCACCGCACCGACTTTAAAAATAGAATAGACGACTTGCTTTTGAATCAGATTATTTAATTCGGTATACATCCGATAAGCTTCTTTTTTGTATTCCACCAAAGGATCACGCTGGCCATAACCACGTAAACCGATACCTCTACGCATATAGTCCATTGCTTCCAAATGTTCAATCCAAAGAGTGTCAATAGAACGCAGGAGAATTCCCTTTTCAACCTCCACCCATTCTCCGCCGATTTGCTTGATGCCAGCTTGCATTTTGGTATAATTTTCCCGAGCCAAGCCGGTAATCAATTCAATGATCGCGGTACGAACTTTGGCTTTGTCTAATTTTCCTCCGTCTTCAATAATTTTGTCCAAGTCCATCTTCAAATCTTTGTCTATCGCAAAAATCGTGTTAGCAGTTTCAAAAATTTCCTGAACATTCCACTCCCGCACATCTTCCGCCGAAGTATGAAAAATAACCACCTGTTCAATCTCCCCCTCAATCGTGTCAAAGATAATAGACGCTAAGGAATTGGGAATTGGGAATTGGGAATTAGGGTCGTCCTGATTCCTGATTCCTGATTCCTGATTCCCATTCACTACCTTCCGATACATCTCCAAAATTTCCCTTCTCTTACGGTAAATGGTTTCCCGATGCTTATTGATCACATCATCATACTCCACTAAATGTTTACGGATATCAAAATTGTTGCCTTCCACTTTTTTCTGAGCTGACTCAATGGAACGAGAAATCATTTTATTTTCAATCGGCATATCATCCGGCACTTTCAGAGTAGTCATAATACTCTTCATCCGATCACCGCCAAAAATACGCATCAAATCATCCTCCATGGAAACATAAAATTGAGAAGAACCTGGATCTCCCTGACGACCGGCGCGACCGCGAAGTTGATTATCAATACGGCGCGCTTCATGACGTTCAGTACCGATAACATGCAAACCGCCTGCTTCTTTTGCCTGCTCTGAGCTTGCCGAAGATCCGCCTAAAATAATATCCACGCCTCTTCCAGCCATATTAGTCGCAATGGTAATCGCGCCCGGACGACCGGCTTGAGCGATAATCTGCGCTTCCCGCTCGTGGTTCTTCGCGTTTAAAACCTCAGGATGCAAACCTTCACGCTCCATCATCTCTGATAAAATTTCATTTTTTTCAATAGAAATTGTACCCACTAAAGTCGGCTGGCCTTTTTGACTACGTTCCTTGACATCCTTTATCACCGCCATGTATTTCGCTTCTTCAGTTTTGTAAATTTGGTCATTCAAATCTTTTCTCACCAAAGGACGATTGGTTGGAATCACTACGGTTTCCAATTTATAAATCTTGGCGAATTCTTCCGCTTCGGTAACGGCGGTACCGGTCATGCCGGCAAGCTTATCATACATTCTGAAATAATTCTGAAAAGTAATTGTCGCCAAAGTCATTGATTCGCGTTGCACTTTCACCCCTTCCTTGGCTTCAATCGCCTGATGCAAACCTTCACTATAACGCCGACCAGGCATCAATCGTCCGGTAAATTCGTCAACAATGATCACTTCGCCGTCTTTGATCACATAATCACGATCACGCTTGAATAAAACCTGCGCTTTGAGTGCTTGCTCAATATGATGCACTTCGCGAACCCCACCGGACACATAAATATTTTCCACACCCAACCATTTTTCCATCTTGGCAATTCCGCCTTCGGTCAAAGTGGAAGCGCGCATTTTCTCATCCACATTATAATCATCATTTTCTTCCAAGTTTTTAACTAGCTGAGCAAATTTAAAATATTTATCAGTTGACTCCTCAGCCGGCGCGGAAATAATCAAAGGCGTGCGAGCTTCATCAATCAAAATTGAGTCAACTTCATCCACGATCGCGTAAGCCAAGGGTCGTTGCACCATCTGATCCAATTTTGCAACCATATTATCTTTTAGATAATCAAAACCAAATTCATTATTAGTACCATAAGTAATATCACAAGCATAAGCTTCTTGCCGACTGATTTGGCGAAAATGTTTTAAGCGATCATCATATTGTGAATCGTCCGTATGTTCCGGATCATAAATAAAAGCCAAGTCATGAATAATCACGCTGACAGAAAGTCCAAGCTCGTGATAAATCGGCGCCATCCAACCAGCGCCTACCCGAGACAAATAATCATTAACCGTCACAAAGTGCGCTCCCCTGCCAGCTAAAACGTTTAAAAAAAGCGGTAAAGTCGCCACTAGAGTTTTTCCTTCACCGGTTTTCATTTCCGCAATCTGCCCGCGATGCAAAACCACACCGCCAATCAACTGCACGTCAAAATGCCGTTTACCTAAAACCCGCTGGGAAATTTCCCGAACCATAGCGAAAGCCTGGGGTAAAATTTGATCCAAATATTTCGCGCCGTCCTCTCCTCTTCCCACCACTTCCTGATATTCCGCCCTGAATTTATCAGCCATCGCCCGAATTTCCTCATTGCTTTTGGCAGAAATCTCCGGCTCCAGCTTATTGATTTCATCAACAATCGGCTGAATTGACTTAACCACCTTGGCGTTCGGATCACCTAAAATTTTATTCAAAATGCTCATAAAAATAGTAATTATTAAATAGTAAAAAGTAATTTAGCCCATATTCCAAGCCAAATTACCAGTATTTTAATACTACTACTTAATCCCTTAAAAATCAACCGGAGCTCCCAAAAAGGAATCAGCAAGGAATCCTAAACCCTTAAGGGGTTTTTGATTCCTGAAATCAAGGCGACATGACAAAAACTGGCAATTTTAAAGGTGGGTTGATATAATTAAAGCGATATCTTTTAAAATTCACAAATCAAAACAAGCTTAGCTAAAATAACAACCGCTTTTATGTCTAATAGCAAAGAAATAGTTAATTTATCTTTTTTTACTTTAGCGATAAAATACTTACTGACAACAAAAAACATCCTTGAACAAATAATTGACACTGGAAATAAACATGTAATTACAGGGGATACCAATGATACTTGGAGCAACTATGAAGAAAATACTAAATGGAGCGATTTCAACACCATTATACCAACAATGTTTTTATTTTTTCATGGACTAGAACTTTTATGCAAAAGCCTTCTTCTGATTGCAAAATCAGAAAATACTAGCAATATTAAACTTGATCATGATTTAAAAGAATTATTTAACGAAGTAAAAAAATTATATAATGATAACGACGAATTGGTTAAAACTCTAGAAAAATATTCTAACCCTAAAAAAAGAAAAAGTAATATCATTCAAAACTTTTTAAATGAAAACCCGGGAATTAACGACGTTCAATCTCTTTATTATTCTTTTAGGTATCCTTCCACTAAACAGCTAAAAACAGCGTACAATTATTTTCCTATGAAATACAGAGGAAAAGATGGCCTTGTATTTATAAAAGAACTAAAAAATGACATAGATCTACTAATAACCAAATCAAAAGAAATATACAACGCAAAAGAATATAAAGATTACACGATTAAAAAATAAAACAACCAATTTATGAAAAAAGGCATAGACTATATTGGCGTGGGCGCCGGAGCGATTATTTTTAATGACGAGGGCAAAGTTTTTATCGCTAAACGAGGACCGAAAGCGAGAAACGAAGCCGGCTTTTGGGACTTCCCGGGTGGCGGGGTTGAATTTGGTGAAACCTGCGAAGATGCGGTAGCGAGAGAGTTGAGAGAAGAATTTGAAATCGCGATAGAAGTAATTGAACTTTTGGAAGTCGTCAATCACATTCTTCCGGAAGAAAAACAACATTGGGTTTCACCTTCGTTCGTAGCCAAACACATCGGCGGAGAACCGGTAATCGTTGAACCAGAAAAATGCACTGAATTCAAATGGCTAAAAATTTCCGAAATTAATCCGGACGAATTAACCCAAGCCAGCCGAGCAAATTATTTAAAATTCATTGAAAAATACGGGACGGAAAAGATTTTTTAAAGACAGAAATAAATGAAGGCGGGATTTGCGAATCCCGCCTTCATTTATTTCCAAAAAATCTTAATTGTCGTCCTAAAACCTACGCCCTACTTCCCTCTCGCTTTATCAATAATCTTCTCTTTATATTTCTTAATCATCTCCGCCATGTGGTCCTTGACTTTGTCAACGGCTTTGAATAATTCGGCTTCGGTTTTTTCCACGCGAAGCATTTCGCCCGGCAATTCCAAATTTATTTCCGCGCGATAAATTTCACCGGTGTGCTGACCGCCGACTGCCAAACCAACTTCCACATCGCAATTCAAAACTTGGAAATTGCCAAGATATTTTTCCAGCATATCCATTTTTTCTTGGACATATTCCTTAATCTCCGGAGTTAACTCAATCTTAGTCGCTTTTAATCTAATTTGCATAGATTTAAAAATATAAAAAATTAAAAATACTTAAAGACGTCGTCGTCCTAAAACCTCAAAGCTAAAAGCTAAAACCTACTGCGTCCATATCCTCAGCACATCCCGAAAAGTGACAACCGCTACCAAAAGCAGAAGCAAAGCAAAGCCGATATAATGCATAGTCGCTTCCAATTCACGGCGCACCGGTTTGCCTTTTATTTTTTCTACGATAATAAATAAGACTCGTCCACCGTCCAGAGCCGGGAAAGGCAGAAAATTAATCACCGCTAAATTTACCGATAACAATGCGGTGAATTGCAAGACGTAAACCCAGCCCATACGCGCGGCTTGACCGGTCATTGTGGCGATTCCCACCGGACCGGCAACATCGGCGTTTAAGCCATGTCCGAAAATCAAATTTTTGATCAAAGTGTAGAAAGCAACGATAATTGCCCAAACCAAGAAAATCGCAATTTTAAAACCCTCCCAAATGGCGATATACCACGGGTAACGGACTACGCCAGTAGCGGTAATCGCGATACCAACACCAGCACGACCGGTTTCACTTTGCATCTTGGGTGCAATTTTAAAATCTTCTTCTTTGTCTCCCCGCTTAATTTGGTAAGTCAATTCTTGATCTTTGCGAGTGCCCACGTAGTTTTGCAATTCTGTCTCTGTCCGGAAAGTTTGATTGTTAATTGACAAAATAATATCACCGATTTTCAAACCGGCTTTTTCGGCCGGAGAATCTTTGAGCACTTCCGCTACTTGAATTTTTTGATCACTAATTTTAGCGCTAGCACCAAGATCGTTCAAAGACTGGGGCATGCCGACCATTAAACCAAGAGAAATCAAAGCGCCAGCCAGAATTACATTCATGCTGACACCGGCTGAGAGAATAAAAACTCTTTGCCAAGCCGGACGCGCAGAAAAACTGTCCGGGTCATTCTCTCCTTCACCGTTTTCGCCTTTGATTTTTACAAATCCACCCAGAGGAATCCAGTTCAAAGAATAAACCGTGCCATATTTTTCTTCTTCTGGAAAAAGAGCGCGACCACCGTAAACCATCCGCCATTTTCGCTTGCCTTTTTTCTTTTGCCCATTCACGACCTCACCCTCAAAGCTAGAATCTTCACGCCAAGTCTGATAGCCAATCGCTCTCGGCGGAAAACCAAAACCAAATTCTTCCGCTTTCACCCCAAACCGCCGAGCCATCCAAAAATGACCCAACTCGTGGGCAAAGACTAAAACCGAGAGAACTAGTATAAAAGTAATAATTGTAAGCAACATAAAAGTTGAAAGTTTATAAAGTTATAAAGTTATAAAGTAGCGAAAATAAAAAACTTTCAACTTTATAACTTTCAACTTTATAACTAAATAGTTAGCACATCCTCTTCTTTTTTCTTCCTAATATCCTCCACCTCATCATTTCGCTTTTTAATTTCCTCGTCCATCTCTTTTAGAAATCTAAACTTATCGTCTTCACTGATACTAGCGTCTTCTTTTGCTGTTTCAATCGAGGCTTTGATTTCTTCACGAATCTGTCTAATATTAATACGCGTTTTTTCGGTTTTTTCATTTAACTTTTTCACCAAATCACGACGATTCTCTTCGGTCATATTTGGAATGCTCACGCGAATACGTGTCCCTTCATTCACAATTCCCACACCCAGATTCGCTTCCACCAAAGCTTTCTCCAAGTCTTTAATTACGTTTTTGTCCCAAGGCGTAATGCTCATGCTCTTAGCATCGTTAACGGTGATATTAGCCACGCCATTCAAGGGTGTCTTGGAGCCATAGACGTCAACCGTCAAACCGTCCAACATGGAAGGATTAGCCCGCCCAGTGCGCAAAGTCCCAATTTCTTTTTTGAAAAACTCAATTGTTTTCACTAACGCCTCCTGTTTCACTTGAATATAAATGTTCATAGAATATTTAAAAATTAATACTAATAAACTTAATGCCTTACCCACAAATAATTTTTAACTAATTTAATTAATTTAACTAAACTTTTAATATTTTTGCTGATTTTGTTGTTCCAAGGCTCTGACTGAAAGATAAATAATATTGGTATCATCCGGATCAACTAAGAGTCTCCAGCCGGAACGGGCAGAGGGTAATTTTTTGGTTGCCCAATTTTGACCGCCATCAGAAGAACGATAAAAAGTAGTGTAAGTGACATAATAAATTTCATCTGATTTTTTGGGACTGACTGCGATTGCGTTAATCACCGCGTCTTTTTCTGGAGTAATCAAATTGACTGTCACCCAATGGTCGCCATAATCGCTAGAACGAAACAAACCGTAATCCGAAGCCAAATAAACTACACCGGCATCCGACTTTGACAAAGCAATGTCGCGGAAATTAACGCTGGACAAAAAGTCTTTGGTCAAATTTTCCAATTCCTTCCAGTCGGCGCCACTATCCACGGAGCGATAAATTCCTTTTTTCAAAGTCGCAGCAAAAACAATCCGACTGTCTTGGGGACTGATGGCCACTTCTCTAACACTGGCATCAAAACGTCCGACTGTTTGCCAACTCTCGCCATAGTCTCCACTCTTGATCACTTCTCCCCTGCCGGTTCCGATATAAACATTCTTACTCTCATAAGGATCAATGGAAACGGTATTAACCAAAATAGTTAAATCATTATCGTAATAAACTTGATTCCAACTGCGCGCGCAGTCTTCTGTTTTGTAAAGTTTGTTGGCGACCGCGGCATAAACCAAACAACGATTAGTCGGATCAACTGCTATATCACGCACTGTCACTTGACCTAGGCTAGTGGCGAATTGCCAGTTGGCGGTTTTATCATAAGAATAATAAAGACCATTGTCTACTGTTCCCAAATACAAAGCTTTGCTATCACTTGGATCCATTGCCAAGGCATAAGTATCCAAAGAAGCGATACTGCGCGGAGAACCGGTGGAGCTGGGGACATTGGCGCGTTGTTGCCACATGTCGCCCTTATTAGTAGAAACATAAACTGCACCATCTTTTCCGGCACCGGCCGAAGAACCAAGATTGACAGTGCACCCGGATAAAACTAGAGAAAAAATTCCCAATAAAATTATATTTTTTGTAAATCTCATACTTTTCTATTATTTTATAAATTGATAATTAATTGTTCCAAAACTGCTTTCGGGCTGACATTGGCGTTTAAATATTTCCGCGCTTTTTTGAATTCTTCCGCCAAGACAATAATTTTTGCCGGCGCAAAATCCTTCATCGCCAAGCCGGATTTTTCGCCCGCCTCAGTCCAAGCCAAATCGGGATGATTAAAATAAGACAAATACAAATCGCGCATTCCCGCCTCCCAACTATTGACCACTCCCAAAGCGCCAACTGCCCCTTCGTTATCCTTCAAAGCCTCTTCCGCTGTTTTCATTCTAGCCAAAAAATCTTCTGAAAAAAGACTGAAAAATTTCTCCGTTTCCGCCAAACGCGCTTTGAATAAAACCTGATCTTCGGCGTATTTGGAAGCTAAAGCCGGCCGGCCGGCGGAAAAACGAGCAATGCGCTTGGCTAAACTGCGAGTTAATTTGTATTTTTCCAAAAGATGATCAAAGATCAAATTACTCGGCGCCAAACGAAATTGTAAAATCTGACTGCGCGAAACAATTGTCTGAGGCAAAAGCTCCGGCTGATTGGCGATCAAAATAATCACCACTTTCGCCTTCGGTTCTTCCAAGGTTTTCAAAAGCGCGTTCCCAGCTTCAATGCTTAAATGTTCCGCGTCTTTGATGATACCGATTTGATAAGAATTTAAAAACGAACTAAGACCAAGAGCGCCGATAAATTCTCTAACCTGAGTGATGGAAATATTTTTTTTGCCTTCTTCACATTTAATAAAATGCAAATCACTATGCGCCAAAAGCGACTCAACCGGCAAAACTTGAGAACCGGTTTTGAATTGACGGCAAGAAGGACAAAGGCCACAAGGCGCTTCTTTGCCTCGTCGTTTCTGACAAAACAAAGATTGAGCAAAATAAAGCGCAGTGGTAGTCTTGCCCAAACCATTTGGTCCGGCAAAAATATAAGTGCCTGTCGCCTGCTTCCCTGCCAGAACTTTCTCCAAAAAATCAGCAATTCTCTCATTTCCGACTAATGGCCAATGATTATTTCGTTCATTTTCCTTCATAAATAAATTATAACACTGCGAATGGTTCTTGTCTACGCGGAGATAAAAACAAAACTGCTATTCTTTATATTCAGGAATATACTCCAAAATATCAATTAAACTATTATTTTTATGCTTTTCTTTCTGTCTGGCAATATAATTAATCACGAAAGGCAGGCCTTTTTCTGAAAGAGTTAATGCTCCGTAGCCAGACTGCCAATAGAAATCCTTCTCTCCTTTGTTTGCGTTAATAAAATGCGATGTACTGCCTTTAATATTGTGAACAAAATCTGCCACGCTTATCTTAGGCGGAATACTACAAAGTAAATGAATATGATCCTCCACCATATTCAGAATAAATTGCTGTCCACCGTATTCAATAATTTTTTTCGGCAAATAATTAGCAACTAAGGATTCAACTTCAGGCGTTATTAATGGCAATCTCTGCTTAGTGCTCCAAATAATATGATAATAAAATCTATAAAATGACTGAGGCATACAATTAACGCCCAGCGATGAATCGCTAGGCTGTCCATACCGAAACCCATTTAAATGGGTTTACGCTTACTAGCCTCGGAATTCATCCCGAGGCGATCGTTTCCATTCTACCACTTACCCACCCCCTTTTCAACCTTTTTTCATCTGATTAAGTTCACGCACATACTGGACGACACTTAAAATTATTCAAACATTGATTTCCTTCAAAAAACCTGCTATATTTAAGCTAAACCTAAAGGAAAATTAAGCTTAAATATGAAAATCAAGTTAAAACAATTTATTCTTTTGACGGGAGACATTTTTTTTCTCTATCTTTCTCTCTACTTGACGCTTTGTCTACGCTATCGTCAAAAGCCAGATTTTGAACTCTGGCAAGGTCATTTCGCGCCTTTTACGATTGCCTTCGCACTTTGGCTTTTGTTTTTTTATATTTTAAATCTCTACAGCCTGCGCTTTGCCTCAAACAATAGCCGATTTTACAAAAATAGCCTAAAAGGCATGGGGCTGGGAGCGATTTTTGCTTTGGCTTATTTTTATCTTGCGCCCAATATGGCGATTGCGCCAAAAACAAATCTATTGATTTTTATCGCTGTTTTTACCACGCTCTTTCTTCTGTGGCGCAATTTTTTCAACTGGATTATCGGCTCACGCTTGCCGAAAAAGAATATCGCCATTATCGGCTTTGATTCCAGCGCCCAGGAAATGGTGGAAGAAATAAAAAACAAACCGCACTTGGGTCTGAATATCAGTTTTATTTTTGATGATGAAAATAAAATTTCCGAATCAACTCTACGCAATATTCCGATTATCAAAAATTTGACTGAAATAAAAACCGCGGTAATCAAAAGCAATGTTGACCTTTTGATTTTGTCGCTTGATCCGCGCCAATCAACCGAACTGAATAAAATTCTTTTTTCCATATTAACGCTAAAAGTAAATTTCACCAGTCTGCCTAATTTTTACGAAGAAGTAATTGGTAAAGTTCCAGTTTCAGCGATTAATCAATCTTGGTTTTTGGAAAATTTAAATGAAGCTGACAAAAAATCTTTTGATTTACTGAAAAAATTATTTGATTTTGGGTTTGCTTTTTTCGCCTTAGCTATCAGCGCGATTTTTTGGCCATTCATCGCCATTCTCATCAAGCTGGAAAGTCGCGGTCCGATTTTTATCCGCATGGAACGTTGCGGTCAAAACGGCCAACCTTTCAAAATGTATAAATTCCGTTCTATGCGCGAAGAAAACAATACCCGTACTCCAACCATCGCCAATGATCCACGCATCACTAAATTCGGCAAATTTCTACGCAATACCCGGCTGGATGAAATTCCTCAGCTGATTAATATTCTAAGAGGTGAAATGAGTTTTGTTGGACCACGACCCGAACGTCCGGAAATAGCCGTTGAGTTGGAAAAAGAGATTCCTTTCTACCGCGAACGAGAATTGGTCAAACCGGGCGTCACCGGCTGGGATCAGATTTCCGGCGAATACCATTCACCCTCCCCCGCCGACACCCTCAAAAAAATGCAATACGACCTCTTTTATATTAAAAATCGTTCGCTTTATCTTGATTTTTCTATTATTTTAAAAACTATCGCTACGGTTTTTTCCCGAGCCGGACGATGAAAGAAGCACGCGCCGAAAACATCGGCCGTGCTCTTTTTTTATTTAAAATTTGTGGTACTATAGTTAGTAGCTACTAATACTTAAACATCTTTCGTTATATTCGTTATTTTTCGTTTATTTCGTGTCTCTTAAACACGAAATAAACGAAAAATAACAAAATAAACGAAGCTTATTTTCCGGCTTTTATGAAAAAAACTATCCTCATCACCGGCTCGGCCGGTTTCATCGGTTTTCACACCGCGCAAAAATTATTAGCCAAAAAGTACCAAGTCATTGGCGTTGATAATTTGAATTCTTATTACGATGTAAAGCTTAAAAAAGCTCGTAATGAAATTTTGCTAAAAAACAAGAATTATAAATTTTACAAAGTTGACCTTAGAAATAAAAAAGCTTTGGAAGAAGTTTTCAAAAAAAATAAAGTCAACAAAATTCTCAACCTGGCGGCTCAAGCCGGCGTGCGCTATTCTCTCACACATCCGGAAGCCTACGAAGAAACTAATCTTAAGGGATTTTTGAACGTCCTGGAATGCGCCCGACATTTCAAAGTCAAAGATGTTGTTTATGCCTCCAGTTCTTCCGTGTATGGCGGGAACAAAATGCCTCGCACGGGATTCTCAGAAAAAGACGCGGTCAACCAGCCGATTTCCCTCTATGCCTCAACCAAGCGAGCCAATGAATTGATGGCCTTCACCTATCATCATTTGTTTGGACTAAATTGCACCGGTCTAAGATTCTTCACGGTCTACGGACCTTGGGGTCGGCCGGATATGGCGCTTTTTATCTTTGCGAATAAAATCACCAAAGGCGAAGAAATTCCAGTTTTTAACTATGGAAAAATGCGCCGAGATTTTACCTATGTTGATGATATCGCGAACGGCGTAGTCAAGGCGCTGGAGAAACCGCAGGCCTACGAAATTATTAATTTAGGCAACTCTAAATCCGTGGAGCTTAGTTATTTTATAGAATTGATTGAAAAAGAATTAAATAAAACTGCTCGCAAAAAATATCTACCAATGCAACCGGGTGATGTGCCGGCAACCTTCGCTAATGTCAGCAAGGCGAGAAACATGCTCGGATTTCAACCAAAAATTAAAATTGAAACCGGAATCAAAAATTTCATCAAATGGTATAAGGAATATTATAAAATCTAATGCTTGAAAAAATAAAAAATAAAACCTACGGCTGGCTCCGCTGGAGTGAAAAATACACCAAGACCGACATGGTCTATCTGGCACAAGGCGGATTCTGGCTAAACCTCGGCCAACTTATTTCGTCTTTTTCGGCTTTTCTACTTGCCTTGGCTTTTGCCAATTTGATTTCTCCGGAAACTTTTGGCGAATACAAATACATCCTGTCAATCGCGGGCATGCTTTCAGTTTTTAATTTAACCGGAATCGGCACAGCCTTGACCAAGTCAGTTTCTCAAGGATACGATGGCTCTTTGCAACCGGCTTTAAAAACTAAAATCAAATGGGGTTTCTTGGGAGGATTGATCTGCCTAGGAGTTGGACTCTACTATTATTTCATCCAAAACAATCCTCAAATTTTTTGGTCCTTGGCTATCACGGCTATTTTTTTACCTTTAATGGATTCTTTTAGTTTGTTTAGCTCTTACCTAGCCGGAAAAAAAGAATTCAAAATTTCCGCCCAATATAGCATTGTCTCGCAAATCATCTACGTCGCTCTGATGGCCTTAACGCTCTTCCTCACAAAAAATGTTTTGATTATTCTTTCTGCTTATTTTTTATTAAACTCTTTGATTAGATTTGCCTGTTATCAAATAACTCTAAAAAAATTTAAACCAAATAATGAAGTTGATCCGGAAACAATTAAATATGGAAAACATTTAAGCGCGATTAATGTTCTCTCCACTATCGCTCAATATTTTGACCAAATCATTGTTTTTCATTTTCTAGGCTCGGCTCAATTGGCGATCTATGCCTACGCCACTGCCTTCCCTGAGCATATTAGAAATTTTTTGAAATTCATCCAGACCATCGCTCTACCCAAGCTGGCGGAAAAAAACAAAGAAGAATCCTTGCGTAGTGTCTACCAAAAAACTTCTCAGATCGCTATTTTTATTTTAATCGCCACTCTTGCCTATATCATTACCGCGCCTCTGCTTTTTAAATATCTTCTGCCTCAATATCTGGCCTCCCTCCATTATTCTCAAGTTTTTGCTTTATCTCTAATATATTTTGTCATCGCCCTACCGATTTCCTATCTACAAGCCCAGGCCGAGCATAAAAAGCTCTATCAATTCTATACTGCCACTTCCTTATTTCAAATTATCATCCTCCTGCCTCTGATTTATTTCTACGGACTTTGGGGCGTGATTGTTTCACGGATAATTGCCCGCTACTTCCAAATTTTCTTTTTATTCTATATAATAAAAAAGTAAAAATAACTTAAATCCCTATGACCAAGATAAAAATTTTTGGGCTGGAAAGCTACGACGACTATTGGAAAAAACGAAAGGAGCGCGACCGAACCGAAATCAGCGAAATACATCGCATTATTATTTCTTTGGTAGAAAAAAATGTTAAACCAGGGACTACAGTCTTGGACCTGGGTGTTGGGCCGGGGCATGTCTTCCGAGAACTGCAAAAAAAATACAACTGCTATGGTGTAGAAATCGCCCAAGAAGCGCTGGATATGTATGACTTCCCTAAAGAACAAATCGCCAAGGGAGATTTTACTAAAGAGATTCCCAATTTTGGCGGTGTTAATACTTTTGACGTAATCATCGCCAGCAATATTTTTCATCATCTAAAACAACCGATTGAATTTTTGCGTGAACTCAAAAAAAGAATGGCTAAAAATTCCATTCTCATTCTTGTCACTCCCAATGTTTCTTTTGTTGTACCGCGAATAAAATATTTTTTCAAAGGTGAATTTCCGGATCTGAGCGCTTCACATATCAATTTTATCACTCCTCAAGAATACAAAAATATTTTCGCCGAAGAAGAAATGGAAATCGTTGAGATAGCCGGCATGGGTCGTCACAAAAATTTAATCAAATTGAACCCTTGTCTTTTTTCTGGCGGATTATTTTTTGTTTTGCGCTTGAAATAAATTGATAAAAATTTGCTCCAGCTTCTGTTTGTCTAAATCTTTCTCTTTCGGCTTCAAAACTCTTAAACCGTCCCAGTCAATCAAAATGATTCGGCCGGTTTTTTGATTGAGATAAATATTCTTAGCCTTGATATCGCCGTGGATATAACCGACTTGATTAACCGCCATGATTAAATTTTCCAGCTTTTGTTTGATGTCTGATAGTTGCGCTTGGTTAAATTTGTCGGCTGAAAAAAAATTATCCAATCGGTAATAGCTTCGGCTGTCCAAATATTCAAAAAATATTTTATTTTTCACCAATTTAATCTGAGGCAAATGCTCGGCGATAACTTTGTCGGATTTTAACTTACTTAAAGTCTGAAATAAATCTTGATCACTTAATTGACGATAACCGATAAACAAATAATCATACCAAGAATTAAAAAAATTCTGTTTTTTGAAAATATAATTTTCTTCACCGGCCAAAGATACAGCTTTGAACAAAAAAGAAGCGGGAATCTCCGAGCTATCAATTTTTAAAAGATTCACTTGATAACTATTTCTAAAATAAAACCGATAATAAGCAAGCCAAAATGGCGTTGCTAAAAAACGATACCAAGAAGAAATTTTGATTAAGCAAAAAGAAAGAATTTTTTTCATATTATTTTTCCGCTAAGCAAAAATAGCCGATTGGCCCGGGATGATTTTTTTTGATATTGAACGGCAAAATCTTGTCCAAAAAAATCGCCAAAAAATAAAAGAATAATTTAACTAAAGAAAGACCGTAGCGCGATGGCAAAGGACTGATGGTTAAATTAACCGCGGAAGAAAAACGATCACCCAGAGGAATAATTTCAAATTTTGAAAAACCGGCTTCAGTCAAGGTTTCTTTTATTTTGATGTCTGTCCAACGATTATAATCTTTCGGCTCCGGACGCAGGTAAGCGATTAGGAGAGAAGAAAAAAACAATTTCCCGCCCGGCTTCAAAATCCGTTTTAATTCTCCAAATAAATTTTCAGGATTTTTGAGTAAGCAAACGGCGTTAAATAGTAAGACGGAATCAAAACGATTATCAGACAAGGGCAAAGGCATTTTTTCCAAATCAAT
>Ga0172379_10006071_pt1 | contig 16441 bp, 17 predicted proteins | sample GrowelOW334metaG_FD_119756 | JGI IMG/M metagenome (GOLD analysis project Ga0172379, IMG submission 119756) | Groundwater microbial communities from an aquifer near a municipal landfill in Southern Ontario, Canada - Groundwater well OW334 metaG | ecosystem: Environmental > Aquatic > Deep... | reverse complement strand
GGGGTAAGAAATTATGACTCATATCGCCCCTTGCCAGGGGTTGAAATATTCCCTCAGGTATTAATTATTGTTCGGCTTTTTGACCATGACCAGATGTTTGACTATGCCTATACACAAATAACCAGTTACGGTCATCTGACGGGGGTACATTTGATTATGGTAGTGGATCAAGCCTCCGGAACTTTTATTTCGTCCCAAGTCAAAGCCAATATACCAAACCGCCTGGTGTTCCGGACGACCTCACTATCTGATTCTTCAACTGCAGGGGTTAGAGGGGCAGAGAAACTAGGAATTGGGCAGGCAATATTGAAAGTTGCTGATGGTGCGGAAACTCAAATAAACACTGTTTATACTTCTGAGGATAATGTAAAAGAAATCCTGGAATCAATTCAGAAAGCCAATTAATAATTAGGAAGTGTCTCGGATATTTTATGAATGATATACCTGACAAAGACTTGGCATATTTAGAAGAACAGGCCGGGTTCAAGTATGTACTTATCAGATTGTTCGGCAGATGGATTTTGACACCCGCGCCAATAGGTAAAGAGATGACTATCAAAAATGAACTTGTATTTGCTTTAAAGGTTTTATCTGCCAGAGCATTTTTTTACTTGGGGGTTAAACGACTGGAATTTATCCGTTGGATCACTCAGTATTATCCTTTTTCATTAATGTGGACAAATAGTTTTTTCCACTCCGCATACAAACCAATTAGGGGTTTTGCAGATAACCTGCAGGATATAGCCAAAGAGTCGGGAATAAATATTGTAATTTTAGGCGGTAATGCTCTTGAGGACCGGCGTGAGTTTGTGGGTTTTTTCAAAGCCAAAGTCCACAATAAACCACTGGCAATGAAAAAGCTTGAAGAGTGTTTACAAAAGAAATTTGAGACCATTTACGTCAGAGGTGCTGATAAAGGATTTAAAATCATTACTCCATATAATTTAATTTCACAATGAATAAACAAAGGAAGGAAATTAAGACTATTATCGAAAAGTTGACGGTCTCGTGGAGGCAAGTGGTATTTTATATATTAGCTTTAACATGTTTAATTCTTTCACTTTCCGCGAGCTTATTTACTTTCTTATTTTGGCTTTTGGCTTTTTTTATTTTATCTTTATGGTTATCCGGAGGTTGGTTTTTTATCGGTAAAGAAAATAAAAAAGGAGGGAAGGTTAAGTTATTTATTCCTGATAATTTGTATACCTGGATTTCTGCACCATTTACCAGGTGGGGTAAGACTAATAACAAAATTTATTACGACGACACAACATTTAGAAGAATGATGAAATGGGTGGCTTATTTATGTATTTTTGCTATGGTACTGGCGGCAGGAATATTCGCTTACACAATGATATTTAAAAATGGTTAGCCTACTGTGGCGTTTATATTTTTTAGATCCAGTTTGAAAAATTCGGTCATGACGGTGGTGATAAATTTGGTTGTTAGTTCAATATCATGAGCAAAACTGGCTTTGATAATAGACAAGTCATCTTCGGTTTCAAACCTGAAGAAATAATCTATTAATTTTCCATCGGAACGCATTTTGTAAAATCCATTTTCCGCCAATAGCCCCAAGACCTGATATTTGTAATCCCCCAGATCATTTTGTTTGGTCATCGGATAATCCAATATTATTTTCCCGTCTCCCTGCCAGAACTGGAGGAATTTAAACTCTGATCCGCAGGTAAATGTTATGTAATTACAGTGAGCTGACTGGTCAATGGCATTACTGATGAAATTTTCTGATTTGTATTTTTTGTGAGATTTATCAAGCAGATTCTGAACTCCTTCTACATATTCAGTATGCTTTTGTAATTTAACTTTTAGCTTTCGGTCAATGTATTCAACTGTCAGGTGATGGCGTTTTGAGTAATCAATCCGAAACAATTCAAAAAAAGAAATAAGTACAAAGTAGCCAAAATTCTTAAGCTCTTGTTTCATTCTTAATTATTTGCAAATCATGATTAAAACTTTTAACTGCAATATTGCCCCACATACTCCCCGGTAAATCTTTAAATGGTTGTTTAGCTAGGTGCATAATTGTATTTAAAATATCTGTTTTATTTTTAATTTTTGACGATTTTAGTAAAGATAAAACTTTTGTTCCACGATCCTCAAGGATTTTTGAAAGGCTGTGAATATTTGCGCCCTTTTCGTACCAATCCTTTGCTGTTTCAATTAAATCGCTATCATCTAATTGATTACATCTACTTTTCGAATTTTGTTTAATTAGTTCTTGGTAATATCTTTTAGCTTCCTGCTTATAATACTCACTAAATTGAGAGTAATAGTCTGATTCAACAACTGATATATCTAAAATTTCGTTTAAATCATCTCCCGAGTTGTATAGCGGATACCAGGCGGCTGTGGGAATACCTTTACTAAATTCGACCAACTCTCTTAAAGATAAAGGAGATGTTGACTGGAGTGTTTTTGGGTCAATATTAAGTTCTTCAACAAGAGGACCACTAAGTTGGTATGTAATGGTTTTTCCGGTCCTAATAGCTTTAACGTAAATTAAAGTCGAGTTTCCAGGAGAATAAAGATAATAAATTGAAGCTATGCATACCTCATTTTTACCTAACCAGTCATATTTTTCAGGCCGATAATCAAGATTTACTACTCCTTTTTTCACAACCTAATTATATACCAACAAGTTGAATCATTTGAAAATCTAAACTACGCAAATCTATAAATTAGATCAAAGAACATAATATATAAAGTGCAACTAGTGTAATTAGAATATATAGAATAACTGTGTTTAAACTAAAAGGCTTATCGGTTTCGCCAAAATAACTTTTAATATATTTCCATTTATCATTAATATCTATGTATTCTAAAAGCGCTACTTTTTCTTCATCCCTAATTCTTCTTAAGATATTTCTATCATTTTCATTTTGCTCTGATTCAATTGTTTTTCGGTTTATAAAATCTACCAAAGATGTACTTTCTTGTTGATCAAATATCAACTGAGCGACCGAAGAAGCACCATCCCTTCCTGCTCTACCAAATTGTTGATAATAATCTGTGATACTAAATGGTAATGAATAGTGAATTACTTGATGAATATCTGGAATATCAATACCCATACCAAAAGCGGAAGTGGCGACCATAACGTCGTTACGACTTTCTATATAGCTTTTAAAATTAGTCTCTTTTTCTAAATCTGAAAGTTTACTATGGTACTTTGTCACTTTAAATCCTTCGCCTAATAGCATTTTATAAATTTCATCAACTTGATTTGTTGTAGTAGCAAATATTAAAGACTTTCCATCAGGTCCATTGGTTAAAAGATATATTAATTTCACATCACGGGATATAAATATCTTTTTATCCTCGTCAAAATATCCTGTTTTATAAACTTGTAAATTAATTTCGGGACGGTAAAAGCCACATACAAATTCTGACACTTCATCTTTTTTCAATTCCAAATTTTCAATAATAAACTCTCTGGTCTTTTTAGAAGCCGTTGCCGTCAACAAAATAACTTTTGGGTTACAAAACTGTTTGCGTAATTTGCCTAGAGCTAAATACTCTTTAACGAAAGATAGCCCGAAGTTTTCAATTACATGGACTTCATCTATGACTAAATAACTAAAATAATTTTGGGTAAGTTTCTTTTCATATCGAACCCTAGTTGTTTGTTTAGTGGAATCATATTCTAAAAATTGCTTTGGATGAGCAAAAACGAATCTAAAGATATTCTCTTGAATGCCCCTTAGTCTTTCTTCCGTTTCAGAAACATCCAGGCTTCCATTTATGTACGTGTTGCTGGCACCCAATGTTTCTCCAAAGATCTTACTTGATCAAACTGAAGTGCTTTAAGCGGACTTATTACCAAACTTGGATATTTTGTATCTAATAATCCAGGAATCTGATACAAAATGCTTTTACCACTTCCGGTGGGCATTACTGCAAATACATGTTTATTCCCCTCAACTATAGACTGAATAATTTTTAGTTGATTTCCACGAAATTCTAACGACCCTGTTAAAAACTTTAATAATCTGTAATATTTTAAATTTGGCTTAGATCCCCAAATTCTTTTAATTAAGTCAAAAATCGCTATCGTTTGTAACTTGAAAATGGACATAAATTTTTGTTGATATTCTGGGTGTTCGGCTGCATGACATGCACGACAATAAACTATGCCATTTGATGATAAATTTGTACCACCTAATTTCTTAGGCCAGATGTGATGAACATTAATCTCGAACAGCTCATGTTGAAGTTGGGGAAATTTATTAATATTTGCACAGTGCCAACCGTCACGGTCTTTAATAATTCTTCGCCATCTACTGTCTGACAACACCTTCTCCTCCTCATTAGTTTTAAATATCTCCAGTTGTTGGTTCATCAATTATGATTATATCTACTATGGAGATATATTAGATATGTATGGCTAACTTTTACGGAGACAAAAGCAAGTATCTGGTATGGAATAAGAACATCAGTAAATATGCTGCCATGACCTGGCTTGTTTTCATCGCGGCCATATTTATCTATCTGCCACTCAATCCAAAAGTGAAATACTTTACCGTACCGGGATTTATAGCTTGTGTATTGGTATTCGGACCTATTTTGTGGTTTTTATATAAGCAATTTAAAAAGGAAGAATTCAGCCTATATGCATTTGCTAGTGGATTAAAAGGTGAAAGTATTGTGGCCGAAGAACTAAAAAAACTAGACAAGGCCTATACCGTATTTTGGGACATAAAATTGCCAGATAGGAAAGATAATATAGATTTCGTAGTATTAGGACCCATAAGTAATTATCTCGTTGAAGTCAAAAACCACAGCGGAATTATTGATTTTAACGGACGAGAACTTACATGTAATGGCAAGCCGTTCAAATCTAACTTTATAAAAATTGCTAAGGCACAGGCTTGGGCATTAAGTGAATACATAAGTACAACCACCCACAAAAAGACCTTTATTAACCCTATTATTGTCTTTTCTAACTCTTACGCCCATACGAGATTGGGTGCTAAACCTATTGACGGTGTTTATGTAGTCCAAAACGGTTGGCTGAATAAAATTATTTCGCCATACGAATTTCCAGACAGAGAACCAGATAAAGACATACTTGAATCGATAAGAAATTTGAGCCATAAATAACTTGTGGACTATCTAAAAAACGAGCAGCACTACATTGACCTCTACGATCTCTTAACCATAAAGGAATGCCTCAAAGTTATAGAAATGTTCCGAGACATATACCAGGAAAGTTTGAGCAGTAAAGAACTACAATGCATGTCGAATCACGCTAAATATTGCGATACTACCAAGCTATTGTATTGGCAGCTTTGGCTAACTCAAGCTCAAAAATATAAACATAAAAAGGAACGTATCAAGGAATGGATGGATGATGATCAAATAAAGCAGGAAAAATTTGATAATACGACAGAACCTCAAAATATCCTGTGTCCATCCTGTAAAGCAGTTATGCAGGCAACTGATACCAAACATCTTGAGGACTACTCAGATCAACCGATGCGAGTAATGTTTCTCTTTCGTTGTTCAAAGTGCAAAAAGCAGGAATGGGTTTATGAAAATGGCGAAGTACGAGTATCAATACCAGATCTTTGCTCCAAATGCGGTAAAGAAATTGAAATAAAGCATGTAAAGAAAGGCCGAGTCATAACAATTACTAAAAAATGTAAATCTTGTGGACATTCCCAAAAAGAAATTGACGACTTTGAAAAAAGCCATCAAGAATACCTTCAAAAAGAGCAGGCGGATAAAGAGTTATTGGAAAAACACCGAACTGCTTTTTGTTTAACTGATGAGATCGGAGATAAGTACTTGTTTGAACTTGAGGCGATGGAATACGCCCAGCAAGTACGAGAAGCAGCGCAACAGAAATATGACAACAATGCTTACGTACAAGTAAGTAAACTGAAAAAACTTACCATTATTGAACTTGAAAAACTCCTAGCTAAAAGTCTAGAAAAAGAAAACTACAGCAAACTCTCATTTACTTCCCCAGAAATAAATCAGTTTATTTACGCCCCTTTTACCCTACAAGATAGTGATCCATCACGAAGAGCAAATATAAGCACAAACATGATTGAGAAACTTCTAAAAACCACACTAGAAGCCACCAATTGGCGACTTGTTGATGGAGTCAGCTATCGGCTTGGCTTTTTGTCTGGAAAGTTAAAAGGCTACGAACGAGAGGAAGACTTGGTTAAGCTCTACGAAAATAAAAAGCCACAAAAAACATTAGACCCTGACAAAAAAATGAAATACGGCACTAGTAACTGGGTAAAGTTTGCTGAGATGAGTGGAGAACAGGAAGGTATTGAGGCCGCACGAAAACAAAGACTCGAAAAAGAACCTGATGGCTTTTTTCTGGATAAAGATAGTTATTGCAACTGTGGAATTTGTTATGAAGGCCATTATGGTAACGAAACCTGGTGGAATTTAGATGGTGTTCGGTGTGCTGATTGCTGGCACAATATTAAAGCTGGCGTTATCCCCCCGCTTAAAAAGCACTTATTTGATAATGAAGATGAGTGGATTTCAAACTCACAATTAAAATCAAGGCACAATGTCCATCCTTCAGCTATTAGAAAGCTAAGACGAGAAGGATTATTACATGGAAGAGATTTGAAAAGAGTAAATGGTTCAAATTATGCAACCATTTATTTGGTAAGTGAAAACCAAGAATTTCTTAACAAATATCCAAGACAGAAAAAGGAAGAAAATAGGTCAATACTGACGTTAGATATTTTTGGTCACGCTGTACAAGTAGGTGAAGTACCTAGTGAGGATAAACTAGATAAACCAGTCTAAACTAAAATAGATAAACAGGAAAATAGTTAGCTTTTTGAATAACTTAGTTATCCAGCACTTCTTATCAAAATTATTTTGCCCAATGTGAAGAAATATATATGTTTGCTTCTCTAGCATCCAACTCGTGAGAGGCATTCCCGGATCTGACATGAAACTCGGACTTGTCTCCATTCGTTAAATAGACTTGCGTCATAAATTTAGGTATCTCCACTACCATAACCTGCTTAGATTGAACAACCGGAAAATCCACTTTCAGGTGAGGTCGAACTTCCTTTCCTAAATAATTTACTACTATGTCTGTAAACACTCTTTCATATTTATCTATGCTTGAGTCAGATAAAGTCTCCAAATCTTTTTCAATTCCTAAAACCTCTTTATTGTCATTTACTCCGACTATTAATTTTCCACCTTCAGAATTGGCAAAAGCTGCAATCGCTCTAACTATCTCCTTCTCCAAACCTTTATCTATCTGTCCACTTTTGTAATTCCAACGTATGGAAGATTTGAATTCAATTTCCCTACTCTCACCGGACACTATCTGATCCTCAAGAGACTTCTCGTTTGGCTTTTTTCCAGTAGTTGGTAAATTTCTCATGAACTCATTAATTACTTTTGCTATTTCCCCTCTTCGATAAGTCAAAAATTGACGATAATTTTCTATCTCCCATAGAGCCTTATCTTCAGGAACAAGCTGGGAAGTTAAGGCTTCCATCCCTCTTTTTTCAATGACTTCCTTTTCAAAATAGACATTGGGTGGTTTATTAGAAATTCTCCTATTAGTTCCCCCACCCAAAAAGGCAAGGTTTGCCATATCGTTTATTTCTTTTTGTTCATATCCAGCCGGGGCTAATAAAGTCTTTGGGAAAATATGATGAGCCTGAATTTTGTGGTTCTCTCCCAAATGCGAAGTTGATAGTGTCAAACCGGTAAACCAATCTTTAGCCCCTTGTGACCTCAATACGGTATAAAGCATGGAGTAAAAGGGGCTATTAATGTTTTTATTAATCAAATCTTCAGGTGTAACTTCAAACTTTTTAACATGTGTTTCCAAAATGTTAAGTAATTCCTGTAAATCACAATTTTTAAACAGAGATGACAAGTCAGCATTTAGAATTGATTCTGACGAACCCATTCCGTAATGCCCCCTCATGTGAGCCAAATACAGCCACCTCAAGAGCAATTTTTCCTCATCTGCTGTTAGGTGGTAATCCTTTATGTGTGCAAATACTGCCAAAGGTATTAAGAGCATTGAAGCAGAAAGGTTATCCAATCTCTCCATACCAGCGTTATTCTTTACAAAATTCGCTGCATACCTAATCCCTGTTTTCGCTTGCTCCCACGCCTCCTGTAAATGTTCTACTTTAAGTTTACCGATGGAACTGAACTTCGATTGCTTTGTGGCAAATACAGTTAAGGCTCTTACTGCTACCCAATCTTCAACATATTCACCATCTTCGCCAAATTCAGAGGCAAAATCCTCTAACAAGCTCATAAAGCCTTTCCATTTGCTGGAAATTTGAGCAATAGCTAAATCCGACCCTCTTAGCTTTATTCCCAAAGAATTTACTCTCACGAATATCTCGGTAACCTCTACATATTTCATACTTTTCTCCAAAATCTGCATTACATACATGTAGTTGGCAATATTTCTTACTTTAACCAGCCTATCGGCATATTTATCCCATCGTGGGTCATCAGAATTTATTCCTAACGGTTTTATCAACTCCCGATCCGATTTCAAAAAGATATCAGATACTGACACCCATGATGGATTATTCTGTAATGCCCTGTAACCCACCACAAAGGTTCTCTTTTTCAATTCCTCCTGAATGTCTATCTGGCTGGGTTCTGCGTCATCAGACTCATCCCCGTCTTTTAAATAATCATCTTCGTACACCTCCATTACTTCTATGGGTGGTCCTTCCGGATGATCCAGATTAAACATTATTTCAATCGGCCTCTTACGCCTTCTAACGATGATAGGTTGGCCTGTTAATACTGCTGATAATGAAGTTAACCTCTGTTGCCCATCCAGTAATAGTAATCTGCTTGATGTGGTTGGTGTCGAGGTCGCTTGTACCGCCATCTCTTTGGTTTCCACTTCCTCATCGTTCTCCCACACTAATATCGTTCCAGATGGATACCCCCGATATAAAGAATCAAACAAATCCCTTACTCTTGTTGCTGGCCAGACATATTTACGCTGCATTTCCGGAAGCATTAACTCCCCTCTTTGAATTTTGTTTACCAGTTCTCTGACCGAAATATCAACTTTTGCCATGCCTACTAGGAATTATATACTCTCCCGAAGCTAAAAACAGCACTCCATAAGATAATTATGAGATATAATACATTAATGCCCAGAAAGTTAGGGTATGATTGGAAACTTAGATATCAGAAGCCGGCCGATACGTTTAGGATTTCTAGTAAATCCAAATAGGGTAAATTCGGTCAAACAAGCAATAGAAATCTGTTCTTCTTTATGGGGTGGTGCTCACTATCCCATTATCCCAGTATTCAACAAAAGAACACCCAAAAATTGGGATGGACTACATAAGACATTAAGTGCGGAAAAAGTGGTAAAAGGATATATAGAAGCCTTCGACCCAGACCTACTCGTTCAGTGTATTCCGGATCTTCCCCAGTATATTAAGAATCTTGGGCTAGAAGTTATAAAACCCTCAGAAATATGGCAACCCCTTGTGGGAGAAAAAGAGTCTGGCCCTAATTTTGGTATTGGAGTATTTGAACTATACAATGAAATATTCGAGGAACACTTTAAATATAAAGAAAAATATCCTCTTCACATAACAATACCCAAAATACCTCAACGGTACTCCCTTTTTTGGTCCAGTGTTTTTGGATCATTACCTACAATCGTATCTAAAAGTATCACTATACAATTAAAAAAAGCTTTAGAAATTACTACACCAAAAATTGAAATATCAAAAATAAAATCCTTGCTTGATAACAAGGTAGTCTTTCCGAGAAGAGTAACCCAATATGGCCTTAAATATCAGAGTCGGTCAGGTTTCAGACGTGATTCATCTGTCTTTTTTATGGATGCCACAAAAATACTTGACGTAATAGATTATTGGAACCTCAGAGCATTAGGTAAACAAGTAATCCCCTTGCCGATACAATACTCCGATGAACAAGCCTTAAAGCAACTTGTTTCAGACTTTATCGTTTTGTCTTACCGTCCATATAAACGTAATCCGCAAATGTTTAATGAGGCTTCCTTAATAAGAAGCCGAAATACAAAAATGGAAGATATGCAGGAATATGTAAAAGGCTTGGATATTAAACGAGACCCAACTAACCCATCCAAAGGGCCCCAATTCTCCCTACAACATTGGTATCCTCGCATTTGGGATGATTGGGCAAGAGATAAAGATGGGGCTGAAGCCGATGATATTTACCATGATGAAGAAAGAATAGATATTAACGAGTCTGATAGTAAATTAACTATACAGATAAAACCTCTGCAACCAAAGTTTATTTTTGAATTCGTTGGACACGGAACTCCAAGGATTGCAAATGAGATCTCTTGCAGTTTATATGGAACTATTGACGCATTCGCACAGGTTTTTCCTAAAGGACACGGTAATCACCTACTTAGAACAATAGGAGATATAACTTCTATGAAAGATGAGTGGCGGGTAGGAAGAAATGGTTTGGTAAAACTAGTTAAAGACAACTTCACCGATAGGTGGAATGTACCTAAAGCAGAAGATATTCTTTTTGCTTGGCTAAGAGATAATAGTTGGAATCCGAAGCTATCCACCCCTGGTTTAATGGCAAAACAAATTAATAATCAAATGGAAGGATTTGTACGGACTTTTGCTAATGAAAAACTTCTAAAGCTTCTAGAGCATATGAACGGAGGCAATGAAAAAGAAAAAGAAATACCAACTATCAATGAAAGAGAATTGCCCGTTGCTGAAGTCAAAAGTAAACTGAGACAGGATACCCATAATAATAATGACAAATTACATGAGTATTTAATTTCCAAAAACGTTTTCCGAGTCGGCTCAAAAATCCAATGTCCAAATTGTCGAAGAAATTCGTTTTATGGCTTAGACAGTATAAAAGAAACTATTAATTGTCCCCGCTGTTTAAATAACTTTCCCGCTCTCGGCAACCTCGAAGAAAGCACCTGGCATTATAAAACAGCAGGACCCTTTAGTATTCCAGGATATGCGGATGGAGCCTATTGTGTTTTATTATCTCTAGAGTTTTTAGAAAGAGAAATGCATGGTTTAAAAATCACACCTACTTATAGCTTCACAGCTGATAATCAGTCAGGTAAGAAACTTGAGGCTGATTTTGCGTTACTGTGGCAACAGAAAAGTTATAAAGGTGTACAGGAAGGAATCCTTTTTGGAGAATGTAAAACATTTGGAACTTTCAAAGAGAAAGACTTCCAACGAATGGGGGCAGTTGCTGAAGAGTTTCCTGGTGCCGTTCTTGCTTTCTGCACCCTCCGGACCAGTTTAACCCCTGTCGAAAAGAAAGCACTTATTAAAATTGCAAAAGCAGGAAGGAAATTATTTACCAGTGAACGTTGTGTTAATCCTGTTCTTATCTTGACTGGCAACGAAATATTTAGTGATTTTGGTCCTCCTTATTGTTGGAAAAATACCCCTAATGAAAAAAAGTTTGAGCATCTCTTTGGAATTCTAGAAATGGCTAACGCCTCTCAACAAATATATCTGGGATTACCATCTTGGGAAGACAAATGGTTTAAAAACTTTAAGAGGAAGATAAAGCTTCAAGGCAAAACTACTGTGGTATCTAAAAAATAACCTCAGGAGGTTGTGAGTGTACAATTCTCCCGATTCTATCCCTTTCCATAATCTCCCTAGCCTTCCTTAACTTCGGTAACTTAAATCTCAGTTCAAATCGTGCGTAATGTTGGGATGCATGCTGACTATCCCAATTTCTAGCCCCATCCTCCCATTTTACAACTTGTGTATTTTATTACCCGTGCCACATTCAAAAAATGAATAAAAACCGGTTTATAATTAATTTATGAATTTAATACTAGCTTCAACTTCTCCCAGAAGAATTGAAATGATGGGATGGTTGGGTGTGTCCTTTAAGGCAGTCCCCTCTTTATTTGATGAAAAATCTATCAGAGATACAAATCCTGAAATACTGACACAAAAGTTGTCCAAGGCAAAAGCATTGTCAGTAAAACACAATTATCCCAACACCATAATTATCGGGTCAGATTCAGTTGGAGAATTTGGTGGACAAATACTTGAAAAGGTCGCTGACGCGGAAGAACAAAAACGGCTAATTAAAATTATGCGAGGTAATGAAGTGTTGGTCTGGACGTCTGCTTATCTGATTAATACGGAAAGTGGACAAGAAGCCACAGAAACCGTGGTCATTAGATGTAAAATGGCAAACGTCGAAGACGACCTAATTGAGAAATATATTGAATCAGGAAAAGGATTAGACAAAGCAGGCGGTGTAGGACTACAGGACTTTGATGGTGCATTTGTAGAAAAAATTGACGGGTGTTACTCAAGTGCTTTGGGTTTTCCTTTATGTAAAGTTAGTGAAATTTTACAAAAAATGGGAATTAGTATTGCCGTAAATGTTAAAGCTATTGTCAAGGAAAAAACCGGTAAAGATTGCTGATAAAACTTCTATGAAAAACTTTCATCAAAATTCCAAATTAATTAGCCAGGATACGATTTCTCAAATAGACAAGGCTTTAGCTTCTGCATGGTCAAGTGAAACGACAGACCCTGAAAGCAAGGAAAACTGGTCAGATGAAAACATAGCTTTAGGTCAATGTGCGGTAACTTCCGTTTTGATATACGACCTGTTTGGCGGAAGAATGATTTATGATAAAGCCAACTTTCATAACTGGAATGAATTTCCTGACGGATCACAACATGACTTCACCAGAATGCAGTTTACCAACGAAAGAATATTCTCAATTTACAAATATAAGACCAAGGACGACATTTTATATGACGAAAGAGGAATAAAAACAAACATTGAGGAAAGATACAAAAAACTGAAAGGAGACTTTCACTTATAGCTTTCCAACTTTTCTATTATGTGCTTCATGGACAGCAATAATTTTTTCATTTGACAAAATACTTATAAGTCCGGGGGTAAAGTTTTTTGATTTTTCTTCAACTTCCTTCATTAAATCAACAAAATTAAACCACTTTACCTTTTCTACCTCTTCTTTTTGCAAAATAAACTCCCCAGAATAATCACCCACAAACACTGCATTGAACCTGCGAATAATCTTCTCCCCGATCTGGCTGTCCGTATAAAATTTATCAACTAACTTTAATTTAATATCTTTTACTCCCAATTCTTCTGCCAGTTCTCTTTTAGCTGCAGTATCATAATCCTCCCCTTCATCTACATGTCCTCCGGCAGATTGGTCCCAAGTAGAAGGAAAAGTATCTTCATTGGCACTTCTCCACTGAAGCAACACTTCATCCCTGTCATTAAACAACAAAACCCTCACTAGCCGATGAATTAAACCTTTTTGATAAACAATTTTTCTCTCTTCACTTCCTAAAATCCGGTCATCTTTGCTTACTATCGCGATTTTAGACATATTCAGTTATTTATTAATTTCCTTATACATAGATAACAACTTCGGCGAAAGATTCTCTCTTAACTGAACCTTACTAAGCAAGTTTAACAATCCAATTGTTTCCTGTAAATCATCAGGTGAATGAATTAAATTACGACAATAGACTCTAAATTCCTCATCGGTAAACCTTAAAGCAGGATTTGTTTTTTGAGCTTTTAATTTAACCATTGCATCAGCATATTTATCTGTTGTTCCAGGTACAGGAAGCATTCCCCGAACCGAATCGTTTAAACCCATTTTTCCATTTAATTCTTCCAACGTCCAATCTCGCATCCGTCGGCCCTTTATTTGATTCATCAGCTGTCTCATATCAGTAGAACCATTACCTTTAAAAGTTGCCATTACACAGTTTCCTTCACACAAATAATCAGCTACAATCTCATAGCCATCAGGTGAGAGTTTGGGATATAACATTGGAATCAGTTCACATGGAAGAGTTTCAAGCAAATATACCCCGTTTAGTTTTCCTACTCCCTGTTTTTCTACACGTTCAGCAGCATAAGCAATAATTTCTTCTGTGATTCCCAAGTCAACAGCATCCGTCTTTATAAACAGAATTCCCAATCTCCTGGAAATCTCACTATCAAACACTTCTTTTAATCCCGGTTGACATGTTTCCATATCTCCCCTCCCAATTTCCTTCCATTTGGATCAAATGGATAAATAGAATCCTGAGTTCTACTGTCATACAGAACAAAGACATTGGAATTGATATCTAACCAGTCCTCATTTACCACTCTTGGAAAAGGTGACCTGTCTTCAGTTCCATTTACCACAATATCTTCCGGACGCAGGTTAAACACAGAAGCTGGAAAAGCTCTTACCTCAAAAAAACCGCCTTCTACCTTCTTTGTAAAGCTAGAATTAACTCTTTGAACAATTTCTGGCATTTGTGATTGCAACTCTCCAATAAGTTTTCCTTTGAAATCCTCAGCCAACCACGGTTTATCTCCATTCCTTAAAACCCAAGACTTAGAGTATAGGTAATCTTGTTTATACAGTTCACTAAAAGCTGTCTGTTTCAACTTCACCCATTCTTCAGTTAAGTGTTTTTCCGGGTTTGCTACCAGCCAATCAATCAGAGTTATTGCTCGCTCGCTTACTTCCTTTTCCGCACTGGTATATTTATCTTCATCTTTAGTACATACCCATAAATCCAAATCAGAATCAATACAAGGAAACATTCGCCGTCTTGCGGGATTACGGATAATATCGTAAGTAGCCAACCTTGAATTACTGGGGGGGGTCGCAGGTGAAGGCAATCTCAACCTCTGACACATACTTCCGATCGCCATAACCCCTACTATTTCCTGATACCCTGTTCCGACACCACGCACAATATCCTTGAACTGAATAAATTCATCCTCGTCAAAAATTGACTGAAGAGCCGTTTCTTGCAAATTCATTTCAGTAGGATTATACCAAATACTACAGGATATATCAACTTTAAAGGGCTATAGATCGAACTATTCTTCCACAACCGTCTCTTTTTGTAATTTCTCTCGCCTTTCTTAGCTTTGGCAACTGCACAGTAAACTTAAACCTTGCGTAATGTTGGAATCTATCCTGCATATCCCAATTTCCATAGAGCTTCATTTTACCATCCAATTTTATATTTAACTTCATACTCCCTCCAATAATTATCACCTACAACAAGAGTATCCCAACACCTACTATCCAACCGGCTGTACAGCAAACTTATTTCTCAATTCGCTAGCCTTAGCTCTAACTGTTTCTGATGGACTGCCCGTACTCTCATCAAACAAAGCACCAGCCAATCCATTAAGCTTAACTTGTTCTACCTTACCTGTTGCCGCAAGAACAGCTTGTTCGAAACCTAAACCTATCTCTTTCCTTACCAATATTTCATCCTCCTCACTAGTTAACAATTTACCCGCTAAATATTTATAAACAAAATGCTCCGCCAACATTCGCTGCCGAGTATGTGCATCCAATCCCATTCCATTCACCGCCGCCACTACATTTGTTGTGTCTGTTCTACCTCCATAGGAAATTTTTCCCAATACCTGGTCATCAAACTTTTCCAAAGACGAACCATCTACCCCCTGCGACTGAATATCTTTCCGCAACCTGGATACTTGCTGTCCAAAACGTTCATAACACATTCTCAAAATTTCTGGATCGCCCAGCCCTTTCTTCTCGTCTTCGCCTACATTAGACATACCATTACTAATGTCGTGAGTTACATCCGCTCTCGCCAACCTTCTCAACGCATCCGTCAAAACCATGTCGGGTGTTTCTTTACTTGGATCCATGCACCCATAATATATTCAAAATTAATATAATGTCAATAATACTTCACCCAAATTCATCTCTAGCACCTATTATTCTTCCCTCTCTCTGGAGTTTGGTAGCTTGTACTCTAAGTGGAATTTAAAAGTTGGGATAGTAATTTGCCTATCCATATTTCCATAATTCAATTTTATCATTCCGACTAATGATTTGTGGTAAACTAAATCTGCCTCAATTAGATTATGAAGAAGTGTTTCATCATCTTTTTCACTTTATTTTTTCTTTCTTCATTATTTAGTCCTGTTAGCGCCAATCCTCCCCAACAGGAAATCATTTGGTATAACCCCCGGACATTTTCCTGCACGACAAGGGCTTCCTTCGATAACCTCGATCTCATCCGCATCGAGAATCCCTGGGTCAATCAAACTACACTGGCTGTTTGCTCACTACTGGACAGCAAATATTTCAACCTTATCCAAAGATTATTAGTAATAAGCCTGATTCCCGTATTAATCGGAATAGCTTCAATAAATTTAGCTAGGAAAAAACCAAAATCTCAATCACTGAAAATTATTGCTATCACTATAGTAACTTATTTAATCATTTTCTTTTGGATCAGTTTAGTTGATCAATTCCTTGTATAAACTTGAGGTTTGTCTCTCTTAACCGCGGACTTACCCTAATAAAGCTAGACGACCCACAGTTAAACGCCGAACCGTCAACTACGGAGATACCTATTTTGTTTAATTT
>Ga0172379_10006070_pt1 | contig 16442 bp, 13 predicted proteins | sample GrowelOW334metaG_FD_119756 | JGI IMG/M metagenome (GOLD analysis project Ga0172379, IMG submission 119756) | Groundwater microbial communities from an aquifer near a municipal landfill in Southern Ontario, Canada - Groundwater well OW334 metaG | ecosystem: Environmental > Aquatic > Deep... | reverse complement strand
TATTATTACAACAACATCAGGATTAAAACCAGTTTGAAAATGCCGCCTTCACAGTATTACGCCCTTACCGCCAAAGGTTGATTTATATGGACAAAAGTGTCCGAATTTCGGGGTGCATGCCACAAAGAAGCAACACCACCCAGATAAATAAGAGGAAATTTATGATTTTAACTGGTGCTGAAATATAAACGAGGGTTATCAAAGATGAGGCAAGAAATAAAATAGCAGTAACTTTTTGCGTTTTCCATAAACGAACCACGGCCATAATCGTAAATGCCAGCGTCGCTATTGCCGATACCGCGATTAAAGCTGTGGGTGCAGTATAATTTCCGGTAAGGTCTTCTGCTGAAGATAGAACCGAAAGTATATAAGCTCCTATTCCCAAAATTGCTAATGTTTTACTTTTCATATTCATAAAAATTATTTTAATAATTCTTCCATAGGAACACCTAACGACTTGGCGATTTTTTGGATAGTTTGAACACTCGGCTTCCGATTCCGATTTTCAATTTATGCGGAAGGAGAGGGATTTGAACCCTCGAAGGCTTTTACACCTTACGCGCTTTCCAAGCGCGCGCACTCGACCACTATGCGATCCTTCCGAAATTCGTAATTGATAATTGATTACACCGCTCCCATTTTTTTTAATTCAACGTACACCTCATTGATCGGCAAACCGACTATGGAATAAAAATTACCCCTGATGCTTTCCATCAAAACCGCGCCCTTATCCATTAAGCCGTAAGCTCCGGCCATATTTAACGGTTCGCCGGTGGCTATATATTCATCAATTTCTTCATCGCTTAAATTTCTGAATTTAACTACCGCCTGGCTATAATTATTTACCACTATTTTATTTTTAGTGTCAATTATGGCATAGCCGGTTAAGCCTATATTTTCTTTGCCGGACAGCTCGCGTAAAATTCTTTTAGCCTCGACCGCGTCTTTCGGCTTGCCTAAAGTTCGGCCGTTAAAAATTACCATCGAGTCAGCGCCGATAATTATAGCGTCATCATAATCAGCGGCCACGGCCTCGGCCTTTTTTAAAGCTAAAAATTTAGCCAACTCAACCGGGTCGGCTAAAATTACGCTGTCCTCGTCAAAATTACTTTCAACTATTTCAAACTCTAAGCTGATTTGTTCTAAAATCTTTTTTCTTCTCGGCGATTTTGAAGCTAAAATTATTCTTCTTTTCTGCATAGAATTGCGTCGACCCCCTTTATCAAAGGGGTTTATTCAAAAATTCACTAATTATGTTCTTTAGGCCTTTTTCCGGCCGGCCGTCAGAAGCGATAAAATCTTCAAACGGATAAGCACCCGGATAAATATAATCGTTGACGAAAAAAGTCGGCGTGCCGGTAACGCCGGCGCCGGCGCCTTCGGCCGCTTGCTCTCCGATTTTATTTTCGTATTTGCCGCCGTCTAAGCATTGATTAAATTGCTCTTGGTTTAAGCCTAAATCAGCCGCGTCTATTTTAAATTGTTCTATGCTCATCCTGCCGGCAGTATTATCGGCAAATAATTTATCATGCATTTGCCAAAATTTACCCTGTTCGGCCGCGCATTCCGCCGCCTCGGCCGCTTTTTCAGCTTCCGGGTAACCGGGCAAAGGGTAATGCCTATAAGCTATTGCCACTTTATCTTTAAAATTTTCTTCCACTTTTTTTATAGTCTGGGAGAATTCGGCGCAAAACGGACATTCAAAATTGCTATAAATTATTATTTGCGCTGAAGCCTTCGCCTCGCCGAATATATGATCAGTCGCGTCAATCGGCCTTAATTTGCTAACCTGATACTCGCTGCCATTATTTTCCCGGGCGGGAGCTTGCGGCAATTCTTTATTATTAATTACATAAAATAAACCGGCAGCTAATACAGCCGCAATAATAATTAAGATTATTTTATTTTGTTTAGACATAAATCTTGATTATTATACTTTAGCTCTTTTAAGATGCCACTCGGTCGCTTGCTCATAATTATGCCCGATTTTAAACAGCATGGCTTCGGCAAAACGCTTGCCGATTAACTGCAGGCCGACGGGCAAGCCTTGATCAAAGCCGCAAGGAATAGTAATCGCCGGCAGACCGGCCAGCGACGCGCCGGTAACAAAAATATCTTCAAGATACATTTTTAAAGGGTCGCTGGACTGCTCGCCGATTTTAAAAGCTATATGCGGCGCGGTTGGAGTTAATAAGCAATCCACGGTTTCCAAAACTTTATCCATTTCTTGCTTTATTTTTGTCCTGACTTTCTGCGCCTGTAAATAGTAAGCGTCAAAATAACCGGCGCTTAAAGCGTAAGTGCCGAGCATTATGCGGCGCTTAGCTTCCGGCCCGAAGCCTTTGCCTCGGCTTTTAGTGTAAATATCCATTAAATCAGCCTTGGCTCTATCCGTATCCTGAATGCTTAAACCGTATTTTATGCCGTCAAATCTGGCTAAATTTGAGCTTACTTCGGACGGCGTAATAATATAATAAACCGGCACGCCATATTTTGTATGCGGCAGATTTACTTGTTTGAATTTAACGCCAAGTTTTTTTAATTCTTCAATCGCCTGATTTATAACATCAGCTACTCCTTTGTCCGTGCCGCCGACAAAATATTCTTTAGGCAAGCCGATGGTTAAGCCTTCCAAGCCTCCCCTCTCCTTACCAAGGAGAGGGTTAGGGTGAGGTTTATTTACCGTGGTCGCGTCATTTTTATCAACTCCGGCAATCGCCGATAACACGACTGCCGCGTCGGCAACGGTTTTAGTTAACGGTCCGGGCACATCGGTTGAGCTGGTCATGGCTATAAGCCCGAAACGGGAGCTCCGGCCATAAGTCGGCTTTAAGCCGGTGATGCCGCAGAAACTGGCCGGGCATCTGATTGAACCGCCCGTATCCGTGCCTAAGGCGAATAAACACATATCAGAGGCCACGGCCGCGGCCGAACCGCCGGAAGAACCGCCGGGCACGCGAGTTAAATCCCAAGGGTTATGAGTCGCGCCGTATGCGGAATTTTCCGTTGACGCGCCATGGGCGAATTCGTCCAAATTGGTTTTACCGAGCAGCACCGCGCCGGCCTGACGCAATTTTTTTATAATCGTCGCGTCATAAGGCGCGATATAATTTTTTAAAATTTTTGAAGCCGCCGTGGTGCGGACGCCGCTGGTTAAAATATTATCTTTAGCTAAATAAGGAATGCCTAATAAATCGCCTTTTTCACCGGACGCGCGCCGCTCATCGGCTTTCTTCGCCTCGTTCAAAGCCTCTTTTTCGCACACGGTTAAACAAGCCTTGATTTTCCCGTCCGTTTCTTTTATTTGCTTTAAACACGCCTTAGTTAAATCAACCGAGGTAATTTCTTTCTTCGCCAGCATTTCGCCGGCTTGTTTAATTGTAAGTGTATTTAATTTCATAATAAACTTATTCTATTATCCTTTTCACTTTAATAAATCTCTCTTCTCTTTCCGGCGCGTCTTTCAACGCTTGTTCAATTTCTTTTTCATCCCAATCGCGTACTGCGTCTTCGCGCAAAACATTTTCCAAGCCCGTAACTTGCGCGGTCGGCTCTATGCCTTTAACATCAACTTCTTTAAGCTGGTCAATATAATTTAAAACAGCCGACAGCTGTCCGCCGTATTTTTTTAATTCGGCCTCGGTTAATTCCAGCCGGGCCAGCTTGGCAATATGTTGTATTTCTTCTTTAGATAGTTGCATAAATAAATAATTTTACTAATACCATTTAAAAATCACTCGGGGGTTCGGGGGTTGGAGTTGGCGCCAAGGCTTACAGAGATAAGATAAATCAGCTAGATAGCCAATCGGAAACCCCCGAGACTTCCTGCCTGCCGGCAGGCAGGTTTGCTTACTTTTTAGTCATAAAAAGTAAGTCTTAGCGAAGCGCCACAAATGTATATTTTACAATAAACCGATATTTTTAAAAATATGGATTCCCGCCTACGCGGGAATGACAAAAAAGAGTTATTCTATTATCTTCAAAAACTCCTCATCGTTAATAATTTTTACTCCCAACTTTTTCGCTTTGTCCAATTTACTCCCCGCCTCTTCTCCGGCTACGACATAATCAGTATTTTTACTGACTGACGAAGAAATATCTCCGCCCAATTCCCTTATCTTAGCCTTAGCCTGGTCTCTTGTCAATTCTGCCAAACCGCCGGTTAAAACAAATGTTTTTCCGTTTAATTTCGCGCTTTTAGCCGTTAATTTCAGGCTGATTACTTTTACGCCGTTAGCCTCTAGTTTAGCTAATAACTCTAAATTTTTTTTATCATGAAACCATTCATAAGCGCTTTTAGCCATAATTTCCCCGAAATCGTAAATGGAATTTATTTCATCTAGGCTGGCATGTTTAATTTTTTCCAAACTGCCAAAATGCTTGGCTAAGGCCAGAGCCGATTCTTCGCCCACATGGCGAATGCCAAGGCTATAAATAAATCTGGCTAAATCAACTTCCTTCTTAGCCGCGATAGCTTCAACTAAATTTTCAGCGCTCTTTTCCGCGAATCTTTCCAGCGGCTTTAAATCTTTGGCGGTTAATTTAAAAAAATCGCTTATATCTTTTACTAGCCCTTGCTTAACCAATTGTTCAATAATCTTCGGGCCTAAACCTTCAATATCCATGGCGCTTCTTGACGCCCAGTGGGTTAAATTTCGTAAATTTACCGCGTAGCAATTAATATTCACGCATCTTAAAGCCACTTCGCCGGCCGCTTTTTCCACTCCGCCCGAGCACCTGGGGCACTTTTTCGGCGCCTTAATTTCCAATTCCCTACCGACGCGCAGATTCGGCAAAACTTTAACCACCTTCGGAATAACGTCGCCGGCGCGCTCAATTATAACCGTATCGCCGATTTTTAAGCCCAGCCTTTTAATCTCATCTAAATTATGTAAAGTGGCGCGGCTGACCGTCACGCCGTAAACTTTAACCGGCCTTAAATAAGCCGTCGGTGTTAAAACGCCGGTGCGGCCGACCTGCCAAACTACATCTTCCACAACCGTGGTCGCTTGTTCGGCCGCGAATTTATAAGCCATCATATAACGCGGCCCTTTGCCGACTATTCCCAGCTTAGGCCATAAATTTAAATCGTTGACCACCGCTACCACGCCATCGCATTCAAACGGCACTTTATCTCTGTTTTTTTCCCAATAGCCATGAAATTTAATAGCTTGGTCTAAATTACGGCAATATTTATTTTGTTTTAACGCTTTAAAGCCTAAAAGTTTGGCCAGCTCGTGCTCCTGCTCATGATAAGCCAAGCCTAAATCGGTTGCCAAAGAATAAATATGGCAATCTAATTTTCGCTCGGCGGTTAATTTTGAATCCAGCTGCCTAATTGAGCCGGCGGCCGCGTTGCGCGGATTAGCTAGCTCGCTCCGGCCTTGCTTCTTATATTGCTTATTTAAATCTGCGAATACTTTAGCGGAGATAATGGCTTCGCCGCGCGCTTCCAGCCGGCCGCTGGCCAGCGTTTGATATAATTTTTTTATTGACTCATCCGTTAGGCCGATTTTTTTTAATTCAACTTCAGCCGGCCGCCTTAAAATTAGAGGAATGGCTTCAATGGTTTTTAAATTTTGCGTTACGTCTTCGCCGATTTCCCCGTCGCCCCGAGTCGCGCCTAAAACAAATTGGCCTTTTTCATAGACTAAGGCCACGGCCAAACCGTCCATTTTTAATTCAGCGTAATAACCTCCCCTAACCCCTCCTTCGTAAGGAGGGGAACTTTTGCTCCCTCCCCTTACCAAGGGGAGGGTTGGGGTGGGGTATAAAATCTTCTCTAATCTTTTTTCCCAATCCTTCATATCGTCCGGGTTAAAAGCGTCAAAAATAGACATCATGGGCGCCGAATGCTTAACTTTATTAAATTTTTCCAAAGGCGCTCCGCCCACTCTTTGCGTCGGCGAATCCGGCGTAATATATTCCGGAAACTCCCGCTCTAATTTTTCCAGCTCATTTTTCAGGCTATCTAAAGCCGCGTCGGAAATTAAAGACTTATCTAAAACATGATAAGCATAGCGATAGGTTTCAATTTCGCTTCTTAATTTAGCTATTCTTTTTTTAGCTTGTTCTTTATCCATATATCATCAAATAAAAATTTTATGGCCGTAGGGCTTTGCCCGCTATAAAATTTTTATTTGATACATTATATTTTTGTTTATCCCCGTTAGGGAGAAAATATTATTTATCCCCGGAGGGGGAAAACTTTTTTTGAAAAAGTTTTTAAAGGATTTATTGCGCCTGGAAAGAACTTTCTACCGATCTTTTTACCCCGCTATAGCTGCCGACTGATGAGAAAGTTACGTTAGGCGTTGAAGAAGCATAATTTACTGTATATGAACTGCCGTTGCCGATACTACCATTAAATACATTTGGCACATAACTACTCAAAGGATAGCTGTAACCGTTATATCTGGCTTCCCATAACGCCCGCTCCATGCCGGCTTCGGACGCATAAAAAGCCAAATTTGAATAACCGGCTAAGCGATTCATTCTTATGCCGGATAAGACTAAATCAGCCGCTACTAAAGTAACGACTAAAATGCCGGATAAAATAAACAAGGTCAAAAGTAAAATTACGCCTCTGTTATTTTTTATTATTTTTATTCGCATATACACTCGTTGTCATTCCCGCGAAAGCGGGAATCCAGAAATTTCGCCTCTTATCTAATGTTTTAATAATTCTGAATTTGAGTCACGCCCGAAGATAATAAAATATTAATCTATTCATAATATCTTGCCGAAACCGTCATTTGAATTTTCATTTTTTGCTCATGTATCGCCTGCCCGATAGCCTTAACGTCCATCTTCATAGTAACGTACGGCTGCTTGCCGCTAGCGCCGATTAAATTATCAACTACAAAAAATTTTAAATTGCTAACTTCAATTTTCGTCGGAGTAATAAAGCCGGATTGAGCGCCGGCGTTAACGTCTATTTTAAGACGGCTATTTTCCAGATAATATCTAACGCAAACATCGTCTTTATTTTTAAAATACAACTCACTGCCGCCGCCGGCCATATTAAAAACTTTATTAATGGCCGCGCCGTAGCAATCGGCATTGCTGACTTGCGCCATTCTGATTTCTTTGCTCATTTTTTCCATGGCATATCTTATATTCTCCTGGACGTTCTGCGCGCTGATGGAACTCCTTTGCCCTTCAATCACCATTTTAAATATTTGGGTTGAAGCCAAAATTAAAAAAGAAAAAAGAGCTATAGAAACTACTAATTCCAATAAACTTAAACCGCTTTCAGCTTTAAATTTTTTTATAAATAAATTCATATTCACAATCTATCATCAAATAAAAATTTTTGTAGCCCCGCGGGCTTTGCCCGCTATAAAATTTTAATTTGATACGTTATATTTTTTGTTTATCCCGCTTGTCGGGGAAAATATTATTTATCCCCGGAGGGGGGAAAACTTTTTCTAAAAAAGTTTTTAAAGGTTACTTCCAATTATATAAATAAGTTTCAGCCGTATAGTCATGGTTTACACCGCCGTCTTTCCAGCGAATAGTGCATTTAACATCAAGATAGTCATGTGTGGCATCAATCGGCACCACCGCCACGGTAATTAAACGATAAAAATTGGTTGACGAGGCGGTTACGGTATGAGTATAAAAACCATTACTATTAACATACAACCTAGCGCTGGCATCATTAAGGGAATTTACGGTCGTATTAATCACAGGCCCATTATAATCAATCGTATAAGTGTAATCAGCGCCAGCGCCTACTATATCTTTATCCCAATCATTGCCAGGCGTCAGCCAATTTAAGTCCCTAATATTTCTTACCAGTTCCAAACCTTCCTGCGCTAAGCCCGCGGCCATCAAAACATTTTTATTAATATATTGGGCTTGTACGTTTTGGACAACTAAAGACAAAACTCCAACCATGCCCATGGTAATTATCATAATTGCCACAATAACTTCCAAGATGCTGATGCCTGAATTGTTTTTTATAATTTTCATTTTTTTAATCCGTGTCAATCAAGCCAAAAAAATTAACTAAAACTATGGCCGTTGAATTATTAATATTTTCTTTAATAGTAATTTGCGCGTTGGTATTAATATTGCCGTTAACATACGTAATCGGATCCGGCGGATAAAAAACAATATCCAGCGCGTTGCCCTGAACCGGGCTAAAGGAATTTATGGTAACGCCGGCCGGCAAAGTTTTAATCTCTATAGCTTTGTCTTTATCGGAATCATTATTATATCTAAAATCTCCATCTTTATCCGCAAAAATTATATAATGATTCGGATCAACTAAACTAAAATGCACGCCCCAGCCGCCGTCAGGAGTTTCATCGGTTTCATATTCCTTTGAACCCAAACTGTAATTTTGCGCCAGCCTGATATCTGAAACCAGTTTTTGTTTTATAATGCCAAGCTCCGAGCGTTTATTTGTGCCGTGATAATTAGCCATAAACAGGCTGCTCATCATGACAATTATAAAAATACTGACTAGGAGTTCAATTAAAGTAAACCCGGCTGAATTTTTAATTTGTTTATCCATTATTTTAAATTAATAAAGACGTCCGACGTCTCTAAGGCGTCGGACGTCTCTGGAGCGCAATATAATTCACTATTTTTTACTCGGGCTTAACTTCTTTCCATTTTGGCAATTGGGCGTTAATGCTAACTAAGATTTGATAGGAAGCGCTATAACCATCTGTATCCGTCACGGTTAGCGTCACGGTTGAGCTGCCGTTTGAATTAAAGATTATGGTCGGAGTTGAAGTGGCCGTATCATTATCTTTAAAAGTCGCGCCGTTCGTAGCGCTCCAGCTCCAATCGCATAAAGCATCAGTGCAATTAACCGGCGCGTCCGGATCAGAAGTTAAATATATCCGGCTATCATCCGTGAATTTAACCTCTTCTCCCAGGCTCGGATTAACCGGAAAATAAGTGGCGTTAACTTGAGGAAATTTATGCTTATAGGTGGTAAATGTTAAATTAGGATTTATTGGATTCTTAACCTCATTGTAGGCTTGATTATCGGTTAAAATATGGCCTGAAATATTTGTATCAAACGAAGTAGTCGCAGAATACACATCATTATTATCCCAAACCTGAACCGACCATTTATAACTTGTGTCATATGCCAGCTTGCTTTCATCAATGTTATAAGTGCAAACGCAATCGCCAGCATTAGGACAACCGGTTGAACCGTTTATCATACAATCAATACCAATTTTACAATCAGCCGAGGGTACTCCAACGTTAGTACATTCGCCCGTATTTAATACCTCAAAATTATCACTAGCTCTATTAACTATTATCTTGTAGGCTGAACCAGAAGAACCGCTATCCGTATCAATAAAATCAAATTGCAATTTAGCGCCTAAAGCATTAACGCTTGGCGGAGTATGATTCGCCCAATTAGGCGCAGTTAAATTTTTAACCTCTGGCGGATTATTTAAACTACTAGTATCAAGCGTCACTTTATAATTTGATAAAGTAGCGCAAGTATCAATATTATTAGGAGGCAAGGTGCCGTCATTTCTATGATCGCAATTAAAGCTAACCCAGCCAATGCCGGATTTATCGTCATTAGCGTTCCAGGCCCAGCCGGAAAAATCACCGGTAGTTGAATTTATAGACACGCCACTAGCCCAACTACTGTCGCTTAATTTAACCCAACCATTATTGCCCATGCTTAAAATTTTAGCCCAGCCGGTAACAATCCCGGTGGCACTATCGTAATGCGCCCAAATTTTTGGATCTCCTGGCGCATCGCTTGCCTGGATTAAACCATAAACCGGTAAATTGTCGTCTGGACCGAAATAAACCCAACCAACGTTTGAGCTCCAGGCATAACCGCTAAAATCACCTGTGTCCGAATCTATATTCACGCCATAATCATAGCCGCCATTATCACTGCAAGTATTATTATTAGAGCAACTAAAGCTTATCCAGCCAATATTAGAATTCCAAGCCCAGCCGCTTACATTATCGCTGGAGCCGGCGCTGCTGATTTTAACATTTTCCCTGAAACCAAGCTCATAATAAACAACGGCTAAGCTTAAGCCAAAAGCCACAACAAACATAAAAATTGTGATAACCCAGGTTTTCGCCTTAAAATAATCTCGCATAAAATTATGTTTAAAATATATTCAAATACCAATTTAAAATCTGCTCTTGGTAAAATAAAGTGATAATCGCGCCAGCGGCCAGAAATACTCCTAAAGGCACTTCCGAGCCCCATTGTTTTTTACCGGTTAAAATCATGCCTAGGCCGACGATTGAGCCGATAAAATAAGAAATAATTATGGCAACTAATGCGCCCGGCCAGCCTAGAGACAAGCCGATTAACAGGCCCAGCCTAATATCGCCGCCGCCAATCCATTTTCCTTGGGAAATTACAAACTGAATCAGGAAAAAACTACCTCCTATTATACCAGAAATTAATAAATTCCACAAACTAAAACCTAAAATTAAATTAAAAATCAATACAACTAAACAAGCCGGCAGAGTTACGATATCCAAAATCAAGTACCAGCGCAAATCATAGATAAAAACCACAATCATCACGCTAACTAAGAAAAAATCTCGCAAAATTTTCATTGAAAATTGGTCATTGAAAATTGTTTGAAAATTGAAAATTGCTTGTCCTGGCTCGACCAGGGAAAATTGAAAATTAATAGCAAATGATACTACAAACAACAAGCCGGTCACGAACTCCACGGCCGGATACTGCCACGAAATCCTCTTCCCGCAGCTTCGGCATTTTCCGCCGAGCATTATAAAGCTTAAAACCGGGATATTGTCGTACCAGGCAATTTGCTTACTGCATTTCGGACAATAAGAGCGCTTCCATTCATCGCCCCCTTTAGCAAAGGGGGTTAGAGGGATTTTCTTATGCAGACGCCAAATTAGGCAGTTCAGAAAAGAGCCGATGATTAGGCCGAAGATAAAGATGAAAATTAGTATTATTGATAAAAACATAAATATAAAAAATTAAAAAATAATTATTTATCATTAATCGGCAGGAGACTATCCGTGTAGATTTCGGTTATGCCGTATAAATTAATAAATTTATATTTATCATCCGCGGAATTTATCGTATGGGCATAAGACGGTATATTAAGCCTTTTTAATTGGCGTGGCAAGGAAGTGGCGGCACGGCCCTTATCCATCGTTATCACTAAAGGCCCTTCAAATTTTTTCACCCACTTAAGAACATCGTCATTAGAACCGCCGAATCGATAAAGCGTCCAGATAATTTTTTTATATCCCATTTTTTTTACGCTTTCATATTCCTCCGGCTGGTAAATTTGCGGGATAACCCTTGCGGAAAAATCAGGATACTCCTTAGCTATAATAGCTAAACCCTCAAGATTTTTTTCTTTTATATCTGTTATTAAATAAGCGGCCGGATGTCGGTTAAGCCAATCTATCAAGCTTTCAAGAGTGCAAACATTTAAATTCGCTTTTTCTGCCAAGTCTTTAAATTCATTATAAGTCGGCCGCTTCAACAGCTCGTCGTTAAGCAGTTTTTTCGTATTATCGCCCCAATCATGAACGCAGGCCAATTTGCCGTCAGAAGTAAAAGAAAAGTCTATTTCAAAATAAGTAAAGCCGTTTTTTAAATTTTTATCCAGCGCCTCCAGGCTATTGGTATAAGTTTGTCCGTTAATCGCGCCGCCGGCATGAGCAACCCGGCGCATTTCTAGCGGCTCGCTATCTAACGGCGTTATACAAGCGAGTTTTTTTATTTCATCAGCGGTTAGGATGTAGCCGTCTTCTAATCTAATTTTTTGGCGACAGGCTTCGCCCTTGCCGATAGTGAGATAATAGTCTGATTGATTTTGCTTATCGACTAAAAAGTAAGGAGTTTTTTCATCAAGCGCCAATACGGCATCATACAAAGTTTTTTTATTATTTGAGTTTCCAAATTTAATGTTTACATCCAATTTCTCATTTAACTCGACTAGGGCGGGCATAGCATAATTTTTACCGTCAATGCTGATATTTTTTCTCTTCATATCAAACTTAACAAATTCTTTAATTGGCGCCAGATTCCAAAATTTTATTATATCATTCGGCCAATACGCCAAGTAATTATGTATTTGGCTTATTTCAGCCGCGTTCTCCTTAATATTTATAAGGTCGCGCCCTAAACCGATTTTCGCCTGATAACCGATAAAAGGCAATATGGTTACACTCTCGTCCAATGCCGAACCTTGCTGATCAATTCGCCGCTCTTTGGTGCTACCCGACTCTATAATCATAAAAAGATTATTTCTATCTAATTTATCCAATTGGCCCGTCGCGGTATTTTTATGGGCTAAATGATCGGATAAAATAGCAATCACCGTATTTGAACCATTCTCTGATTTCTGAATTTTATCAACGAAACTGCTGATTAAATAATCCGAGCAAGCGACCGCATTCAATATCGGATTCGAGCCGTCTTGATACTTTAAATTACCGCAGCTTTTTGAAATATGGCCGCGCGGATGATGAGTATCTAAGGTTAATATGACCATAGCCGTTTTGTCAAAACTTTTTGCCATCTTATCATATCGGTCATAAGCTAAATCAAACAGCGTATCGTCGTAAGGCCCCCAAACGCTTTTATACGACTGATCTTTTAATAAAGGCAATAATTCTTCGCGTCCGTAAATCTCGTCATAATTATGCGATGTAAAAAATCGGCCTTTGCCGGCAAAATCAAGCGAAGCGCCGCCAAAGTAGGCTAACCGATAACCTTGATTTTTTAACAAATCGCTTAAACAAACCGCGGCGGGTAAAAACTCCTTCATCACGTTTAAGCCGTTGCCGTCAAGCGTTGGCGTAAAAAGAGGCAAACCGCACTGGCTGGCCACTAATCCGCCAATAGTCCAGTTAGCGCCGGCAACATTTTTAATATTCGTAAAATAAGTGCTTTTATCTTGCAGTTGGCGCAAACCCTTAATTAGCCCGGGGAAGGCAATTTCATTGAAATATGTCTGTTCCAGGCCTTCGGCATAAATAATAATTAAATTTTTAGCTTTGGCGCTTGGCTTAATTTCCGGTATTTCATAATAAGCGTCAAACGGAACAACTGCCTTATTGGCGGACGCATTAAGCGCTTTTAGGCGGTATAAATCAAAATTGGCCGGATTTAAAAAAAACGATAAAAATATAAAAAAATAAGCTAAAACTATATGTATTTTATTATTCGTTTTAAGATTATTTTTTTTAACCAGCCAATAAAAAATTACTAGCCCAAAAATAATAAATAATATATATACGGTTATCTCGCGCCAAAAATCCTGCCAGCCGACTCCATCTAAGCCATATTTTAAATGATATATTACTGCGCTATCAATTCCGTCGCCTGATAAATAATCCAAAAAGGCATAAGTATTAATATATAAATAAGACCATAAAGCAATCGTTGAAAAAATTAGGCGATTGATTAAAGCCTGGCCTGATTTTTTATAAAAATAGAAACTAACTACTAAAAAAATCGATGCGGCATATTGCAATAAAAGCCTGGGCATATTATTTATAATAAATTTCTTCCATTAATTATTTAACTCCCCATAGTACTTCTTTAATTCCTCATTCTTCGGCGCCAACTTTATAGCTTGATCAAGATATTTTTTCGCCGCAATCAAATCTTTTTTGTCGCGGTATAAAAGCGATAGCGCCAGCGGCCAATTATAATCGCTCGGAGCCAGCATCATGCCGCGCCGATTAAATCTAATAGCCTCATCTAATTTATCCTGGACATAATAGACATCGGCTATATTTTTATATAAAGTTACCCTATAAGGATCTAGGCTTAAGCCTTTTTTATAATATTCAAGCGCTAAATCATAATTTTTTATTTTAAAATACGCCTGGCCGGCCCCCTCGTATAGCCTAACCGCGATAACGATAATTTGCTGGCGGTGCTGATTATTTAAATACGGATGATCGGTTGGCGGTAAAATTTTAAGCGCTTTATTAAAAACTTCTATCGCGCCCTTATAATCCCCTTGTATTATCTTTTGCTTGCTTAAATCTTCGTACACTCCGGTAAAATATGGAAAATTTACCATTAAATCATTGAATATTTTCTCCGCTTCCGCGTAATAAGATTTATCCAAATAAAAGCCGAACGAAGTATAAACGCGGGCTATATTATGTAAAATGCCATAAGATTTTTTATCGCGAATTGATTTTATATATTCTAAAATATTATCGCTTAGTCGCTTTCGGATAGAAATATCTTTAATCTCGGAAAAACAATTTAACACTAAAAAAAGATAATTTTCTTGATAATAAATATTATTCGGGCTTAATTTTACAACTTTTTCCATATTATTTATGACGCCCTGGCAATCGGAAGCTTTAACTGAGTTTAAAGCTTTTATGTAATAAATTTCCGCCCTAACCTGATTTAAATTGTTAGCATAGATAAATACGGCTGAAACTAAAAAAAGCGCTATCCAAATTAATATTTTTGAAAACGCAGTCAAGCTTATATTTATAACTTTAGCTTCTTTGTTAAAATTTATAATAAACCAAGACAAGGCCAAAATTAAATATAAATAAACTGAAACGGTAAAAAGAGAAAAGCTAAAAAAATTATTAATAAAATAAGCGACCAAGGAGGAAAATAAAAAAACAAGCAGCCAATCCTCAAGCTCAAATTTTTGTTTAGCTAATAAAAAAATAGCCGCTCTATAAATAAAATAAATAAAAAATAATAAATTAGCTATAAGCCCTAAAGCGCCAAAAGACAAAATTTGGTCAAACAGCCAATTATGCACTCTGTCCGGAGAACTATTGATGGCCTCATATATACCCCAGTCTATTTGGTAATATTTCATAAAAACTTCATTCAAAACTTCAGGGCCGTAACCAATAAACAATCTTAAATAATCAGCCTGCCTTATTTCTTTAATAGCCGAATCTAAATAATAAAGCCTCATTTTATTAGATCCGCCTTTAAAATCAATAATACTTGCGAGCCGATTAACCAAACCGATTGATTTTAAGCCGGCTGACTCGGTCGGACGAATAAAATTTAAGCTTATAACTGATATTACACCGATTAAAGTTAGGGCGATAAAACCTAGCGCGATTTTATTAAACCGCTTATAAAACAGCCAAACTATAATTAAAAAAAACAAGCAACTTAAAAACCCAAGCCAAGCCGCCCGAGAATAAGTAAGAATCAAACAAACTAATTGCATGAATAGAGCTAGGCCGAGAAAAAATTTAACCAATATTCTTTTAGCTATAAAAATTAAGGCATAAAGGCTGAAAGGCATAACTATTATCAGCCAATGCCCGAAAAAATTAGGCTGGCCCAAGGTGGAAAAAATACGCGCCGCGTTTATATTTCTAGACCAGGTAAGCGGGTCAAGATTTAAATATTGAAGCAATCCGTAAACCGCGGTTAAAGACGCCGCGGCAATCACGCTTATAACTACGCGCCTAAGCTGTTTAAAATCTTTAAGGTTTAATATAAGCAATATAAAAAATAACAAATAATTAAAGAGGTTATAAAAACCTTGTTGTCTGGAAAAACTGCCCCAAAAACTTTCGGTCGGGTGGAGAGAGGCTAAGGAGCTTAAAAAAAATGAAATTAATAAAAAGCTGGCCAACAAAAAAATTTTAGCGCCGCCGCGATAATTAAATTTGCCGTTAATAAAAACTTTAGCCATAAAACTAAGCAGCATAAAAACCAAAATTACTCTGAAAATAACTATTCTGTAAAGATCAATGACATTATAGCTTGCCATGGTGAAATCAACGGTTATGGGAATAAAAAAAACTATAGCTAAGATGCCGTATTCAATAAATAAATCACAAATTTTTACAATTTTTTCTTTTAGCATAAATAAAGCTTAATCATGCTTATATTATAACTCAAATAAACCGCCAAGAACAGTTTATCTAAAAAGAGCCGGACTATAATCCGGCTCTTTTTAGATAAACCCTTAATAGGACCCTTTTAAAAATTTTTATTTACCCGGTTAAATAATTTCGCCTAAGCGAAATTCCCGCTAGGCGGGATTTAACGGGGCTTATTGGATAATGCCTGGTGTAGCAGTATGAACGCCTGCCGATACGCTTCCGGTCGTACCGCCTAAGCAATATACTAATTCATAGGAGGTGTTAGCGTCTAACGCGGTATATGCATAACTGTTGCCGTCCGTGCAATCGCCGTCAGCTTCAGGCGACGGATTGGTTGGAACAGTAGCCATATAAGTAACGCTGCCATCAGCAATAGTACCTCCGCTGGTAACCGCCCCTGTAGCCGGATATTCGTTAGCATCATTATAATACAACTCTAAAGCCGTTTGAATCTGCTTGATATCAGATACGCGCTTAGCATCCCTTGATTTCATTCTGGCGTTATTTAAAGCCACCACGGCCAAAGTTGATAACAAGCCGATAATGGCGATAACCACCAATAACTCAATTAAAGTAAAACCTTGTTGTTTTTT